>Ga0209172_10000204_pt1 | contig 176308 bp, 173 predicted proteins | sample LarsenN4metaG_FD_184113 | JGI IMG/M metagenome (GOLD analysis project Ga0209172, IMG submission 184113) | Hot spring sediment bacterial and archeal communities from British Columbia, Canada, to study Microbial Dark Matter (Phase II) - Larsen... ... | reverse complement strand
AGGCCGGCACCCACGCCAGGTGCCCCTTGCTCTACGCTGGAGGTTGGCGATTCGTCCGATGGCTGCTGATCGTGAGTGTTGTCATCAAACGAGTGCGCGCCGAAGCTGGCGTGGATCCCGACCTGCGTCGGGATGACGATTTGGATGGGACCTGGGTAGCGACCTGCGTCGGGATGACGAGATGGGTGGGGATGCGGCGGCTGCGTCGGGATGACGAGACGGGTGGGGAGGCGGCGGCTGCGTCGGGATGACGGTGAGAAAAGGGCGCTGGCGCGGTGCGTTCGCATGACGTTGCCCCCTTCCGTCATGCCGGCCCCGGCCGCCCTTCCCCTTCCGTCATGCCGGCGTAGGCCGGCATCCACGCCAGGGGCCCCTTGCTCGCCGGTCAAGACCGCCCGCAGCATGCTCCGGCCGAGTGCAACCATCGAACGAGCGCATGCCGAAGCTGGCGTGGATCCCGACCGCCCTGCGATGTTTGCGGTCAGAGGCCCGCGACCAGCTCCCCCAGCAGCCGAAACAGCAGCTCCAGGTCCTGCGGCCGCGACAGGCGGTGCTCGCCGTCTGGGACGGTGACGAGGCGGGTGCTGCCCCCCTGCAAGAAGCCCACGAGGTCGTGCGAGTGCTTGAGAGGCACGTCCTGATCCAGCGCGCCATGCATGATGACGACCGGCCGCCCGGGGTCCCACGGTTTGCGCGCCAAAAGATGGTTCCGGCCCTCCTCGATGAGGCCGCGGCTGATCGGATAGGGCTCGCCGTAGGCCGAAGGCCGCAGCCACACGCCCTCCTCCATCACCGCGCGGCGCGCAGCCTCCGGGAACTGCCTCCACATCAGTTCCTCGGTCATGTCCCAGGCCGGCGCGATCAGCAGCAGCGCCTTGATGCGGGCGGCCTCGGCCGGCGCCTCCGCCATCAACCGGCGAAGTGCGAGCAGGGCGATGTGGCCGCCCATGCTGGAGCCGATCAGCACCTGCTCACCCCGCGTGAGCCGTGTGATGACCGCCAGCGTCTCCTCGAGCCAGCGGCCGATGGTGCCGTCCTCGAAGCGACCCTCCGAACGGCCGTGGCCGGAGTAGTCGAAGCGCGTCAACGCCACCCCGCGCGCCTTCGCCCAGTCGCTGAGCGCGGTGGCCTTGGTGCTTGCCATGTCGGACTTGAAGCCGGGGAGCCAGACGAGCCCGGGCACGCTGCCCGGCTCGGCGAGCACGGCGATGCGGCGGCGGGCCGCGCCTTTGCCGACCTCGAGAAATTGCGGTTGTGGTGCCGTCATCCTATGCCAGTTCGTCCAACATGCAGGGCATGCCGTGGCGCCTCGTCAGCCGACCATACTGCAGATCATCCCTCGCCTCGACACCGGCGGTGCCGAGCTCGCAACCGTCGAGATCACGGCCGCTCTGATGAGCGCCGGCGCGCGGGCGTTGGTCGCAAGCGAGGGCGGGCGCATGGCCCATCAGGTGACGGCGGCTGGCGGCGAGCTCGTCGACTTCCCCGCCGCCAGCAAGAACCCTGCGCAATTGATCGCCAATGCGGTGCGGCTCGCCCGCCTGATCGGGCGCGAGAGCGTCGATCTCGTCCACGCCCGCTCGCGCGCGCCAGCCTGGAGTGCGCTTATCGCCGCGCGCTGCACGCACCGGCCGTTCGTCACCACCTATCACGGCGCCTATGCCGAGCGCGGATCGGCCAAGCGCCTGTACAACAGCGTCATGGCGCGCGGCGACGTGGTGATCGCCAATTCCCGCTACACCGCCGATCTCATCTCTGCCCGCTACGGCACCGACCCCGCCCGCATCGCCGTCATCCCGCGCGGCGTCGACCTTGAGCGCTTCGCGCCCGATCGTATCGAACCCGCGCGCGTTGCCTCGCTGCGCCATCGCTGGGCGGTGGCTGAGACCCAGCCCGTGATCCTGCAGGCGGCCCGCCTCACCCGCTGGAAGGGCCAGGAGGTGCTCATTGCGGCTGTTGCCGAGTTGCGCCGGCAAGGACGCCTGGGCGAGGCCGTCGCCATTCTGGCCGGAGACGCCCAGGGCCGCGACGACTATGCCGGCGCACTCGCCCGTCAGGCGGCGGCGCTGGGCGTAGCCGACCGCGTCCGTCTCGTCGGACACGTGGAGGACATTGCGGCCGCCTATGCCGCGGCGCACGTCACCGTCGTCGCCTCCAGCGAGCCCGAAGCGTTCGGGCGGGCGGCGGCGGAGGCCCTCGCCATGGGTTGCCCGGTGATTGGTACGAGGCTCGGTGCGCTCCCGGAGTCGGTGCGGGCCGAGCCCGACGCGGCGCCGGGAGAGATCACCGGCTGGTTGGTTCCGCCCGGGGATTCAAAGGCTTTGGCCCTGTGCCTGCACGCTGCGCTGAGCCTTTCCCCAGCCGCGCGCGCCGCCATGGCTGTCCGCGCCCGCGCCGACGCGCTGAGTCGCTTTGCCGTTTCCGCCATGCAACGCCAGACGCTCGCCGTCTACGACCGCCTGCTTGGCACCCATTTGGCCGAGCAGGGCTCCTCCTCCCAAGGCGCTTGACTGAGCATCCGATCCTGTCAATTCTTCCTGCGCGGGCGCCGTTCCGCCCGCTTTTGTCGAAGGCCACAACAGGAGGCTGAACATCCGCCGACCAATGGCAAGAGGCGCGCCCGAGCGCGAGCCGACCGGCCCGAGAGTCAATGAGGCGATCCGGGTCAGGGAAGTGAGGTTGATCGACGAGAACGGCAAGAACGTCGGCATCGTCGACCGGCTCGAGGCGCTGGCGCGCGCCGAAGCGGTGGGCCTCGATCTCGTCGAGGTGTCGCCGGACGCCAATCCGCCCGTCTGCAAGATACTCGATTACGGCAAGTACAAGTACCAGGAGCAGAAGAAGGCGGCGGAAGCGCGCAAGAAGCAGAAGATCGTCGAGATCAAAGAAATCAAGATGCGCCCCAACATCGACGATCACGACTATGACGTGAAGATGCGTTCGATCAAACGCTTCTTCGAGGAGGGCGACAAGGTCAAGGTCACCTTGCGCTTCCGCGGCCGCGAGATGGCGCACCAGCAGCTCGGCATGGACGTGCTGAGGCGCGTCAAGGCCGACACCGAGGCGATCGCCAAGGTGGAGGCCGAGCCCCGTTTCGAGGGCCGCCAAATGGTGATGGTGCTGGCGCCGCGGTAGGCGCCAACACCTCGCCCGGCTTGCGCGCAGGCCCGGTTCCGACTAAGACACGGACCCGAGCCGCCCGGCTGGGCATGCCGTGGCGGCTCGTACGTTTGCCAGCAGAAAGGCCCGCTCCTCCGTCTGGATTGGCTCGGCGTGTCATGAGCGCACGACTGTGCGCCGGCACCGGTGCCGCCCCGGCGGAGGGCCAGCGCCCGCAGGGCGCGGGGCGGCCCGTGAGCCATGAGGAGCAAGCAAAATGCCCAAGCTGAAGACCAAGAGCGGCGCCAAGAAGCGCTTCAAGATGACCGCCACCGGCAAGGTGAAGGCGCAGGCCCAAGGCAAGCGCCACGGCATGATCAAGCGGACGGCGAAGTTCATTCGCAACGCGCGCGGCACCATGGTGCTGTCGGACAGCGACGCCAAGATCGTCAAGAAGTACATGCCCTACCACCGCTGACAGAGCCGACGGAGCAGCACCATGGCACGCGTCAAGCGCGGCGTTACCGCCCACGCCAAGCACAAGAAGGTGATCAAGGCCGCCAAGGGCTATTACGGCCGTCGCAAGAACACCATCCGCATTGCCAAGCAGGCGGTCGAGAAGGCCCAGCAGTATGCCTATCGCGACCGCAAGAACAGGAAGCGCACCTTCCGCGCGCTCTGGATCCAGCGCATCAACGCCGCCGCCCGCGCCCACGGCATCACTTACGGGCGATTTATCAACGGCCTGACCCGAGCCGGAATCGAGGTCGACCGCAAGGTTCTTGCCGATCTCGCGGTCCGCGACGAGGCGGCCTTCAAGGCACTGGTCGATCAGGCGAGAGCCGCCGTCGCCGCCTGACGGGGGACCCGCTCGGCGCTTCGCGCCGCCTCGCATTGTTTCCCTGGCGCGAGGTGAGATTGCGATGCCTTCTCTCGCCCACGCCGTGCCGATGCGATAGGTGTATCCGCCGATGGCAACCACCGACCTCGACAAGCTGGAGGCCGACCTGCTCACCCGGATTGCCGCGGCGAGCGATCTCGCCGAGCTCGAAGCCGTGCGCGTCGGCGCACTCGGGCGCAAGGGCAAGGTCGCCGAGCTGATGCAGCGGCTGGCCAGCCTTCCGCCGCAGGAGCGGCGGAGCTACGGCCAGTCGGTGAATGCGCTCAAGGTGCGCGTCGGCGACGCGCTCGAAGCGCGCAAGGCGGCGCTGGAGGCTTCCGCGGTCGCCGCCCGGCTCGCCCAAGAGCGCGTCGACGTTACCTTGCCGGTGCGCTTGGGTCCCCTTGCCGAAGGCCGCATCCATCCGGTGAGCCAGGTCTTCGACGAGGTGATTGAGATCTTCGCCGACATGGGCTTTGCCGTCGCCGAAGGGCCCGACATCGAGAGCGACGACTACAACTTCACCAAGCTCAACATCCCGCCCGAGCATCCCGCGCGCCAGGAGCACGACACCTTTTATCTGCGCGCCCCCGGGCTGGAGCAGGGCCGCAACCGGGCGGTGATGGTACTCCGGACGCACACGAGCCCGGTGCAGATCCGCACCATGATGAGCCAGCCCCCGCCCATCCGCATCATCGCGCCGGGCCGCGTCTACCGTTGCGACAGCGACCAGACGCACACGCCGATGTTTCACCAGATCGAGGGCCTCGCCATCGACGAGACCACCCATCTTGGGCATCTCAAGTGGTGCCTGGAGGAGTTCTGCCGCGCTTTCTTCGAGGTGGACGATGTGAAGATGCGCTTCCGCGCTTCGCACTTCCCCTTCACCGAGCCGTCGGTTGAGGTCGATATCGACGCTGCGGCAATCGGCAAGCCGGGACGCTGGCTTGAGATCCTCGGCGCCGGCATGGTGCACCCCAACGTACTCAGCAACTGCGGCCTCGATGCGGAGAGATACCAGGGCTTCGCCTTCGGCATGGGCCTCGACCGTCTCGCCATGCTGAAATACGGCATCCCCGACCTGCGCGACATGTTTGCCGCGGATCTGCGCTGGATGAAGCACTATGGCTTCCTCCCGCTCGACATACCGACGCTCGCCGGCGGCATCTCGTCCTAGCCTCTCGATGTTCGACAAGCGGCACTGCCGATGAAGTTCACCCTCTCCTGGCTGAAGGACCACCTCGACACCGAAGGCTCGCTCGAGGAGATCGCCGCCAAGCTGTCGGCGATCGGCCACGAGGTTGAGGGCGTCGAGCGCCCCGCAGAGAAGCTCGCGCCCTTCACCATTGCCCGCGTCATCGAGGCCAGGCCCCATCCCAACGCTGACCGGCTGCGCGTGTGCCGGGTGGACACCGGCAAGGGGCAAGTCGAGGTCGTGTGCGGCGCCCCCAACGCCCGGGCCGGCATGGTCGGCGTGTTCGCCCCCGTCGGCAGCTACATTCCTGGCACCAGGATCACCCTGGAGCAGCGCCCGGTCCGCGGCATCGTCTCCAACGGCATGTTGCTGTCGGAGCGCGAGCTCGAGCTCTCGGAGGAGCATGAAGGCATCATCGAGCTCGATGCCAAGCACGCCGCCGACGTCGGCAAGCGCTACATCGACGTGATGGGTCTCGACGATCCGGTCATCGAGGTCAAGCTGACGCCGAACCGGCCGGACTGCACCGGCGTTCGCGGGCTTGCCCGCGACCTCGCCGCCGCCGGCTTGGGCCGGCTCGCGCCCGAACCGAAGCTTGGGCAGGTCGAGGGCACCTTCGACTGCCCCATCGACATCCGCCTCGAGTTCTCGCCCGAGACGGCGGACACCTGCCCGATGTTCGCCGGCCGCTACGTGCAGGGCGTGACCAACGCACCGTCGCCAGCGTGGCTGCAACGGCGGCTGACGGCCGTCGGTCTGCGCCCCATCAGCACGCTCGTCGACGTCACCAACTACATCTCGCTCGATCGCGGCCGGCCGCTGCACGTCTACGATGCCGACAAGCTAAAGGGCGCCATCCGTGCTCGTCTCGGCCGGCCGGGCGAGCGCTTCCTGGCCCTTGACGGCAAGGAGTACGAGGTCGACGGCGACATGTGTGTGATCGCCGATGACAGCGGCCCGCTGGGGTTGGGGGGCATCATCGGCGGGGAGCGGACCGGCTGCACGGCGCAGACCAGGAACGTGCTCATCGAGTGCGCCTATTTCGATCCGCGGCGCACGGCCGCCACCGGCCGCAAGCTCGGCGTACAGACCGACGCGCGCTATCGCTTCGAGCGCGGCGTCGATCCGGCCTTCGTCGCCCCTGGACTCGACCTGGCCACCGACATGATCCTGAAGTTTGCCGGCGGCTCGCCGTCGAGAGCGCGGATCGCCGGCGCGCCGCCCTTGCGCCGCGCGATGATGACTTTCGATCTCGGGCGCATCGAGAAGCTCGGCGGCCTCAGGATCAAGCCGGCCGAGGCGCGCACCATTCTGACCGCCTTGGGCTTTGCTCTCGCCGGCCAGGACTCGCGGCTCGAGGTGACCGTCCCGACCTGGCGCCCTGACGTTCACGGCCCGGCCGATCTCGTCGAGGAGGTGCTGCGCATCGTCGGCCTCGACCGCGTGCCCTCGGCCGCCATGCCGCGCGCCCACGGCGTGACCGGTGCGGTGCTGACCGACCTGCAGCGTCGCGCCCGCCGCGCCCGCCGCGTGCTGGCCGGCCGCGGGCTCACCGAGGTCGTCACCTGGTCGTTCATCTCCGCGCGCGAGGCGCGTCTCTTCGGCGGCGGCGCCGATGCGCTCGAAATCGCCAACCCGATCTCCGTCGAGATGTCCTCCATGCGGCCCGGCCTGCTCCCCGGACTGCTCCTCGCCGCGCAGAGGAACCGCAACCGCGGCTTCGACGACATCGCCATCTTCGAGCTGGGGCAGGCCTACCGCGGCATCGAGCCCGGCGAGCAGATGCTGCTCGCCTCCGGGGTACGGATGGGAGCGGCACAGCTCGCCGGCCACGGCCGGCATTGGCGCGGCAGTGCCAGGCCCGCCGATGTGTTCGACGCCAAGGCCGATGCCATGGCGCTGCTTGCCGCGCTCGGCATCGACCTCGCCAAGGCCGAGATCACGCCCGATGCGCCGGCCTGGTTCCACCCCGGCCACTCCGGCACGGTGCGGCTCGGACCTAAGCTCGCGCTCGCCCACTTCGGCGAGTTCCACCCCGAGGTGCTGAAGGCGCTCGACGTTGGGCTGCCGGTCGCCGGCTTCGAGGTCTACCTCGACGTCCTCCCCGTGCGCAAACGCAAGGCCCTCGCCCGCCCGCCACTCGCTGCCGCCCACCTGCTTCCCGTGCGGCGCGACTTCGCGTTCGTCCTGGACGAGGCCGTCCGGGCTGCCGATGTCATCCGGGCGGCGGCCGCCGCGGACCGCACGCTCATCGTCGATGTGTCGGTGTTCGACGTGTTCTCCGGCGAGGCCCTCGGACCCGGCAAGAAGTCGCTCGCCATCGAGGTCACGCTGCAGCCCAGGGATCGGACCCTCACCGATGCCGAGCTCGAGGCGGTGAGCGAACGCATCATCGCGCGCGTTGAGCGGGCAACCGGCGGCCGCATCAGGACCTGAGCGGCCGCTGCGGCTGGCAGGTGCGTGTCAACCGAGAGTCGATTTGTTGACCGCTTCGATCAGGCTTTCCATCAGCGCGATGACCCTGGCCTGCGCCTTGGGCTCGAGCGTGGTGACGGGCGGCGTCTCCACCCGTTTCGCCACGAACGCGAACGGATTGGCCTCGATTTCGTAGAACAGCCGCGACACGCGCTGAACCGTCTGCAGCGCGCTGCCGCGGCGCGCCGGCTCGGCCTTGGCCTCAAGCTGCGCCAGTTCGCGGGCGAGCTGCCAGGCGAGCGCCTGCCGCCGCTCTACCGCACTTGCCGCCTTCGCCGCTTCACCGCTTGACCAGGCCGACGCCTGTGGGGCCAAGGGATCTTCGTTTCTCGACGACTCTCCAAGGCCGGGAACCGCCACCTGTGCGGCACCGCCCATACCGAACAGCTCGTTGGGCGAGATCTCAAGCGTGCTACAGATCCGCATGAGCATGGTAAGGTCGGGCTCGACCTCGGCTCGCTCGTAGCGTGTGTAGCGATTTTCGTCGATGCCGAGCGCCCTCGCGAACATCCGCGCTGTCTTGAAACCGCGCGGGATGCGAAGCTCTCTCAAGCGTCTGGCGAACGCCGCCCGGATCGGAGGTGGTTGCGAAGCAGCGGGCATGACCGCGGCAATCTCGCACAATGCCTACTGATCGTAACGGGAGGAATTCGTAGACAAACGGCGCAAGCCGCACAAAATAATACAAATTGTATGATTAACCGCTATGAGCAGAGCGGCCGTCACGCGCTGCCGATCAGCACCCCGGCGCCGAACACGATCAGGCCGCCGACCACCACCTCGAAGGCCGCCCGCAGAAATCTCGTGTCCATGTAGCGCGCCCTGATCCAGGCGATGGCCCACAGCTCGACCATGACGATGGCGATCGCCAGCGTCGTCGCTGTGTTGAAGTCGCTGAACAGGTAGGGCAGCGTGTGGCCGACGCCGCCGAGGGTCGTCATGAGACCGGTGATCACGCCGCGCACCAGCGGCCGGCCGCGCCCGGTGAGCGCACCGTCGTCCGACAGGGCTTCGGCGAACCCCATGGAGATGCCGGCACCAATCGACGCCGCCATGCCGACGAGGAAGGTCTCCCAGGTATTGTGCGTGGCGAAGGCCGCCGCAAACAGCGGTGCCAGGGTGGAGACCGAGCCGTCCATCAAGCCGGCAAGACCCGGCTGCACCACCTGCAGCACGAACGCTCTGCGCTCCGACTCCGCCTCCTGCGCGCGCGCATCGGCGGTGAGGTGCGTTGCACCGAGCCGCTGCGCGAGGCTCACGTGGGCCCGTTCTGCGAGCGCCAGATCCCCGAGCAGCTTGCGGATCTCGGCGTCTGAGGCGCGCTCGAGCGCCCGCTCGTAGAACCGCCGCGTCTCGAACTCAATCGCTTCCGCCTGGGCGCGCACCTTGTCCAGCCCCAGCGGCCTGACCATCCAGATCGGTTCGTGATGGATGAAGCCCCTGACATCGCCGCGACGGATCAGCGGAATGTGCTCGCCGAACTTCTGCCGGAACAGGTCGATAAGCCAGCGCCGGTGCTCGTTCTCCTCCGCCGCCATCTCTTCGAACACTTTGGCCGACGCCGGGTAGTGCTCGCGCAGCGCCTCCGCGTATTCGAGATAGATGCGGCTGTCCTCCTCCTCGAGCGCGATGGCAAGGGCAAGAATCTCTCTCTGATTGAGTTCCGAGAAGGACTTCACCGCTGGTCTCCTAGCGAGGGGCCTCTTTAGAACAATTCCAAGATGCCCGCAACTGCACCGTGACCGATATGCACGCGCCGGCTTGCGCGCGCATCTCCCTTCCCAGACCGTTGGCAACGGTCGGCCCCTGGACAGACCGCACTCCTCTCCCCCACACCCGCTATGCAATAGCCATGGCATCGCTCCCGATCGCCGAGCCGCGGGCTGGATTGTGCAACGTGAATTGCGCCCTGCCGTCTTGCCTTGGGAAACGCCGAAGGCGCCTGCCGCCCTGGTCTTTATGAAGCGGGGCGCCGACACCTGCATGAAGCCGAGCAGGCAAGAAATGTTCTTTGCGTGCCCAAACCCGATCACGCTCAGAAACTGCCCATTATCGGCGTCAATCGAAAGCGGTTTCGTGCCCGATTCCGAGAATGGCTTCGGACCAGCCGACAATGACGCATCATGGGCTAGGGTCGCCCCCATATTCCGGCGTACGGAAAGCAGATACGTGCAAATTATCCCTTTGTGAGTTTCTGCATAAGCAATTTGCCCCGCTCTTATATGATGATATATGCACCGGCGGTAACTTGCCATTGAATACGGAGCATCGCATGAAAGACTCGCAACTCGAGAAAATGTCGCTGAAAGAGCTGAAGGCCCTGAAGAACAAGATCGAGAAAACGATTCGCGCCAAGCATGATCGGGAGCGCGCCGAGTTGCGCAATCGCATGAAGCAGATGGCGGAGAATGCCGGCTTTTCGCTCGCCGAGCTGTTCGGCGGCAAGGGCGGCCGGCGCGGCCCCGTCACCGCCAAGTATGCCCATCCCGACGATCCTTCCCTGACCTGGTCCGGGCGCGGCCGGATGCCGAAATGGCTGTCGGAAAAGGTCAAAGCCGGCGCCAATCCGCAGGACTTTCGCATCTGACGACGGCTGGTCCGCCGGCCTTGACAAGGACGTACTGGTGGCGGACCTCGGCGGCACTTCTGTGAGCAAAGGCCGTCGAAGTCGGTGAACACAACTCGACCCCGCCACGCCGCCCGATTTATCCTCGTGCGCGCCCTCAATCGTGTCGCGGTGGCGCCGCGCGCGCCGCCGCGATCTGCAGCGGCCGCGGTGCAGTTCGTGGACGCAAGTGACGAGATCCCGCAGGCCCCTGCAAAGACCGCTCGTGTGCGCGCGCCGAACGACTTCACCACCGGGCGGAGCAATGCCCTTGAAATATCGGGCTTGAAACTTCCTCCAACGGGCTCCTTTGGCCCGCCGCGTTTCCAGCGCTCCAAGCCGTTGGCATTGCGTGACGGTCCGTATACGCGGGATCGCGGCGGCCCGCGCGCCCCTATGCGCCCTCGCCGACCGATGATATCTAGCGGCGCATGACCGCCACCGAACTCATTCGCAATTTCTCGATCATCGCCCACATCGATCACGGCAAATCGACGCTGTCGGATCGGCTGATCGAGCTTTGCGGCAATGTGACCACCCGCGAGATGAAGGAGCAGATCCTCGACTCCATGGAGATCGAGCGCGAGCGGGGCATCACCATCAAGGCCCAGACCGTGCGCCTCGACTATCAAGCCAAGGACGGCAGGACCTACCAGCTCAACCTGATGGATACGCCGGGTCACGTCGACTTCGCCTACGAGGTCTCCCGCTCGCTCGCCGCCTGCGAGGGCGCGGTGCTTGTCGTCGATGCGAGCCAGGGCGTGGAGGCGCAGACCCTCGCCAACGTCTACCAGGCGATCGAGAACGACCTCGAGATCCTCCCCGTTCTCAACAAGGTCGACCTGCCCGCCGCCGATCCCGAACGGGTGAAGCGGCAGATCGAGGACGTGATCGGCATCGATGCCTCTGAGGCCATCCCCATCTCGGCCAAGACCGGCGAGAACGTGCCGGCCGTGCTTGAGGCCATCGTTGCGCGGCTGCCGCCGCCCACCGGCGATGCCGACAAGCCGCTGCGGGCCCTGCTCATCGACAGCTGGTACGATGCCTACCTGGGCGTGATCGTGCTCGTGCGCGTCATGGACGGCCGACTGAGGAAGGGCCAGCGCATCAAGCTGATGTCCTCAGGCGCCGCCTATCAGGTCGAGCGCGTCGGCATCTTCCGCCCCAAGCAGGAGATGATCGCTGAGCTCGGCCCCGGCGAGGTCGGTTTCTTCACCGCCGCCATCAAGCAGGTGGCCGACACCCGCGTCGGCGACACGGTGACGGATGAGAAGCGGCCCTGCGCCGAGCCTCTGCCCGGCTTCAAGCCGGTGCAGCCGGTGGTGTTCTGCGGTCTGTTCCCGGCCGATGCCGCCGACTTCGAGGACCTGCGCGAGGCGCTCGCCAAGCTGCGCCTCAACGACGCGAGTTTCACCTACGAGACGGAGAGTTCGACGGCGCTGGGCTTCGGCTTTCGCTGCGGCTTTCTGGGCCTGCTCCACCTCGAGATCATCACCGAGCGGCTCGAACGCGAGTTCGGTCTCGACCTCATCACCACGGCACCGAGCGTCATCTATCGCGTGCACCTGACCGATGGCAGCATGATAGAGATGCACAACCCGGCCGACATGCCCGACCCGGTCAGGATCGACCGCATCGAGGAACCCTGGATCGAGGCGACCATCCTCGTCCCCGACGACTACCTCGGTGCCGTGCTCAAGCTCTGTCAGGACCGGCGGGGCCGTCAGCAGCAGCTGACCTACGCCGGCTCCCGCGCTCTCCTCGTCTACGAGCTCCCCCTCAACGAGGTGGTGTTCGACTTCTACGATCGGCTGAAGTCGGTGAGCCGCGGTTACGCCTCTTTCGATTACCAACTCAAGGGTTACGAAGAGGGCGACCTCGTCAAGCTGTCGATCCTCGTCAACGGCGAGCCGGTCGATGCGCTCTCCATCATCGTGCACAGAACGCGGGCCGAGAGCCGCGGGCGGGCCATGTGCGAGAAGCTCAAGGAGCTGATCCCGCCCCACCTCTTCCAGATCCCGATCCAGGCGGCGATCGGCGCCAAGATCATCGCGCGCGAGACGATCCGTGCGCTCAGGAAGGACGTGCTCGCCAAGTGCTACGGCGGCGACGTGACACGCAAGCGCAAGCTGCTCGAGAAGCAGAAGGCGGGCAAGAAGAAGATGCGCGAGTTCGGCAAGGTGGAGATCCCACAGGAGGCCTTCATCGCCGCCCTCAAGATGGACGAGAACTGAAACCTCACGGCCATTGCCAACGCGCCGCCGCTTCGAGCCAGTCGGGCAGCGGCAGCGTTGCCAGCACCGCCTCCGTGCTGACCGACAGCGCCACCGCGCCCAGCAGCGACACCACCGTCGCTACGATCACGCTACTGTCGAACACCTCGTGCTCGCGGTTGATGAGCCAGCTCGCATAGATGCGGAAGATGTTGCTCAAGCGCTGGATCGGCGCCACCACGCTGACCGGCGCTAGGGAGAGCGCCGCGTAGCGGAAGATCTGCGACAGGCACACCAGCAGTCCCGTGAGCAAGAACCAGCGGGCGGGCACCCGTTCGACCGACAGCACGTGATTGATCTGCCCGCTGGCGACCACGACGGCGCCGATGACGAGTGCGCCCGCAAGGTAGGAGATGAACCCGCCCGCAAGGCTGCTGCCGGGACCTGCCTTTTCCAGCCCGATGCTGATCAGGATCGGGCTCGTGCCGAAGGCGAGTGCGCACAGCAACGAGAACAGGTAGCCCTCCGCATACTTGGGCTTGAACCCGCTCGAGGCCACCTGAGCGGCACCGCCCGGCGGGGTGGCGGAAGCCGGTGGCACCGCCGCCGCCCCGACGGTGCGCCGCATGCCGCCGCGGGGAAACACCAGCGCCGGCCCGATCAGCACCAGTGCGATGCCGATCATGCGCAAGGGCGTCAGCGTCTCGCCCAGCACCAAGATGGCGAGCGCCAGCGAAAGCAGGATGTCGGTCTGCATGATCGGCGCCGACAGGTTGGCGCCGATCGCCTTGGCCGCGCGATAGTTGGAGTAGCGGCCGCCCACGAAATGGATGACGCCCGCCGCCACGAACCAGAGCACCGCCTCGCCCGGCATTGCGGCAAGCTGCCCTGCTCCCCCCAACAGCCAAGCGATCAGCAAGAACAGCGGCACTCCGAGCGGCACCGTGATGGCGAGGCCTTGCAGCACGCTCGCTCTCAGCACCGCGCGGCGCGCGGTGGCGGCGTTGAAGGCGAATGTCGCCGCTGCAAGCAGCGCGAGCAGAGCACCGACCAACGAGGCATCCTCTCATCATGCGGGCGGCCCGCCGTGCCCGGCGGGCCGCCCGAGCCTTACCACGCCTGTGCACTCAACCCGGAGGTTGTATCGCTTTCTTGGCCCGCTCGACGATCTCCTTGGGCGCCTCATAGAGGCTCTTGACGACTTTCTGCACCTCGCTGCCGGCAAGCGGCGAAATGACGATCTTGGTCTTCTCGGCGTCGGCCAGGAACTCCTTGTCCTGCATGGTAGCCATGAACGCATCGCGCAGGATCTTGACGCGATCGGCGGGCGTTCCGGGCGGCGCCAGGAACGGTCGCCCGAACACCTGCTGGCTGACGATGAGCTCCATCACCTTGCGGTTGTCGCCGGTGACGTACTTCCAGATCTGAGGCGCGCCCCATTGCGTGAGCTCCTCATCCGCCTCGAGCGCGATCTGGACGAGCACGTTGAGCTTCTTCTCCTTCACCCAGTCCGGCTTCTGCGACTTGATGCTGGTCCAGTCGAAGCCGCACATGCCGTCCACCTCCCCGCGCTCGATGGCGAGGCTGATCTCGGCGCTGCCCTTGTAGCCGCTCACCACCTTGAACTTGGTGCCGGCCAGATTGTTGAGCATGAAGCCGTAGTCGCGCGAAGAGCCGCCGGCCTGCGAGGCGCCGAGCACGCCGCCAATCTGCTGGGCGTCCTCGAAGGTCTTGGTCTTGGACCCATGCCAGGTCACGCACACGCGCGTGCCGGAATCGGCGGTGCCCAGGTACTCGAACTGCTTGGGATCGAACCGCCCGGCGGCGCCCTCCTCGAGGAGCGGCCCCATAATGGCGCCGGGAAAGATGATGGCGATCGCCGTGCCGTCCTTCGGCGCCTGCGTGAACATGTACTCGGCGGCCTTCTTGCTGCCGGCGCCCGGCATGTTCTGCACGATGATGGTGGGCTTGCCCGGAATGTGCCGGTCCATGTGGCGTGCGAGGGCACGCGCATAGATGTCGTAGCCGCCGCCCACGTCGGCCCCGGCAATGATGTTGATGGTTTTGCCTGCGAAGAAATCCTGCGCCATCGCCGGACCGCCTGGGAGGAAAGCGGCGAGCGCGACCGACACGGTCGCGCCGATGTTCCAAGGTGCTGAGCGCTTTCGGACACACTGTCTCATTGCGGACACCCTCCCTAAGGACCGGCTGCTGGTTGGCGGATGGTGCGGCATTCTGACGAGCCGCCGGATTCGGTCAAGCATCTAACCAGAGGCCGTGGCTCACGCCTCCCCGCGACGGGATCCCAACAGCGAGTAGATGATGCCGAGGCCCAGCCCGAACGCGAGCCCGTTGAGCAGGAAGCCTGTGCGCAACCTGACCGGGTTGTGGTCCGTGAGGAAACCGCTCAGCACCTGCGTGCCTCTGACGAGCGGCAGCAGCAGCCAGGAGCTGAGCAGCATGGGAAAGATGCAGGCGAAGATGAGCGCCTTCACCCAGATCGGGCCGCCGGGCACGCGCTCGGCAAATGCCCCGAACAGTCCCCCCCACAGCCCGCCCCAGATCATTTGGCTTGCGATCGCCGGCACGGTGAAGGGCTGGGCACCGATGGCCCGCATCAGCTCCGGCCACAGCGGCACCGGATTGGTGCGCCAGGGCTGGCCGCTCACGCCCATGTTGCTGGTGGCGAGCAGGTGGTACATGCCCTGGTGAAAGATCAGGACCGCGAGCGCCCCGGCGATGAAACCGAGCGCGATGCCGCGCGCTGCCGACATGGCTCCTCCCCCGATTGATGTTCTCGTTGCCGGGCATCCTAGCGCGGCTTCGGCCGCGACGGAATGAGAGATGGCCAAGCCGCCCCGCCCCGGTGCAATGGTACTGTTCGCGCCTCGGCCATTGCTTCCTCTCTCGCCTGAACCGGACCCGCTCGCATGCCCGTTTACCTGCCCATCGCCGGCATGTCGGTCGACCTGTTCCTGATGACCGGCGTTGGCGCCGCCGTCGGCTTCATTGCGGGCATGCTGGGTGTCGGCGGCGGTTTTCTGGTGACGCCGCTTCTGGCCGTGCTCGGCATTCCGACCGACGTGGCGGTGGCGACCGGTGCCAATCAGGCTGTCGCCGCTTCCGCTTCGGGCACGCTCGCGCAATGGCAGCGCGGCAATGTCGATCTCAAGATGGGAGCGCTGCTGATCGCCGGCGGCGTGGTCGGAGCGACGGCCGGCGTCTATCTGCTGCGCGCACTGAGGATGATCGGGCAGATCGATTTCGTGATCTCTGTCCTTTATGTCGCCCTGCTTGGCGCCCTTGGCCTGTTGATGCTCATCGAGGGCGCGCGCGCTGCCCTGCAGGCACGCGCCGGCAGGCCGCCCGTGGCCCGCCTCAGACGTCACACCTGGTTGCACAGCCTCCCGCTCAAGACACGCTTTCCCGGCTCCAAGCTGTACATGAGCCTCATTCCACCGGTCGGGCTCGGCGTTCTGGTCGGCCTGCTGGGCGGCGTCATGGGCGTCGGCGGCGGCTTTTTCGCGGTGCCGGTCATGGTTTACGCGTTCGGCATGCCGACCCGCGTCGTGGTCGGCACCTCGCTCTTGCAGGTGCTGGCCACCAGCGTGCTCACCACCGTGCTGCAGGCCTGGGCCAATCAGTCGGTCGACGTGGTGCTGGCGGCGATGCTGATGCTGGGCGGGGTCGTCGGCGCCCAGTTCGGTGCCCGCGCCGGCCACAACATGAAGGGTGAGTACCTGCGCGCGCTGCTCGGGCTGCTTGTCGTTGCCGTCAGCATTCGTATCGCCGTCAACCTCACGATCGAGCCGGCCAGCATCTACAGCCTCGACGTGCCGCGCTAGCGCCGCGGCCTTTTCCACCGCCCCGCCTTAACGGCCCGGCAGCACCAGCACCTGCGGCCGGTCGGGGAGGGCCCGGCTCGACACCACAATGCTCGCAACCGGGCTCTCCACCACGTCGAAGGTCTCCCGCACCCGCGCCAGAAAACGCTCAAGCCCCGCTCGCGAGAAATAGTGCATCGGGATCATCAACCGCGCCTTCAGTGCCTTGAGCACCTCGACCATGCCCTCAAGGTCAAGCGTCAGGCTGCCGTCAACGGGCACGAGCACGACATCCATCTGACCGATCCGGCCGACCTGCTGAGGCGTGAGCGTGTGGTGCAAATGGCCGAGATGGGCGATGCACAGCCGCGCCGTCTCGAACACGAAGATCGAGTTGCCGAACTCGTGCGTATGGCCGTCCCATCCGCGGATGTTGGTCGGTACGTTGCGGACCCGCACGTCCTCCACCGTGAGGTCGTGCTGGGCCGCACCGCCCTCCGGGTTCCAGCCTCTCAGCACGTGGCGTATCCGGGGATCGGGCGCATAGGAGAAGTGCGTATCGTGGGCTCGGTTCATGGTGGCGATGTGGGGCAGCTCGCCCGAGCGCACGTAATCGTTGTAATCGGTCTCGATCTTCACGCCCTTGGGCGTCTCGATCAGAAACGTGGAGTGGCCAACGTAGCTGATGCGGACCTCGCCGGCGGCGAGCTGGACGGGCTCGAGCGCGGCCCTGTGCAGGCCGGGCGCGGGTCGGTGCGCGACCGCGATGCAGCGGTCCTGAGCCAGCGCGGCCGGGGCGGGTAGGAGGCAAACGAGGGCGATCGCTTCAAGCATGATCGCGGCAACGCGGCCGAGCGGCATGAGCTCCTCCTGCTGGCGCTCACCATCGGCGGCGATCTTAGGGGAGGGATCCCGGCCTGGCTATGAGCTGCGGTCACGCCGGATCCTCGAACACGGCGAGCTGACGGACGAGGCAACCAAAGAGCGGATGCACGAGCCTGAGCTCGAAACGGAAGCGCCCGCTGCCCGTGTCCTCGTGGCGCACCTCGCAGGCCCCGGGCGTGATCCAGGAAGGCAACTGCAAGAACCTCCCGCACAGCTCAAGGCCGTAGGCAACGCTCCGGAACACCAGCGCGCCCTCCTCGACGCTGAGGCGAAGTCGCATGACAAGCCCCCACCCCAGGTATTCCTCAAGCCCGGTCGCGCCAAGGAAGCGCTTGGCCGAGTGGATCACCTGCGGAAAGCGGCCGCCCCGCGCGTAGCTGCGGCTCCACACTTGACCGTTGAACGCCGGGTCCTCGATGACGGTGACGGTTACCGTGCCGCCGCCACCAGGCGTAAGCGGCAGCGGTCCACCGACGAGACGCGCCGCCTGCGCCAGCAAATACCCGATCCGGGACAGCTCCGTTGAAAGCACATGGCCGCGATAGATGGTAACGGCGCCCGGACGGACGGGCTTGGAGAACCGCCGGCGCACCGCCTGCGGCAGTCGCGCCCACGCCGCCTCACCGAGCAGCGCCGAATACCGGGTATCGGCTAGCGCTTCCCGCCTTGGCGCACGGCCGCCAGGCATCAAGCCTGCAACATCGCGCGCCAGGATTGTCATGTCGCTCTCCCTACTCCCTTCCCGCCCGCCCCTCCTTCGTCCGCCGCCCCGGGAGCAGGCGCACGATGGCGCTGCCGAGCTTCATCAGCGCCGTGAGTTGGCTCCGCGGCACCCGTCTGATGTCGGCCGCCCAGCGGTCGACCAGCTCGAGGAAATCGCGCATGGCCGCGATCCGCGCCACCACGGTGGGGCTGAGCCGCCGGTCGGCCTCGGCTTCCGCCGCACAATCGCGCAGCATGGCGAGCGTCGGGTCGATCTCCCGCGCCTTGCGCCCCTCCGCGATGCGCGTGACCATCTCCCACAGGTCGGTCTCCGCCGCGAAATGGTCGCGCCGGTCGCCCATCACGTGCACGCGGCGGATGAGCCCCCAGCCCTGCAGCTCCTTGAGCGAAGTGCTGACGTTGGAGCGCGCAAGGTCAAGCGTTTCGGCGATGTCGTCGGCGGTGAGCGGCCGGTCGGAGAGGTAGAGCAGGGCGTGGATCTGGCCGACGGAGCGGTTGGTGCCCCACACCGCCCCCATCTCGCCCCAGTGCAGGACGAAGCGCTCGACCGCCGGCGGTAGCGCATGTCTTACGCTTGTTTCTGTCATGACAGAAATATCGAAAAGAAAAGGGGGATTGTCAAGTCGATGCGATTTGACCTCCCTTTCGCGTTGACTTCCCCTTGCGTCTTTAGGATATTCCGCCCGCCGCGTGCGCCCTTCGGGCGCCACGCAAAGAGGCGCTACCCGAGGCAATTCGGTCGTTCGGCCGGGCGTCAAAGTCCGCAAGGGTCATGTTCGCGGCGCCGCAGGGTGCGGGATGAATGCTGAAGGATCGGCCATGTACGCTGTCATCAGGACCGGCGGCAAGCAGTACCGCGTATCCGCCAACGACGTCCTCACCCTCGAGAAGCTCGAGGGCGAGGCGGGGGCAAGGATCGAGTTCACCGAGGTGCTGATGGTCGGTGCCGGGGCCGACGTGAAGGTCGGCAAGCCGACCGTGGCCGGCGCCAAGGTGGTGGGCGAGCTCCTCGCGCAGACGCGGGGGCCGAAGCTGATCGCCTTCAAGAAGCGGCGGCGCAAGAACTCCCGCCGCAAGAAGGGCCACCGCCAGGACCTGACGCGCGTTCGCATTACTGACATCATTGGCGCTTAAGAAGTGCGCCGCACGTAGCAAGGAACGAGAGCCATGGCACACAAGAAGGCTGGCGGATCCTCCCGCAACGGTCGGGATTCGAGGCCCAAGATGCTGGGCGTCAAGCGCTACGGCGGCGAGATCGTGCTCGCCGGCAACATTCTTTGCCGCCAGCGCGGCACCAAATGGCACCCCGGCAGGAATGTCGGCATGGGTCGCGACCATACCCTCTTCGCCCTTGTTGATGGGCAAGTCGAGTACCGGACCAGCAAAGAGGAGCGAGTGTACGTGTCGGTGCGACCGATGAAAGTGAGCCAAGCCGAGTAGGCGGGACACCAGTTCGGGCTCCCGCCGGTCTCCCAAGACCCAACCGGCGGCGAGCCAGCAAAAAGCGATCGGACCAGGGCGGCGAACGCCCAACGATCCAAAGGCTCGACGACGAGGGAGTGGGAGACCACCACCCTCGTAAATTTTTTTCAACGTCGAGACTGGATCACGCCATGCTGCCCGATCTCTTTCGTGATGAGGTTTTCCGCATCGAGACCCGCCGCCTGTGGCTGCGCTGGCCGCGCGCGTCCGACGCGCCTCGCTTGCAGGAGGCCGTCTCGACCAGAGAGGTGGCGGAGATGACCGCCACCTGGCCGCATCCTCTGCCCGCAGGCGAGGCTGCCCGCCGCATCGAGCGCATGCGGGAGGGTAACGCCAACGGCGACAGCCTGGTGCTGGCCATGACGCCCAAGCGCGAGCCGGATCGGCTCATCGGCGTGCTCGGCGTTCACGTCGCCTCCGACGCGGACCGGCTCGACCTCGGCTACCTGCTCGCCACCCCCTACCACGGTCGCGGCCTCATGAGCGAGGCCGTGCTCGGCCTCGCCGCTGCCGTCTTCACCTATTCCGGCTACCGGCGCATCCGCGCCGCGAGCCGGATCATCAATCCCGCCTCCGCGCGGGTGTTGGACAAGTGCGGCTTTGTCCCTCTCGGCCAAGGCCTCCGGCAGGCGGCCGCACGCGGCGGCGCCATCGAGGTGGAATGCTTCGAGCTGCGCCGCGAGGACTGGCGGCGCAGCCTGGCATGGGGCCGGCCGGCCGCCCAAATCTGCGGGGAGGCGCGCGTGTCATGACCGATGACCAATGTATGGCCACCGAGCGGCTGCGGTTGCGGCCGCTCAAGCTCGACGACGCTGCCCGCATCCATGCCCTCATCAACGACTGGAACGTGCTGCGTACGCTCGCTTCCCCGCCCTATCCCTATCGGCGCGAGCATGCCGAGGAATTCCTGGCCGCCGCGCTTCGAAAGCACAAGCTTGGCAGCGCCACAATCTTCGCCATCGCCCAGGAGGAGGGGCTCATCGGCCTAATCGGCATCGAGCCGCGCGAGCGCGGTCCGACGCTCGGCTATTGGCTCGGCCGTGCCTACTGGGGCCGCGGCTACATGAGCGAGGCGGCAGCCGCCCTCGTCCACCACTACTTCCGCTTTCCCGGCAACGACCGGCTCGTGAGCGGCTACTTCGCCGGCAACGGCGCCTCCTGGCGCATCCAGGACAAACTCGGCTTCCGCTTCGCCGGCGAGCGCATGCTACATTCACGCCCCTGGGGCAAGGAGCTGCCGTACATCGACACCTTGCTCACCCGCCAACGCTTCGAGACCCTGTACGGATGAAGTTCCTCGACCTTGCCAAGGTGTACGTGCGCTCCGGCGACGGCGGGGCCGGAGCGGTGAGCTTCCGGCGCGAGAAGTACATCGAGTTCGGCGGCCCCGACGGCGGCGACGGGGGCAAGGGCGGCGACGTGTGGGTCGAGTGCGCGGCCGACCTCAACACGCTCATTGACTACCGGTACCGCCAGCACTTCAAGGCCAAGACCGGCGGTCACGGGATGGGCAAGAACCGCACCGGAGCCGATGGCGCCGATGTTGTGCTCAAGGTGCCGCCCGGCACCGAAGTTCTCGATGAGGACCGCTCCACCGTGCTCGCCGACCTCACGCGGCCGGGCGAGCGCGTGCTGCTGCTCAAGGGCGGCAACGGCGGCTTCGGCAACGCCCGTTTCAAGAGTCCGACCAACCGTGCCCCACGCCGCGCCAACCCTGGCCAGCCCGGCGCGGAGATGTGGATCTGGTTGCGCTTGAAACTGATCGCCGATGCCGGTCTCGTCGGTTTGCCCAATGCCGGAAAATCGACCTTCCTCGCCGCCGTCAGCGCTGCCCGTCCCAAGATCGCCCCCTATCCCTTTACCACGCTCAACCCGAGCCTCGGCGTGGTCTGCGCCGGCGAGGCCGACTTCGTGCTCGCCGACATCCCGGGCCTCATTGAGGGCGCCCACCAGGGGGCCGGCCTCGGCGACCGCTTTCTCGGTCATCTGGAGCGCTGTCGCGTGCTGCTCCATCTCGTCGATGCGACCCACACCGACGTCGCTGGCGCCTACCGCACGGTGCGGCGCGAGCTCAGGGCCTACGGAGCGGGGCTCTACAAGAAGAAGGAGATCGTGGCGTTGTCCAAGGCCGATGCCGTGGACGCAGCGACCCTCGCCGAGCGCGCGGCCGCCTTGGGGAGAGCGGCCCGCAAGACGCCGCTGGTGCTGTCCGCCGTCTCCGGCCGCGGCATGAAGGAAGCGATCTACGCGCTCGCCGCCGCCATCCGGCGCAAGGACGGCGGTCGCGCGCAGACCGCAGGACCTCCGCTGCGGGTGCCCTGGCGTCCTTGATCAGGCGCCTGGCAGGGCTCGCGGGCAGCGGGATCGCCCGCCGCCCGCCGCCGCCCGCTACTTTGCGCTCTTTGCGAGCCATGCCTTCATCCAGGCGATCTCCTGCTCTTGTGCCTTGATGATGTCCTCGGCAAGCTTTTTCACCTCAGGGTCCTTGCCGAAGGCCAGTACGACTTTGGCCATGTCGATCGCCCCCTGATGGTGGGGGATCATGCCGGTCACGAAGTCGCGGTCGGCATCGCCCGTAAAGGTGATGTCCATCGCCTCGTGCATTTTCGCGTTGACGCCATGGAAAGCGAGGCTCGCCGGGCTGTTGTCGCCCTTGGGCTTCATGCTGCCCATACCGCCCATACCGCCCATACCGTGCATCATGCCAGGCATCATGCCCGGCATCTGCTGGCCCTGCATCGGCATCTTGTCCTTCTGCATCGGCCCGCCGTGCTGCATGCCCTGTTGGGCGATGGCGAACGTGGCGAAGGCGGCGGTCGCTAGCGCCGCCGGCAACAGGATCTTTCTCATTGCTTCTCGTCCTTGTGATGGTGAATGCCAGCCGAGCCTGCGCCCCATCGGTACGCGGAGCCAGGCGCGACGCTTGCTGAAAGGTCGGCTCAGCCTGCGCTGTTGGGCGGACGCTCAAGGCGGGCTGGCGCCACGCCCATGCCGTCCTGCCCGGCAACACCACCGCCGAGCCACCGGCACGGCTGCTGGAGGGGGGAAACCTCCGCCAGCGTCGCCATGCCGACGCAGTGGATCACGCATCCAAGACAAGACAACCCGCCATCGTCGACCGCGGCGCCCGGCGACCGCTCCTGGTGGCAGGGTGATTCCGCTGCACTCGCAGGATGGGCCGCAGCGTCATGTCCGACCCCCGCCTTCGCCGCCATCGGTGCCGCAAGGCCGATCACCGTCGCCATTGCGAACAGCACAGCGATGAGAAGTCGGAACATGACCATGCGCGATCTCGGGCCTCAGGCTTCGCGCGCGCCAAGTCGTTTGCGCTCGACGCTGCACGCCAGTGCAATTTACCCCGCCAAGGGCACCGAATTATGGTCGAGTTGGCGCCCGCTGCCCACATTGACCAGGGTCAAGCGCTGGCGCCTCACACCATGCGCACGCCGCCGCCCGCCCGCAACAATGCCTTGAGGTCGTCCGTGGGCTCGAGCCGTACGGCGTGCTTCATCGCGCAGCACGAACTGCATCCAGGCTTCGACCAACGGCCGCTGCCGGACTCAGCGACTGTGGCATTGCCGCCATCCTTTCAACTTTCCGCACTGGGAATTGCTGCCCGCACGCATGCCCCCACCAGCGCGCACCTGCGCGCCGCATAGTTAATCATATCCCACGGCGAGGCTGTTCGACAGGATCGCGCCGCCGCACCAGCGAGCGCCGGCGACGGCGATGTGCCTCGGACACTTTTCTGCTATGCGGTGGGCAAGCCCGTTGCCTGCTGCTTGCACAAATGTCCAAGGCCCCTCAAGTCAACGCCCGCTCCCAATGGACGAACGCCCGCCGCATCGTGGTCAAGATCGGCTCGGCGTTGCTCGTCGATCGCGCCAGCGGCCGCTTGCGGTCCGACTGGCTCGATGCGCTTGCCGACGACGTGGCCGACCTTGCGCGTGAGGGCAGGGAGCTGATCCTCGTCTCCTCCGGCGCCATCGCCTTCGGCCGGCGGCTCATCGCTCTGCCGGCGGGCACACTCGCGCTCGAGCAGTCGCAGGCGGCGGCCGCCGTCGGGCAGATCGGTTTGGCCCATGCCTATCAGGAGCGTTTTCTCGCCCGCGGCCTCGTCGCCGCGCAGATCCTGCTGACGCTCGCCGACACCGAGGAGCGCCGCCGCTATCTCAATGCGCGCCAGACCATCGAGACGCTGCTGGCCCTCAAGGCGATCCCCGTCGTGAACGAGAACGACACCGTTGCCACCACCGAGATCCGCTACGGCGACAACGACCGCCTCTCTGCCCGCGTCGCCTCCATGATGAGCGCGGATTGCCTGGTGCTGCTCTCCGATGTGGATGGGCTCTATAGCGCCCCGCCTGGAACCGGCCGCCGCGCCGTGCGGCTCGAGGAGGTGCGCTCGATCACGCCAGCGATCGAGGCCATGGCCGGCGACGCCGGCACGGAGTTGTCGCGCGGCGGCATGAAGACCAAGATCGAGGCGGCCAAGATCGCGCTCGCCGCCGGCACCCACATGGTGATTGCCTCGGGGCGGGAGCTTAACCCGCTGAAGCGGCTTACCGCGGGCGCCCCCTGCACCTGGTTCATCGCTTCCTCCGATCCGGTGGCGGCGAGAAAGCGCTGGATCGCCGGCCGCCTCGAGCCGACCGGCGCCGTGGTGATCGACGCTGGCGCCGAAGCTGCGCTCGCCGGCGGCAAGAGTCTGCTTCCCGCCGGCGTGCAGCGGCTCGAGGGTCAATTTGATCGCGGCGATGCCGTCATCATTCGCGCTCTCGACGGGCGCGAGCTGGGGCGCGGGCTCATCGCCTACGCGCGTGCCGACGCCGAACGCATTATCGGCAGGAAGAGCCGCGAGATCGCCGGCATTCTGGGCTTTGAGGGGCGCGCCGAGCTGATTCACCGCGACGACATGGCGCTCAACCGGAAATAGCCACACCGAACTGAATATCCTGCCTCGCTGCCTTGCGAAGGGCACATCGAGCCCGTATGGAACGTAGGTCGGGAGCGAGCTTGCGGAGGGCCTTGCAATGTTCCGCGGATTGTTGTCTGCCGCCTTTGCCGCGGCCCTGCTGGCAGTTGTGCTGGGGCGCTATGCTCCGCAGGCCGCGACCGTCGAACAGGCGATGTGGAACGTGATGACCCTCGGCCTCGTCGCGCTCGGCTACACGGCGCTGCAGGGCATTAACGCCATCCGCCAGTCTGCCAACCGCGAGCAAGGCGTGTTTCTGGGCCTGGTGCTCTCGTTCCTGCCGCTGCTCGTCGTCGCCTACGCGGTGGCCGTCTGGCAGTACTCGCCGAACAAGCTCACCACCTATCAGACCATCGCCATGATCCTCGGTGGCGCCGCTGCCGCCGTCGACGTGTTCTTGTTCTCCTGGCTGACCTTCCGCACCTCGCGCGGGCTCACGCTCAAGGAACGGCGCGCCTGAAGCCGCTGGGTTGCCAGCACCGAACGCCGCACGTGCCGGTCGCGATCGCGCCGGGTACTGCTCTATTTCCTTGCAAACGATGCTATCTTGGGGCCGGCGCGGGCTTTGGCCGCGCCCCCTGTCATTGAGTGCGGGATGCAGATTGACGTGAACAAACCGGAACGACTGGACGCCGGGACGCAAGATGTTGAGCGGCAGATGCGCACCATCGGCCGGCAGGCGCGCGCCGCCGCCGCCGTGCTGGCGCTTGCCGCGCCCGAGCTCAAGACCGCCGCCTTGCGGGCCGCGGCCGAAAGCATACGCTCGGGCGAGGGGGATATCCTCGCCGCCAATGAGCGCGACCTCGCCGCGGCCCGGCAGGCCGCGCGGCCCGCCGCATTCGTCGACCGCCTGGCGCTGAACGGCGCCCGCCTTGCCGCCATCGCCGCAAGCCTCGATGAGATCGCCGCCTTGCCCGACCCCGTCGGCACCGTGATGGACCGCTGGACGCGACCCAACGGGCTTGACATTTCCCGCGTGCGTACGCCCCTGGGCGTGGTCGGCATCATCTACGAGAGTCGGCCCAACGTCACCGCCGACGCTGGCGCGCTCTGCCTCAAGGCCGGCAATGCCGCCATCCTGCGCTCGGGCTCTGAAAGCTTCCATTCCGCCCGTGCCATTCATGCCTGCCTGACCCAAGGCCTCGCTGCGGCGGGGCTGCCCGAGGCCGCCATCCAGCTCGTGCCGACCACCGACCGCGCTGCCGTCGGCCACATGCTGGCGGGCCTCGACGGCACCATCGACGTCATTGTGCCCCGTGGCGGCAAGAGCCTTGTCGAGCGCGTTCAGAAAGAAGCGCGCGTGCCGGTGTTCGCGCATTTAGAAGGCATCTGCCACACCTATGTCGACGGCGACGCCGATCTGGCCATGGCCCGCGACATCGTGCTCAACGCCAAGCTGCGGCGCACCGGCGTGTGCGGCGCCACCGAGACCCTGCTCGTCGACGCGGCCGGCCGCGACCGCCTGCTGGCGCCGCTGGTGAAGGCTTTGCTTGACGCCGGCTGCGAGGTGCGCGGCGATGCCGACACCGAAAAGGTCGATGCCAGGGTCAAGGCGGCGACGGAAGCGGACTGGTCGACCGAATACCTCGACGCCATCATTGCCGTGAAGCTGGTCGATGGCGTCGACGGTGCGCTTGCCCATATCGCCCGCTACGGCTCCCAGCACACCGACTGCATCGTTACCGACAACCGCGAGCGGGCCGAACGCTTTCTCGCGCGCGCCGACTCTGCGATTGTGCTGCACAACGCCTCGACCCAGTTCGCCGACGGCGGCGAGTTCGGCTTCGGAGCGGAGATCGGCATTGCCACCGGCCGCCTGCACGCGCGCGGCCCCGTCGGCGTCGAGCAGCTGACCAGCTTCAAGTACGTGGTGCGCGGCAGCGGCCAGACGAGGCCGAAGTGACGGACGTCGGGCGGGCGCGCGGCACGGATGGAGGAGCGCGGCGGCCGCAGGCGAACCGGAACGCCGTCCGCAAGTCCGTCCATTCGAGTTTCGGCTCGATCAGGGTCAAGCCGCCACTCGTCCTGCCCGGCCAGCGCATTGGCGTCATGGGCGGCACCTTCAACCCGCCGCACGCCGGCCATCTGCTCATCAGCCGCACCGCCCTTCGTCGCCTCGCCCTCCATCAGCTCTGGTGGGTTGTGACCCCGGGCAATCCCCTCAAGGGCAACGAGGACCTCCCCGACCTCCGCGGCCGCATGGATCTCTGCCGCCGTCTTGCCGCCGACCGACGGGTGCGCGTCACCGGCTTCGAGGAGGCCCTGCGCACCCCCTACACCGCCGTCACGCTCGCCTTCCTCGATCGGCGCTTCCCGCGCGTCCATTTCGTATGGATCATGGGCGCCGACAACCTCGCCACCTTTCACCGCTGGCAAGACTGGCGTCGGATCGCCGCCATCATGCCGATCGCTGTCGTCGACCGGCCCGGCTGGCGGCTCAAGGCGCTGGCCTCCAGGGCTGCCCGTGCCCTTGCCCGTGCTTACCTGCCCGAGAGCCGCGCATCGACCCTGCCGTTGCTAAAGCCCCCTGCCTGGACGTTCATCACCGGGCCGCTGTCGCACCTCTCTTCGACCGAACTCCGCCAAACTCTGCGCACAGCGCCGCGCCATGAAATTCTGTGAGACGGGAGGGAGGTTGCAAGCTGGGTGCGGAGTCGCTTAATCTTGGCATGCGCTGACGCAACGAGTTGCCTGCGCATTGCTGTCACGCAATCGCGGCACCGCCGCGCTCGGGGCGCATGGAACCCAACCTGGGTAAATGACGAAAGGTCATTCACCACACGATGCGAACTGCTCTTGAGGGCGCCCGCAAGGGCGCGCCTACGGCCGAGCGCGTCTCTGAGGGGACGCGCACGAAAGCCTTGCTTGACCACATCAACGCCTGGCTCGACGAGGCCAAAGCCGAGGAGGTGGTCATCATCGACCTCAAGGGCAAATCCAGCATGGCGGACTTCATGGTGGTGGCGAGCGGCCGTTCGGACCGGCACGTCGGCGCCATCGCCGAGCAGGTGCAGCGCAAGCTGAAGCAGCTGGGCATGCACACCCGCATCGAGGGGCTTAAGGCCTGCGATTGGGTGCTGCTCGACGCCGGCGATATCATCGTTCACGTGTTCCGCCCCGAGGTGCGCGAGTTCTACAAGCTTGAGCGCATGTGGTCAGCGGAGCGGCCGACCGACGCCCCGGCCCATTGACGGGCACCTTCGCCGGACGCGTGACCGCCCTGTCTCGGCACGCGAAGCCTGCTCATGCGTCTCCTGATCGCCGCAGTCGGTCGCCTCAAGGACGGACCCGAGCGCACCCTTTATCGGCGCTATGCCGAGCGCATTGGTCAGGCAGGCCGCGGCGTCGCCCTCGGGCCGCTCGATCTCATCGAGATTGGGGAAAGCCGCACGGCGGGCGCAAAGGCACGGGCCGACGAGGAGGCGCAGCGGCTGCTCGACAAGGTCCGCAGCGCCGACTTCCTGATTGTGCTCGATGAGCGCGGCCGCCAATTTTCGAGCGAAGGATTCGCCGGCTTCATCCGCGATGCGCGCGACCGCGGCGTCGGCCTTGCTGCCTTCCTGATCGGTGGCCCCGATGGTCATGGAGAGGCGGTCCGCAAGGAGGCGGGCCTGCTCTTGTCGCTCGGATCCCTGACCCTGCCGCACGGGCTCACCCGCCTCGTGCTTGCCGAGCAGCTCTACCGCGCCGTCACGATCCTGGCCGGCCACCCTTACCATCGGCGTTGACCAATTCCGCCGCGGCCACCGGCGGGAGCGGCGCCAGGCCGCGGATCATGTCCGCCGCCTTTTCCGCGATCATCAGCACCGGCGCATTGATGTTGCCGGAGACGAGGTCCGGCATCACCGAGGCGTCGACGACCCTGAGCCCCTCCACGCCGCGCACGCGCAGCTTCGCATCGACCACCGCCTCTTCCCCCGAGCCCATCGGGCAGGTGCAGGCCGGATGGTGGGCGGTGATCGTCACGCGCCTGAGCCAGGCGTCGATGTCGGCATCGCTCTTGACCGCGAAGCCGGGTGCGGTCTCCGGCCCCCGCAAGCGACTGAGCGGCCCCTCGTAGGCGACGTCGCGCGCCCGCTTGAAGCCCTCGCGCAGCGTGGCGATGTCTGCGGGCTCGAAGAAGAAGTTGGGCACGATGCGGACGGGATCGAGCGGCTTGTCGGAAGCCAGCTTGACCTCGCCCCGGCTCTGGGGGTGGAGCAGCACCGGTCGGATGCCGAAGGCATCCGGATAGGGCGGCTTCAGTCCTGGAAACCAGTAGTCGGCGTCGATTGGCGCCCCGCGGAACAGGAACTGGATGTCCGGCACCGGGCTCGATGCCTTGAGCTTAATGAACGCCTGCAGCCCGCCCGGTGGCACGGTGGCGGGACCGGTGCCGGTCAGATACGCCCGCGCCATGCTGAACGCGATGCGATCGAGCCTCAAGCTGTCGCGGAAGGGGCTTGCTTCGGTCCGGCTGAACCAGATCTGGGCACCGAGGTGGTCCTGCAGGTTCTTGCCGACCGGCAGATCGACGCGCGGCTTGATGCCGAACTCGTTAAGGTGGTCGGCCGGTCCGATGCCAGAGAGCATTAGGATCTGCGGCGAGTTGAACGCACCGCCGGACAAGATCACCTCCCGCTCCGCCAGCACCCGCTCGATGCGCCCGTTGCGCACGTACTCGACGCCGATCGCCCGCGTGCGCTCGAACAGCACGCGAGTGACGTGGGTATTGATCTTGAGCGTCAAGTTCGGCCGCTTGAGCGCCGGCTTGAGGAAGGCGGTCGCCGCCGATGAGCGCCGCCCGTGCCTGATCGTGAACTGGGCCCGCCCGAAGCCCACCTGCTCGCGCCCGTTGTAGTCCTCGGTCAGGCGATGGCCGGCGGCCTTCGCAGCCTCGATCCAGGCATCGAACAGCTCGTCCTTGGTCCGCGCCCAGATTACCCCCAGCGGTCCCGACCCGCCGCGCCAGGTGTTCTCGCCGCCCTCCCAGGTCTCGCAACGCTTGAAGTAGGGAAGCACCTCGGCGTAGCTCCAGCCCGACGCCCCGGCCGCCGCCCAGCGATCGTAGTCGGAAGGGTTGCCGCGCACATAGGCCATCACGTTGATTGACGAGGAGCCGCCGAGCACCTTGCCGCGCGAGGCCTCGATGCGCCGTCCGCCCATGCTGGGCACCGACTCCGTCTCATAGCCCCAGTCGAACATCCGGTACTTGGCGATCCGGCCGAGACCGAGCGGGATGTGTATGTAGGGATGGCTGTCGCGGCCACCTGCCTCGAGCAGCAGCACGCGCTCGGTGCTGTCTTCGCTCAGCCGGTTGGCGAGCACGCAGCCGGCCGAGCCCGCGCCGACGATGATGTAGTCGTAGGCGATTTGCTCTTCCATGCCGCCCGTCCCGCAACGTCAACCGGTCATCTGCTCGCTTAGCTGCCGGCGCGGAAAAAGGGAAGTGGCAGCCCCTCCCATCTGCTAACCTCCGCCGCAGCAACTCTCTGTTGCGAAGGAGGCGCGTCTTGAGCACCGAGCTGAGCCGCGAGACCATCGCCGCCCAGGCCGGCGGATCGATCGAGCCGGAGACCGGCGCGATCATTCCTCCGATCCACATCTCGACCACGTTCGAGCGCGATGCGGACAATCACAACCGCCGCGGCTACTCTTACGGCCGACCCGACAACGCCACCGTCCGCCAGGTCGAAGCCATCATGACGCAGCTCGAGGGCGGGGCGGCGAGCCTCTTGTTTGCTTCCGGCATGTCGGCCGCCACCGCGCTCTTTCTCGCCCTCGAGAGGCCTGCGCACGTCGTCGCCCCCGCCGTGATGTACTGGGGCATGCGCAAGTGGCTGCTCACCGAAGCACCCGCCTTCGGCATCGAAACCAGTCTCGTCGATGCCAGCGACCTCCACGCCATTGCCGGCGCCATCCGCCCCGGCCTGACCCGGCTCGTCTGGCTCGAGACGCCGGCCAATCCGCTGTGGACGATCAGCGACATCGCCGGTGCGAGCAGGCTTGCCCATGCCGCCGGCGCGGTGCTGGCCGTCGATTCCACGGTGGCGACCCCAGTGCTCTGCAATCCGCTCGCGCTCGGCGCCGACGCCGTCATGCATTCGGCCACTAAGTATCTCAACGGCCATACCGACGTGGTCGCCGGCACCTTGACCTTCGCCGCCAACGGGCCGCTGGCCGCCCGCGCCTCCACGCTGCGCTCCGCCTTCGGCACCATTCTCGCGCCTTACGCGGCGGCACAACTGATGCGCGGGCTGCGCACGCTCTTCGTGCGTGTGCGCCACCAGTGCGCCACCGCCGAGGCACTAGCCGTGCACTTTAACGGCCATCCGCATATCGAGCGCGTGCTCTACCCCGGCCTCGCCCGCGATCCCGGCCACGAGCTTGCGAAGCGCCAAATGAAGGGGGGCTTCGGCGGCATGCTGTCGATCCGCGTCAAGGGCGGGGAGAGCGCTGCCATCGCCACGGCCGCCAAGGTGAAGGTATGGAAGCGCGCCACCTCGCTGGGCGGCGTCGAAAGCCTCGTTGAGCATCGCGCCTCGGTCGAAGGACCGCTGACGCCCTGCCCGCCCGATCTCTTGCGCCTCTCGGTCGGGCTCGAGGCGCCCGCCGACCTGATCGCCGATCTGGAGCAGGCGCTGGTCGCTACCGTCTGACCGGCAACTTGCCGCTACCGTGCCCCAGCGAGCGCGTAGCTCATGATCTTGTAGGCGAGCGCTGCCGCCGTGTAGTCGCAGACGTGCAAGCCGGGGATCGGCACCAGCTCAACGAGATCGGCGGCGACGATGCGTGACACCTCAGCCGCGCGCTTCAGGATGGCGAGCGCCTGCCAGTAGCCGAGCCCGCCCGGTGTCGGCGTGCCTGTCGCCGGCATGATGGCGCCGTCAAGCGCATCGATGTCGAAGCTGATGTACACCGGGCGGCCCTTGAGCGGCGCGACGATGTCCTCCACCTCCCAGCGCGCCTGGTCCTTGGCCCAGTGCATGTGGATCCGCGATCGGTTGGCGTCGAGGAAGCTAACCTCGGCGGCCGAGATCGCCCGGATGCCGACCGACACGAGCGTAACCCCCGCATGATCGAGCACCCGCCGCATGGCTGCTGCGTGAGAGTTGTGCTCGCCCTGATAGCCGTCGCGCAGGTCGGCGTGGGCATCGAAGTGGAGGATGGCGAGGTCCGCGTGGCGTCGCACCAGCGGGCGCACGGCGCCGATGGTGAGCGAATGCTCGCCCCCCAGCACCAGCGGAAAGCGGTTGGCCGCCACCACCTCCTCCACGATCGCCTCGAGCTGGTCGAGCGCCGCGGCGACCGGCCTGGCGATGTCGGGCTGCGCGACGGTGGCAACACCGAAGTCCGCGCAGGGCTCGCGCCCGAGCTCCTCGTCATGGAGCTCGAGCTGATGGCTCGCGGCGAGGATCGCGGCCGGACCCTTCGCCGTACCGGTGCCATAGCTCACGGTTGCCTCGAGCCCGAACGGGATGACGACGGCACGCGCCGCCTCGGGCCGGCCCGCATCGGGGCGATCCGGCTCGAGGAAGGAACGCTCGGCCGGCAAGTAGTCGAGCCTAGCCGCAGCGCCCATCACGCGTTTTCTGCGACCGCGTCCTCGACGTCGCCGTACATCGTGAGCATCGGCTCGTCCTCGAGGATGGCCTCGCCGTAGGTCCCGTAGCCGTTGAAGCGGCCGGCGATGGCCCGCCCGTAGGCCCCGATGTTGCCGATCTCGATGTAGTCGCCCTGCGGATCGAGGCTGGCAGCAGGAAGGGCCCCTTCATGCGGTCGATCGAGTCGCAGGTCGGGCCCCACAGCTCGAAGGGGACGAGCTGGTCGGCCGGCGTGCGGGTCCGGCCGACGAGGCGCACCGGGAACACCAGGCCAAGGTGTGCGGCATCGAACAGCGTCCCGTAGCTGCCGTCGTTGATGAACAGCTCGTTGCCGCGGCGGGCATCGACGCGCACGATCAGGCTCTCCGCCTCCGCCACCAGCGCGCGACCGGGCTCGCACGAGAGCCGGCACGCCTCGCTCACCGGGAGCCGCTCGAAGCCCGCGCCGATCGCGCGCATGAACGAGGAAAGCGGCGCCGGCTGGCTGTCGGCGTAGCGCGACGGGAACCCGCCCCCAACGTTGATGCCGTCGACGACGACGCCGGCCTTGACGATGAGCCTGCGCACCTCTTCGAGCGCCGTAACGTAGGAGTCGGGCGTGGTCGTCTGCGACCCGACGTGGAACGTGATGCCGAGCTCGTCCGCCGCCTGCCGCGCCTTCACCAGCAGCCGTGCCGCCCTCTGCCCCGAGGCACCAAACTTGCGCTCGAGCGGCATGCGGCTGTTCTTGGCCGGCACTGCGATCCGCACGTAGAGTTGCAGATCCTTGGGCGCCCTCGTCTCGGCCAGAATCTTCTCGAGCTCGTCCTCGCTGTCGAGGGCGAAGCGGCGCACGTTGAAGTGGTGATAGGCGCGCCGGATGGCCGAGCGCGACTTAACCGGATGCATGAAGTGGATGCCGACGCCGGGGATGGTCGCTGCGTCCTCAAGCTCGGCCAGCGAGGCGACGTCGAACTGCTTGATGCCGGCCCCGTAGAGCGCTCCGAGCAGAAAGACCGAAGAATTCGCCTTGTAGGCGTACGCGACCTCACCCGGGAAGTTCTGGAGAAACCAGCGCGCCGCGCGGCCGGCGGCATGAGGTCTTAGACCGACATACGGGCGATCGGGCTGAAGCGCCTGGGTCAGCGCAGTCGCAGACGTATATCTTTCCATCTCATGGGACCTCCACCAGTCGAGTTGGACCAGATGGCGCTTGCTGAACCAGCAGAGACCGCCGTTGAACGAGGGTCTGAAATAAGGTGCATCGTCCCCCATGTAAAGGGCTTTGCCTTGCCATGGTATGTCGCAGTCAGCAAAATCCCGGGCATCGCCCGACTGACTCACGTCCGGACACGACGAGATGGACCCGCTCAGCGAGCTTCTGATCGCCCACCAGCCGCTCGCCCTCGCGCTCGGCGGCCTTCTGCTCGGCTTCCTGTTCGGTGCTCTCACCTATCGCACCAACTTCTGCACCATGGGCGCCATCTCCGACATGGTGACCTTCGGCGATCGCCGCCGCTTCCGCGCCTGGATGCTGGCCTCCGCCTCCGCGCTCATCGGCACGCAGAGCCTTGCCGCCGCCGGCATCGTACCGCTCGAGCAGTCGATGTACCTCGCGCCTGGTCTCAACTGGGTCGGCCACATCGCGGGCGGTCTGATGTTCGGCTTCGGCATGGTGTTCGCCGGTGGCTGCCCGAGCCGCAACCTCGCCCGTGCCGGCGGCGGCGACCTGCGCGCGCTCTTCACGCTGATCGTGCTCGGCATCGCAGCCTACATGGCCATAGGGGGCGTCTTAGCGCCGGCCCGCGCATGGCTCGAAGGCGCTACCGCCCTCCCGCTTGCGGAGTTGGACATACCGACCCAGAGCCTGGGCGACGTCGCGACCGTACTGATCGGCGCCAGGCCGAACGCGGCCAAGCTCGCCACCGGCGCGGCCATCGCCGCTGCGCTCTTGGCGTACTGCTTCATGGACGGTCGCTTCGCCAGCTCGCCCACCCACATCTGGTCCGGCTTCGGTGTGGGCCTCATCGTGGTTGCGGGGTGGGCGCTTACCGGTCTTGCTTGGGATGAGCTCGCCGACCACCCCACGGCGCCGATTTCGCTCACCTACGTCCGACCGGTTGGCGACACGCTCGAGTGGCTTAAGCGCATGACCGCGCTCGGTTTGCCCGGCTTTGGCGTCGCCAGCGTGTTCGGCGCACTGCTCGGCGCCTACCTTGCCGCCCGGCGCATGGGCCGCTTCAAGCTGACCTCGTTCACCGGCCCCGCCGACACCCTGCGCTCGCTTTTCGGCGCCTCGCTCATGGGCATTGGCGGCGTGCTGGCTTTGGGCTGCACCATCGGCCAGGGGATCACCGGCGTTTCGACGCTGGCGGCTGGATCGTTCCTGACGCTTGCCGCCATCGTTGCCGGCGGCATCGCTGGCGTTCGCGGCCTGGAGCGCTGGAGCGACGCGTGACCTCAGCGCGCCTCATCGGCGCACCTCATCAGCGTACCTCATAGGTAATCTCGGCCCGGCCCTGCCGGTCGGGCAGCGCGCGGCGCTCCTGCCCCTCGTGTCTGCGCCGTCCGCTTTCACCCACGCGCCTGCTGCGCGCATCGGCAAACTCTTGCATTTGGCCGTTTGCCACAGACGCCTGGAACCTGTCCCAGTCGCCGAGCAGGGTGAAGCGCGTGCGCTCGAAATCATGAAAGATGCCGAGCGGCGGGCGCGGCGCCTCGGTGCAGATGCCGATCAGACGTTCCCGGCCTGCCTTGGCAAGCCGCAGCCGGTAAGGCGCATTGGCTTTCGGCAGCTTGAGCTCGCGGTCGGCCAGGAGCCGGTTGTCCTGCTCGAACTCGTTGGGAAACAGCACCACGGCGCTGCGGTCGGGATCGACATTGATCAGGGTCAGGTAGCAATCCGCGCCCGAACGCGCGTAGTAGGCCGGTGCGTCGCCGACCGCATAGATCGTCCTGTCGCTCCGCAGCAAAAGCTCGATGTCGGGTGGGGCCGCTGCCGGCGTGCCCCCGTTCTCCTGGCCGTTCACCCGCTCCTCGGCCGCAGCGCTCGGCCACAGTAGGGCCGACACCGCGGCAAGGAGCAAGCCGAAACGGCGGCGGGGCGCTGAACGGTACGATCGTTGCAGCTGACGCATGACGTGGCCACGCAAACCTGGTTCGACTTTGCCGGACAATCCCCTACAAGCGTAGTGAAGGCTCGATTGCAAGCGGCTTTGACGAGGGCGAGGGACCACATGCGGCATGGCGGCAAGATTCTCATCGATCAGCTCGAGGCCCAGGGCGTCTCCACCGTTTTCACCGTGCCTGGCGAGAGTTTCCTCGCTGCGCTCGATGGGCTCTACGACTCTCCTCGCATCCGCACCATCACCGGGCGGCACGAAGGCGGCGTATCGATGATGGCGGATGCCTGGGGCAAGCTCACCGGCATGCCTGGTGTGGCTTTCGTCACCCGTGGCCCTGGAGCCGCCAACGCCATGAGCGGGCTCCACGTCGCGCAACAGGATTCGACCCCCATGGTGCTGTTCGTCGGCCTGCCGGCCTCTGGCCACGAGGACCGTGAGGCGTTCCAGGAGATCGAGACCAAGAGCCTGTTTTCCTCGTTCGTGAAGGACGCCTGGGTCGTCCGCCAGACCGAGCGCATCCCGGAGTACGTGAGCCGGGCCTTTCACCGCGCCCTGTCCGGCCGACCGGGTCCTGTCGTCCTCGGCCTGCCCGAGGACATGCTCGCGAGGCGCTGCGACGTCTCAGATGCCAAGCCCGCCAACCCGGCGGCGCCGGCCTTCCCCGAGCCGCAGCTTGCCCGTCTCGAGGCGGCACTGGCCAAGGCCCAGCGCCCGCTGATGATCGTCGGCGGCCCCGGCTGGGGCGCGCAGGTGCAGCGCCACATCGAAACGTTCGCGGAGCGCTTCGACATGCCGGTGGCGGCTGCTTTCCGCTATCAAGACTACATCGACAACCGCCACCCCTGCTACGTAGGCCACGCTGGCGTTGCAGCCGAACCGGCGCTCGCCGGGGCCATTCGCGACGCCGACCTGCTGCTCGTCGTCGGCGCGCGTCTGGGCGAGATCACGAGCGGCCTTTACACGCTCTTGGCGGTGCCCGACCCCAAGCAGTCGCTCGTCCACGTCCATCCGAGTGCGGATGAGCTCGGTTTCGTCTACCGCGCCGATCTCCCGATCGTCTCCAACGCATCGAGCTTCGCCGCTGCGCTCGACCGCTTGCGACCTTTCGCGCACATGCCCTGGCGTCAGTGGCGCAGGGATTTGCGCGGGGCCTATGAGGCAAGCCTGGTGCCGACGCCGATGCCGGGCGCTGTCTCCTTGGCGACCGTGGTGCGCGAGCTTTCCGACCTGCTGCCCGCGGACGCCATCATCGCCAATGGCGCCGGCAACTACGCCGCCTTCCTGCACCGCCACTTCGTCTACAAGAGCTATCGCACGCAGCTTGCGCCCACGTCCGGCTCCATGGGCTACGGCCTACCCGCCGTCATCTCGGCCAAGCTCGCCTTCCCCGAGCGCCTGGCCCTCGCCTTCGCCGGAGATGGCTGCTTCATGATGACCGCCCAGGAGCTGGCGACCGCCGTGCAGTACGCGCTGCCCGTCATCGTCATCGTCGCCAACAACGCGACCTACGGCACCATCCGCATGCACCAGGAGCAGCATTTCCCGGGACGCGTCAGCGCGACCGATCTCGTCAACCCCGACTTTGCCGCCTTCGCCAAGAGCTTCGGCGCGCATGGCGAAACGGTCGAGCGCACGTCCGATTTCGCAACCGCCTTCGAGCGCGCTGTGGCGAGCGCGAGACCGGCCGTGATCGAGCTCAAGCTCGATGTCGAGGCGATCAGCCCGCGCCGGACCCTCAGTCAGATCCGCGCCAGCGCTCTGCATCGCCAAGCTGGCCCTTAAGGCCGCCTCCTCGGTGCTCACGTCCCTATCGTTTCCCGTCCAAGTCCTCCCCTTGCGCGCCGCTACCCGCGGAGCGTGCAGCGTGTGCCGCTGTCCATGTGTTCCCGGGGGAACGCACGCGTGCCTCCGCCCCGGGGCATCATCGTCAGTTTGGCACATATCGCCGCACGCCCCGGGGCTGGGAAACTGTGGTACATGCAATGATGTCGATCGGTCGATGGAACAACCCCACCGCAAATTCGGTTCCCTGGCCATGAAGCACAACAGGCTGTCTGAGGGGCGCGCGGCGGGCATGCGTCGGGACAGGCTGCTGGTTATCGGCGCTGGGCCGGTGGGGCTCGGCATGGCGAACGCGCTGAAGGCGCACGGCATCGCCTACGATCAGGTCGACGCCAACGATGGTGTCGGCGGCCTATGGCGGCACACGGTCTACAAGACCGCCCACATCGTCTCTTCCAAGCGCTCGACCGCTTATGCCGACTTCCCGATGCCCGCCGACTACCCGGATTTCCCGAGTGCCGGGCAGATGCTTGCCTATCTTGAGGATTTCGCCGTCCGGCGTGGACTGCTTGCGAACATCGAGACCAGCAAAAAGGTTCTGCGCGCCTTTCCGCTCCATGACCACAGCTGGCACGTGATGTTCGAAGATGGCGAGCAGCGCATCTACAAGGGCGTTGTGGTCTGCAATGGCCACCACTGGCACAAGCGCATGCCGACGTACCCCGGTGTGTTCGCCGGTCGCATCATGCACTCCAAGGACTACCGCGAGCCGGCCGATTTGGCGGGCAGACGCGTGCTGGTGATCGGCGGCGGCAACTCAGCGTGCGACATTGCCTGCGAGGCGGCGAGAGTCGGCCGTTCCTGCGACCTGAGCCTCCGAAGCGGCTACTGGTTCCTGCCCAAGACCGCGTTCGGCCGGCCGCTTAGCGATCTGCCCATCTGGGGCCTGCCGGTGTGGCTGCAACGTCTCATTCTGCGCGCCATCATTCGTATTGTGATCGGCGACTACCGCGATTATGGGCTGCCCCGTCCCAACCACAGGCTATTCGAACGGCACCCGACCTATGGCACCGACTTGTTGGGCTACATACGGCTCGGGCGCATCAAGCCGCGTGTCGAGATCGACTGCTATGATGGCAGCATTGTCCGCTTCAAGGACGGCAGCACGGGCGAATACGATCTGATCGTCGCCGGCACCGGCTATCACAACAGTTTCCCGTTCCTGCCCAAAGGGCTGCTCCGGGTGGAGAACGAGGCCGTTCAGGTGTACGGGGGCGCCTTTCCCGACAACATCAAGAATCTTTACATCGTCGGTTGGGTTCAAGCCCGCAACGGCTTCGGCTCGCTCTTGACTCCGGCTGCCGACCTCTATGCACGCCTGATCCGGATGCAGGATGAGCTGCAGCCCCCGCTGGGCGCCATCCTGCGGGAACTCGCTGAGCCGCTCCCGACCTCCCAGATCGTCGACCCCGGGCAGGCGCGCCGCCAGATTTGGTTGGGGCGCCGGCTGCTGTGGCTGGTCCGATGGAAGGGGCGCCGCATGGCCAGGAACCAGAACGCGGTGACGATCCTGCCCGACGACCGCTTCGAGTTCGAGGCCAGCGCGCCCTCGTTGCCTGTCAATTGATGGCGGTCCCCATGGCCGAGCGCCTCGTTCAGCGCCCAAGTGGGCATCCTACCCGCTCGCCGACCGGGCCACCAGGAGCGGCCCCGCATGCAGGGCAAAGACGCTGACGATGAACGTGCTGGTGACGGGCGCCAACGGGCACCTCGGCTTTAATTTGGTCAAGCAGCTCCTCGCCGCCGGCCATCGCGTGCGCGGCTCGGTGCGCTCCCTCGACGATCCTGCCCGAACCGCACACCTGGAAGCGCTTGGTGCCATCGAGCTTGTCGAGGCCGATCTGGATCGACCGCACCGGCTGCGGCTGGTGATGGACGGCATTGATGCCGTCTGCCATACGGCGGCCGTCTATGCCCTCTACGCGCCGGGCAGGGAGCGCGAGATCCTCGCGGCAAGTCTCGGTGGCGCTGAGGCCGTCATGCGCGCCGCGCACGATGCCCGTGTGCGCAAGGTGGTCTTCACCTCGTCGATCGTAACGCTGCCCTTGACCCGCCCCGGCGATGCGCCTGCTACCGAGTCGGAGTGGGCGAGCGATCTGCGCGTGCCCTATTTGAAGGCCAAGACGCTAGCCGAGCAGCGGGCCTGGGAACTTGCACGCGAACTTGGAGTGCAGCTGGTGACGATCCTGCCCGGAGCCTTTGGCGGGCCCGGCTTTCAGCGCAACACGCCGACCATCGACCTGATCGAGGCCATCATGAAGGGCTCCCTGCAGCTTGCAGCGCCCCCCTTCAACTTGCCTTATGTCGATGTTCGCGACGTCGCGCGCGCCCACGCGCTTGCCCTTGAGAGAGAGTGCAGTGGCCGGTTTATAATCGCCAACGACCGCTTTCCGAGCCTCGCCGACATAGCCGCGACCATGCATGCTATCGATCGCGGCATCCCGAAACCGCTCATGACGCTGCCCGGCTTTACGCTGCCGTTCCTGCCGGCCCTTGACCAGTTGAACAGCCGTTTGAGCCGGGCCCCGCGCACTCTGACGCCGGACCTCGTTGCCACCTTGCGCGGTCGCATCTTCAACGCCAGCAACGAGCGAGCCAAACGCGAGCTCGGCTGGCGGCAGGAGGTCAGCCTGAAGCAAAGCCTGGCCGATACCATCGCGACGCTTCGCCAGCGCGCCGCCATCAGGAACGGTCCTCCCGCCTAGGCAGCGGCAAGCCGATCGACCTCGGCCACCTCATCGGCGGCCATCTCCCAGCTTCCCGCCTTGACGTTGGCTTCGACCTGCTCCGGCTTGGTGGCCCCGGCGATGACGCTTGCCACCGGCGGCTTGGCGGCAAGCCATGCGATGGCGACCTCCAGTAGTGTGCGCCCGCGCGCTTGGGCAAAATGGCCGAGCCTTTCAATCTTGTCCCAGTTGGCCTCGGTGAGATAGCGCTGCGCGTAAGACTGGGTGGGGTGAGCAAGACGCGTGCCGGGCGGCGGCGGAGTTCCGCGCTTGTACTTGCCGGTGAGCATACCGCTTGCCAGCGGGAAGTATGGCAAAAGCCCTAGTCCAAGATGGCGCATGGCGGGCACCAGTTCGGCTTCGATTTCACGGGCGAGCAGATTGTAGTGGTCCTGGCAGGAGATGAAGCCGGTGAAGCCCTGTTCGCGGGCCGCAAAGTGCGCCACCGCCACCTGCCACGCCGGCAGATTCGAGCAGCCGATGTAGCGCACCTTGCCTTGCCGCACGAGATCGTCGAGCGCGCCGAGCGTCTCCTCGATGGGCGTGAGTGGATCGGGCCGGTGCAGCTGGTAGAGGTCGATCCACTCGGTCCTGAGGCGCTTGAGGCTGGCCTCGACCGCCGCCATGATGTAGCGGCGCGAGGCGCCTTTGAGCCGCCCGTCCTCGTCCATCGGCATGCCGAACTTGGTGGCGAGCACGATGTCCTTGCGCTTTGCCCCGAGTATCTCCCCGAGATAGGTCTCCGAGCCGCCTCGCGCGCCGTAGGTGTCGGCGGTATCGAACAGTGTGATGCCGAGGTCGAGCGCTTTGTGGATGACGGCTCGGCTGGCCTCGCGGTCGATGCGGCCGCCGAAATTGTTGCAGCCGAGGCCGACGACGGAGACACGCAGTCCGGATTGGCCGACGTTACGGAGCTTCATGGATCGCTCGACCTCCCGCCATTAGCTTCTGAGCCCCCTCCATCGTCTAGCAGGCTCTGGCTCTGGGGCAACCATGATGGAGGCGAGCCCGTGCCCGCTCGAAAGCAGCGCCATGTGAATGCTAATGTTGTCCTGCTGCGAGTGGCAGCTTGAAATCCCGAGGAGCAGCGCATGCTGAAGATCGATGGGGTGCTTCACTTCAGCATCCCGGTGAAGGATCTCGACCGATCGGAAAAGTTCTATACCGACGTCCTGGGCCTCCAGAAAATGAGGCGCAACAATCACATGGTGTTCATGAAAACGGCGCGCAACGACTATGTCGTGCTCACCTACTCCCACAACCCGATCGACCCCAATCCGGGCAACGCCCACGACATCCACACCGCGTTTCGCGTGTCTGCCGAGGAGTACGACAGAGCCAAGGCATTCCTCGCCTCGAAGGGCATTGCCCTGATCAAGGAGGAGGACCGCCGCTCGGGCACATTTCAGGGACGCAGCGCTTACTTTCACGACCCCGACCGCAATGTGATCGAGATCATCGACCTGCGGCGGCCGCCCTTCGGCGAGGGTGAGGGGTAGGAGACGGTGAACGTCGATACTCGCGAAGGCGTGATCCCAACCTCTGTCGGCTTCCGCTAGAGGTTTGGCACCCCTGCCGCTATGGTCCCTGCCGAAGGGGGCGTTTCGGCCGTGCACGCGGCACGGCCCAATCTTTCGTAGGGAGAACGAGGAGTGTGCCGATGACCGAAGTACCCAAGATTACCCAGGAAATGATCGATCTTTATGACGAGTACACCCACATAACGCTGGACCGCCGCGCCTTCATCGACAAGCTCACCGCTCTCGTCGGTTCGACCGCCACCGCCCTCGCCGTGACTTCCATGATCGAGGCGAACAGAGCGGCGGCTCAGATTGTCAAGGAGGACGACAGCCGCCTCAAGACGCAAACCGTCAAGTATCCCGGCGAGGGTGGCGAGCTCACCGGGTATCTGGCGATGCCGGCCAATGCCGGCAAGCTGCCGGCGGTCATGGTCATTCACGAAAACCGTGGCCTCGTTCCGCACATCAAGGATGTGGCGCGACGCGTGGCGCTCGAGGGCTTCCTTGCCCTGGCGCCCGACTTCCTGTCCCAGACCGGCGGCACGCCGGATGACGAGGACAAGGGCCGCCAGATGATCGCCGAGCTCGACGCCAGGCGCACCGCGGCGAACGCTGTGGCTTCCGTCAAGTACCTCAAGAGCCACGCCAACAGCACGGGCAAGGTGGGCGCCGTGGGCTTCTGCTGGGGCGGCGCACTCACCAACCAAACCGCCGTCCACGCCGGCAGCGACCTGCTGGCGGCCGTGCCCTACTATGGCCGGCAACCGGCTGCCGCCGATGTGCCCAAGATCAAAGCCCAGCTGATGCTGCACTACGCCGGCAACGATCCGAACATCAACAAGGGCATCGACGACTACAAGGCGGCACTGGAGAAGGCCGGGGTCAAGTTCGAGATCTACGTCTACGAGGGCGCGCAGCACGCTTTCAACAACGACACCTCCCAGGCGCGTTACAACAAGGCCGCCGCCGACCTCGCCTGGTCGCGCACAATCTCGTTCCTGAAGAAGACGCTCGCCTGAACCGATATCCCATCCGGCCGAGCGTCATTGGGGGCCGGACCGGCCGGTCCGGCCCCATCCTTCAGCAACCGAAGCAGATCCCAGGAGCATCAGTCGCCGCTACCTCATCGCGGCCGGTGCCGCAGCCGTGCAACGCCCGCATTGGCACCGAGCGGGCCTGAAGGACACGGCTTACTTTACGAGCAATTGAGGCAAACCGGGCCGGATCGACCTGCCGGAAATCGCGCCGCAGCATCGCGCGTACGATAGCCTCGTCCGAAGGCCGCCAACCAGGGGCGCTGGGTGGCCAAGGCGCCACTACCGGTGCCGCGCAGCGACCTCGCACGGCGGACAGATGCAACTCGTCGGCGGGTAAGGGTGAGCTCAGGCCGATAGCCAGGCCTCGAGCAATCGACAGACCGCATCGGGCCGCTCCAGCGTCGACAGATGCCCGCAGTCGGGGATCACCTCGAGGCGGCTTCCGGCAATGCCGTTGTGCATTTCTTGCGCAACCTTTACCGGCGTCATCTGGTCTTCGGCGCCCACGATGATCAGCGTGGAACACCGGATGCGAGCGAGCAGCGGTCGGTTGTCGGGACGGCCGATGATCGCCTCCTGCTGACGTTCGAATGCGGCAAGGGGCGTGTCCTCTGCCATCTTGAGGACACTTGCAACGAGCGCTGCATCCTTGAGCCGGTCGGAGTGGATGAGGCGCGGCAGCAGCACCTCCTGCACCCGCCGCGTGCCCTGCGCTTTGGCAAGCGCGATCAGCCGGCGCCGGTCGGCGGTCTGTTCCGGCCGGTCGGCCCGCGCATTGGTATCGAGCAGGGCAAGCCTTAAGACCCGCTCGGGCGCCTGCCTGATGACTTCGAAGGCGACATATCCCCCCATCGAGAGCCCAACGAGCGCGAAGCGCTCTGGGGCCGCTTTCAGCACGCCCTCGGCGATCAGCGTCATCGACGCCGCCTGGGTGTGATCGGCAACCATGATCCCCGCCCTGCCGCGGAGGGCGCCGATCTGCGGGCCGAACAATGCAGAGGTGCACAGCAGGCCGGGCACCAGCACGACATGCTCCGTATCCGGACCGTCCTGCCGGCTCGCTTTTCTGCCACTCATGGCACGCAATGTAGCCGCGCGCCTGCGTCACTTCCAGCAATTCGCCCCCGCCCCCTTGAAATCGCCGCCATTGTATGCCAGCTCAAACCCATCATGAGCGCAGGGATCGCATTCTTTGATCCCTTTGAAAGGTAAGAGCTTGCTGTTTAGCCGCGTTTCGGCCACCGATCTCCCTGCGCTCCGTCCGCCGCACGTGACCGCCCCCTGCGGGCGGCGCTGCAAGAGAGGCATGGAGAGTAGAGGTTTTGGAGATCACCAGCTTCGCTGAGCTGCCGCTCAGCCCCAAGGTCCAGGCAGCCGTTGCTGCCGCCGGATATACCACACCCACCCCCATACAGGCTCAGGCCATCCCGGTAGCCGTTTCCGGCCGCGATGTTCTCGGCATCGCCCAAACCGGCACGGGGAAGACGGCCGCCTTCGTCATGCCTATGATCACGCGTCTGGAAGCGGGGCGGGCGCGGGCGCGCATGCCGCGCTCGCTGATCCTCGCGCCCACGCGGGAGCTCGCCGCTCAGGTCGCCCACAGCTTCGAGAAGTACGGCATCAACCACAAGCTGAGCGTCGCTCTGTTGATCGGCGGCGTGTCGTTCGAGGACCAGGACCGTAAGCTTGATCGCGGCGTCGACGTGCTGATCGCAACGCCCGGCCGGCTGCTCGACCAGTTCCAGCGCGGCAAGGTCATGCTGATGGGCGTCGACATCCTGGTCATCGACGAAGCCGACCGCATGCTCGACATGGGCTTCATCCCCGACATCGAGAAGATCTGCCGGCTTCTGCCGCCACGGCGCCAGACGCTGTTTTTCTCGGCCACCATGCCGCCCGAGATCAAGCGGCTTGCCGACAACTTCTTGAGGGACCCGGTGCGGGTGGAGGTGGCAAGGCCGGCCACCACCGTCAAATCGATCACCCAGCGCTTCCGTTTCTGCCCCGAGACCGAGGACTGGGCCAAGCGCGAGGTTCTGCGCGAGCTGATCCGCTCCCAGACCATCAAGAACGCCATCATCTTCTGCAATCGCAAGCGGGACGTGGCGATCCTGCACCGGTCGCTGGTCAAGCACGGCTTCAATGCGGCGGCTCTCCACGGCGACATGGACCAGCAGAGCCGCACGGATACGCTTGAGCGCTTCCGCAACGGCGAGATAACGCTGCTGGCGGCGAGCGATGTGGCCGCCCGCGGCCTCGACATTCCCGACGTTTCGCACGTATTCAACTTCGATGTGCCCTGGGCCGGCGACGACTACGTCCACCGCATCGGGCGTACCGGCCGGGCTGGACGCGAGGGCTTTGCCGCCACCATCGTCACGCCGGACGATCTCGGGCTCGTCAAGGAAATCGAGCGGGTTACCGGCGAGAAGCCGGTCTGGATCGGGGCCGAGCCGACGGCGGAGGATTTTGCCAGATCTGGCAGGCGCCGTCGCGGCAGCCGCGGCCGCGACCGCGGTGCGGAGCGCTCCCTCCGCCCCTCGCGCGGCGGCGAGCGCCTACCCGAGCGGCGGCCTGCTGCCGCGTCGAATGCGCCGGCCCGCGAGCGCGGCAAGCGCGCACCTGCCTTGAGTGTCGCCGATCGCAAGCCGCGCATCGACGATGCAGTGCCGGCCACCCGCGCCAGGACCGAGGCCAAACCGGTACCGCCGACCGAGCCCAAGAAGAGAGCGAAGCCACCACCCATGCCCGGCCCGAAGCACGCCGTCACCGGCTTCGATCACATGCCGGCATTCCTGCGTCGGCCGGTGCGCACTGCCTAGCTCCTGCGCCGCTTCTTTCGCGTCTGCGCGGCCGCGAGCGCCTTCTTGGCCCAGGCGCTCATATCGTCGGGGTCCTCGAAAAGCCGCTCCGGCGCCCGCCGGTACGACATCACCGTGTTGCGCCCGTCCTTGGCCTGGTAGATGAACGGCTCGAGCCCTTCGGCTTCGAATTCGTGGCGGTTCGCTTCGTCCGTCTTGAAGTAGAGCGTATCGTCCGCGATCAGGGCGAACATGACCCCGCCGCAGTAGACCCCGGCCCCGCCGAACATGCGCCGCACCGACACGTCTCCGAGCCCGGCGAGTTGATCCTTCACGAAATTGATGAAAGCCGCGCTGGTCGGCATGGCGTGCAGGGCAAGCTCAAACCTTCAGTTCCTCGAGCCGCTCCTTGGGAACCGGCTGCAGGTCGACCGATTCTCCACAGCCGCAGGCACTTTTCTGGTTGGGGTTGTTGAACACGAACTGAGCCGAGACCTTATCGACCTTCCAGTCCATCTCGGTGCCGAGCAGGTAGAGCACGGCTGCCGGATCGATGATGATCCTGGCACCGTCTGCCTCGATCACCTCGTCGAACTTGCCCACGGCCTCCGCCCAGGCGAGCGTGTACTCCATGCCGGCACATCCGCCTTTTTTGACGCCGATCTTGAGGCCCGCCGCCTCCGGCCGCGCGGCCATGAGCTGCCGCACGCGCTCAGCGGCGGCGGGGGTCAGCGACAGTACTTTCGGCCGGAGTTTTGCCATCCGTGTTCTCCCTTGGCCCGGGCATGGGACGCCTCCGATTGGCCTCTCACCGCACAATGTAGTGATTTGGCAACTGCTGTCGAGGTCGGGGGCCGCTCCTGTCAGAACATGCCGAGCGCCAGCTTGGCCTCCTCCGACATGCGCTCCTTGTCCCAGGGCGGATCGAAGGTGAGCGTCACCTTGGTGCCGGAGACGCCCGGCACCGCGTTGACCGCGTTCTCCACCCACGTCGGCATTTCGCCGGCGACCGGGCAGCCGGGCGCGGTCAGCGTCATTTCGATCGACACGTGGCGATCGTCGTCGACGTCGATCCTGTAGATCAGGCCAAGTTCGTAGATGTCGGCCGGGATCTCGGGGTCGTACACGGTCTTGAGCGCCGCCACGATGTCTGCCGTGAGCTGATCGAGCTCTTCGGCGGAGAGCTTCGAGCCGGGGACCGGCGTGCCGCCGTCGGCGACGCTCGGCGGCACCGCCCGCGCCTCCTCTGTCCCGGAAAGCACTCCACTGCGATCGATCGGCCGGCCTTCCATCGGAACTCTCTTCATCCCGCCTCAGGCGAAGAACTCATGCGCCCGGATCAGCGCCTCTGCCAGGGCATCCACCTCGGCCTTGGTATTATAGAGGCCGAACGAGGCCCTGCACATCGCAGGTACTGCGAACCGCTCCATCAGCGGCTGCGCGCAGTGGTGCCCCGCGCGGATCGCCACCCCCGACCGGTCGATGATGGTCGAGACGTCGTGCGGGTGCAGGCCCTCCACCGTGAAGGCGACGATCGCGCCCTTGTCCGGCCTCTCGCCGTAAAGCGTGAGCCAGTTGAGCTCGCCGAGCCGGGCGTGGGCGTACTTCATGAGCTCGTGCTCGTGCGCCGCGATCTCCGCACGTCCGATCTGCATCATGTAGTTGAGCGCCGCCGCAAGTCCAACTGCCTCCACGATGGGTGGCGTGCCGGCCTCGAAGCGGGTCGGCGGCGGGCCATAGGTGATGCGCTCGAGCCCCACGCTCTCGATCATCGATCCACCGCCGAGGAATGGCGGCAGCTTCTCCAGCCACTGCTTTTTGCCATAGAGCACGCCGATACCGGTGGGCCCATAAGTCTTGTGGCCGGTGAAGGCATAGAAGTCGCAGTCGATGTCCTGTACGTCCACCGGCATGTGCACCGCCGCCTGCGCGCCGTCGACCAGCACTGGGATGCCCCGCTCGTGGGCGATGCGGCAAACCTCCTTCAGCGGAACTACGCTGCCGAGCACGTTCGACATGTGCGTGAGCGCCACCATCCTGGTGCGCGCTGTGAGCAGCGCCGCGAAGGGCTCGAGCAGGAACTCGCCGCTGTCCGAGATCGGCGCCCACTTGATGACGGCACCTTTGCGCTCGCGCAGGAAGTGCCAGGGCACGATGTTGGAGTGATGCTCCATGACGGAGAGCACGATTTCATCGCCGGGTTCGATGTGCGCGAGCCCATAGGCATAGGCCACGAGGTTGATCGCCTCCGTCACGTTCTTCGCGAACACGATCTCCTCGGCCGCCCGTGCGTTGAGGAATCGGCGCGTGGTCTCCCGCGCATCCTCGTAGTGCTGGGTAGCAATGTTCGACAGGTGGTGGATGCCGCGATGGACATTGGCGTATTCGAACTTCAGGCAATGCTCCATCGCTTCGATCACGGCCTGCGGCTTTTGCGCGCTCGCCGCGTTGTCGAGGTAGACGAGCGGGCGCCCGTAGACCTCGCGATAGAGGATCGGGAAATCGGCTCTGATGCGTTCGACGTCGAACCTCGGCTTCGGCGTTGACCGTGCGGCATCTGCCGAACGCATGGCCTGCGGCTCGCCTTCCATATCAGGTCGTCCTCTGCTGCAGCCAACCCTCGGCCAGCGCCATCAGAGCCTCGCGCACCGGCTCCTCTTCCACCTTGTCGACCGCCTCCGCGATGAACGAACGCACGAGCAGCGCCCGCGCTTCCTTTTCGGAGATGCCGCGGCTGCGGCAGTAGAACACGAGATCGGGGTCGATCTCGGCACAGGTCGAGCCGTGGCCGCAGGCCACGTCGTCGGCGTAGATCTCGAGCTCGGGCTTTGAGTCGAACTCAGCCTCCGGCGACAGCATCAGCCCCTGCGCCATCTGCTTGCCGTCCGTCTTCTGTGCGCCCGGATGCACGATGATCTTGCCCTGGAATACCGCCCGCGCCCGCCCCTCGAGCACGCTCTTGTAGAGCTCGCGGCTGATGCCGCCCGGCGCCTCGTGGTCGACAAAAAGCGTGGTGTCGAAATGCTGGCTGCCCGCCGCCAGCATTGCCCCCGAGGTGTCCAATTTCGCTCCCTTGCCTTTGAAGGCGATCGCCAGCTGGTTGCGCACCAGCGCGCCCGACAGCGTCATCTGGAAGGCGCGCAGAAAGGAGCCCTCGCCGAGCTCGGCGTCCGTGTTGGAGAGATGTACGCCGTCCGCCCCGGCCGGCAGACACTTCACGTGGCGGACGTTCGCGCCACGCTGAAGCAGGAGGTCGGTGGCGGCGTTCTCCTGCCCGCCGGGCGAGGCGCCTGGAAGCGCTACGTGGACCTCGATGAGCGACAGTTCCGCGCCGCTGCCGACGGTGACGATGTTACGCGTGGTGATCGCCGCCGGCGTGTCGGCGACGCGCGCGAACACGAGCATGACCGGCCGGTCAACCCGCGCCCCAGGCCTCACCGTTAGCGCCGCGCCGTCGCTCATGAAGGCGAGATTGAGTGCGCGCACCGCGCCCGCCGCGTCGAGGCCGCGCGTAACGAGTCTCTCGCGCACGCGCGCCCCATCCCCGCGCAATGCCTGCGCGAGCGTAACGAACTCGGCCCATTGCAACAGCGGCTCGACATCCGACAGGATCGCGCTGAAGCTGCCGTCGAGGAACACCAGCCGGTAGGCCTCGATCGCGGCGAGCGGCCCCAGCGCACGTTCCACATCCTGGCGCCAGGAAGCAGGCGCGCCAGCAGCATGGAGCGGCGGAGGAAAGGCCTCCTTGAGGCGCTCCCGTAGGTCGGTGTACTTCCATTGCTCGATGCGCCGGTGCGGCAGGCCGAAGGCCTGGAAATGCGCGAAAGCGTCGCTGCGCAGCGACTTCGCCCAGGCAGCTTCCACCAACCGACCGTTAACCGTGGCGAAATGCTCGCCGATTGCCCGTTCGGCCTTGGTCTTTTGGACGGCCACATTCATCTTGATCGACTTTCGAGAGTGTTTCAGGCCGCCTTGGACTGGAATTCGGCGTAGCCTGATTTCTCGAGCTCGATCGCGAGCTCCTTGTCGCCGGACTTCTGGATCCTGCCGCCGGCCAGCACGTGCACCCGATCGGGCACGATGTAGTTGAGCAGGCGCTGATAGTGGGTGATGAGAAGCATCGCCCGCCCCTTGGAGCGGAGCGCGTTGACGCCGTCGGCCACGATCCGCACGGCGTCGATGTCGAGGCCGGAGTCGGTCTCGTCGAGCACGCACAGCGACGGCTCGAGCAGCGCCATCTGCAGCACCTCCGCGCGCTTCTTCTCGCCACCCGAGAAGCCGACGTTTACGGGGCGCTTCAACATCTCCACGTCGATGCCCAATCTCCCCGCCCGCTCCCTCAGGAGGCGCATGAATTCCGCCGTATTGAGCTCCTTTTCGCCTCGCTTCTTGCGCAGTGCATTCATCGCCGTCCGCAGGAACACGAGGGTGCTGACGCCGGGAATCTCCATCGGGTACTGGAAGGCAAGGAAGACCCCTCGCGCGGCACGCTCGTCAGGCTCCAGGCCGAGGATGGACTCTCCCTCCCACAGGATGTCGCCCTCGGTCACCTCGTAGCCGCTGCGGCCTGCGAGCACGTAGGCGAGCGTCGACTTTCCGGAGCCGTTGGGCCCCATCATCGCGTGCACTTCGCCCTTGGGGACCGAAAGCGACAGGCCGTTGAGGATCGGCTTGTCCTCTTCGGCAAGCTTCACGTGCAGGTTCTTGACCTCAAGCATGTACCGACCACTGACCCTTCGCCTGCCAGAGTTGGTCGAAGGCTGCGCTCGCGATCTGCTCGGCCTCGTCTCGACGCTGCTTGGCCTGTTCCACGTTGGACATCAGGACCTTGATCTCGGCCGCATCCACCACCTTCAGGTTGCGCCGGGCCAGCTCCTCGCTCGCCCGCACGGCCTCGCGCTTAGCTGCGTCGGCCGCCGTCTCCGCCTCCAGCCACGCCTGCTCCAGCTGCGCGATGTTCATCGACATTACACATCCTCCACTTGCAAACGCGGCCGGGCTTCTCCCCGTCCCGGCCTTTTAAGCCCAGGCCAGCCCTCGTGCCTGCTGCCGTCCCGACTGTACTCCAATTGCCACACTGCCGTCATGTCCAGATATCTTTGAATCCCGAGTTACGCTCGCGCTGCGAGTTGTAATCACAATTTAGGGCTGTGGCTCCGCATTTTCACCCGCAGCGCGTGAGAAACCGAGGAACCGCCGCCGCCATCGCCACCGCCACTCGCCCTCGGTCTTGGCTCTGGCGAGCCAAACGCAAGCAGCGCCTGTGAGCAGGCTCGCGGCGAGCCAGAAACCAAGCAGCAGGGGGTGGGCACCGTAGCGCGTCAGCGCTACGAACCCCACCGCCAATCCCGACAGCACCAGCGCGAACACCGTGCTTGCGACCCAACCTTTCCAGTTCTTGGGGGTCGCGCCGTAGCCGTACCTCTTCGGCTCGAACCATGCCTCGCCCATCGTCGCGCTACCCCACGCTCCCTTCCAGGCTGATGCCGATCAGCTTTTGCGTCTCGGCCATGAATTCCATCGGCAGCTGCTGCAGCACGTCGCGCACGAAGCCGTTGACGATGAGCGCCACCGCTTCCTCTTCCGACAGGCCGCGCTGCATCACGTAGAACAGCTGGTCGTCGGAGATCTTCGAGGTTGTCGCCTCGTGCTCGAAGTGGGCCGATGCATTTTTCGCCTCGATATATGGCACGGTGTGGGCGCCGCACTTGTCGCCGATAAGAAGCGAGTCGCAGTTGGTGAAGTTGCGTGCGTTGATGGCCTTCCGGTGGGCCGAGACCAGGCCGCGGTAGGTGTTCTGCGAACGCCCCGCCGCGATACCCTTCGAGATGATCCGGCTCGAGGTATTCTTGCCGAGATGGATCATCTTGGTACCGGAGTCGACCTGTTGGTGACCGTTGGAGATGGCGATCGAATAGAACTCGCCTCTGCTGCCGTCGCCGCGCAGAATGCAGCTCGGGTACTTCCAGGTGATGGCCGATCCGGTCTCCACCTGGGTCCACGAGATCTTGGCGTTGCGACCGCGGCAGTCGCCGCGCTTGGTCACGAAATTGTAGATGCCGCCCTTGCCCTCCCTGTCGCCCGGGTACCAGTTCTGGACCGTCGAGTACTTGATCTCGGCGTTGTCGAGCGCGATCAGCTCGACCACGGCCGCGTGCAGTTGGTGCTCGTCGCGCATCGGCGCCGTGCAGCCTTCGAGATAGGACACGTAGGCACCCTTATCCGCGATGATCAGCGTGCGCTCGAACTGGCCGGTCTGCCGCTCGTTGATGCGGAAGTAGGTGGAAAGCTCCATCGGGCAGCGCACGCCCTCGGGCACGTAGACGAAAGAGCCGTCGGAGAACACCGCCGAGTTAAGCGCGGCATAGAAGTTGTCGGACTGGGGCACCACCGAGCCCAGGTACTTCCTGACGAGCTCCGGGTGCTCACGGATCGCCTCTGACATCGAGCAGAAGATGACGCCCGCCTTCGCCAGCTCGGCCTTGAACGTGGTGACCACGGAAACGGAGTCGAACACCGCATCGACCGCCACGCGCGCGCCCTGCACGCCGGCCAGGACTTCCCGCTCTTTGAGCGGGATGCCGAGCCGCTCGTAGGTGCGCAGCAGCTCCGGATCGACCTCCTCAAGCGAGCGCGGCCCTTCGCTGCTTTTCGGCGCTGCGTAATAGTAGAGATCCTGGAAGTCGATCTTCGGATACTTGACGTTGGCCCAGTTGGGTTCGGCGAGCAGCTTCCAACGCCGGAAGGACTCAAGCCGCCATGCCAGCATCCACTCCGGCTCCCCCTTTTTGGCCGAGATGAAGCGGATGATGTCCTCGTTAAGGCCTTTGGGCGCCTTGATCGACTCGATATTGGTCTCGAAGCCGTACTTGTACTGATCGACGTCGATCTTCCTGACGCGTTCGATGGTGTCCTGGACTGCCGGCATTCTATTCTCCCGCTGTCATATGGGTCGCCCGGCCTGCCCGTGTGGGTGCTGCGGCCGGCGAAGCTGTCTTGCTGGTGGCCTGGTCGCCGCTGAGGGCGGCCCACGCCTCGAGAAAGGCGTCGACGTCGCTCTCCTCGCTGTTCCAGCCGAGGCTCACTCGTACAGCGCATTCCATGAGCTGCGCCGGCACGCCCATGGCGGCCAGCACATGGCTCGCCCCGAGCTTGCCGGAAGAGCAGGCTGACCCTGCGCCGATGGCGACGCCCGCCAGATCCATCTTGATCACCGAAAGCGCCGCGGAGGTTCCCGGCAGCGCGATGCACGAGGTGTTGGGGAGCCGCGGCGCGCCGGCGCCGAGCACCACGGCCTGCGGCGTGAGCCGCGCGACTCCCTGCTCCATGCGACTGCGCAGCTCGCCGAGGCGCGCAGCCCGGCGCAGCTCGCGCCCGGCGGCAGCGGCTGCCGCGCCGAACCCAGCGATGGCCGCGACGTTCTCCGTACCCGCGCGCCGCCGCCGCTCCTGTCCGCCGCCCCGCATCATGGGGAGCAGGTCGAGCCCGTCCCTGATGACGAGAGCGCCGACGCCCTTCGGACCGCCGAGCTTGTGGGAAGAGAGCGACATGAAGTCGACGCCGAGACTTGCGAAGTCGACCGGGATGCGGCCGACCGCCTGCACCGCGTCCGTGTGCAGGCGCACGCCGGTCGACCGCGCGCGCATCGCGATCTCGGCGACCGGCTGAAGCACGCCGGTCTCGTTATTGGCGAGCTGCACGCAGATCAGCGCTCGCCCGAGACGGCCGGCCCCCGCAAGCACTTGCTCTACAGCCTCGACCGCGATCTGTCCTGCGGGCGACACCGCCAGCTCGACGCAACGGGTCGGAGAAAATGCTGCCGGAGCCAGCACCGAGTCGTGCTCGATGCCGGCCACCAGCACCGTATCCCAACCGGCCCCGATCACCCAGTTGTTGGACTCGGTCGCGCCGCTCGTGAACACGATCTCCGACGGGCGGGCGTTGACAAGCGCCGCCACCTCCTCGCGTGCCCCATCGACGAGCGCGCGCGCCCGTCGCCCTTCGGCATGCACCGAGGAGGCGTTGCCGACGGCCTCGAGCGCTGCCGTCATCGCCGCCAGCGCCTCCGGCCGCAGCGGCGCGGACGCGTTGTGGTCGAGATATGTGCGCTCCCGCTTCATTGCGTTCGTTGCACCTGTTCGTTCGGCGGCGCTGCGCTCCCCGCGCCTCTGCGCGCGGGCACGCCGTCGAGCACGTCCTGCAGGCTGACGCTGCTCAGGAACTCGCGGATGTGCCCGCCGAGCGCGTGCCACAGCTCGTGCGTCAGGCACTTCTGCTCGCCGTTGCAGCCGACGCTGCCCTCGCCCATGCACCGCGTCATGCGCGTTTCCTCGTCGACCGCCACCATGATCTCGGCAACTCGGATGTCGCAGGCACGTCTGCCGAGGCGATAACCGCCGGCCCGACCGCGCTCGCTCACCACGAGCCCCGCACGCCTGAGCCTCAGGAAGAGCTGCTCAAGGTAGGCTATGGGCAGAGCCTGCCGCTCAGCGATGGCCGGCAGCGGCACCGCACCCATGGCCCCGTGTTTGGCGAGGTCGGCCATCGCCATCACCGCATACCGACCGCGTGTGGTAAGCTCCACGCCACTCTCCCGGCCCGAACGTCACGGGTTCTCGTCGCCGGCCTTGCACAAGCCCGTGGCTGATGTGCTATGAGGCGTGACGAACCCAACGGTTCGAGAAGCGTGCCGACGCTTGTTTCGAACCATTCTAAATCCCATCTTTGAACTATGGTAATCCCGAGCCCGCAAGTCAAGATTTCTTGCGGCCCGTTCGACGGGCCGGTTGATGCTGCGGGCAAACGCTGAGCGAGTTACCCGAAACGATGCCTGAACTGATCATCAATGGGCCGGCCGGCCGCCTGGAAGCGCGCTACCATCACGAGCCGGACCCTGCGAGCCCGATCGCGCTCATCCTGCATCCCCACCCGCAGTTCGGCGGGACGATGAACAACCAGATCGTCTATCACCTTTATTACACATTCGCCGAGCGCGGCTTCTCGGTGCTGCGCTTCAACTTCCGCGGCGTGGGGCGTAGCCAGGGCTTTTTCGACAACGGCCCGGGTGAGCTCGCCGATGCGGCCTCGGCGCTCGACTGGTTGCAGATGGCCAAGCCGGACGCCAAGGCTTGCTGGATCGCGGGCGTCTCCTTTGGAACCTGGATCGCCATGCAGCTCCTGATGCGGCGCCCCGAGATCGATTCCTTCATCTGCGTCGCACCGCCCGCCAACCTTTATGACTTCAGCTTCCTTGCTCCCTGCCCTTCGTCGGGGCTCGTCATCAACGGCGAGATGGACCGGGTCGTGCCTTCCGCCTCGGTTGCTGAACTGGCTGCCAAGACCAAGACGCAGAAAGGCATCAAGATCGAGCACCAAGTGATCCCCGGCGCCAACCACTTCTTCGAAGGGGAGGACAAGCTCGTTCTCCTCAAGGAGGCCGTCGGCAAGTACATCGACACCCACATGGCGCGGCTCGCCAAGGAGTCGGCCAAGGACTAGCGCGCCAGCTCCTTGAGACCGCGGCGGATGAGCCGGGCGGTATCGGCCTCCGCGCCAAGCTCTCGCGCCGCCACGGCGACGGCGGCGGCAGCCTGCGCCGGCTGATAGCCGAGATTGGTGAGAGCAGACACCGCTTCCGCCGCGGCATCGCCGCTCGGCAGCCCAACCCCGGCGCGCCCGTTGCCCGCCGCTACGGTGGCGTTGAGCCCGCCCGTCACCAGCGCCGGCCCCTTGTCCTTGAGCTCGGCCACGATCCGCTGCGCCAGCTTCTTGCCGACCCCTGGCGCCTGCTCGACAGCCGCCCAGTCGCCGAGTGCTGCGGCATTGGCGAGATCCCGCGGCGACAGCGTACCGAGCACCGACAGCGCTATCCGTGCACCGACGCCCTGAATGGTCTGCAGCGTGCGAAACCAGGCGCGCTCCACCTCGCTCGTGAAGCCATAGAGGCGGATCGCGTCCTCGCGCACGTGCGTTTCGATGGCGAGCTGGGCTGCCGCGCCGATGGAGAGACTGCGCAAGGTTCGCGCCGAGCACAACACCTCGTAGCCGACGCCGTTGACGTCGATAATGGCGTGGGCCTCGCCGATCGCCTCGACGATGCCCTTGAGCTTGCCGATCATCGCCGCATCTCCGCAGCCACCGAGCGGGCAAGCGCCTGCCCGCTTGCACGATGGTTTGCGTGGCAGATGGCGATGGCGAGCGCATCGGCCTCGTCCGCGCTGTCGAAGCGGGCCTTGGGCAGCAGGAAACCGACCATCGCCGCAATCTGGCGCTTCTCGCCGTGGCCGGTGCCGGTCACCGACTTCTTGACCACGTTGGGGGGATACTCGGCAATGCGCAGGCCGCGCTGTGCCGGCGCCAGCAAGGCCATGCCACGAGCCTGGCCGAGCTTCAGCGTGGCCCGGGCGTCCTTGTTGACGAAGGTCTCCTCGACCGCCGCCTCCTGCGGCCTGAAGCTCGCGATCACGGCACACAGACCTTCGTAGAGTTCGCGCAGCCGGTAGGCAAGTTCCTCCTGCCCGTTGGAGGTGATAAGCCCGCTCTCGACATAGGCGAGCCGCACGCCGTCCGATTCGATGACGCCCCAACCCGTGCGCCGAAGGCCCGGATCGATGCCGATGATGCGAATCGAAGCGGATGTCATGAATGGCGCCATACCACAGCGCCCCTTCCCGGCGTAGGTGGCCGGCGTTGGCGTGTCGACCCGGCGGAGCGAGCCGCACGCGATGTCACGCGCCTTCCCGCAGCAGGGCGGCAACATCGAGCGGGCGCGTGAACATGGCGAGATGGCCCTCGGCCGAGCGCGGCCATTCCGCCTCGGGCCGGTCCCGATAAAGCTCGACGCCGTTACCGTCAGGGTCGTCGAGGTAGAGGGCCTCGCTGACGCCATGGTCGCTGGCACCGGTGAGGGCGATGCCCGCCGCCCGCACCCGGCGCAAGGCATCGGCCAGCGCGGCGCGCGTCGGATAGAGGATGGCGACGTGATAGAGGCCGGTGCTGCCTCTTGGCGGCGGCGAGCCGCCCCGGCTCTCCCAGGTGTTAAGACCGATGTGGTGATGGTAGCCGCCGGCCGCGATGAAGGCGGCCTGATTGCCGTAGCGCTGTTTCAGCTCAAAGCCCAGCACGCCGCAGTAGAAGCCGAGCGCGCGGTCGAGGTCGGCGACCTTAAGATGCACATGGCCGATGCGCACGCCCGCATCGATCGGTCGCGGCGTACGCTCTTTCTCGATCGGGGGGAGGAAGAAAGCAGTCTGCGGCATGGCGGCTTCTCCCTGTGCTCGTCTGCTGCAACGTAGGTTGCGGCCTGCGCTTTGCAAGCCGGCGTCCCGGCTGCAGGCAATGCTGGCACGCGCGGCCTGCTGCGCGCATACTGGGCCCGAGCCCGCGAGTCACCCGGAGCATGGCCCATGACCTCTCCGTTCGCCACCCACGAGGTCCTGAACCAGAGTCCGCCCTTCGAGGACGTGAACCTCTTTCTGACCGATTGCGCCCTCCAGGATGCGGTGAAGCGGGAGGGCGGTGCGTCAGCCCTGGAGCGGCTCGGCGCGCTCGGCGCCTGGGCCGGCAGCCGCGAGGCCTTAGAGCTCGGCCGTCTCGCCAACGAGCATCCGCCTCGCCTCCGCACGCATGATGCCAAGGGCCGCCGGCTCGATGTCGTGGAGTTCCACCCGGCCTACCACGCCCTGATGCGGCATAGCATGGCCGAGGGCCTGCACTGCACGGCCTGGGAACGTACGCCAGCCGCCGGGCCCACCGGTGCCGGCGCGAATGTAACCCGCGCCGCCGCCTTCTACCTGACGGCGCAGGTCGAGACCGGCCACTGCTGCCCGATCACCATGACCAGCGCTGCCGTGCCGACGCTCATGCTCCAAACCGACATTGCCGAGGCATGGCTGCCGCGGATCATGGCCCGCGCCTATGACCCAAGGTTCGTGCCGGCGGTGCAAAAGAGCGCCGTCACCTTGGGCATGGGCATGACCGAGAAGCAGGGCGGCACGGACGTGCGCACCAACACCACACGCGCAGAACCGGTAGCCAATGGCGGACCGGGCGGCGAATACCGGCTGACCGGCCACAAGTGGTTCATGTCGGCTCCCATGTGCGACGCCTTTCTGGTCCTCGCCCAGGCGCCGGGAGGACTGTCCTGTTTCCTGCTGCCGCGTTTTCTTCCCGACGGCAGCGTCAACGCCCTGCGCCTGCAGCGGTTAAAGGACAAGCTCGGCAATCGGTCCAATGCCTCCGCCGAGGTGGAGTTCCAGAGCGCTTCCGCCTGGCTCATCGGCGAGGAAGGCCGCGGCGTCGCCAACATCATCGAAATGGTGAGTTGCACCCGGCTCGACTGCGCCGTGGCCTCCGCCGCGCTCATGCGCCACGCGCTTGCGACCGCCGTCCATCACTGTCGCCACCGCAGCGTCTTCGGCAGAACGTTGGCCGATCAGCCGCTGATGATGCAGGTGCTTGCCGATCTGGCGCTCGAAGTCGAGGCGGCGACCGCCCTCGTCTTTCATCTTGCCGGCAGCTTCGACCGCACAGCCGAGCCGGTCGCCGCTGCCTGGCGCCGCCTGATGACTCCGGTCGGCAAATACTGGGTATGCAAGTGCGCGCAGGCCGTGATCGGGGAGGCGATGGAATGCTTGGGCGGCAACGGTTACGTGGAGGAGTGCCTGCTGCCGCGGCTCTATCGGGAGGCTCCCGTCAACAGCATCTGGGAAGGCTCGGGCAATGTCATGGCCCTTGACGTGCTCCGCGTGCTCCAGCGCGAAGCGGACGCCGTCAGGATCGTGCTGGACGACCTCGAGCACCTGATCGGGAGCGATGCCGCGCTCAAGGCGGCGCTGGAGCGCATCCGCAGCCTGCTTTACGAGCCGCGCCTGCTCGATGCACGCGCCCGTGCCCTCACCGAGGCGCTGGCTTTGACCGCCGCCGGAGCCCTGCTGAGGGCAAATGCCCCGGGCTGGGTGGCCGATCCTTTCATCGCCACGCGGCTCGCCGGCCCGCCCCGTCAGACCTTCGGCCAGAGCCTGGAGCGCGCCGACTTGAAGGCCATCCTCGCCCGCGCCCTGCCCCAATGAGCCAAGCCCTTCAGCCTGGCGCGGCGAGAGCCTTGAGCGAGCGGGAGAAGAAGTCCCTCCGGACCAGAATTGCCAGGATCCAGAGGGTCGCCAGCATGAGCAGCACGGGATGAAAGTACCAGGCCATCGCCGCGAACGCATAGTAGAAGGAGCGGATTCCCCCATTGGTATGGTTGGCGGCGATACCGATCAGTCGCGCCGCCCGCTCCGCATGCGAATGACATTCCGTCCTGTTGGTCTCCGTCAGTATCGGCATGGCGCCGATCATGATGGCGGCATAGTGCGATAGACGAAACGCCCACGCGAACTTGAAGAAGGCGTAGATGAAGATCGCGATCAAGAGCAGCGTCTTGAGCTCCCAAAGCGCGGTGCTGTCGCCCGTTGCGAACGGCAGTCGCCGCAGGAAGGCGCGCATCTGCTCGCCCGAGCCCATAAGGGCGGCGAGCCCGCCGATGGCGATGGCGCAGGTGGAGGCGAAGAAGGCGTTGCCCTGGCTCAAGCCCTGCATCAGGATGGCATCGACCGCGCGGTTGTCGCGGATCGCCAGGTTGTGCATCCAGGCGACGCGCTGGGTCTGCACCGCCCCGACGATGCTGCGCCGCGCAAGCGCTCTGCTTCCGGCAAAGAGCTGATAACCGCCAAAGGCCAACAGAAACCACACGGCGGCCACGAGATCGAGGCCGCCGATAGGAAGTCTGGCAAGCGCGGCGGTCTCGGGCACTGGCAGGCTCGCGGGCGCAAGGTGAGGCGACCCCGACAACAGCGCCGAAGCCGCCAGCAGATGTCAAGCCCCACCGCGCACCCCGACCCGCGTTTTCCCTTAGGTGAACAGCCAGGATGACACTCCGGCGCGGCGCGCCAGATCGGCAAGATCGGCGTCGAGCACGGCGAGCGCCGGATGGGTGAGCTCGACGGGAAGCCACGGCGCGCCGCCCTTCTTGGCCCGGTAGGGCCCCATCAGCCGCGCCCATCCCGCCCCATCGATAGGGCGTGGCGGCGGAGCGAGCGCGGGAACACGACGCAGGCCGCGCTGCTTGGCGAGCCATGCGTGCGCTGCCTGCCAGACTTCGAGCGGGGCGGGCATGTTGTGGCGTGCCTTGAGCTGCGTGACGTCGAGCACACCGGGCTCCCGCATGTGGGCGCCGATCTCGAGCGTGGCTACCCGCGCACCCCCTTTGCGGCGCACGCTGAACAGCCGGCAGCGGTCGCGCGCGATGCGGTCGGCATACTGGTCGGCGCAATTGTGCATCGCCTGCGCCTCCTCGAGGAGCTGATTGGCATCGAGCAGCGGCACGAACATGAAGCCGCCCGCCTCACCGGGATCGAGCCAGGGGTCGCTGATCACCCCTGGTCGCAGCACCAGCACGAGCCTTATGCGGTTGAGCCAGCTCTTGGCCGCGCACAAGGCCGTCTCGATGCTGATCTCCGGCCGCCAGGGCACAATCATCAGGCCGTTTGCGGGCCGGAACGGCTGTCCCGAAAACCAAGCGTAGGCCGCCAACACCGCGAACAGGCGGCGCGGATCGCCGGGCTCGGTGTACACCGGCTGGTGTGCGAGCCACACCGCGAAGTCCTCGTGCACGGCTTCCGCGGCAAAGCCGACCGTGCTCAGCCAGAATGCGCTTTGCGTGCGCGAGCGCGGCAGGCAATTGACGATCCGGCGGGCGAAGCTTTCCCCATCCGGGACTCCGGCGGGGCACGCCGTGAACGCCTCTGGCGGCAGCCGCCTCAGCCAGGTGGCAAGCCCGAGCGCGTCCGCCACCTGTTTCAGCGGCGCACCTGCCAGCACCAGTTCGAAGGCCGCCCGCCGCGCCTCACGCCCCGTATCGGCCGCGGCGATGGCATGGAGGGCGCCCGGAAAGATAAGGGCGAGATCGATGAAGCGGCTCGAGGTGCGCAGCAGCCGTCGTACCTCGCGGCGCACCGCGGGTGCGAATCGCCGCGCCAGCGCCTCCGGATCTCTGCGTGGCTCGGCGATACTGACAGCCTGTTCAGGCTCTGCCCGACCGACGAAGGATCGCAAACTCGACATCCGCAACGTCCCTAGCCCAGCAAGGTGGGCCCTACCCGCCAGCCCGCCAACCCCCGAGACACCTTCAGATGCCTTTGCGGCGGCGTGCGACGGACTCTTTGTCCTGGCTCCGCCCCCCGATTTAGCTGGCCTTGGACACGGAAACCCAGGCACAGCGGTGCCGCAACCGGAGTGGGTGCCAATGCCATGCACAGCACAATTTCCCACCATCTGCCGCCTCGGCTTGCACCCGCCGACATCTCCTCCTATAGATGCCGCTTTAATGAACATCGCCGCCACGTCCACCGACGCGCTGCATGTGCCGCACCGTCACCTGCTTACCTGCGAGCGGATGACGGCGGCAGAAATCAACGCCATCCTTGACCTTGCCGACAAGGCTGCCGAGCAGAATCGGCAGGCCAACAAGAAGCGCGACCTCTTGCGCGGGCGCACGCTGATCAATCTGTTCTTTGAGGTATCGACGCGCACGCAGAGCTCTTTTGAGCTGGCCGGCAAGCGGCTCGGCGCCGACGTCATGAACATGAACGTGTCGACCTCCTCCGTCCAGAAGGGTGAAACGCTGATCGACACCGCGCAGACACTCAACGCGATGCGCCCCGACATTATCGTCGTGCGTCACTATGCGGCAGGCGCCGTCGAGTTGCTGGCGCAGAAGGTCGACTGCTCGGTGATCAACGCCGGCGACGGCTCGCATCAGCACCCGACCCAGGCGCTTCTCGACGCCCTCACCATGCGCCGTGCCAAGGGCCGCATTGCCGGGCTTGTCGTCGCCATTTGCGGCGACATTCTCCACTCCCGCGTCGCCCGCTCCAACATCAACGTGCTGAACACGCTGGGCGCCCATGTACGCATCATTGCCCCGTCCACCCTGCTGCCGGCCGAACCCGATCGCTTTGGTGCGGAGGTGTTCACCAACATGTGGGCGGGCCTGGAGGGCGCCGATGTGGTGATGATGCTGCGGCTGCAGCGTGAGCGCATGCAGGGTTCCTACGTGCCCTCCTCGCGCGAGTTCTATCACTTCTTCGGGCTCGACCACGAGAAGCTGGCGCGCGCCAAGCCGGATGCCCTCGTCATGCATCCGGGACCCATGGTGCGTGGCGTCGAGATCGCCTCCACCGTCGCCGACAGCGAGCGCAGCGTCATCCGCGAGCAGGTGGAGATGGGCGTCGCCGTGCGCATGGCCGTGCTCGAAATTCTTTCCAGGCACCTGCCGAACCGGTGAAGCAGATGCCCGCGCAGCCCAAGACAGCGAACGGCTCCACGGTGTTCATCAATGCCCGCCTTCTCGATCCGGCCTCGGGCCGCGACGAGCCGGGCGGTCTGCTGGTCAGGAACGGGCTCATCGCCGATCTTGGCACCCATCTGCGCCGCAACGCGCCTGAGGGCGCCACTGTGGTCGACTGCGAGGGCCACGTGCTGTGCCCGGGCCTCATCGACATGCAGGTGTTCACCGGCGAGCCAGGCTCCGAGCACCGCGAGACGCTGCGCACCGCCGGTCAGGCGGCCGCCGCCGGCGGGGTCACCACCATCGTGGTCATGCCCGACACCGACCCGGTGATCGATCAGGTGGCGCTGGTCGACTTCATCCAGCGCCGCGCTCGCGACAACTGCATCGTCAACGTCCATACCATGGCGGCGTTGACCAAAGGGCTCGCCGGACAGGAGATCAGCGAGATCGGTCTGCTGCAGCGGGCCGGCGCCATCGCCTTTTCCAACGGCAAGAGCAGCGTGGTCGATACCAAGGTCATGCACAACGCCCTGCTCTATGCCAAGGACTTCGGTGCCCTCATCGTGCACCACACCGAGGACCCGTTCCTGTCCAGGGGCACCAGCATGAATGCCGGTCCGACGGCAGCGCGGCTCGGCCTTCCGGGCGCGCCCAAGGCGGCAGAGACCATCATGCTCGAGCGCGACGTGCGGCTCGTCGAGATGACCGGGGGACGCTACCACGCCGCCACCATCAGCTGCGCTGAGAGTCTGGCCGTCATCCGGGCTGCCAAGGCGCGCGGGCTTCCCGTCACCTGCGGCGTGTCCATCAATCACCTGACGCTGAACGAGACCGATATCGGCTCCTACCGGACGTTCCTCAAGCTGCGTCCGCCCCTGCGCTCGGAGGAGGACCAGCAGGCCATGGTGCGAGGGCTGGCCACCGGCGACGTCGATGTCATCGTGTCGAGCCATGACCCGCAGGATGCCGACGTGAAGCGTCGACCGTTCGACGAGGCGGCCGACGGCGCCATCGGCCTTGAGACGCTGCTGGCCGCCGCCCTCCGCCTCGTTCACAACGATAGCGTCACCCTCAAAGTGCTGCTGCGCGCCATGACCATTGCGCCGGCGAAGCTCCTGGGCCTGCCCTCCGGACGGCTCGAAAGAGGTGCGCCTGCCGATCTGCTGCTGTTCGATCTGGCGCAGCCCTGGGTGGTCGACCGCGAGGCGTTGCGCTCGCGCTCGAAGAACTCGCCCTTTGACGAAAGCAAGCTTCAGGGCCGCGTGCTGCGCACCGTGGTTGCGGGCGAGACGGTGTACCAGTACGCTTGACGGTACCCTCTTCTCCCGAGGCCTCGTTGCAAGCGCGCGAACGGGTTCTCCATGAGCACCGTCTTAACGCTTCCCGTGCTGCTGGCCTTGCTTGCCGGATACCTCCTCGGCTCAATTCCATTCGGGCTCATCCTGACCCGCGCGGCGGGGCTCGGCGACATCCGCCGCATGGGCTCGGGCAACATCGGCGCCACCAACGTGCTGCGCACCGGCCATAAGGGCCTGGCGGCCGCCACCCTCGCCCTTGACGCCCTGAAGGGCACTGCCGCGGTGCTGCTTGCGAAATCCGGCGCGTTGGGCCTGCTCCCCGGACCGATTCTTCCGCTGGCCGCCGGCCTTGGCGCCCTGCTCGGCCATCTGTTCCCCGTCTGGCTGGGCTTCCGTGGCGGCAAGGGTGTCGCCACCTACATCGGCGTGCTAGCCGCACTATATGCTCCGGCGGCACTTGCCTTCGTCGCGGTCTGGCTTGCCGTTGCCGCCGCCACTCGCTACTCGTCCCTGTCGGCCCTCACCGCCGCCATTGCCACGCCGTTCGCCGTTTGGGCCCTTGGCTGGGCCGATGCCGCCGTGCTGCTGGCGCCGACGAGCGCGCTCCTGATTTTCGCGCATCGCGACAACATTCGCCGCCTGATCGCCGGTGTGGAGCCCAAGATCGGTGCCAAAGCCTGAGCTGCGACAACCGTCTGCGCAAGCACCGTTGCCGGTGGTGGCGCTCGACGACTCCCAGCGGCTGGCGTGCCTGCGCCTGGTCCGCTCCGAAAATGTCGGCCCGGTCACCTTCCGCGCCCTTATCAATCACTACGGTGGCGCCACTCGGGCGCTTGAAGCGTTACCCGAGCTGTCGCGCCGTGGCGGGCGCAGGCGGGCGCCACGCATTTGTTCGGCTGCCGCAGCCGAGGAAGAACTCGCCGCGGCGCGCAGGGCGGGAGCACAACCGGTGTTCACCATCGAACCCGGATACCCCGCACCGCTCGCCTTCCTCGATGGCGCCCCACCGATGCTCTACGTCAAGGGCGACGCTCGCCTCCTCGACCGTCCCGTCGTCGCCCTGGTCGGCTCGCGTGACGCCTCGGCGGCGGGGCAGAGGCTGGCCCGCCAGCTCGCCAGCGGCATCTCGGCGGCGGGCTACGTCGTTGCCTCGGGGCTCGCCCGCGGCATCGACGCGGAGGCCCATCGGGCCGCCCTCGATGGCGGCACCGTCGCCGTGCTTGCGGGCGGCATCGATGTCGTCTACCCGCCCGAGCACCGATCCCTCCAGGAGGCGATCGCAGAACGAGGCTGTCTCCTCACCGAGCAGCCGCCGGGCTTCGTTGCGCGTGCTCAGGACTTTCCGCGCCGCAACCGCATCCTGTCTGGAATCTCCCTGGCGGTGGTGGTGGTCGAGGCCACACGCCGCTCAGGCTCCCTTATCACGGCCCGCTTCGCCGGCGAGCAGGGTCGCGAGGTCATGGCCGTGCCGGGTCATCCCCTCGACCCTAGGGCCGAGGGCACCAATCGCCTGATCAAGGATGGCGCGGCCCTGGTGACGTCGGCGGAGGATATCCTGCGGGCGTTGTCCTGTCCCGCACCGGCTTCCGCCCTTAAGGAGGCTGCCGCGCCGGCGGTCGTTGCGGAGGCGCAGGGGGATGAGGCGCGTGTGGTGGAGGAGCCGGCCGCCGACAGCCATGATCGCATCATCCGGGCGCTCGGCCCCGCCCCGGTCGATGTCAACGAACTCGCCCGTGCCGCCGATCTGCCTATTCGCGCGGTGCAGGTGGCGCTGATGGAACTCGCTCTTGCCGGCCGCATCGAGCTGCACGGCGCCCATCTTGTGTCATTGAAACCGCCGACTTGAACCCTCGCCGGCTCACCGCATCAGCGGCCCTCGAGCTGCTGGCGGGCCTCATCGTGCGCGAGCGCCAGAATTGCCGCCAGCCGCCTGAGATCGCCCTGCTCCGCCATGACCTTAAGCTCAGCCACCAGTTCGCACAGGTATTCGAGCCGTTGCGATTGGGTCGCCGGCGGCAGCTCTGCGCCGGGCTCGGCACCGAGCCAAGGCGCGCTCATCGGCGTACTGCTCGGTGCGGCCGTCTCCAATTGCACTCTCATCATCGCCTCACGCCTTGCTCAGGCTCGCCGCTTGCGCCGGACCGGACCATCAATCTAACAATTTGGCGGAACTTCCACAATGACGGCCGTCCGTCTTGTGCAGTTTTGCAGGTCGTGCCGTTTGACAGGCAGGCCTCCATCACCCATTTTCCTGCCCCGACGAGCGGGGGGCCGCTTTTGCAGCCGGCCTCGAGGTTAGGGCAGCCTCCTTAAGCACCCGTTAACCGCGCCAGCAGGGGTTCATGAACGTCGTCATCGTGGAATCGGCGGCCAAGGCCAAGGCCATCAACAAGTATCTGGGCCCCGGCTACAAGGTCATTCCCTCCTACGGGCATGTGCGGGATCTGCCGTCGAAGGACGGCTCAGTCGAGCCGGACAAGGACTTCGACATGCATTGGGATGTCGATGAGCGCTCCGCCAAGGTGATGAAAGAGATCACCGCCGCCGTGAAGAAGGCGGACAAGCTCATCCTTGCCACCGACCCCGACCGGGAAGGCGAGGCTATCTCCTGGCACATCCTGCAAATTCTCGAGCAGAAGAGGGCCTTGCGGAAGGGCCTGCCGGTCGAGCGGGTGGCCTTCAACGCCGTGACCAAGCAAGCGGTCGAGGCCGCACTCAAGCAGCCCCGGCAGATCGACGCTCCGCTGGTCTCCGCCTATCTCGCCCGGCGCGCGCTCGACTATCTTGTCGGCTTCACCCTCTCCCCCGTTCTCTGGCGCAAACTGCCCGGCGCCCGCTCCGCCGGCCGCGTTCAATCGGTCGCCCTGCGCCTGATTTGCGACCGCGAAGCCGAGATCGAGGCCTTCAGGTCCCAGGAGTACTGGACCATTGAGGCGCTGCTCACCACCGCCGCAGCCGAGGAGGTGCGCGCCCGCCTGACCGCCATCGCCGGCACTGCGCTCAAGAAACTGGACATCGCCGATGGAGCCTCTGCCAACGCCATCAAGGCGGCCGTCAAGGGTGGGCACTTCGTCGTCGCATCGGTCGAGAAGAAGGCGGTTCGCCGCAACCCGGCCGCCCCGTTCACGACCTCGACCCTGCAGCAGGAAGCCTCCCGTAAGCTCGGCTTCTCCGCCCGCCAGACCATGCAGGTGGCCCAACGCCTTTATGAGGGCGTCGACCTCGACGGCGAAACGGTAGGCCTTATCACCTACATGCGCACCGACGGCGTGCAGATCGTGCCGGAGGCGATCGCCCAGATACGGCGGCTGATCGAGGCTGACTATTCCAGGCGCTACCTGCCGCCGTTCGTGCGCGAGTACAAGACCAAGGCCAAGAACGCCCAAGAGGCACACGAGGCGATCCGCCCGACCGACCCGTCGCGGCGGCCGAAGGACGTTGCCCGCTTCCTCGAGAAGGACCAGGCTGCGCTCTACGAACTCATCTGGAAACGTTCGATCGCAAGCCAGATGGCCTCCGCCGAGCTCGAGCAGACCACGGCCGACATCGAGGTCAAAGGTCGAGACGGAAAAACCTACGGCTTCAGGGCCACTGGCTCCGTCGTGCTCTTCGATGGATTTATGCGGCTTTACGAGGAGGGTCGCGACGACGAGGAGGAAGAAGCCAGCCGTCGGCTTCCGCCGCTCTCGGCCCGCGACGAGCTGCGCGAGAAGGCGATCGAAGCCAGGCAGCACTTCACCGAGCCGCCGCCACGCTATACCGAAGCGACGCTCGTCAAGCGCATGGAGGAGCTCGGCATCGGTCGCCCTTCGACCTACGCCTCCACGCTCGCCCTGCTCCGCGACCGCGAGTATGTGCGCCTCGACAAGAGGCGACTTGTCCCCGAGGACAAAGGCCGGCTCGTCATCGCCTTTCTCGAGGCCTTCTTCCGCCGCTACGTCGAGTTCGACTTCACCGCCGACCTTGAGGAGAAGCTCGACCTCATCTCCGACGGCAAGCTCGCCTGGAAGGACGTGCTCCGCGACTTCTGGCGCGACTTCACCGCGGCGGTGGAGGAAATCCAGGACCTGCGCGTGGGCGACGTGCTGGAGGCCCTCAATGAGCTGCTGGCGCCCCACATCTTCCCGGCTCGGGAGGATGGCTCCGACCCGCGCCTATGCCCGGCCTGCGGTGCGGGCCGCCTGAGCCTCAAGACCGGCAGGTTCGGCGCCTTTATCGGCTGCTCGAACTACCCCGAGTGCCGCTACACGCGCCAGTTCTCGGACGCCGCCAACGGCAACGGCGAGGTCACCCCACCCGCGGGCAAGCTGTTGGGCGAAGACCCCGCGACCGGACTGGCCGTGACCTTGCGCACCGGTCGCTTCGGACCCTACGTGCAGCTTGGCGAGACAAGTGAGGACGAGAAGCCCAGACGAGCCTCGGTACCGCGCGGTATCGACGCCACCACCATCGATCTTGAGCGCGCCTTGCAGTTGCTCGCGTTGCCGCGCGACATTGGTGCCCACCCCGAGACAGGCAAACCGATCACCGCCGGCATCGGTCGCTACGGCCCCTTCGTGCTGCACGATGGCACCTATGCCAACCTTGAGAATGTGGAGGACGTCTTCACCATCGGCATTAATCGGGCGGTGTCGATCCTAGCCGAAAAGGCGGCGGGCGGCGGCAAGGGCCGTTTCCAGCGCGCCAAGCCGAGCCTGCTCAAGGATCTGGGCGAGCACCCCGAGGGCGGCAGGATCGCGGTGCTGTCGGGACGCTACGGTCCCTACGTCAGCCACAACAAGGTCAACGCCAACGTGCCGAAGGGCAAGGACCCGGCATCGCTGACCATTGCCGAGGCGGTCGAACTGCTTGCGGCAAGACGCGAGCGCGGGGGAACGCCAAAGGCGGCCTCGCGGTCGCGGCAGAAGCCTGCGGCGCCCCAGGCCGAAGTCAAAAGCCGAAGCCCCAGGTCCACCGGGTCCAAGGCGCGGAAGGACGCAGCCAAGCCGCCGGCCAAGGCACGGTCCGCCAACGTCAAAACCGCCGCCCGCTAGAGGATCGCCGCCCGCGTGGCCCGCCAGACGCGAGACCCCCGCAAGAAACCGACAAGCGGACTGCCGAGCAAGGACGAGCTGTTCAAGTTCATCGCCGGCGCCTCTGGAAAGGTCGGGCGGCGCGAGGTCGCGCGCGCCTTCAACGTTAGAGGCAGCGACCGCGTTCATCTGAAGCGCATGCTGGCGGAGCTGACCGCCGAAGGCCGCCTCTCTGGCAACCGAAAGGCGCTGCGCAGAAAGGGCGTGCTTCCGCCGGTGGCCGTGCTCGAGGTCGTGGCCCGCGACGCTGACGGCGAACTCATCGCCGAGCCTGTGGCTTGGCCCGAAGAGGAAGGTGCAAGACCGCGCGTCCGCCTCAGCTTCCTCGACCGCCAGCACAGCGTGAGCCCCTCCGACCTCGGCGCCGGCGACCGCGTGCTCGCCCGCATTGCTCGTATCGAGGACGAAACGGACGCCGAGCCGCCCTACGCCGCCGAGCCGATCCGGAAGCTGCCCCGCGAGAAGCGCCGTCTCCTTGGCATCTTCCGCAGCAACAGGCGCGGCGGAGGCCGCATACAGCCGATCGACCGCAAGGAACTGCGCGAGTGGCCGGTGGCGGCGGGCAGCGAAGCCGGGGCGCGCGAGGGCGACCTCGTGCGCTTTGACATCCTCACCCGCGGCCGGCTGGCCGTACCCGAAGCGCGCGTTCTCGAAAGCCTCGGCAACCCCGACGACCAGCGCCAGATCAGCCTCATCGCCGTGCATGCGCACGGCTTGCCGGACACATTTCCGGACGCTGTCCTTCAAGAAGCGCAAGCGTTGAAGCCGGCCCGTCTGGAGGGCCGCGTCGATCTGCGGGCGACGCCGTTCGTCACCATCGACCCGGCCGATGCGCGCGACCATGACGACGCCGTTCACGCCGAGGCCGATCCCGACCCTGCCAATGCCGGGGGCTTCATCGTCACGGTCGCCATCGCCGATGTCGCCGAGTACGTGCGCCCGGCCAGCCGCCTCGACCGCGAGGCGCAGCTTCGCGGCAACTCGGTCTACTTCCCCGATCGGGTGGTGCCGATGCTGCCCGAGCGGCTGTCCAATGATCTCTGCTCGTTGCGTGAGGGCGAGGATCGGCCCTGCCTTGCCGTGCGCATGGTGTTCGACCGCCGCGGCACCAAGAGGAAGCACACCTTCCTGCGCGCCATGATGCGATCCGCCGCCAAGCTCAGCTATCAGGAGGCTCAGGCCGCCTTCGATGGACAGCCTTCCGGCAAGTGCGCCGCCCTGATGGAAAGGGCGCTGCTGCCCCTGTGGCACGCCTACCGAGTGCTCGCTGATGCGCGCGAGCGGCGCGCCCCGCTCGACCTCGATCTCCCTGAGCGGCGGATTCTGCTCGACGCAGACGGGCGCGCCGAACGTGTGGTGACGCCCGAGCGGCTCGCCGCCCACCGTCTCATCGAGGAGTTCATGATCCAGGCCAATGTGGCCGCGGCGGAGATGCTGGAGAGCAAGCGCGCGCCCGTCCTCTATCGGCTTCACGAGCCGCCCGCCAAGGAGAAGCTCGCCGCTCTGCGCGACTTCCTCGCCACGTTGAACCTCAGGCTGCCAAATACGGCCTCGCTCAAGCCCGTGCATTTCAATCGCATCCTGGCTGCGGCCAAGAGCACGCCGATTGCCGATCTCGTCAACGAGGTCGTCCTGCGCACGCAGGCGCAAGCCGAGTATGCGGCCGAGAACAAAGGTCACTTCGGACTCAATCTCGGCCGTTATGCCCACTTCACTTCTCCCATCCGTCGCTATGCCGATCTCCTTGTCCACCGCTCTCTGATCGCTGCGCTCGGGCTTGGGGCGGGCGGTCTCGCGCCCGACGAAGCCGGCCGCCTTGCCGGCCTGGCGCGAGCGATCTCGGAGGCGGAGCGGCGCGCCCTGGCGGCGGAGCGCGAGACCGTCGATCGCCTGATCGCCGCCTATCTCGCCGACCGCGTCGGCGCCGAGTTTGCCGCCCGCGTGTCGGGCGTCACCCGCTCGGGCCTATTCGTGCGACTTGCCGACACCGGCGCCGACGGCTTCGTTCCAGCCTCCTCCATCGCCGGTGATTTCTACGTTCACGTCGAGGAGAGCCACGCTCTCGTCGGCAGACGGACCGGCCTGAGCTTTCAGCTCGGCGATTCGGTCGAGGTCCGCTTGGTGGAGGTGCTGCCGTCGGCCGGAGCGCTGCGGTTCGAAATGTTGTCGAAGGGTCGCACCGGCCTGGCTGCGCGCAGCAAAGCATGGCGCGGCCGGACCGGCGCGCGGCGGCGCTGAGATAGCCGCCCGTTGCTGCACAAGGCGGCACTTGACGGCATGCTCTGGCGATGGCCTATCGCCGCCGCAGGAAGGGATGGCGGGGGACAGACCGATGCGCGCGAAAGGAAGCGATGCCGCCGAGGCGCCGAGGCCTCAGCGCCTGCGGCCGCGCGATGCCGCCACTCTGATCATCGTCGACCGAACGGCGGGCGAGCCGCGCCTGCTGATGGGCAGGCGCCGCACGGACCAGGTGTTCATGCCCGGCAAGTACGTGTTCCCGGGCGGTCGTGTCGACAGAGCCGATCGATCGATCGCCAGTGCGGACCAGTTGAGCCCGCTAGACGAGGCCAAGCTGTTGCTCGCGGTTAAAGGATCGGCGAGCCCGGTCAGTGCCCGTGCGATCGCGCTCGCCGCCATCCGCGAGACATTCGAGGAAGCGGGGCTGCTGATCGGGGCACCGGGAACGGCCTCGACCAAGGCCGCCAACGGCACGTGGAACAAGTTCCTGTCGCACGGTCTCTTACCCAAACCCGGCGCGCTTTCGTTCTTTGCGCGCGCCGTCACGCCGCCTGGCCGCCCGCGCCGGTTTGACACGCGGTTTTTCTGGACCGACCGGACTGCCGTCGCCCTACAGCTTGCGGCCTGCGACGATGAGCTGACGGACCTTAACTGGTTCACCGTAGAGGAGATCCGCGGGCTCGATCTGCCCGCAATCACCCGCGTCGTCATCGAGGACCTGTGCGATCATCTCAAGGCTGGCGCCGCTGACCTGCCGGTCCCGTTCTACCATCATCGCGCGGGCAGCTTTCGCCGCGAGTTACTGACTGTGCACCACTGCACGAATGCGCACGATCCGAGCTATTGACAGGCGCATCGGCGGGAGTAAGTTGCAGCCACTCCATCGAAGCAGCGCAACAAGCGGCCAGGACACGTCGCCGACATGGCAAAGCCGATCACTCAGAAGATCAAGCTCCTCTCGAGCGCGAACACCGGCTTTTTCTACGTCACCAAGAAGAATCCCCGGAACAGCACCGAGAAGCTGTCGTTCCGCAAGTACGATCCCATCGCCCGCAAGCACGTCTTGTTCAAGGAAGCCAAGATCAAGTAGGAGCTCGCCGCGATTGAGCGATTGCGGCGGTTCGCAGTCCGTCCGTTTCGGCAAGCCGACGAGGTGCGTGTGCCGGTGATCGATTCCTGAAGGGGAGCACTCGGCGAGGGGCGCGTAGTGTGTCTCGGCAGCGGGGTAAAAAATCCGAGTACACCACGACCCCTCGCCTAGTGACCAGACGGTGCCAAAGAGGGCGTTGGCGTCCCGCCTGGTGTCCGATCGACCACTGCGGCACTGAGGAGGCCATCGTCAGCGCCGGGTCGATCATGTGCCGGTGTCTCAGGAGATGCGGCGGACCTGATCCACGACGGCACTCGCTTAGCCCAACGACATGACGCTGCCGCCTCCGTGGAGGTCGGCAGCATTCGCCAGGCAATTCATCGGTTTCCCCACGCTCCCATTGTTAATCTTGGCAGATGCCGGACGATCTTGCAAGATGCGCCCGCGCTGATCGTTACCGTGTAAAGTCATCACCTTAACGGCGAAGTTGGCCCCAATTGCGGCATTTTCCGAGGGCCCCCTGCAGCCGCGGGGCGACCGACTGAGGCCTTGCTGCCCGCTTCACGCCGCCAGCACCACCACCCGGTTGCGGCCCTCGCGCTTGGCCGCATAGAGCGCCTTGTCGGCCCGCTTGAAGATGGTATCCGCCGTATCCTTGGCGCTCTCCAGCGTGGCGAGCCCGACGCTGGCGGTGAGCGAGATGCTGTCCCCGTTGACGCTGAACGGCTCGGCCGCGATGCAGGCCCTGAGCCGCTCGCCGACCTGACAGGCGTGGCGCAGCTCCGTACAAGGCATGACGATCACGAACTCCTCCCCACCATAGCGGCATGCGAGGTCGAGGCTGCGTGTATACCGCCTGAGCCGCGCGGCGAACTCCCGCAGCACCACATCCCCTGCATCGTGCCCATGCGTGTCGTTGACCGTCTTGAAATGGTCAATGTCGGCAACGAGCAGCGACAACGGCCGCCCGGTGCTCACCGCCTCATGCAGCAGCGCGCCCAGGTGCCGCTCGAGGTAGCGTCGGTTGTGGAGCCCGGTGAGCGCGTCGGTGATCGCCTGCTCGACGCTCTCCACGAGCTGGCTGCGCAGCACGTCCATGTGCCGCTTGCGCTTGATCTGTGTCTTGATCCGGGCCAGCATTTCGAGCCGGTCCACCGGCCGGATCAGATAGTCGTTGACGCCGAGGTCCAGGGCGCGCAGGAGCCGCGCCTTGCCGCCTTGGTCGAGCAAGACGACGATCGGCAGGTGGCGCGTGCGGTCCAGCGAGCGCACCTGGCTGCACACTCTGAGCCCGTCGGCATGCGCGAGATCGAGGTTGACGATCACCACGTCGAAGTTGTGCTGCGACAGTTTGAGAAATGCCGACTGTACATTGCGCTCAAGAAAGGCGTCGTGCGACTTGGCCAGCGCATCGAGGATGCGCACGGCCGAACGCGGGTTGTCGTCGATCAACAGGATCCTGCCGCCCTCGCCTCTGAGCGCCTTGCCGACCGGACCGACGATGCCGACGCCGAGCTGGTGGCTGGTCGATGCCCTGAGCAGCATTTCGTCGCTCAGCATCTTGAGCCGCGCCAGGTTCTTGACGCGCGTGACGAGAGCGATGTCGTCGACCGGCTTGCTCAGGAAGTCGTCGGCGCCGGCCTTGAGCCCGTGCAGGCGGTCGGCAGGCTGGTCGAGCGCCGTCACCATCACCACCGGCACGTGGCTGGTCGCCGGCGTTTCTTTGATCCGCGCACAGACCTCGAAGCCGTCCATGCCCGGCATCATGACATCGAGCAGGACGACATCGACTCGTTCCCGCGCGCAGATGTCGAGCGCCTGTTGTCCGCTGCAGGCGGTGAGCACGTCGAAGTACTCGGCGGTGAGTCGCGCCTCCAGCAGCCTGACGTTGGCCTGGATATCGTCAACGACGAGAACTCGCGCGGTCATTTACGCACCTGCACAAGAAAGCCCGCAGCGCTCAACCGTCTCCGATGAACCGCCGCACCGTATCGATAAAGCCGCCGACGGAGATCGGCTTGGAAATGTAAGCTTCGCAACCGCCTTGACGGATGCGCTCCTCGTCGCCTTTCATGGCGAAGGCGGTGACCGCGATGACCGGGATCCGCCTGAGCTCGTCGTCCTCCTTGAGCCACTTGGTGACCTCCAGTCCGGAGACCTCCGGCAGCTGGATGTCCATGAGGATGAGCTCGGGGCGGTGCTCGCGGGCGAGCCGCAAGGCTTCGAGCCCGGTCCGGGTCTGGATCGTCGCATAGCCGTGTGCCACGAGCAGATCGTGGAACAGCTTCATGTTGAGCTCGTTGTCCTCGACGATGAGCACAGTCTTGCCGCGCCGCAACCGACCGGCCTTCAAACCCTCGAGGGTGCCGCTGTGCTGATAGTTCATCGACCGAGATACTCGATATGTGACCCCCGGCCAGTCTGCACCGATTCGACTGGCGGCTGAGGCGGGCACTGTGCGCCACAAGCGGTAACCAACAGTTAAAGGTGTATTCGCAGCGAGCGGCAGTCGCGGAGGTGGTAAATCAATGGATGCGCCTGTGAGATCCGCCCGCATGACGGCCGAAGCCGCCGAGTCGATCGCCGTTTCTGCCCTTGCCTTCCTCACCGACGACCGCCGGCGACTCATCCGCTTCCTCTCGCTGACGGGCCTCACGCCCGAAACCCTGATGCGGGAGGCGGCGGCGCCCTCCACCCTGGCTGCCGTGCTCGAGCATCTGCTTGCCGACGAATCGTTGCTGCTCGCCTTCGCGGCCGGCGCCGGCATCCGCCCCGCCGACATCGCCACCGCGCTGCGCATGCTTTCCGGGAAGAGCGCATGAGCGCCGCGCTCCGCATCGGCATCGACCTCGGCGGCACCAAGATCGCCGGCATTGCGCTCGGGCCCGAGGGTGAGACCAGAGCCGAGCTGCGCATGGCTGCCCCGCAGGGGGATTACCGAGCGACCGTGCGGGCCATCGCCGACGCCGTCTTGCGGCTGGAGTCGGAGGCCGGTGCCAAGGGCTCCGTCGGCGTCGGCATGCCCGGCTCGCTGTCGCCCGTTACCGGCCTTGTGCAGAACTCCAACTCCACCTGGCTCAACGGCCGGGCGCTCCGTGAGGATCTCGTCGCCCTGCTCGAGCGGCCCGTCAGGTTCGCCAACGATGCCAACTGCTTTGCACTGTCGGAGGCGGTGGACGGGGCGGGCCGGGATGCGCGCTCCGTGTTCGGCGTCATCCTGGGCACGGGTTGCGGCGGCGGGCTTGTATTCGAGCGCAAGGTGATCGACGGTCCGCGCGCCATCGGCGGCGAGTGGGGCCACAATCCGTTGCCCTGGATGACGCCGCAGGAGTACCCCGGTCCCACCTGCTGGTGCGGCCGCATCGGCTGCATGGAGGTTTGGGTCTCCGGCACCGCGCTAGCCGCCGACCACTTGCGCGTCACCGGCAGCGCGCTGCGGGCGGAGGAGGTTGCCGAGGCGGCCGTCCGGGGCGACGGAAGCTGCCGGGCAACGCTTGATCGCCATGCGAGCCGTCTCGCCCGCGGCCTTGCCCATGTCATCAACATCTTCGATCCGGAGGTGATTGTGCTGGGTGGCGGCCTGTCCAGGCTCGACCATCTCTACTCGGCCGTGCCACCGCTTGCCGCGCCCTACGTGTTCGCCGAGTGCAAGCGGGTGGACATCAGGCCCCCGCGCTGGGGCGACGCGAGCGGCGTGCGAGGCGCGGCCTGGCTCTGGTAGGGAATGCCGGTCCAAAAGAAGGGACCGCCGCCGCCATGAGCTGGCTTGCCCCCATGACCGGTGCCCCTGCAGAACAGGACTTGCCCGCTAGCCCTTCGAACAGGTCTCCGCTTGCAGAAAAGTGAGCTCGGTAAGCGTGCCGCGCATGGTGTACTCGCCGTTGTCGATGTAGAGCCGGCGCGTGACGCCGTTGTCGAAGAACACGAAGGACATCTCATAGGCGGGCACCGCATCCTTGTTCTCTGGCGCGTGCTCGAAGTAGCTGAGCGACACCGGCCAGGCAGCGACCGCGTCGAGTCGCTCGGCATTGGCGATGCGCGGCAGTCCTTTGTTGAAGCCCGCGGGCAGCTGACGGCCGATCGCCGCGGTGGTCAGGTAGGATCTCTGCCCGTTCTCGGCACCGTCGTAGAAATCAGCGGTGAACAGCGTCTCCTTGCGGCGGGCCGCCGCGATGAGCGCAATCGAGTGCTGCACTGGAAACAGCGCCTTGCCGCCGATGACCACCTGTTTCTGCTCCGGCCGCGTCAGCTCGACGATGATGTCGCCTTCAGGACCGTCGCGTCGGGCGGTGCCTGCCGACTGTTCGGCGAGCTCCTGGTCGCGGTATTGGCTCGAAGTGAAGCGGAACTGGCTGCCGGCGTTATCCTCCCAGGTCGAGCTGCGCTGATCGCTGATCGAGACCTCGCCTTCATTGCTGGTGGAGCGGGTGACGAACCGCATGTTCTGCGTATAGCCCGAGCACGCCGATCCGAGCAGCTCGTAGACCAGCCGCCCCTGTACGCCGGCGAGCGTGTTGCCTGAGGCCTTTTCCAGCGTGAGGTCGTAGACGGCGCGGTGCGGCGCGAGGATGATCGGCTTGCCGGCGACCGCGGACTGCTGAGCCGAGCCGCTGTCCGGAGCGACAAGGCAGCAGCAGAAGAAGAGAATCGGCAATGAGCGACTGGCGGTCATCGGCTGCTCCTTCTCCGGGAAGAAATTCGCCGGCGCAACGGCGAGCCTAGAGGCTGGCGCTTGCCATGGCAAAGCGACCGATTGGGCGCCACGACCCGGCGCCTGCCATGCCATCCCTTCGTTGCCATCCCGAACGTGCCTAAGGTAGTCTGCGGCCAATTGAGGCGCCGGGCGAAGAAGGCGCCAATGTGAGGGTGGAGGAGGCGTTCAATGATCGGGTCACGAGCCCTGCGTCTCAGTCTTTTTGCCGGAGCTGTCCTGGGCCTCGCCGTCTGGCCGTCTGTCGCCGGCGCCCAGCAGGCGGACCAGGTCGCCATCGACGATGACGACATCGGCGGCGTGGTGACCGGGCCGGGTGGACCGGAAGCCGGCGTTTGGGTGATCGCCGAAACGAGGGAGCTGCCCACTCGCTTTGCCAGGATCGTCGTCACTGACGACCAGGGCCGCTACGTGATCCCCGACCTGCCCAGGGCCACCTATGACATTTGGGTGCGCGGCTACGGGCTTTCCGACTCCGCCAAGGTGAAGAGCGCGCCCGGCAGGATCGTCAATCTGCGTGCCAGGGTGGCCTTGAGCGAGGCCGAAGCCGCGAAATACTACCCCGCGATCTACTGGTATTCGATGCTCGAGATTCCGGACAAGAGCCAGTTCGGCGGCAAGGGCCCGATACCGGCCAAGGTCAAACAGACGGATTGGCTCAACGCCATGAAGAGCAACGGCTGCATCGGCTGCCACCAGCTCGGCCAGGCATCGACGCGCACCTTCCCTCCGGGGCTCGGCGAGTTCGCCAACTCGGAAGAGGCCTGGATGCGCCGTGTGCAGTCGGGCCAGTCGGGCGAGAGCATGGTCAACACGCTCGCCGGCCAGCTTGGCGGCGTGCCGTTCCGCTATTTCGCCGAGTGGACCGACCGCATCGCCAAAGGCGAGCTGCCGCATGCCAAACCCAACCGGCCGCAGGGCGTGGAGCGCAACATCGTTGTCACCACCTGGGACTGGTCAGACGGCAAGCGCTACCTGCACGATCTGATTTCCTCAGACCGGCGCAACCCGACGGTCAATGCCTTCGGTCCACTGATCGGTTCACCTGAGTACAGCACCGACCTCTGGCCGATCCTCGACCCCAAGACGCACACGGTCTCGACCTTCAACGCCCCGGTGCGCGATCCCAACACTAAGGAAGCGCTGGGACCCGGACACGCAGCGAGCGACCGGCTGCTACAGCCCTCGCCTTACTGGGGAGACGAGCAAATCTGGAACAGCAAGACCAACAACCACAATGGCATGTTCGACAAGAAGGGGCGTGCGTGGTTCGCGGCACGGTTCCGCAACGCTGAGAACCCGGATTTTTGCAGGAAGGGCTCCGACCACCCCTCGGCCAAGGCATTCCCGCTCGAGAAGACCAACCGCCAGCTCACCGTCCTCGACCCGCGGACCATGCAGTACACCTTTGTCGATACCTGCTTCCAGACCCACCACCTTCAGTTCGGCTATGACGCCAACGACACGCTCTGGACCAGCGGCGGCGGGCAGGTGGTCGGCTGGATCAATACCAAGATGTTCGACGAGACGGGCGATGCGGCCAAGTCGCAGGGCTGGACGCCACTCATCCTCGACACCAACGGCAACGGCAAGCGCGACGACTACGTCGAGCCCAAGGATGCGGTCGACCCGACCAAGGACAAGCGCATCGTCGCCGGCTTTTACGCGGTGATGCCGAGCCCGGTCGATGGCTCGGTCTGGGGCTCCTACCGGGCTAATCCCGGCGCCATCGTGCGCCTCGTACCCGGCGACAACCCACCGGAGACGGCGCTCGCCGAGATCTACAACGTGCCCATGCCGGGCTTCGGCGTGCGCGGCGCCGACATCGACAGCAAGGGCGTGGTGTGGGTGTCGCTGGCAAGCGGCCACCTCGGCAGCTTCGATCGGTCCAAGTGCAAGGGCCCGCTCAATGGCCCCAAGGCGACCGGCGACCACTGCCCGGAAGGCTGGTCGTTCTACCAGTATCCGGGACCTGGCTTCAGAGGCATCGGCGAGAACAGTGCCGAGTCGAGCTACTATACCTGGGTCGACCAGCACAACACCTTCGGGCTCGGCCATGATGTGCCGATGTCGACCGGCAATCTCAACGACGGCATCATTGCCTTCGTCGACGGCCGCATGATCCTGCTGCGCCTGCCCTATCCGCTCGGGCTTTACCTCAAGGGCTTTGACGGGCGCATCGACGATCCCAACGCAGGCTGGAAGGGTCGCGGCTTGTGGACCGCGAGCGGAGACCGCGCGCCGTGGCTGATGGAGGGCGGCAAGGGCCGAAGGCCAATGGTCGTCCACTTCCAGATCCGCCCCGATCCGCTCGCCAAGTGAGCACCTGCGCCGGCCCTCTGCGCATCGACCTCCCCAGCGTTTGCGTGGCAGCTGTCGCTCCGTGCCGATTTGGTCCTTGTCGGCGCGCCGCACTAACTTAGTATGGTATCGACGCGCTCGAGCGGCGGCTGCGCCGTGCGCCGTCTCGACATCGAACTCGGCAGGTGAGCCCGCAGCGCGGGCGAAGAGACGAGCGGCATGAGCAAATCGCAAGGCGCCACCATCAGGGTCCTGTCGGCAATCGCCGATGCCGACCGGGCCGGGTGGGACGCATGCGCCATTTCCGACGCGCACACCTTGAACCCGTTCCTCACCCACGCCTTCTTGAAGGCCCTGGAGGATTCAAACACGGTCGGCGGGCGCACGGGCTGGATCCCGCAACATCTCGTTCTCGACGACGGCAACGGTGACATCGCCGCCGCCTGCCCGGGCTATCTCAAGTTCCACAGCCAGGGTGAGTATGTGTTCGACCACGGCTGGGCCGACGCCTACGAGCGCGCCGGTGGCAGCTACTATCCGAAGCTGCAGATCGCCGTGCCGTTCACGCCGGTGCCGGGCCCGCGCCTCCTGGCGCGACCGGGCCCGGACCGGGAGCGAAACCGGCGCCTGCTTGCGCTTGGCGCCGTCGAGCTTGCGCGGCGCCGTTCGCTGTCTTCGGTCCACCTCACCTACCTTACCGAGGATGAGTGGCGCCAGCTTGGCGCCGATGGATTTCTGCTGCGCACGGGCAAACAGTATCACTGGCACAATCAGGGATATGCGGAGTTCGACGACTTCCTCGCCGCGCTCGCCTCGCGCAAGCGCAAAGCCATCCGCCGCGAGCGGGCCGATGCCCTGCCCGCCGGCGCCTCGGTTGAATGGCTGACGGGCAAGGACATCAGCGAGGCGCACTGGGACGCGTTCTTCGCCTTTTACCTGGAGACGGGCAGCCGCAAATGGGGCCGGCCCTACCTCAACCGCCGCTTCTTTTCGCTGCTCGGTTCCGCCATGGCCGACCGCTGCCTTCTGGTGATGGTGCGCCGCGGCGGGCGTTACATAGCGGGCGCCTTGAACCTGATCGGCGGAGACTGCCTCTATGGCCGCTATTGGGGCGCCATCGAGCACCACCCATTCCTGCATTTCGAGGTCTGCTACTATCAGGCCATCGAGTTTGCCATTCGCCACCGCCTGCCCCGCGTCGAAGCGGGGGCCCAGGGCGACCACAAGCTGGCCCGCGGCTACGTGCCGGTCGCCACTTATAGTGCCCATTGGATCGCCGACCGCGCCTTCGCACGGGCGGTGGAGCGCTTCCTCGATGAGGAGCGTCGGGAGATGGAGGTGGTCCGCACGGAGCTGGCGGCTGCCGCCCCCTACCGCCAGCAAGGCCCGAGGACGTGTGCACCCTACCGGGACGGAGATGCGCCATGAACTATGATTCGAACAACGTGTTCGCCAAGATCCTGCGCGGCGAGCTTCCCGCCCACAAGGTCTACGAGGACGCCGACACGCTGGCGTTCATGGACATCATGCCTCGCTGCGAGGGGCATACCCTTGTCATTCCGAAGAGACCTGCGCGCAACCTCCTCGATGCGAGCCCCGACCAGCTTGGCCAGTGCATTCGCACCGTGCAGAAGGTGGCGAGAGCCGCGATGAAGGCATTCAAGGCCCCCGGCGTCACTATCCAGCAGTTCAACGAGCAGGCCGGCGGCCAGGTCGTGTTCCACCTCCATTTCCACATCCTGCCCCGGCAGGAGGGCGTCGCCCTGAAGCCGCCCGGCGGGCCCATGGAGAAGCCCGAGGTGCTAAGCCGCAACGCCGAGAAGATCCGCAACGCCTTGGCCGGCTGACGTCGCTCCGGGAGGCCGCATGGCCCACGTTCTCATCGTTGGCGCCAGCCGGGGTCTTGGCCTTGAGACGGTTAAGGCGGCGCTCGCCGCAGGTCATACGGTGCGTGCCCTCGCCCGCGGCATGGGCTCGGTCGCCATTGACCATGCCGGCCTCGAGAAGGTATCGGGCGACGCTCTCGAGCCGCCGACCATCGAGCGGGCGCTCGCCGGCATCGATGCCGTCATCGAGACCCTCGGCGCGAGCTTCAGCATCGACAGCATCATCAAGGGCACGACACTCTTTTCGAGGGCAACGCGGGCGCTGGTCGATGCCATGAGCAAGGCCGGCGTGAGGCGCCTGATTGCCGTCACCGGCCTCGGCGCCGGCGACAGTCGCGGCCACGGCGGGCTGCTCTACGACGCCGTCATCTTTCCCCTGGTCTTGAAGCGCGTTTACGACGACAAGGACGTTCAGGAGCAGATCATCCGCCGGTCGGGACTCGACTGGACGATCGTGCGGCCCGGCCTGCTGACGAGCGGACCCGCTACCGGCCGCTACCGCGTACTCACCGATCCTGCGAGCTGGACGGCCGGCACCATCTCGCGCGCCGACGTCGCCGAGTTTCTCGTGGGCCAGATCACCGACCGCACCTATCTCGGCAGGACGCCGCTCCTCATCCGCTGAGGAGCTTGCCGGCGGCGAGCAGCGTGGCGCCAAAGGCGACCGCGGCCCATACCCTGCGCCCGGTCAGCAGAAAGAAGCCGAGCCCGCACGCGAAGGCGCCGACCCGGATGGCGATCGGAACCGTGTCGAGCGCGCCGGCGGGAAACAGCACGAGCCTCGCCACCAGCGCCGCCACCAACGCCGTCGACACCGCCCGCACCCATTGGAACACCTCGCCCTCGGCGTCGATCCGCCGGCCGATGAGGAGGCCCGCCCAGCGCCACGGCTCGTGCGCCAGCGCCGCGATCAGCGCCAGCACAAGGTAGCCGCCGAAGCCGTCGTCGAGCGCGCTCACTGGTAGTGTTTCCCAAGGCGATGGGCGAGGGTGCCGCCGATGACGCCCGCCGCCAGCAGGTCGAACCCGGGCAGAAGGAGAAACAGCGGCGGCCCGAGCGCGAGCCCGAACATCACGGCGAGCCGGTCGGCGGCGGTCCGCGACGTGGCCACGAGTGAGGTGAGGAAGTAGAGCGGGGTCATGAACAGAAAGGCGGCCGAGACCACCGCGCTGACCCCGCCCACGAGCAGAAACCCGAGGACAGTACCCGCCGTCGTGTTGCAGAGCAACGCCGAGCCGAGGCCGAGGAAATGTAACAGCCGCAAGTGCGCCGGCAGCGGCAAGAGCCGACGTTGCGCCTCGACCCAGGCCGTCACCGCCACGTAGTGTGCTACGAGCAGCGTGAGCCAGCGGGGAGAGCGGTCGTCTCTGACCAGCGGGATGAGCGTCACCGTCATGGGAAACAGGCGTATCCCGGTCAGCGACACGGCGAACGCGGCGGCCAGGATGGCCGAGCCGCGGGCGAACTGGTCGACGAGCAGGACCTGCCCTGGCAGCGCGTAGAAGACGGCCGTGAGAAACACGGCGTGACCGAGTTCGAAGCCTGAATCGCGGGCGAGCGCCCCGAACCCGAGCGCGCTCGCAAACAGCACGAGCCCGGGAGTCTCCACCATCACCACGAAGCCGCGCAGGAAGGCCTGGGGCCGAGTGGCGCCGGCGGCCCAGGCGGGCGTGGCCATCGCGGAGGACTTGCCGGACTCGGAGGCGGGCGGCAGCGACACCGGGGCAACCTATCCTTGCCAAGGGGAGGGCGAGCCTAGTGCATGTGGGCGCCCGAGCCGAGAAGGCATGCCCCCTTGCGGGTTCACAGCAGGGAGGCAGTTGAGAAAGCCTACTCCCTCTTCGGCGGCACGGACGGCACCGTGCCGGTCGGCCGGCGCACGTCGCGCTTCTCCTTGGGCCCGGGCAGCGCCTTGCGCGGCGTCGCCTCGATCAGCGCCGTCTCGTGCTCTTCCTCCTCGCCTTCCTCGCCCTCTTCCTTGCCCTTCGCCCGCTTCGGGTCGGCCGGGATGTACTCGAAGTCGAGGACGGCGTCCTGGCCTTCGCCCTTGACCAACACCTTGACCGTGCCGCCGTGCTCGAGCTTGCCAAACAGGAGCTCGTCGGCGAGCGGCCGTTTGATGTGCTCCTGGATCACGCGGGCGAGCGGCCGGGCGCCGAACTTCTCGTCGTATCCCTTCTCGCTCAGCCACTTGGCGGCAGCCTCGGTCAGCTCGATGGTGACGCCGCGGTCGGCGAGCTGGGCCTCGAGCTGGAAGATGAACTTCTCGACCACCTTGGTGATGATCTCGGGCGGCAGGCCGGAGAAGGCAATGACCGCGTCCAGCCGGTTGCGGAACTCCGGCGTGAACATCCTGTTGATGGCCTCCGTATCATCACCCTCGCGTTTCGACCGGTTGAAGCCCATCGGCGCGCGGGCAAGATCGGCGGCGCCCGCGTTCGTGGTCATGATCAGGATGGTGTTGCGGAAGTCGACCTGCTTGCCGTTGTGGTCGGTGAGTTTACCATGGTCCATCACCTGCAGCAGGATGTTGAACAGGTCCGGATGCGCCTTCTCGATCTCGTCAAGCAGCAGCACTGAGTGCGGATGCTGGTCGACGCCGTCGGTGAGGAGCCCGCCCTGGTCGAAGCCGACATAGCCGGGCGGCGCACCGATCAGGCGCGAGACCGTGTGCTTCTCCATGTACTCCGACATGTCGAAGCGCAACAGCTCCACCCCCATCAGCGCGGCAAGCTGCTTGGCCACCTCGGTCTTGCCGACGCCGGTTGGCCCCGAGAACAGATAACAGCCGATCGGCTTCTCCGGCTCCCTGAGACCGGCGCGCGAGAGCTTGATGGCGCTCGCCAGCGCCTCGATCGCCTTGTCCTGCCCGAACACAACGCGCTTCAGATCCTTTTCCAGGTTGGCCAGCACCTCTGCGTCCGACTTGGTGACGGTCTTGGGCGGGATCCGGGCCATGGTGGCGACCGTCGCCTCGACTTCTTTGACCGTGATCTTCTTTTTGCGCTTGCCCTCCGGCACCAGCATTTGCGAGGCGCCGGTCTCGTCGATCACGTCGATGGCCTTGTCTGGAAGCTTGCGGTCGTGGATGTAGCGGGCCGAGAGCTGCACCGCCGCCTCGATCGCCTCGTTCGTGTACTTGAGTTTATGAAACTCCTCGAAATAGGGCTTCAGCCCTTTGAGGATCTCAATCGAATCCTCGACCGTGGGCTCCTTGATATCGATTTTCTGGAAGCGGCGCACCAGCGCGCGGTCCTTCTCGAAGTGCTGGCGGTACTCCTTGTAGGTGGTGGAGCCGATGCAGCGCACGGTGCCCGACTGCAGCGCCGGCTTGAGCAGGTTGGAAGCATCCATCGCTCCGCCCGAGGTGGCCCCGGCACCGATCACCGTGTGGATCTCGTCGATGAAGAGGATCGCGCCCTCGTAGTTTTCGATCTCCCTCATCACCGCCTTGAGGCGCTCCTCGAAGTCGCCGCGATAGCGCGTGCCGGCCAGCAGGGCACCCATGTCGAGCGCGAAAATGGTGGCGTTGCGCAGCACGTCGGGCACCTCGCCCTTGACGATCTTGCGCGCCAGGCCCTCCGCGATCGCCGTCTTGCCCACCCCCGGGTCGCCGACGAACAAGGGGTTGTTCTTCTGGCGGCGGCACAGCACCTGGATGGTGCGCAAGACCTCGGTCTCGCGCCCGATCAGCGGGTCGATGCGGCCCTCGCGCGCCTTTTTGTTGAGGTTGATGCAGTAGGCATTGAGCGCATCGACGCCCGGCTTCTTGCCCTCGCCGCTGCCCTCGCTTGCGGAGTCGTCCTCGTCAACCCCCCGCACGTGCTTGGGCTCCGACATGCCGGGCCGCTTGGCGATACCGTGGCTGATGTACTGGACCGCGTCGAAGCGCGTCATGTCCTGCTCTTGCAGGAAGAAGGCGGCGTGGCTCTCGCGCTCAGCGAACATGGCGACCAGCACGTTGGCGCCGGTCACCTCCTCGCGGCCGGAAGACTGCACGTGCACGACCGCGCGGTGGATCACGCGCTGGAAGCCGGTAGTGGGTTGCGCCTCAGTCGCACCCTTGACCTCGAGCGCCGCCAGCTCCGAGTCGAGGTACTCCGTGATACGGCGGCGGAGCGCCTCCGTATCAACGTTGCAGGCCCGCATCACGGCTGCCGCGTCGCGATCGTCGATCAGCGCCAGCAGCAGGTGCTCGAGGGTGGCGTACTCGTGATTGCGGGCGTTGGCGAACTCGAGCGCCCTGTGCAGCGCGGCTTCGAGGCTTTGCGAGAACGACGGCACTTGGCTTCCTACTCCTTCTCGAGGGTGCACTGCAAAGGATGGCCGTGCTGGCGGGAGAAATCCATGACCTGCGTCACCTTCGTCTCGGCCACCTCGTAGGTATATACCCCGCAGATGCCGACGCCCTTGTGGTGCACGTGCAGCATGATTCGGGTTGCTTCTTCCCTACCCTTATTGAAATAGCGCTCGAGCACATGCACGACGAACTCCATCGGCGTGTAGTCGTCGTTGAGCAAGAGCACCTTGTAGAGGTTGGGCCGCTTGGTCTTCGGCCGCGTCTTGGTGACGAGACCGGTGCGGCCCTCCTCGTCGCCGCCCTTGCCCGGTCCGCCCTTTCCGGCCATCGATCGCACCTGTTGCATGGTCAGCATGAAAGTCACAATCGGCGTCCGTCGTCTATCCGCTAGTCCTCGTTCCGTGCGCCCGGCGCAAGGCCGTGCTCCACCAAGATAAGCAACCTCACCGCTTCCCGCAAATGGGCGGCGCTCGCCACCACCGCTGCGTGACCCGGCACGCGACAGCGGCCCCGCTGGCCCAAGACTGGTTCGCCAAATCGACACAAACAAGGCCCGGGATATGGGCCCGGGCCGGCATGTTCTAAGGCGAGGCGATGACCCGCTGGGCGATGCCTCAGCGCTGCCCCTGCATGAAGCGTTCCATCGGCTTGGCCGCTTCCCGGGCGATGTCGGCGTACATGGCGCTGATCTTCGACATTTGCTGCATGTAGTCGTCATAGCAGCGCTTGGCGTAGGTCGATTGGATCTCGATCGCCTGCTCGAGCGACTTGGCGCCCAACAGCCTCTCGAAGGTCGCCGAGCCGTCTTCAAACGAGCGCTTGGTGTAGTTGCCCATCTCCGAGGCGATGGCTTGCCAGCCCTTGTTCCACTCGCCAAACGCCTTCAGCGCCGTGTCCATGCTGGCCTGACTCCATCTCTGGAAATCGTCGAAATTCCTCATCATCGTCATGATCCCGATCGCTGGTGGCTTATCGGCAACCCGACCCGTCTGCCGCCGGCGAGGCCGCGGCAAGACAACATAGATGCGGTGCAGCAATTGTGCAATTGGCGCTCAACCTGATCGGGCGCCCACGTTAACCGCCTGGAATGGGGTGGCGGTACACAATTGCGGGACCCAGGGGGCGTTTCGATGTTCAACCGACCCACGAGCCGAACGATCGTGGCCGCGTTTGCGCTTGCCGTGCTGCTGGCCTCGCCCACCGCAGCAGGTGGCCGGTATGCGGCGATGGTCGTTGATGCCAACACCGGCGCCGCGCTCCATGTCGAGGCGGCTGACGAACCGCGCCATCCCGCCTCGCTCGCCAAGATGATGACCCTCTACCTCGTGTTTGAGGCCATCGAGCGCGGCCGCATCGGCTATGGCACGCGCATTCCCGTGTCGCCGGCCGCGGCGGCCGCCCCGCCGAGCCGGCTTGGCGTCGAGCCAGGCTCGGAGGTCGCTCTGATCGACGCCATCAAAGCGCTTATCACCAAGTCCGCCAATGACATGGCGATCGCCGTTGCCGAGTACTTCGCCGGCAGCGAGGAAGCGTTCGCGCAACTGATGACGACGCGCGCGCACCAGCTCGGGATGACGGCCACCCAGTTCCGCAACGCCTCCGGCCTGCATCATCCCGAGCAGGTGACGACGGCCCGCGACATGCTGCGACTGGCGCTGCGCCTTCAGGATGACTTTCCGGCTCACTATCGGCTCTTCTCGCTGCGCTCCTTCAGCTACAACGGTCGCGACTACCGCAACCACAACCTGCTGCTCGGCACCTTCCCCGGTACCGACGGCATCAAGACCGGCTACATCGCACCCTCAGGCTTCAACCTGGTGGCCTCCGTGCGCCGCGGCAAACGGCATGTGATCGGCGTCATGTTCGGCGGCAGGAGCGCCAAGTCGCGGGACGCCGCCATGCGCTCGCTGCTCACCCGCGCCTTGCGGCAAGCGTCTCCGGTCCTCACCCGCCAGCGAGCCCCTGTCCTCATCGCCCTCCCCAGCCCGGCTCGCCGCTCCGCGCCGGCACTGCCGGCACTCGCCGCGCCACCTTCGCCGCCCACGGTCGAACCGGCACACCCGGACGTCCGATCTCCTGCTGGCCTCTTTGAGGTCCAGGTCGGCGCCTTCAACAGCACCGCCGAAGCGGAGCGTGCGCTGTCGCTGGCGCGCAACGCCCTCGCCCCGCTCCTCAAGGCCCACCCGGCGCGCACCATCCCCTACGAGGTGGGCGACCGCCGCCTCTACCGCGCCCGTTTCAGCGGGTTCAGCGAGGAGGTCGCCACCGCCGCCTGCCTCGAGCTACGCCGCCGGCGCATCGACTGCTTCGTGTCCCGCGCCGAGTGACCGTTTGCCATGAAGGCTGCACAAGTCAGAACGCGGTAGGGTGGACTGGGCGACGCTCGGGTTCGCCACGTCGGACCTAGCGGCCAAGCAGTACGTCCTTGGCCTCGTTGATCTTGGCCGCGAGATAATCCGAGCCGCCCCGGTCCGGGTGGATTTTCAACATGAGCTCCCGGTGAGCGCGGCGGATCTCCTCCTCGCTCGCCCCCGGCGCGAGGCCCAGCACCTCGAGCGCCTCCTCCCGCGTCATCCCTCGGCCCCGGCCCGCGTCGCCACCGCCAGCCCTGGCCATGTCCTCGCGCCAGTCGGGATAGGCTCGGTCGAGGTAGGCCTCGATTAGGCTTGCCGACTTGGGATCGGAGAACCTGCACTCACCCCACAGCTGCACCACCTCGGCAGGTGACATGGCCTCGATGTGCCGGCCCGCAAACGTGCCTTTCAGCACGCGGCCGCTGAGCGCCCCGGTGTCATGGTCGAGCTCCATCTCGAGATAGTCGGTAACGACGCGCGAGGTCTGGCCCGTTGAAGGCTGCCCGCCCGGCCAACTCCCCCAGGACGAACCTCCGCCACCCCACAGCAGCCAGGAGCCGAGCATGGCGAGCGGCACGGCGTACTGCATCTGGCCGCGCAGGAACAGCACGGCCGCCCCTCCGAGCGCGGCCGTCCCGCCGACAATCCTGAGCCCACGGGCCAGCATGGCCACATCGGCGCGAACAAAGCCGCGCAGCAGCACGATGACGACCAGCAAAGCAAGAAGGCCGAGCACGAAGTAGAGCATGCTTGCGCCTCCGGCCTCGGGGCCGCGGCTATTTCATCTGCTCGAGCAGGAGCCGCGCCCCGCGCCCACTCGCCGCCTCGAGCGCCTTGCGCCCACCCGCCGCGTACACGGCGACCGCGGCCAGCAGCTCGCGCAGTTGCCTGGCCGATCCGGCATCGAACCGGCAGTACGCGCCCTTGGTCAATCGCGCGATCTCGCGGAACGCCCGCTCCGCTCCGGCATCGCTCCCTTCCTGGAACAGGAACACTGGGAGGCCGAGCAGCGCCAGCTCGCCGGCGCGCCCGCACAGCTCGTCGATGTCCTCCTCCATGCTGTCGCCCACGTAGACGAGCGCCGACACCCTGCCCCGCTCCATCTCGCGCCTGGCATGGAAGAGCACCTTGCCGATCTGCGTGCACCCGCCCTGGCAGCGTACGGTGGTCATCAACCGGGCCAGGGCCTCGGGGTCGCTGACCCACTTGGAGGCCCGGCACTCGCCGGCGCCGCGGAAGAACACGAGTTGCACATCGAGCCCGCCCACCGCCTTCACCGCCCTGAACATGTCGGCCTGCAGCCCGAGCGCCATGTCCCACGTGGGCTCGCGGCTCATGGTGGCGTCCATGGCGAAGATGAGTCGACCCCTCGCGCTGGCAGCGGCGGGTGCCAGCGCCTTTACCTTGGCCAGGAAAGCCGCAACGTCCTGGTCGCCAACCCGGGCCGCCGGGGCACGCTCTCTGCCTGCGTCCAGCGTCTCGCGCGCGGCCTCGGCCGGCAGCGGAGTTTCGCGCCGCGACCCAATCGGTGATTTGCGCTCTTCCGCCATGAAGAGTGTCCGTCCTGCCGGGCCCAGGGACTCGCCTCGGCTAATACTTGGCCACTGGCGGGCTGCGACGCAACAGGCGAAAGCCGCCGACGGCGCCGGCGAGCTCTTAGATCGTCCCGCGCTGGCTGAGGAATGGCTTTTGCGCAGCGTTGTTGATGGCGAGCCAACCGGCCCCCAGCGCGTCGACGATGGTCGCCCCCCAGGGCACCACGAACCACCACTCGAGTATGCCCTTGCCGAGGAACCAGCCGGCGAGGCCCGTGAAGAGCACCGCGGTCAAGGTGCTCAACACTGCATCGAGTTGCAGCGCCAGCACCACCGTCTCCCGGTTCGTCACCGAGACCAACTCCGCAAACAGCCAGCCCGCTGCCAACAGCACGAGCAGGAGCAGCCAGCCGTAGACCGCCTCGGGCACGGGCCACACCAGCACCGGTGCCCGCAGCGCGGCGGCAGGCTCGAACAACACGGCGAGCCCGTAGGCCAACCCGGCCAGCACATACGGAAAGATCCAGATGCCGACGATGGCCGACTTCCTCCCGGCGCTCATGGGCCTCAGCCGCGCTGCTGCGGATTGCGTTTCAGACATCACGTTTTTCTCCAAGGCACCCGGCAAACCGTTCATCCATCCACGAGGGGGCGAGGCTCCGCCTGGTAACCCGCCAATCAGTTAGCATCGCACGTCGCGATGCGGTCAACCGTCTGCGACCGCTGCCGAACACTTGAGGGCCTTACGCTGGGCGCTCGCCAACCGAGGCGGCACTGCCATCCCGATGGCCTGCCTCTCCACTTGCCGGCTGCGCCCCCTCGTTGAGCACGGCGAGCAGGGGGGTGAGCCCTTCAACGTCGACAAGCTGAAAGATCTCGGTGTCCTTCTGGGCCCGCTCGCTCCAGCCCGCGATTTCAAGCGCGCGCTGTGCCTTGGAGAGCAGCGAGTGATTGCGGATGCGCTGGCCCTTCCTGCCTGGCCCTGCCGCCTCGCTAGTGCTCTGCAGCTCCTCCGGCACATGCCGGTAGGGCGTCAGGTCCGTCAGGCTGTAGCGCTGCTCCTCCTTGGCGAAGCGCTTCAGATCGGCAGCCGCCACCGGGTGCACGAGCTTCAGGTCCGAGAACACGCCGGCGAGCTGGTTCATGGCGAGCGCCCTCAGCTCCTCCTTGTCGTTCTCCTCCTTGGTCTTCTTATCGTCCCGACCGGCATTCCACAGGTTCGGTATGACGAAGTAGGAGTGCCCGTCGTGGTGGATGAAGTGCCGGCGCACCCATTCGAGGTCTACCCCCGGCGCGCGGGCTATTGCGGTGTTGAACGCACTCGTCAGGTGGCGCACAACCGAGGCCGTCGGCAAATGAAGACGTGCCTGCGACTGGGAGAGCGCGTCCCAATGCACCGTCGAGGGCGGGTTGATGAGGGCGAGCGCCAGCAGCCCGAGGTCGATACCGATGGTGGCGAGCAGTGCGATCATGTCCCGCCCCGTGATCGGCTCGCCCTCGGCGGTCGCCTCGCCCGTCTCGCGGCCGCCGGTGGCGATGTAGGTGACGAGGCTGGTGAGATAGGCGCCGATATTGGTCCAGAGGTTCTTCACCGCATTGGCGACGCCTGCCGGTCCCTCGGTGAATACAGCCTGCCGGAGCCTGAGCTCGGCCGGCTGCGCGGCCTGATCGGCCGCCTGGCGCAGCCGCGAGGCAAGCGTCGGATCGTAGCAGGAAAAGCCCGGCTGGCCTGGCGCGATTGCGACGGCCGCCGCCAGCGCCCGCATCTCGGCCGCGGTCGAACGCCCCTGCTCGTTGCTGCGCGCGACGATGCTGCGCGCCCGCCCGCGGATCTCGGAGGCGCGCGCCTCGAACAGGCGCTGGCGCTCTTGGGCGGTCCCGCCCTCGATGGCCGCCGCGCTCTTCTGCAACAGTTCGAGGTCGGCCTGAACGGACGCCACCCATGAGCGCGCGATGTTGTCGCGCAGGCTGGCCACCGCATCGCGCACGCCGCGGCGCGCATTATAGAGCGGCCCGCGCCCAGCCAATGACGGCGGCCCACAGCTGCCACCGCTCGTCTCCTCGCGCGACATCTGGCTCTCCGACCAGGCCACCACCGCATCGAGCTGGGAGCGCACCGCCTCGAGCCGCGCGGCAACTGCGGCCGCCGCATCGCGCGCATCCTCCTGCAGGCTCGACAGGCTGGTGCGGGTCGCCTCCTCGCCGGCGATGAGGCTCCACCAGAAGCCGTAGCCGAAGCCGATCGACCACAGCGCGAGGAACAGATAAAGCGGGAGCATAACGAGCCGCGCACGGAGCGGCTGGCGCACGCCGAACGTCTCGCGCAGCGCCAGCCACATCAGGAAGGTGAGCGCAACCACCACCACGATGACGAGCAGATCGGTCGGGACCGAGAGGCCGCCCGGCGCGTCGCGCTCCAGGCCCGCCGTCGAGGTCGACACGCCGATGATGAAGTCGCGCATGCCGTGCCAGGTGGCATAGCCGGAGATGGTGAGCAGCATGAACACGGCGACGCCGATCAGCGCGTTGCGCCCGAACAGGTAGTCGGCGGCCCGCCCCCAGCTCGTGAGTACCCCCGTCCGCACCTCGGCCATAGCCTCCCTCCCACGCTTCACTGTTCGGGGCGGATAATAGGGCGATTGGGAGGGATGTCGCGCCGAATGCGGCCCGCCCGCACATTGTGGCGCGTGCGGCGTAACAACGGTGCCACGCATTTGACCCCTGAGATCGGTCCGATCGAAGGCACCTTTGAGAGCGTGCTACTCCTCCTCCCTCGCGGCAAGCCCCAGGAGCTGCACATTGCCGCCCGTCGCCGTGATGTCGGTTGCTCGCACCCGCTCGGTTGCGAAGCGCGTTAGATAGTTGGGCCCACCCGCCTTGGGGCCGGTGCCGGAAAGCCCCTCGCCGCCGAATGGCTGCACGCCGACCACCGCCCCGATCTGATTGCGGTTGACGTAGAGATTGCCGACGCGGGCGTGCTCGGCGACAAACTCGGCGACGGCATCGATGCGGCTGTGCAACGCGAGCGTGAGCCCGTAGCCCGTAGCGTTGATCGCCGCCACCACCTTGTCGAGGTGGCCTTGGCGATAGCGCACCACGTGCAGGATCGGCCCGAACACCTCGCGCTCCAGCACCCCGATGCGCTCGATCTCGTAGACCGCCGGCGTCACGTAGCTGCCGGCCCGGCAATCGAATGGCAGCGCGACGTCGATGAGCCGCCGAGCCTCGCGGTTCATGCGCGCCTTGTGGGCTTCGAGCGCCTCTTGCGCCGCCTCGTCGATCACCGGCCCGACATCGGTCGCATAATCCATAGGATCGCCGACCTCGAGCGCCTCTACCGCCCCGATCAGCATCTCGATGGTGCGCTCGGCAACATCTTCCTGCAGGAACAGCACGCGAGCTGCCGAGCAGCGCTGGCCGGCGCTGTCGAAGGCAGAACGCACGCAGTCGCGCACCACCTGTTCAGGCAGCGCGCTACTATCCGCGATCATGGCGTTGATGCCGCCCGTCTCCGCAATGAACGGCACGATCTCGGCGCGCCGCTCGGCCAGCGCCTTCTGGATCGTCCAGCCGGTATCGTTGGAGCCGGTGAAAGCCACTCCCTTGATGCGGCGGTCTTTGACCAGCGCCGCGCCGACCTCCCCGCCGCCGGTCAAAAGGTGCAGTACGTTGCCCGGCACGCCGGCCTCGTGCAGCAGCCGCGTGGCGAGGAAAGCCGTAATCGGCGTCTGCTCCGCCGGCTTGGCCAGTACCGTGTTGCCGGCGGCGAGCGCCGCGGCGACTTGGCCGGTGAAGATGGCGAGCGGGAAGTTCCACGGCGAAATGCAGGCGAAGGGACCGCGCCCTCGCAGCGTGAGCGTGTTACGCTCCCCCGTCGGCCCGGGCAACACGACCGGTCCCTCGAACAGCCGCCGGGCTTCGCCAGCGTAGTAGCGCAGATAGTCGACGGCCTCGCGCACGTCCCCTTGCGCGTTCTCGAGTGTCTTGCCGGCTTCCCGCACCATCACCGCCATCAGCCGCGCGCGGTCGCGCTCGAAGAGGTCGGAGGCCCGCTCCAAAATCGCCGCCCGCCCCGCTCCGCCCATCCGGTCCCAGTCGTGGGCGGCGGCGGCCGCGCTCTCGATTGCCTTGTCGATCGCCGCCACCTCGGCCTCGCGCACGCTGCCGAGCTGTTCGCGACGGTCATGCGGGCAGACCACCGCGCTCGTCTGCCCGCCGCGCGTAAGCGCCTCGCCGTTGACGATTGGTGCAACCGCGAACGGCCGCGCCAACGCCTGTGCCATCTGCGCCATGAGTGGGGCGCGCACGGATGGCTCCCACAACGCAAGCCCCAGGCTGTTGCGCCGGTCCTTGAACATGTCGCCTGGCAGCGGGATCGCGGCACTGCGGAAGGTCCCGCCGCGCTCCCGCTCCGCCTCGGCCGCCTCCACCGGATCGCGGATGATGTCGGCGATGTCGGCCTCGCGGTCGGCGATGCGGTTGACGAATGAAGTGTTGGCGCCGTTCTCGAGCAGGCGGCGGACGAGGTAGGCAAGCAGGTCTTCGTGCCCACCGACCGGAGCGTAGATCCGGCACGGCCGGCCGAGCTTGTCCGCGCCGATCACGTCCTCGTAGAGCGCCTCCCCCATGCCGTGCAGCCGCTGGTACTCGAAGGAGATGCCGCTGCCGGCGATATGGGCGGCGGCCACTGTGTGCGCGTTGTGGGTGGCGATCTGGGGATAGAACGCCTTGGGATCGGAGAGCAAGAGCCGCATGGCGGCGAGGTAGGACACGTCGGTGTTTGCCTTGCGCGTGAACACCGGGTAGTCCGCAAGACCGCGCTCCTGCGCCCATTTGATCTCGCTGTCCCAGTACGCACCCTTGACGAGCCGCACCGGGATTCGCTTGCCCGTGACCTCCGACAGGCGGCGCACCCAGCGCAGCACGGGGATGGCGCGCTTGCCATACGCCTGCACCGCGATGCCGAGACCCGACCATCCTGAGAGCACGGGATGGGCGAGCACCTCGCCAAACAGCCCGAGCGTGATGTCGAGCCGGTCCTGCTCCTCGGCATCGATGGTGAGGCAGAGCCCGTTCTGCATGGCCGAGATCGCAAGCTCGACGAGCCGCGGCTTGAGTTCTCGCGCCAGCCGCGCCTCCCGGCCCGGCTCGAAGCGCGGATGGATGGCCGACAGCTTCACCGAGATGCCTGGACGCTCCATCAGCGCATCGGGATGTTTGGAGAACAGGGGACCCGCGGCGCGGCCGATTGCCGCCAGCGCGTGCATGTAGCGCACGAAGTAGCGCTCCGCGTCGTGATCGGTGCGCGCCGCCTCCCCCAGCATGTCGTAGGAGAAGCGGTAGCCCTTGGCCTCGAGCGGCTGAGCGCGGCCGAGCGCCTCCTGGATCGTACGCCCAAGAATGAACTGGTTGCCCATCACCCGCATCGCCTGGCGCAGCGCCTGCCGGATCACCGGCTCACCCGAGCGCACGACGAGGCGTTTGAGCAGGCTCGCCGGGCTCGCACCTCGCGCATTGCCGAGCTTGACGATGCGGCCCGTGAGCATGAGGCCCCAGGTCGAGGCATTGACGAACAGCGAGTCGGAATGGCCGAGGTGCTGTTCCCATTTGCCGCTGCCGATCTTTTCCGCGATCAGCTGATCGGCGGTGTCGCTGTCGGGGATGCGCAACAGCGCCTCCGCCAGACACATGAGGATGACGCCTTCCTCGCTGGTGAGCCCGTACTCGTGCATGAAGGCGTCGATGCCGGAGTCGTGCTGGCGGCCCTCCCGCACCGCCTCGACCAGGCGGCGGGCGATTTCGGCAATGCGCCGTCGCTCGTGCTCGGTGTACACGGCCCGCTCGATGAGCCCGCCGACGAGGCGCGTCTCATCGTAGAGATGATAGGCAGCGATCTCATCGCGCGGGGGCAGTTCCGGCGGGCGGCCAGCCGGCTCCCTGGCCATCGCCTCACTCGCTTTCGCCATGGTGGTCCTGACACTCCCCGAGATTCGCGCCGATACTAACATCGGCGCATGTGCAAGACATGGTGGGGCTGGCTGCCAACGGCCAGATTGCGGATAAAATGGCTCGGGAAAAACCGAAGGGCGGAGCAGGCAGCGTGGAGAACGGTAGCATCCCGGTAATCCGCACTTTGGTCGAGCTGCGCCAGATCGTGCGCGGCTGGCGCAGCCTGAAGGAGACCGTTGCGCTGCTGCCCACGATGGGCGCCCTGCACGATGGCCATCTGGCGCTGGCGCGCCTCGGCAAGGCGCGTGCGCAGCGGCTGGTCACCTCGATCTTCGTCAACCCCGCCCAGTTCGCACCGCACGAGGACTTCGATCGCTACCCGCGCACGATCGAGGCCGATATCGAGAAGCTTTCCGAGATCGGCTGTGACGTGGTGTGGGCACCGGAGGTGGCGGAGATGTACCCAGAGGGGTTTGCCACGCGCATCGTGCCCGCTGGAGCCGCCGAGGGACTGGAGAGCGACTTCCGTCCACACTTCTTCGGCGGTGTGGCCACCGTGTGCTGCAAGCTGTTCTCTCAAGTACAGCCCGATCTGGCCGTATTCGGCGAAAAGGACTACCAGCAGCTGTGCGTGATCCGCCAGATGGCGCGCGACCTCGATCTTCCGCTCGAGATCGTCGCCGGCCCGACCGTGCGCGAGGCGGACGGCCTCGCCCTGTCGAGCCGCAACCGCTATCTCTCGCCTGCGGAACGCGCGATTGCGCCGGCGCTCAACCGGGCGATCCTGAAGCTCGCTGAAGAGGTGGGTAACGCGCGCCGGACCGGTGCGCTGTCCGCGCGCGAGCTCACCGGCCTGTGCGACACCGCCAAGCAGGAGATTCTCGGCGCCGGTTTTGCCAAAGTCGATTACGTCGCCGTGCGCGAGGCCGCCACCCTGCGCGAGCCCTCACCCGACTCCACACGCCCCCTTCGCGTCCTTGCCGCCGCCTGGCTCGGCAAGACGCGGCTTATCGACAACGTAGCGGTAAACTGACAGGCCTTGGGACGGCTTCGGCCCCCATCCGTCATGCCTGCCAAGGTGCGCGCCGTCCAAGCGGCCAGGCTGCGCCCGCGGCTCGATGGATGGGGCCGATGGCGCGCTTGCCAATCCACACTCCGCTGTGCGACGAGATCGTCCGAAACCCAATGAGATTCGCCGGCGCGCGGTAAGTCCCGAACGTTCCGAGCCGGGCGGGGAGCATCCAGTCACGACGAGGAGTTGGGAGCGCGCATGGCCCAACGCGACCTGTTCGCCAGACTAGAGAGTGCAATGACCGACCGCATGGGCCGGACCCGCAGGCCGACGGACGCCGCCGACAGCTACACTGCGGCCGACATCGAGGTGCTGGAAGGCCTCGAGCCGGTCCGCCGGCGGCCGGGCATGTACGTGGGCGGCACCGACGAGAAGGCGCTCCACCATCTCTTCGCCGAGGTCGTCGATAACGCCATGGATGAGGCGGTCGCCGGCCATGCCACCTGGATCGAGGTTGCCCTCGACGCCGAGGGCTACTGCACGGTGATCGACAACGGCCGCGGCATCCCCGTCGATCCCCACCCCAAGTTCAAGTCGAAGTCGGCGCTCGAGGTCATCATGACCACGCTGCACTCGGGCGGCAAGTTCGACTCCAAGGTTTACAACACCTCGGGCGGGCTGCACGGTGTCGGCGTCTCCGTCGTCAACGCCCTCTCGGAGCGGCTTGAGGTCGAGGTAGCGCGCGGCCAGCAGCTCTACCGTATGGTGTTCGTCCGCGGCGAGCCCCAAACCCGGCTCGAGAAGCTGGGCTCCGTCATGAACCGGCGCGGCACCAAGGTGCGCTTCAAGCCGGACGAGAAGATCTTCGGGGCGGGTGCAACCTTCAAGCCGGCGCGCGTGTTCCGCATGGCCCGCTCCAAGGCTTACCTGTTCGGCGGCGTCGAGATCCGCTGGCGTTGCGATCCCTCCCTCATCAACGACGACACGCCGGCCGAAGCCGCCTTCCACTTTCCCGGCGGCTTGAGCGACTTCCTCACCCACACCATCAACGGCCGCACGCGCATCACCAAGGACCTGTTTGCCGGCCGCGTCGACAGGCCGGGCGGCCACGGCTCGGTCGAGTGGGCCGTATGCTGGATCGCCGATGAGGACGGCTTCCTCAACTCCTACTGCAACACCATCCCGACGCCTGAGGGCGGCACCCATGAGAACGGCTTCCGCTCCGCACTCACCCGCGCCTTGCGCGACTTCGGCGAGCGCGTTGGCAACCGCCGCGCCGCCCAGATCACCGCCGACGACGTGTTCGGCACCGCCGCCGCCATGCTGTCAGTGTTCATCCGCGAGCCCGAGTTCCAGGGCCAGACCAAGGACAAGCTCGCCACCCAGGAGGCGACCCGTATCGTCGAGAACGCCGCCCGCGACGCCTTCGACCACTGGCTCGCCGACTCCCCTCAGCAGGCGACTCGCCTCCTCGACTGGACCATCGAGCAGGCCGAGGAGCGTCTAAAGCGACGGCGTGAAAAGGAGATCGGGCGCCAGAACGCAACCCGTAAGCTGCGTCTGCCCGGCAAGCTCGTCGACTGCTCGATCCAGTCCGCGCAAGGCACCGAGATCTTCATCGTGGAAGGCGATTCGGCGGGCGGCTCCGCCAAGCAGGCGCGCGATCCCAAAACCCAGGCCGTGCTGCCGCTGCGCGGTAAGATTTTAAACGTCGCCAACGCCTCTTCGCAGAAGCTGTCGCAGAACCAGATGCTCTCCGACCTCATCCAGTCGCTGGGCGTCGGCACCGGCCCACGCTATCGCGAGGAGGACCTGCGCTACGAGCGCGTGATCGTCATGACCGACGCCGACGTCGATGGCGCTCACATCGCCTCGCTGCTGATCACCTTCTTCTACCAGGAAATGCCCGAGCTGATCGCCAACGGCCACCTCTACTTGGCCGTGCCGCCGCTCTATCGCCTGACGCAGGGCGCAAAATCGCTCTATGCGCGCGACGAGAAGCATCGCGAGCAGCTGATGGCGACCGAGTTCAAGGGCGGCCAGAAGATCGAGGTCACGCGCTTCAAGGGGCTCGGCGAGATGAACGCCGCGCACCTGAAGGAGACCACCATGGATCCCAAGCGCCGCACGCTCCTGCGCGTCGAGATCGGCGATGGCGACAACAGCGCCGTCGCCGAGGCCGTGAATGCACTGATGGGCTCCAAGCCGGAGGCGCGCTTCCGCTTCATCCAGGAGCGTGCCGCCTTCGCCAAGGATTTGGATATCTGAATTATCTGAGCGGCGGCGGCCCGGCGCGGCCGTTGGGTGTCACCTGGGGTGCGATCTCGGCGGGATCGGTGACCTTGCGCGAGCGGCCCTCGAAGCTCGCCCCCTGCTCGATGGAGAGGGTCTGACTCCAAACCTCACCGTCGACCTGCGAGGTGGACCTCAAGTGGACGTTCACCCCCCGGATGGCGCCGTTGACCTTGCCGTGCACATCGACCGTCTCCGCCGTGATCGACCCGTTGATCGACCCGTCCGCACCGACCTCGAGCTGCATGCTGTGCAGGTCGGCCTGGATGTTGCCGTTGACCCTGAGCGAGCCACGGCAGCGGATGGTGATGGACTGGCCCTCAATCGACAGGTCGTTGCCGATCACCGACACTTCGTCGTCGTCGGTGTGGGTGCGCGAGCGGCTCTGCGCAGCGGCCGGTGCCGCCGAGGTCGGACCCGAGTTCCAGTGGCTCCCCTCGGTGCGCACCGATTGCATGGGAAACGGCGGCTCGGAGCCGCTGGGCCTCACGTCGCCAGTACGCTTGAACACCATGGATTGCCTCCCCTCACGCTTGCGTCCCGCAAAGTCGAGGTTGCCGACGGAGGTGGTTGAATTATGTCAGCGCGCCGCCGCACGGCGCATGCGCGGGCCGGCCGCGGCCATCCGCTGCGAAATATTAAAGAAGTATTAATTTTTGGTTTCTTAGGTTAAACGTGTTTCCACCAAGGAATAGACTAACGCGATATTATCGATTAGAAGTATTTCAACTGAGCGGAGTGGTCTGGTTGGGCGTTTGCTAATGGACTTGCAGGCTGCAGAATTGTGGAGCGGGCGGCGCCGGTCGCTGACCAAGCTCGCGGCGGTAGCCTGTTTCGCCCTCGCTTGCGCTTTTCTTATCGGCTCGCTGCTGATGCCGGCGGGCCATGCAAGGAACGCCCTCTCCGACCGCCCGCTCAAATGGGCGCCCTCGGAGGCGCTCGCTCCCGACCATTGAGGATCCGATCGGTTGGTTTGCGCCTGATTGACGCTGCTCCCAAGCTGAACCCCTTCTCCCCACCGGGAGAAGGGGCCTTTTTTCGGCGGAACCGCTTTGGACTGCTGCCATAGCTGATGCCCCGCAGTCACCGGTTCAGGGTCTCAGGGCGTTCGTTACGCCGCCGGATGGACGACCCACCGAAGGGCGAGCTTCAGGGCGCCCGGCGGCGATTCGAACTGCGGTACTGCTCCAGATTGAGCGGGCGCGGCTGCCCGAGCCAGATGGCGTGCTCAGTGTGATCCTTCAGGCTGTCGCCGGTGCTCGGATGGCACAGGATCGTGAGCCCATTGCGGTTCAGCGCGAGCCAAAGGAGCACTGCGCCGAGCTGCTCGCGCCTGATCGTGAGCTGGCAGCTCCAATCGGGGTGCGGACCGACAGGGCGCTCGTGGACGCGGCCCATGAGCACGCCGAAGCGATCGCGGCACTCGGTGCACAGCCGGCGCGCCCGATCGATGGTGGAGGCGTCGAAGTAAACGTGTGCGTGAAGGGTCTCGACCTCGTGCATCGAGCGTTCTCGCACTCAAACCGCACCGCCGCCGACTGAGTGCCGGCGGTCGGCCGCGCTAGAACGGGTAGCCGAAGAGATAATCGAGCAAACCGAAAGTGCGCTCCGGCGTGTCCTGCTTCTTGGCCTCCCAGAAGTCGACCGTCTCCACGCGGAGCGTCTCGGTGCAGCTCACCCGGCAGTAGACCCACGTGCCGCCCGGCAGCTGCACCTGATAGCCCAGGGGTGTCGGACGAACGGCGCCGGTGACCGTCCTGTTGCCATAGGCGCTCTTGGCGACAACATAGGCCGGCGCCGGACCGGCATAACGGCGGCGGTCGGAGGCCTCTGCCACGAGTGCCGTCGAGATCGAGAGTGCGACGGCCGTGCAGACGGCGAGCGAGCTTCGGATCATGTCGGCATCCTGCCGTTAGGTTCACAGGGTTTGGCAGCCAAAGTATGATGCCGGGCCAGCGGCGGCAATCGGACAAATCGGGTGCGTGGTCGCCGGGCGGAGCATTTGGCGCGGCCTAGGTTGCGCAAGTCACAGTATCGTCGACCCTTCAAGGAGCAGCGCATGACATCGGCAAAGACCGCGCTCGTAACGGGTGCCGGCAGCGGCATCGGCCGCGCCAGCGCGCTGGCGCTCCACGCCGCCGGCTACCATGTCGTCCTGGCAGGACGGCGCAAGGCAGAGCTCGAGAAGACTGCCAGTCTGGCCGGGTCGGCAGCCGGGCGCATGCTGGTCGTTCCGACCGACGTGGCCGATCGGACACAGGTTGCGAGCCTTTTTGCCGCGATCAAACGGGAGTTCAGTCGTCTCGATCTGCTGTTCAACAATGCGGGGACCGGCGCGCCGCAGATCCCGATGGAGGACTTGAGCTATGACGAGTGGCAACGGGTGGTCGACATCAACCTGACCGGCTCGTTCCTGTGCGCGCAGGAGGCAGTGCGGATGATGAAGGCGCAGACGCCAAAGGGTGGGAGGATCATCAACAACGGTTCGATCTCGGCGCACGCACCGCGTCTTTATTCTGTGCCCTACACGGCCACCAAGCACGCGATCTACGGGCTCACGAAGGCGCTCTCGCTTGAAGGGCGCAAGCACGACATCGCCTGCTGCCAGATCGATATCGGCAATGCGGACACTCCCATGGGTGGGCGCGTAAAGCACGGCACGCTGCAGGCGGACGGCGAGATGCGTCCCGAGCCGGTCATGGACGTCGCTCACGTGGCGAGCGCCATCGTCTACATGGCAAGCCTGCCGCTCGAGGCCAACGTGCAGTTCATGACCATCATGGCAACGAAAATGCCTTACATCGGCCGCGGCTGATGCGAGTTGCTGGCCCTTGCCATGTGCTTGGGCTAACTGCGCGAGAGAGAGATCGACACCCCCTCGAAGCCGGCGCCCTCGGTGGTGATCGACACCTTTTGCTGGCTGGCGCCATAAGCCACCGACATCGAGCCCGAAACGCCACCTGTGATCGACAGGTTGATGTTGCCGCTGCTCGCGCGGCCGGTCACGGTACCCGCCGCATTGAAAGATCTCTCCTCCCAGGAGCCGGTGATGCGGCCGGAGTCTGCGTGGAGGAGGGAGCGCAGCTCGATCTTGTAACTGGTCGATGCGCAAAGGATGGCGAGACCCAGGCTCGATCCGCCGTCTTTTAGGTTGTAGTAGGCGCGGCAGCGGAGTCGCTCCGTATTGCCACCCTTGAGGTTGATCTGGCCGCCACCGAACCAGGTGCCCGCCAGCATCGAGAACGGACCATCAGCGTGCACCGTGGTCTCGCCCGGAATGGCAAACGCCATGGCCAAGACGAAGAGCAGGGCCATGCGGCCCATGCCGCGAGTTGGCGCGCTTAAGGTCACGACTCGACCCTCTCCTGCCCTTAGTGTGTGGTTCTCAACCCGGCGCGGCCGGCGCCGAATCCGTCTCAGGACCGGCCCGCTCATTTAATAATACCGGCGTCCTATTCCCAACAGGCCCCTCAACAGTTGCTCATATACCGCAGAATGCGCCTCCTTGCAGTGGCAGGCCTCCAACAGGTCCCGCCAAAGTTGACCGTGGTCTCTAAGCCAAGCGGCCGCGAATCCTCGACAATCCGCGACGCGTGTGACCCGTGAACCCACCGGCGTGACTCGAAAGCGGCAATTGGTGCGGGGCGCTAGCGGAGTTCGGCTGCTTGCCTGTTCGGACCTCAAAGATCGTCTGAGGAGGGCCTACTCGGAGGTTGAAACAATAGCCATGGAGCCGTGCTCCTGTTAGACGGTCTTGGTTTCGCCAAACCCGTGGCCCCTTAAATGGGCCCCTGAGACCTCACGCCGCCCCTTCGGGCGTCAGCACAGACCGAGAATGCGATGGCAAAAAGCGAAAGAGACGCCGGCCGGCTGCGGTCCACGACTCCTGGAGCAGCAACCAGACGCGGCGTCGTGTTCGGCGGCGGGGCGCTTTTCGTCGGGCTGGGGGCAACCGCGGCAGCGGCGCAATCATCGGGCGGATTCTGGAACTTTCCGGGGTTCGGTCCCGCCACCCTGCGCGAAGAGCAGGCCCGGCCGCGGCCGCGCGAATCGCTCAATGACTTGAGACCCGATCCCATACCCTGGCGCAGCGATGAGATGCTGGCCAAGATGGACGCTGCGATTGCGCGCTACCAGCGCGTCGTTGCCAACGGCGGCTGGCCGCAGATTGCGCCCGGCCCAATGCTGCGGCTCGACGATGAAGGCGAGCGCGTGCTCCAGCTCAGGCGCCGGCTGGTGGCCAGCGGCGATCTGCCAGGCAACGCCTCCTACTCGAGCAGCCGGGTGTTCGACGACCGCCTGGAAGCTGCGGTGCGCAACTTCCAGGACCGCTCCGGCCTGCGCGTGACCGGCCGCGTCGATCGGCCCACGCTGGCGCAGCTCAACGGCTCGGCCGCGGCAAGGCTGGAACAGCTCAAACTCAATCACCGCAGAATTGTCGAGCTGATGCAGGGCAGGATCGAGGATCGCTACATCCTCGTCAACGTCGCCGCCTATCAGCTGGAGGCGGTCGAGGGCTATGAGGTGCGCCGCCGGCACCGGGTGATCGTCGGCAAGCCCGACCGGCAGACACCCTCGGTCAAGGCGACCGTCAGGGCGCTCAATTTCTTCCCCTACTGGCGGGTGCCCGACAGCGTTGCCGCGCTCGATCTCATCCCACGCTTGCAACGTGAGCCGGACTACCTGCAGAAGGAGCAGATCCGGGCCTTCAACGGCTTCGGCGGCAACGAGATCGACACGCGCAGCATCGACTGGACGCGGGTCGATCCGGCCAGGATCAAGTTCCGCCAGGACCCCGGCCCCCAGAACGCGCTCGGTCTCGTTCGCATCGACATGCCGAACGAGCACATCGTCTACATGCACGACACGCCGCTCAAGCCGCTGTTCAACCAGCGTGCGCGTGCGTTCAGCGCCGGCTGCGTCAGGGTGCAGGACGTGTTCGAACTGGTCGAGTGGATCGCGCGCTACGAGCCCGGCTGGGAGCGGCCGGGGCGCGCCCAGGAGATCATCGACGCCGGCCAGCCGGTCGATGTGACGCTGACCCGGCCGGTGCCGGTCTATTTCACCTATATTACGGCCTGGGCGGAAGGTGACGGGGTTGCGGTGTTCAGGCCCGACGTCTATGGCCGCGATGGTTTGCGCGAGCTCGTCGGGGAGCGCGATCCGGAGGCGCCGCCACCGCCGCAGTCGCTCGCGCCGTGACCGTCGTCAGCGGCCGGGCTCCTTGCAGACGATTGTGCCCCCGGTCCGCTTGCAGTACTTGGCCCAGTTGGTCCCGTCGCATTTGAACGTGCTGTCCGGTGTGTGGCAGACCAAGCAGTTCTGCAGGCAATTGCTGGAACTGCCCGGCTTGGCGCATATAACCTTGCACTTTTCCGGCTGCGCGTCGAAAGCTCCTGGCGGCGATATCTTTAGGTAAGCACCGGGCCTCGTGACGAATATCCCCCAAAGAAACAGTCAGGTCGAGGTGTTCCAATTCCTCGCCGATCCCAATTCCTATCCCCATCGGCCGGCCAGCGTTGAGCGGCACGAGACGCACGGTGCGCTAATCTTCCTTGCCGGGGAGGAGGCGTTCAAGATCAAACGCGCCGTGTCCTTTCCCTACATGGACTTCTCCACGCTCGAGCGGCGCCGGCTCATGTGCGAGCGCGAGGTGGCGATCAACCGGCCCCATGCGCCCGACCTTTATCTGGGCGTGGTGGCGATCACGCGGGAAAGCGACGGGCGGCTCAGGCTCGGCGGATCGGGCACCGCCGTCGAATGGGCGGTGCACATGCGCCGTTTCGAGGAGGCCATGCTCCTCAGCAACATCGCACGCCGGGGTCCACTCGCGGCTGGTCTCATGGAGCGGGTCGCCGATGCCGTTGCCGTCTATCATCGAGCGGCGCCCCGGCTCTCCGGGGCCGATGGAGCAAAGCGTCTCGAGCGCGACCTGGTCGAGCTCGAACAGGCGTTCGCGAGTGCTCCCGACCTGTTCGATCCGGACAGAGCCCGAGGCTTCGCCCTACGCTCGCGCCAGCATCTGAAGCGGGTGGCGGCCTGCCTCCGCGGCCGCGGAGAAGAGGGCTTTTTGCGACGCTGTCATGGCGATCTGCACCTGCGCAATATCGTGCTGTGGCGCGGTGCGCCCGTGCTGTTCGATGCGATCGAATTCAACGACGAGATCGCCAGCCTCGACACCCTCTACGATCTGGCGTTCCTGCTCATGGACCTCGATCGGAACGGGCAGCGGGCGGCGGCCAACCGCGTGCTCGGCCGCTATCTCTGGCGCTCGCGGGCGGCGAGCGATCTCGATGCGCTCGCCGCACTGCCGTTGATGCTGGCGCTGCGGGCCGGCATCCGCGCCATGGTGGCGGCCGATCGCACCAGGCAGCAGGCGGGCGATGCGGCCCGCCGCTCGAGCGAAGAAGCCAGGGCTTATTTCGCGGCCGGCGACGGCTACCTCGATGTCCCGCGCCCGCGCCTTATCGCGATCGGCGGGCTCTCCGGCAGCGGCAAGTCGACGCTCGCCGCCGCTCTGGCGCCACACCTGGCGCCGGCGCCTGGCGCGCTTCACTTGAGAAGCGACCTTGAGCGCAAAGCACTGTTCGGGGCGGAGCCGACGGAGCGGCTGCCGGCCCACGCCTACGCGAGCGAAGTGACGAAGAGGGTCTACGCCAGCATCGCCGAGCAGGCGCGACGGGCGCTCAAGGCCGGCCATTCGGTGATCGCGGACGCGGTTTTCGGCGCACCGGAGGAGCGCACGGCGATCGAGCAGGTCGCGGCCGACGCGGGCGCCGCCTTCGACGGCGTGTGGCTGACCGCACCTGCTGGCGAGCTCAAGCGCCGCGTCGCCCAGCGCGTGGGCGATGCCTCGGATGCGACCGCCGAGGTGGTCGAGCAGCAGCTTGGGCTCGATACCGGCCCTATCACCTGGCCCGTGCTCGAGGCCGGCGGCAGCAGCGCGGCAACGCTGGCGGCGGCCCGGGCGAGGCTTGCAGCCTAGCCGGATGTCAGAAATGCTGACAGTGGCTTGAGTGGCTCCTCGCCAAGCCCCTAGATTTTGAGCTTCAGGCCGTGCTCCTCGGCGAGCTTGGCGATTGCTTTCTCGCTCTGCTCCCTGGGGAGAGGGACGAACGGAGGCCGGACGTTGGCCCAGGCCGGGTCTTTCCGGTAATGGGCGACGATCGCCTTGAGCAGCGATATGACGGGGTAGGCCTGCACCGCATGGCGCAAGGCGGAGATCGCTGCCTGCTGCCGTTCGGCCTCTGCGCCGCGCCAGTTGTCCCACAACTTCCGCATGAGCCCTGCCGCCACGTTGGCGGTTGCCGAGATTACGCCAGAGCTGCCTGCCTGCAGGCCTTGCAGCAGGTGCAGTTCGGATCCTGGAAAGAACTCGAGCTCCGGGTGGGCCTCGAGCACCGCCTTCATGTTGGTCCAGTCCCCCGAGGAATCCTTCATGCCAACGACGACTTCGGGAAACTGTGCCCTGAGGCGGCCGATCAGCGCCAGCGAGAAGCCGACCTGCGCCACCGGCGGGATGTGATAGAGATAGATCTTGAGCCGGTCGTCGCCGACGTCCTCGATGACCTCGGCGAAGAAACGAAAAAGGCCCTCCTCGCTGGGGTTCTTGTAGTAGAAGGGCGGCAACATCAGCACCCCGCCGCAGCCGAGATCGACGGCGTGCTGGGTGAGGATGGCGCTATCCTCCACCGAGCACACGCCGGTGCCGGGCAGCAGCAGTCCCGGATCGATGTCGGCGTCGATCAGCGCTTCGAGCAGCTCCATCCGCTCATCGAGTCCGAGCGAATTGGCCTCGCTCGTCGTTCCGAACGGGGCGAGCGCCGTGCACCCGTTCTCGAGCAGCCATTGGCAGTGTTCGACGAGCCGCTCGGGATCCGGCGCGCCGTCGGCGCCGAACGGGGTCAGCACCGGCGCGATGACGCCGCTGAAGTTTCGCTCCATCCGCATGGGCTATCCCTCCTTGGGTCCGCGCCCGCCGCCGGGCAGCGGCGGCGGAATGTCACGGCATCGGGATGCCCGGCTGCCGATTGGGCACGTGATAGCCGCGCTGGACCGCCGGGCGCTCGGCAATCGCCTTGTACCAGCGCAGCACATTCGGGTACTGCTTGAGATCGATCGTCTGCCACTCGAAACGCGACACCCACGGCCAGGTCGCAATGTCTGCGATCGAGTAGGCGCCCGCCAGGTACTCGACCTCGCCGAGCCGCCTGTCGAGTACGCGATAGAGCCGCCGCGCCTCCTCAAGGTAGCGCTCCTCCGCATATGGGGCCTTGCCCTTGTTGTATCGCACGAAGTGATGCACCTGGCCGAACATGGGCCCGACCCCGCCCATCTGCCACATCAGCCACTCGATGGTGCGCCAATAGGGCTCTCCCTCCTTCGGCATCAGCTTGCCCGACTTTGCGGCAAGATACATGAGGATGGCGCCGGATTCGAACAGCGACATGCCGTTGTCGCGATCGACGATGGCCGGGATCTTGTTGTTGGGCGAAATCCTGAGGAAGTCGGGCGCGAACTGCTCGCGCTTGCCGATGTCGATCGGATGCACCTCGTAGGCGAGCCCGATCTCCTCGAGCATGATTGAGACCTTGCGCCCATTGGGCGTGGACCAGGTATATAGATCGATCATCGGGGGCCGCATCCGTTGGGAGCCGCTTTGAGGCGGGATCGGCAGCCTAGACGATTGCGGCCCCGACGGGCAACCGGCGGATGTGATGACGGGTAGGGTCGAGGTGAAGCCATGACGATCAGGGTACGCAGCGTCCTGCGGGACGTCTAGCCGGCGCCCAAGGTCGAACGCGCCCATGGGCCTTACCCGACAGCAGCGTCGGCGCCGTGCGCGCGAGCTCGCCGACCTCGGCGAGGCGGCGGCAAGGCGCGGCCTGCCCCGCGCCCCGCAATTCGACGACCTGCTCGGGCTCACCCTCCTCCTGCGACGCGCCCTCGGCGGCACCGGCGCAGCCTCGCCGGCGGCTTGCGCCGAGATCGCGCACAGGACCTTCGACGTCTCCGCCCGCACCGACCGGGATGCCGCCCCCCTCGCCTGCCGCAAGGGCTGCGCCTACTGCTGCTACGCCGCCGTCATGATTACCGCGCCTGAGGCGTTCCGCTTGGCACGCGCGGTGCGCACCGATAAGGCCACGCCGTTTCTTGCGCGCGCTGCGGCGACCGCCGGCATGAGCGCGGCGCAGCGCTTTGGTCGCAAACTCCCCTGCCCGCTGCTGAAGGATGGCCTCTGCACCGTGTACGCGGCACGGCCCCTGTCGTGCCGGCGCGTCGCCTCGTTTGCGGTGGAGCCCTGTCGCGAGGAATACGAGGGCCTGGGCGGCGACATTCTTCTGCCCAGGGCCCCCCTCGCCCATGCCGGCAACGCACAGATCCCGCTGCTCGCCGCCCTGAAGGCCGCCGGGCATCCGCCGCGGCTCTACGAGCTCGCCGCCGCCGTGACCCTCGTGCTCGACACCGAGAATGCCGAGGCGCGCTGGCTTGCCGGCGCCGACATTTTCGCCGGCCTCGGCGCCTGCGAGGAGCCCCCGCGTGAGCTCTCCGTCCTCATCGACCGCCTCGCTGCCGAGGTGCGCGCCGTGGAGGGAGACTGACGGGGGCTGTCGATATACTTGACTCAGTCAACTATTTTGCGCACAATGCGCGCAAGGCTTCGGGACGAGGAGGCTTGCGCGTGCCCGACGGATCGCTCCAATCGCGCATCGCGGCCGTCAGGCGCTTCAACCGCTTCTACACCCGCCAGATCGGCCTGTTGCGCAAGAGCTTCCTCGACAGCGACTTCTCTTTGACCGAGGCCCGCGTGCTCTACGAGATCGGCCACAGCCAACGGCCGACCGCGAGCGACATTGCCAAGCGGCTCGACCTCGACGCCGGCTACCTGAGCCGCCTGTTGCGTGCCTTCGAAAAACGCGGGCTGATCGCGCGCGTGAAGTCCGAGGCGGACGGCAGGCGGAGCGAGCTGGCGCTGACCGCTCGAGGCCGCAGGGCCTTCGAGCCGCTCGATGCCCGCTCGCAGAGCCAGGCGCAGGCCATGCTCGAGCGCCTCTCCGTCAGGGACCGGGAGCGGCTCGTTGCCGCCATGCGCAGCATCGAGGTGCTGCTCGGCGCCGAGCCCGAGGTTGCGCCGAAGGCCTGCTACATCCTGCGGGAGCCGCGACCTGGCGACTTCGGCTGGATCGTCTCTCGCCATGCCGTGCTCTACGGCCAAGAGTACGGATGGGCCGAGCCGTTCGAGGGCTTGTGCGCACAGATCGTCGCCGACTTCGTCAACAACTTCGATGCCAAGCGTGAGCGCTGCTGGATCGCCGAAATCGACGGCGAGAGCGTCGGCTGCGTGATGCTGGTCAAGGACTCAGAGCAGGTTGCCCGCCTGCGCCTGCTGCTGGTCGAGCCCAGGGCCCGCGGGCTCGGGCTGGGTGGCAGGCTGGTCGACGAATGCGTGCGCTTCGCCCGCAGGCGCGGATATCGCAAGATCACGCTGTGGACGCACAGCGTGCTCACCGCCGCGCGCAAGATCTATGAGCGCGCCGGCTTCAAGCTGATCGCCTCCGAGCAGCACAATAGCTGGGGCAAGCCGGTCGTCGGCGAGACGTGGGAGCTGGCGTTGTGAAAACCTCAACTGTCATCCTCGGGCCGGCCCTCGGCGCATGCCGAGGGCTTGTCCCGAGGACGCAGCCCTCCACAAACGCCGGCGGGTACCGAGAGCCGGGAAAAGCTCGACCTTGACAAGTTGGTGGGAATACACAATCAGCCCATGGGCCGGCGCGAAACCGATGTCTGGCCTAAAGAGGCAGCCAATGCTCGGTTGTATTAGGCTCTGTTACCGTAAGCCCTGTCGCGAACTGACTAAAGCAGGGAAGAATGCCCACAGTGATTGGGAATTTCGCAAGCGGGTTATAGTAGACTGCGGAGCGGACATGAGACAAAACGTTCCAACCATCCATTACCCGCCGCTCGAGGTAGACAAGAGCCGACAACTCATTAGGAAGGCTCTTGAAACCAAACTCCTTTCCAAGGAGGAACTCGCCCAGCTGGCGAAAGAACTCGGTGCCAAAACCGCTCCACGTTGTGTAGTCGAAGAGTGCAAGGATGCAGGGCCTTTCTTGCCTAGCGGCGTACTTCAATTGCTTTAGCTTTTTCTTGGGTTCGGTTGTTAGGGAGGCAATGCGCTTGAGGGTTTCACTGTTAGCAGCCTGAAGGTCCACGGATGTGTACGTCTGCCAACACTCCGAATCCGCAAACGATGGATTGAGCGTAGAAACCTCGATGTAACCCTGAAAAGGGGACTCGAGCTTGAAGTCCGGAGAGGGCTCGCCAGAGGTCGATATCGGTTCGCCAATCAGCGCCTGCCGCCGCATCAGCGCCCACCAGGCAAGTTCATTCACCGCCCCAAGATGCTCATCGTTCTTGAAGCTCTCTAGCCGCTTGCGCAGATGTTGCTTCGGCGTTGACCTCAAGGGGTACCCGTTGAACCAGGTGCGGAGTTGGCACAAATACATGCCTCCGTCGCCATCGAGCGACGATAGCACTTCGCAGGCCCAGGACTCACTTGTCGCCGTTTGCGCAGTCTGCATCCACTGTTCGTCGAAGAGTTTCGCAAGCTTCGTCATTGCTTAGTGCCTTGAGCTTCCATACTCCGGCGCACACACCACCTGGCCGCCGGCAAGCCGCTCGATGGCGACGCTGACGCCATAGACGGCAGCGAGCCGCTCGCGGGTGAGCACCTCGGCTGGCGCCCCTTGCGCCACGATGCGCCCCCCATCGAGCAGAGCCACCCGCGTGCCGATGCTGAAGGCGTGGTCGGGATCGTGCGTGGAGAGCACGATTGCCAAGCCCCTGGCGGCGAGGCGCTTGACTTCCGACAGCACCACGACCTGGTTGCCGAAGTCGAGGCTGGCGGTCGGTTCGTCCATCACGATCGCCGGCGCGTCCTGGGCAAGCGCGCGGGCCACGAGCGCCAACTGACGCTGTCCGCCGCTGATGCGCGTGTACTCCTCGTCGGCCAGCTCGGCGATGCCGAGCGCCTCCAAGGCTTCACGTGCGCGGGCGCGATCTGCCGCGGTCGGCGCGGCGAACAGCCCAAGATGAGCAGTGCGGCCCATCACCACCATGTCGAGCACGCGGTAGGGAAAGTGGGCAGCATGCGCCTGCGGCACGTAGGCGATGCGGCGCGCGATCTCGGCACGCGGCAGGCCGGCGATCGGCTCAGCCCCGATCAGCACCTCGCCCGCCTGGGGGCTGAGCAGCCCAAGCAGCGTCTTGAACAGCGTGGTCTTGCCGGAGCCGTTGGGGCCCAGCAGGCACAGCACCTCGCCGGAGCGGATCTCGAGATCGACGTCGCGCCCGACCGCCTTGCCCGGATAGCCGAAGCCGAGGCCGCGCGCCTCGAGCACGGCGGCGCCGTTGCTCACCATCCTCTCCTCCCGCGCACCAAGAGCCACAGGAAGAACGGCGCGCCGACGATTGCCGTGAGGATGCCGAGCGGCACCTCGATGCGGCCCATGGTACGGGCCAGCGTGTCGACCAAGAGCAGGTAGCCGCCGCCCATCAGCATCGAGGTGGGCAACAGGCGGTCGAAGTTCGGACCGACCAGCATGCGGGCGAGGTGCGGGATGACCAGGCCGACCCAGCCGATGACCCCCGAGATCGCCACCACGCTCGCCGTGATCAGCGTCGCCGCCGAGATCACCACGAGCCGCAGGCGGCCGGCTTCGACGCCGAGGGCCTTGGCCTCCTCATCGCCAAGCGAGAGCACGTTGATGCGCCAGCGCAGCAGCACCAGCGGGATGAGACCGATGAGCACGAACGGCGCCGACGCCCACACATCGCCCTTGCGGATGCTCGACAGGCTGCCCAACAGCCAGAACACGATGGCTGGAAGCTGGTCGTAAGGGTCTGCGAGAATCTTCAGCAGCGAGACGGCCGCACCGGCGAGCGAGCCCACCACCACCCCCGACAGCACCAGCACCAGGATCGGCTCGCGGTTCGCCACCAGTGAGGCAACGACGTAGACCAGCCCGACGGTGGCAAGCCCCACGGCGAACGCCGCAAGCTGGATGCCAGCAACAGGCAGTGACAGGAAGATGCCGAGCACGGCGCCCAACCCGGCTCCGGTCGACACGCCGAGGATGTCGGGCGAGACCAGCGGGTTGCGGAAGAGACCCTGGTAGGCGGCGCCGGCGGCGGCCAGCGCCGCGCCGACCAGCACCGCAGCGAGCACGCGGGGTAAGCGCACCTCGAACAGCACGGTGTCGATCTGGCCTTCGCCGACGCGGCCGGTGAGGAGCCGGCCGATGGCGGCCATCGCCTCGCCCGCCGAGATCGGATAGGCGCCGGTCAGGGCAGCCGCGATGACGAGCGCCGCGAGCAGCAGCACGAGCGCGCCGATGACGGCGGCCGGTTGCCCGCTCAGCGCCGCGGCGCGGGCGCGGAGGGTACCTGTCCCTTCGACCATGCGATCAGCCCGTCGAGCTCCTTGTCGTTCGGCTCCACATGATAGAACAGACGATAGAACTCCCTGGTCGTGGCGCGAAGGTCCTCTGGAAAGCGGTCGGGGTAGAAGAGTTGCGCCAGCCACTTCAAGCCCATCACCCGGTTGAGCGACGGCGGCCGGTCAATCCAGCCGAACGGTGCGGTCGGGCTCAGGTAGACGCGGCCCTCGCGCACGGCCTTGATGTTTTGCCACAGCGGGTCCTTGAACACGCCCGAAAAGAAGTTGCGATCCCAGGTGATGATGGTGTTGGGGTCGGCGACGATGACCTGTTCGATGGAGAGCCGCGTGATGCCGCGGCGCAGGCCGCCGGCGTCGGCGACGTTGCGCCCGCCCGCACGCTCGATGATCTCGGTATTGATCGAGCCCTTGAGGCCGGTCTCGAGCCCGTCCGGCCCGCGCGCGAGATAGACCCGCGGCCGGTTGTTTTCGGGAACCGCGGCGAGCGCCCGGTCGATCGCCGCGAACGTCTCCTCCACATAGCGGGCGAGCCTCTCTGCGCGGTCGGGCATGTCGAGCACCTGGCCGAGCAGCCTCAGCGCCGCCGGCGTCGCCTCGAACCGGCCGTCGATCAGGATGTAGGGGATCTTCGTCTGCGCCTGCACGGAGTTGGCAAGCGACACGTAAGTATCGCTCACCGAGCCGAAATCGAGGATGAGGTCCGGGTTCACCTTGAGCACGCTCTCCAGATTGGCGGTGCCGCCGCGCCCGGTGATGCGGCCGAGCGCCGGCAGGTCGCGATAGCGTTCCGCGATGTAGCGGCGCTCGTCGGGGCGCGGCGGGTCGGGCCAGCCGGTCATCTTCTCGGGCGCCAGCATATAGAGCAGGATCGAGGCAGGCGGCCCGGCGGCGAACACCCGCTCGATCCGGTCCGGCACCTCAACCTTGCGGCCGGCGGAGTCGGTCACCGTCCGCCCGAGCGCCGGGCCAGCGGCAACAAGCAGAACCGCGATCAGAGCGAGTCGCATCGCCGACCTTGTTCATTTCGGCGCGGGCGGGCGCGCGCTCGCGGTCCTGGCCTCGCGCTTCGCCGCCTTGGCGGCGCGCCTCCTGGCGTTCTCCTCCTTGCGCCGCCTGGCCTGGATCTTCTTGCGGCGCGAATCCGACATGGTGGGCATGGCGTTTCTCCCTTGCCTGGCTGGCTGTGACGGGCGCCTGTGGACCGGTTGGAAGAATAGCAGATAGAGGTGGTGCGAGGGGGCAAGGCGGGGGGTGGTTGAGCGGCGCCACATATGTCGAGCGGACCATCCGCACTGGGTCGACCTCTACCTCACGCTGCCCGGCGTCGCTTCAGTCCTGCAGCGCGTCGCCGGCCGAACTCTGGGTCCTCCGGACCCACGGCATGTGCCGAGGGCAGGCACGCCCGAAAATGACCGTTGAGGGTGAGGGGGCGCCGCACCAGCGTTCGTAACGTTTGCGCTTGTGCCACGCGAGCTGTGCGCGGCGTCGTTAGACACCCACTGTGCGCCAGCCCGTAGATTGTCATCCTCGAGCCTGTCGCGAGGTGTTTCGATCGGCTCACAGCCAACCATACCACAGGTCTCGGCAAGTCCGGGCACGCGGCCGCCCCTCAGCCTGGCCCTCTCCCCGTGCCGGTGGAGAGGGACCCCCTACTCCGCCGCGTGCCTCTGTCCGCCGTTGCGGCCGCGCGCCCCGCTCCGTCGCCAGTCTTTCTTCGCCCCCCGACACCTACCGCAACACTTCGAACGCGCGCTCCCGATTGCGGCCGTAGCGATAGATTGCGAAGTCGTCGTCGAAACTCACGACGCGGCTGAGCCCGAGGCGCTGCATCACGGCGAAGCTCGTGCGATCGACGATGGAGAACTCCTGATCAGGGAACGTTGCCCCGATCTCCCAGGCCGCATCGAAGTCCGATTGAAGCACGCGCTCGACTAGAGCGGCACCGCTGCGGATACCGGCCCAAAACCGCTCCGCGGCGACATGGTTGAAACGACGCGCCAGCAGAAGCCACGTCTCCAAAACGACGGCGTCGGTCGTCACGAGGGCTTCAGCCGAGAGAAGTGCCTTGGCCCGCGCGTTGTGCCGATCCTTCGCGAAGACCGAAGCGAACCACGCGGACGTATCCACGAAGGCCGTCACCGCCGGCGCCGTTTTCGCTGCGGCTTCCGGCCGGTCTCCGCCAAGTGCTCTTGCCAGACCGCATCGCCGATCAGCTTGTCCTTGTCGCGCGCAATGTCGGTCGGCTCACCCTCGGTGACGAGGTCGAAGACCACGGAGACATCGGCCCTCGGCTTCGCCTCGCCGAGATCCTGGGCGACCAGCCGGCGCACGTACTCGGCAAAGGAGATGCCGAGCTCCGCGGCCTTGGCGTGTGCCCGCCGCTGCATCTCCGGGTCCAGCGTGATCTGGGTGCGTGCGCTCATGATGGCGCCATCATGCCATCACATCCAGGGGCGTGACAATCCCTACTCCGCCGCGTGCCGCTTGGCGCCGTTGCGGGCAGCGCCCGGCTTGGCCCGCCGCCCCAGCAAGTCCTTCAAATACTGCCCCGTGTAGCTCTCCTTGACCTTCGCCACGTCCTCGGGCGTGCCCACGGCCACGATGCGGCCGCCGGCGTCGCCGCCCTCCGGGCCCAAGTCGATGATCCAGTCCGCCGTCTTGATGACCTCCAGGTTGTGCTCGATGACGACCACCGTGTTGCCGGCATCAGCGAGCTCGTGCAGCACCTCTAAGAGCTTCGCCACGTCGTGGAAGTGGAGCCCGGTCGTCGGCTCGTCAAGGATGTAGAGCGTGCGGCCCGTCGCGCGCCGCGACAGCTCCTTGGCGAGCTTGATCCTCTGCGCCTCGCCGCCCGACAGCGTGGTCGCCTGCTGGCCGATGTGGATGTAGCCGAGCCCCACGCGGGCCAGCGTCTCGAGCTTGTCGCGGATCGAGGGCACCGCCTTGAAGAACTCCGCGCCCTCCTCCACCGTCATGTCGAGCACATCCGCGATCGACTTGTCGCGGAACTTCACCTCCAGCGTTTCGCGGTTGTAGCGCTTGCCCTTGCACTGGTCGCAGGTGACGTAGACGTCGGGCAGGAAGTGCATCTCGATCTTGATGACGCCGTCGCCCTGGCAGGCCTCGCAGCGCCCGCCCTTGACGTTGAAGGAGAAGCGCCCGGGCTGGTAGCCGCGCGCCTTGGCCTCGGGCAGGCCTGCGAACCACTCGCGGATCGGGGTGAAGGCGCCGGTGTAGGTGGCCGGGTTCGACCGTGGCGTGCGCCCGATCGGGCTCTGGTCGATGTCGATCACCTTGTCGAGGTGCTCGAGCCCCTCGATGCGGTCGTGTTCGCCGGGGTGCTCACGTGCGTTGTTCAAGCGCCGCGCCACTGCCTTGTAGAGGGTGTCGATCAGGAGCGTCGACTTGCCGCCGCCGGAGACGCCGGTGATGCAGGTGAAGAGCCCGAGCGGGATCTCGGCGGTGATGTTCTTGAGGTTGTTGGCGCGGGCGCCGACGACGGTGAGCGACTTGCCGTTGGGCGTGCGGCGCCGCTTCGGAGTCGGGATCTGGCGAATGCCCGCGAGGTACTGGCCGGTGATGCTGGCTGGCGCCGCCATAATGTCCGCCGGCGTGCCTTGCGCCACGATCTCGCCGCCGTGGATGCCGGCGCCGGGGCCGATGTCGACGACCTGGTCGGCGGCGAGGATCGCCTCCTCGTCATGCTCGACGACGATAACGGTGTTGCCGAGGTCACGCAGGTGCTTCAGCGTCTCGAGCAGGCGGGCGTTGTCGCGCTGGTGCAGGCCGATCGAGGGCTCATCCAGCACGTAAAGCACGCCGGTGAGGCCGGACCCGATCTGGGAGGCAAGGCGGATGCGCTGGCTCTCGCCGCCCGACAGCGTACCGGAGGAGCGCGACAGGGTGAGGTAGTCGAGGCCGACGTCGTTGAGGAAATCGAGCCGCCCGCGGATCTCCTTGAGGATGCGGGCCGCGATCTCGTTCTGCTTGGGTGTCAGCTGCCTGGGCAGCTCGGCGAACCAGGTGCCGGCGGCGCGGATCGACATCTCGGCGACCTCAGCGATGTCGAGGCCGCCGACCTTCACAGCGAGCGCCTGGGGTTTGAGCCGTTTGCCGCCGCAGGCCGCGCACGGATGGTCGCTCTGGTAGCGGGAGAGCTCCTCGCGCACCCAGGCCGAGTCGGTCTCGCGCCAGCGCCGCTCGATGTTGGTGATGACACCCTCGAAGGGCTTGGTGGTCTTGAAGCGGCGCAGACCGTCCTCGTAGACGAACTCGATCTCCTCATCGCCCGAGCCGAACAGGATGGCGTTGCGCACCTTCTCAGGCAGCCTGGCCCACGGCGTTGACATCTTGACCTTGTAGTGGCGGGCCAGCGCCTCGAGCGTCTGGTCGTAGTAGGCGGAGGTCGAGCCGGTGCGCGACCAGGGGTGGATGGCGCCGTCCTCGAGCGAGCGCTCGGGATAGGGGACGATGAGTTCGGGCTCGAACTTCAACTCCGTGCCGAGGCCGTCGCAGACGGGGCAGGCGCCGGAGGGGGCGTTGAAGGAGAACAGCCGCGGCTCGATCTCGTCGATGGTGAAGCCCGAGACCGGGCAGGCGAAGCGGGCGGAGAAGGTGATGCGCTCGTGAGTCTCGTTCTTGTTGCGCAGCACGTCCCTTACCGCGCCCGGCCCCGCAGCGGCCGGCGAAGGCGGCTTGTGCGCCTTGGCAGCGGAAGCGAGCGGCTTGTCGGCGAACTCGGCCACGGCGACGCCGTCGGCGAGGGCGAGCGCCGTCTCCAGGCTGTCGGCAAGGCGAGTGGCGATGTCGGGGCGGACCACGATGCGGTCCACCACCACGTCGATGTCGTGCTTGTATTTCTTGTCGAGCTTGGGCGCGTCCGGGATCTCGTAGAAGGCGCCGTTGATTTTGACGCGCTGGAAACCCTTCTTCTGGAGCTCGGCCAGCTCCTTCCTGTACTCGCCCTTGCGGCCGCGCGCGATGGGCGCGAGCAGGTAGAGGCGCGTACCCTCGGGCAGCGCGAGAATACGGTCGACCATCTGGCTGATGGTCTGGCTCTCAATTGGCAGGCCGGTGACGGGCGAGTGGGGCACGCCGACACGCGCAAACAACAAACGCATATAGTCCCAGATCTCGGTCACCGTGCCGACGGTGGAGCGCGGGTTCTTGCTCGTCGTCTTCTGCTCGATGGAGATCGCAGGCGACAACCCGTCGATGTGGTCGACGTCGGGCTTCTGCATCATCTCCAGGAACTGGCGTGCGTAGGCGGAGAGGCTCTCGACGTAGCGGCGCTGCCCTTCCGCGTAGATGGTGTCGAAGGCGAGCGAGGATTTGCCGGAGCCAGAGAGCCCGGTGAACACGATGAGTGCGTCGCGCGGCAGCTCGAGGTCGATGTTTTTTAAATTATGCTCGCGCGCGCCGCGGATGTGGATGGTCCCCGCGCGTGGCCTTGACGTAGCCGGGCTGGCTTTCGACATGGTGCTCGGTCTAGCCGAAAGGCCCCAGGGCAGCAATGCGGCCGCGGGCGGCGCAAAGCCATTCTGCATTCCGGTTGCAAGGGGGGCGTCTACAGCCGGTACCGGCAGAATTGATCGGCGGGTGCTTGACAGCCCCGAGGACGCGGCCGATATTTTTGACAGACGGCTGTCGCTGCGGACCGTCCGAACGCGTCCCCGAAAGGGCCGGCGTACCCCCGGCGACCGGCAGCACCATCGGGTTGTGAGGACAGCCGTCGCGAGGATCCACGTGCGTAGGAGGGAGCATGACTCCACCCGACAGTGACATGGGCCTCGCCTCGCAGCGAGGCCACGGCTCGGCGTAGCGGGCCGCGGCTCACTTGATCGCGCTACTCCGCGCCGCCATCAAAAATCGAAACGACCATGACGGGTCTGGCAACCAAGGCCCGTGAATGAGTCCGGCCCGGATGGAGCTGGACAGAATCGGAAGTGATGAAGAGCCCCGTTGCGCCCCTGCGGCCCGGGGCTCAAGCTTTTTGCGTGCCGCCCGGGAGCTTGAACATGCACCCAACCTCGCTCAAGGCCCTCCTCTTCGCCACGCTCGTATTCGTGGCGCTTTCGCTGGTGCCGGCGGGCGCGCACCTCTTCGAGCTGCCGAACAAAATCGGCATGCCGCCCGAACAGTACATGACCGTGCAGCAGATCTACAGCGGGTGGGCGCTGTTCGGCTTTGCGGTGATCCCGGCCATTCTGCTGACGCTCGCAAGCGCTCTGGCGCTGAGGGCGCAAAGGCTGCCGGCGATGCTGCTTGCTGGCGCGTTCCTGTGCATGGCGGCGACGCAGGTGCTCTTCTGGGCCTACACCTATCCGGCCAACGTCGCGACCAGAAACTGGACGGTGATGCCGGCCCAGCTCGAGCCGCTCCGCCAGCAGTGGGAGTACTCACACGCGGTCAATGCCCTTCTCACGTTCCTGGCGCTGATGCTGCTTGGCCTGGCCATGCTGAACATGCGTCAGGACTACGCAGACGCGAGTGGCGGCCGGGGGCATTAGGCTCTTCGCCTGTTTCGGCTTGCAATTGCCGGTCCGGCCCGATAGGCCAGCGAAAGCAACGCGCGGCGGCCGGGGCACCCGCCTGCCTTGTCACAGATTCACCGCTATGCTTTGGCGCAGTTTGTGAAGTGTGAGGGAGAGGGGCGTCCCGCTATGTCAGAGGCGTCGCGTGCCGGGCCGGAGACCGAGACCCCGGTCAATCCTTACAGCCTGCTCGAGGCGGTCAACAACTCGAGCGACACCGCCCACACCGCCTGGCTGATCTTCATCGCCATCATGGCCTACCTGACGGTGGCGGTGGCTGGCGTCACCCACAAGGACCTGCTGCTCGAGACCCCGGTCAGCCTGCCGATCCTCCAGGTTTCCATCCAGCTTGCCCAGTTCTTCCAGTTCGCGCCGGTGCTCCTTGTACTGTTCCACCTCGGCGTCGTTTCCCAGCTCGTGCTGCTCGCGCGCAAGACGCTGGAGTTCGACCACGCCGTGCAGGCGCTCGAGCTCACCTCCCGGCGCACCCATCCCCTGCGGCTCGAACTTCACAACTTCTTCTTTGTGCAGGCCATCGCCGGCCCACACCGCAGCGCGGTGATGAGCATGTTCCTGCACGGCATGTCCTGGCTCACGCTGGTCATCCTGCCGGTCGTGCTGCTCCTCTACATACAGATCAAGTTCCTGCCCTATCACGACGTGGCGATCACTTGGACGCATCGGATCGCACTCCTTGTCGACATTGCCATGCTGGTGCTGATCGGGGTCTTCCTGATGCGGGCCGAGACGTCGTTCTTCGCCGCCTTCTTCCGAACCACCGTGCACCACCCGCTATCGTTCCTCATCACCTTCGGCGTGATGGCGGTGGTGGCGTTTTTCTCGTTTGCGGTCGCCACCGTACCGGGCGAGGCCCTCGACCGCATGACGCGCGACCTGCTCGGCGACGGGGAGCGGGCGAGGTCGGCCCGCAGCGCAGCGCAGTTCGACCTGCCGTTCCTAAAGGCCCGGGCCGACGGATCGCTGTGGGGCATCTTCTACCGCAACCTGATCGTCACCGACACCGACCTCGTCAGAGGCCAGGAGGCGACGCCCGGCGAGACCACCATCAGCCTGCGCGGACGCGACCTGCGCTTTGCCGTTCTCGACCGCTCGGACCTCGCTGGGGCCGACATGACGGGGGCGAACCTCGAAGGCGCGAGCCTCGTCGGCGCCGACCTTTCGCGCGTGCGCCTGCAGTGCGCCGACATCGACAAGATGCGGGTAACGGAGGACCGGGAGCTTGCCGAGTGCGCCGGTGCGCGCGAGGCCGATCTCACCAAGGCCAAGCTGGCGGGAGCCTCGCTCGCCGGCGTCGATCTGAGGCGTGCCAAGCTGCATCGGGCCAACCTGGAAGGCGCCGCACTCAACGATGCGCTGCTCACCGAGGCCGACTTCTCCGAAGCGCAGATGGCAAGGGCCAACCTGAGCGGCGGGGCGCAGCTGCAACGGGCGAACTTCCTCGTCGCCGCGCTGCAGGGCGCCGACCTGTCGGGGGCCAAGCTGCAGTTTGCCGACTTCTCGAGCGCCTCCCTGCAGGGCGCGTTCCTGCAGCATGCGGGCCTCGAGGGCGCGGTGCTGCGCGATGCGGATCTGGAAGGCGCCGACCTGCAGATGGCGCGGCTGCAAGGCGCCGACCTTTCCGGCGCCAAGCTGCGTGCCGCCGACCTGCGCGGGGCCTCGGTCTGGATGACCGAGCCTCCGGCGCTCGAGAACGTGGCGCTCGCCGACATGCGGGGGCTTGTCATCAAGCCGCTCGAGCCGGACGATGCCAAGGCGCTTGACATGGCAATCGGGCGGATCGGCAGCCCGCACATCCAGCGGCGGCTCAGGGACCAGATCAAACCGATGATGGATGGCGCCACCAGCCGGAGCTGGGCGGCAACGCCAGCCATGCAGAACTGGCAGAGCCTCGTCGCGGCGACCAGCGTCGTACCGCGCGAAACCTACGGCGGCCAGCTCACCGAGCATCTGACCGGCCTTATGTGCAAGGCGCGCTGGAGCAACGGGGCGGTGGCGACGGGCATCGTGAAGCGCGCGCAGACCCCGCAGTTCCAGGGCAACATGGTGGCGATCTACGACCGGCTCCGCGCCAAGGACTGCCCGGCCGGCTCAGGCGTGCCCGGCGGCCTCATGCAGGCACTGTCTTCCGCGGTGGATATCGCCAGGGAGAATTGAGGGGCGCGCCGCCTTGATCCGGCCACCGGGATGCTCTAGAACATTACATGAACATGCCGGTGCGAAAGCCGTGGAAGACTTGGCGCGGCGTTTGGGTCACGCCTAGCGCCGCGCTAGGCTGATGCAACTTTCCTTCGAGTCGCGGCGGCGTTGCGGCCGCCCCATATGCGCAAGCAGAGCGCGCGAAAGGAGTAACCGATGGCCGGTTCCGTGAACAAGGTGATCCTGGTCGGCAACCTCGGCAAGGATCCCGAGATCCGCCGCACCCAGGACGGCCGCCCCGTCGCCAATCTGAGGGTGGCCACCAGCGAGAGCTGGCGCGACAAGACCACCGGCGAGCGGCGCGAGAAGACCGAGTGGCACTCGGTCGTGATCTTCAACGAGGGTCTCTGCAAGGTCGCCGAGCAGTACCTGAAGAAGGGCTCCAAGGTTTACATCGAGGGCCAGCTCCAGACCCGCAAGTGGCAGGACCCGTCCGGCCAGGAGCGCTACACCACCGAAGTGGTGCTGCAGAACTTCTCGCACACGCTGCAGATGCTCGATCGCGCCGGCGCCGGCATGAGCGACAACGGCCAGGCCGACTACGGCGACCTGGACAGCGGCGTGGGCGGCGGCTCGGGATCGAAGCGCAGCGCCAAAGCGGCGGGCGGCGGCAAACCGTTCGACAAGCCGCTCGACGACGAGATCCCGTTCTAGCTGGGGCCGCCCTTCTCGGCGGCCCGCTCCGGGTGAGCGGCGCAAACGGCTGCGCGCACGACCTTCAGGCGAGCCCGCATGACAGATCCGGGCCTAGCGCTGCAGCGCGCGAGCAACGGCTGCGCCGGAGCGGCGAGCGCGGGGGCGGCTAATTGATGAGCCGCGACGTGGGGGCTGCTGCCTGGTGCGGGGGGACGGCTCCGTCGGGCTGAGGCAGGGCGGGGGGCGCCAGACGGCCGTTGCCCTGGCGCTGGGCACGCTTCAGGCGGGCGGCGAGGTCCGGGCGCAGGCTCGCCCGGTTGCGCCCGCGTGCGACAGTCTCCCCGCGAAGCTCTGCCAGCATCGCCGCCGCCTGGACCTCGAGCGCGGCTGCCTTGTCCTTGCGCCCGGCGTCCGTTGTCCGGCTGGCGCGATTGTGGGAGGCGCCCTCGAACACGGCGCCCGCCTCGATGCGGAGACGGCAGTGGTAGAGGTCGCCCACCACCGAAGCGGTGGCGGCAAGGTGGACGCTTTCCGCGCGGATCGTGCCCGCAAGCTTGCCGTGTACGATCACCTCGTCGGCCCTGACGTCGCCGTCGATCACGGCCTCGGGGCCGATGATCAGCGCGCGGCAGCTGGTGTTGCCGTGCAGGCGGCCGTTGATGAGGACGTCGCCTGCGCTCTCCAGATCGCCGACGATGCAGAGTCCGGCCTCGATGACGGAGTGGGCCGGCGCGGCAATAGCGGGGGTTTTCGTTGCCGTCGCTCCGGCCGGGCGGGCACGGGGCGAGATGTCGTTGGCGAAGTGCGCGGGCGTTGCACCTGACCGGCGGCTGAACAGCAAGGGGGCGCTCCATCGAAACAGGGCGTGTGGCACGGCGGTTTCGCCGGCCGGAAAGTTGGCGCAACGATAGGCGGCGCGCGCTAACAACGCATGAATGCGGATCAGCGCTTTGTGTGCTTTTCGATGCAATGCGCGAGCGCGCCGGGCGCCGATACAATCCGGGCGCTGATCATCACGGCCTCATGCAAAGCCCGCCGCGGAAGGCGGCGGCGGGCAACGTCGGCGCTCCAACAGCGCCGACGTCCGACGACAACAAAGGTCACTTCTTCTTCTCGTCCGTGGCCTTGGCATCGCCGCCCGAGCCGGTGACGGCATCGGAGGCTTTCTTAGCCAGCGCCTTGGCCGCCTTGGAGGTCTTGCTCGCCAGGTCCTTGGCGGTGGCGGTCGCCTTCTCCAGCATCGACTTCTGCGGGTCGGTGCGCTGATAGGGTTCCACTGCGGCCAACACCTCCTTGGTGGCGGCGGGCAGGGTGATCGTGGTCTTGCCGTCCTTGGTCTCGAACCTCAGGGCTGAAAGCTCCACGCCGATCTTCTTTTCGCCGACGCCCAGAAAGCCGCCGACGCCCATGATCACGCCGACGATCCGGTTGTTCGCGCTCACGATCAGGTCCTCGATGTCGCCGACTTTCTGGCCCTCCGTGTTGAGCACGTTCTGGCCGATGAGGCGGGTCCGCGCTAGGTACTGCTTGGGATCCTGCGCCTTGATGAAGGTTTTGGCCGGAAGGGCCGTCTTGGCTTCGGCCTTGGGGGCGGCCTTCTGCTGCGCGAAGGCCGGAATCGCCAGCGCCACCGCCGCCGCCGCGGCGAGGCTCAGCACGATCTTTTGCATGGGGGTCCACCTCGAGAAGCGTTGACGGAGCACGTTCGACATGCCCGTCGTGGCGCGGGCGTCCGCGCCACGCCAAGCGCTCTAGCAAGGGGCTGTGGCGGCATGGTGTCCGACCCGTCGAGGCGGCGTTGTGCAGTGCTTTCGCCGGACCGGCGCGCGACGCCTCAGCGCCCTATATAACACTTTGTTTTGCCGCGAGAAAAACCAGGTAATTTCGGCGCTGCGCCATTGCTCCCAAAGGGCCTCTTTAGTAGACTTGCACCCATGTCCCAGGTTAGCGCCGACGCACGCCTTTCGAGGCGTGCGTTGCGTTTGAAGAAGGCCCCAACACCTTGCCCGACAACGAGCACAACCAGCAGGCGGGCGGCCGGCCGCCGAGCGACATCCGGCCCGTCTCCATCATCGATGAGATGAAACGCTCCTACCTCGATTACGCCATGAGCGTGATCGTGTCCCGCGCGCTTCCCGACGTGCGCGACGGCTTGAAGCCCGTGCACCGGCGCATCCTTTACGGCATGGCCGAGCTCGGTCTCGACTGGAATAAGAAATACGTGAAGTGCGCGCGCGTGGTCGGCGAGGTGATGGGCAAGTACCACCCGCACGGCAATCTCGCCATTTACGATGCGCTGGTGCGCATGGCGCAGGACTTCTCCATGCGCGTGCCGCTCGTCGACGGCCAGGGCAACTTCGGCTCGGTGGACGGCGATCCGCCGGCGGCCGATCGCTACACCGAGTGCCGGCTCACCAAGGTGGCGCACGCCCTCCTCGACGACCTCGACAAGGACACGGTCGACTTCCGCGACAACTACGACGGCTCGCTCACGGAGCCGTCGGTATTGCCGGCCAAGTTTCCCAACCTGCTTGTCAACGGGGCGGGCGGCATCGCCGTCGGCATGGCGACCAACATCCCGCCGCACAATCTAGGCGAGGTGATCGACGCCTGCCTCGCCCATCTCGACAACCCCGCGATCGGCATCGATGAGCTGGCGCAGATCGTGCAGGGGCCGGACTTCCCCACCGGAGCCACCATCCTCGGCCGGCAGGGCATCCTTTCCGCCTACCACAAGGGCCGCGGTTCGATCGTGATGCGGGCCAAGGTACACGCCGAGGCGATCCGCAAGGACCGCGAGGCGCTAATCGTCACCGCCATCCCCTACCAGGTCAACAAGCGCACGCTGATCGAGAACATCGCCGCGATGGTGCGCGACAAGAAGATCGAGGGCATCGCCGACCTGTGGGACGAGACCAGCCGGGAAGGCATGCGCATCGTGATCGAATTGAAGCGCGACGCGATTGCCGATGTGGTGCTGAACCAGCTCTGGCGCTACTCCGACCTGCAGACCACGTTCGGCGCCAACATGCTGGCGATCAACGGCGGCCGGCCCGAGCAGCTCACGCTCAAGGACATGATCGTTGCCTTCACCTCCTTCCGCGAGGAGGTGGTGTCGCGGCGCACCAAGCATCTGCTCGCCAAGGCCCGTGATCGCGCGCACGTGCTGGTCGGCCTCGCCATCGCCGTCGCCAACATCGACGCGGTCATCAACCTGATCCGCCGCGCACCTTCTCCCGCCGAGGCGCGTGAGCAGCTCATGGCGCGTGACTGGCCGGCACGCGATGTCGCCGTCTTCCTGGAGCTGATCGCCGACCCGCGCCATAGGATGAGCGAAGGCGGCACCTGTCGGCTGTCGGCCGAGCAGGCGCAGGCGATTCTCGATCTTCGCCTGCAGCGGCTTACCGCGCTCGGCCGCGACGAGATCGGCGCCGACTTGAAGAAGATCGCCGGCGAGATCAAGGACTACCTCGACATTCTGTCCTCGCGCGCCCGGATCGTGGCGATCGTCAAGCAGGAGCTTGCCGAGATCAAGGCCGAGTTCGCCACCCCCCGCAAGACCGAGATCGTCGACATCGAGGGCGAGGTCGAGGACGAGGACCTGATCGCGCGCGAGGACGTGGTCGTCACCGTCTCGCATCGGGGCTACATCAAGCGCGTGCCGCTCTCCACCTACCGGGCGCAGCGGCGCGGCGGCAAGGGCCGCACCGGCATGGCCACGCGGGAGGAGGACTTCGTCACCCAGATCTTCATCGCCTCCACGCACACGCCGGTCCTGTTCTTTTCCTCGCGCGGTATGTGCTACCGCATGAAGGTGTGGCGGCTGCCGGCGGCGACCCCGCAAGCGGTGGGCAAGGCGCTCATCAACCTGCTGCCGCTCGAACAGGACGAGGCGATCACCTCGATCCTGCCGCTTCCCGAAGACCCGGCGAGCTGGGGCGAGTTGCAGCTCATGTTCGCCACCCGCTCGGGCAACGTGCGGCGCAACAGCCTCGCCGACTTCGAGAACATCAACCGCAACGGCAAGATCGCCATGAAGCTCGCCGAGGGCGACAAGATCGTGCGCGTCGCCATCTGCCGGCCGAACGAGGACGTGCTGCTCACCACCGCCCAGGGCCAGTGCATCCGCTTCCCGGTCGAGGACGTGCGCCTGTTCAAGGGCCGCGATTCGGACGGGGTGCGTGGCATCCGCCTCGCCGACGGTGACCAGGTGATCTCGATGGCGATCCTACTGCACGTGGAGGCAACGCCGGCGGAGCGGCTCGCCTACCTCAGGCAGGCGCTCGCCCTGCGCCGGGCGGAAGGGGCGGAGGACGCCGGGCAGGAGGAGGAGATCGGGGTGGAAAAGGCGGAGGGACCGGCCGAGCTCACCAGCGATCGCTACGCGGAGCTGTCGGCCAAGGAGCAGTTCGTGCTCACCATCTCCGAGCGCGGCTTCGGCAAGCGCACTTCCTCCTACGAGTACCGCACCTCGGGCCGCGGCGGCAAAGGCATCGCGGCGATGGTGGTCAACGAGCGCAACGGCCATCTCGTCGCCTCGTTCCCGGTCGAGGCCAGCGACCAGATCATGCTCGTCACCGAACGCGGCCAGCTCATCCGCTGCCCGGTCGATGATGTACGCATCGCCGGCCGCCACACGCAGGGCGTGCGCATCTTCAGGACGGACGAGGACGAGAAGGTGGTCTCGGTCGAGCGCATCCCCGATGAAGGCAACGGGGAGGGCAATGGCAACGGAGAGGGCGCAGCAGCGTAGGCCGGGGTCCGAGCCATTCTCGTTCGCACCTGCGACAGGTTTATGCCGCTTTGCGAATGCCTCCTTCGCGCCTTTGTGGGCAGGGCGAGGCCCCAAAACCGAGCGCGGACCCTGGAAGATCTGCCGCCGGAGCTTTTTGGGGGCTCCCCGCCGCGAAACCTACAGCAGCTTCCAGTCGAGCGTGATCTCGGCGTTCAAGACCTTGGACACCGGGCAGTTGGCCTTGGCCCCTTGCGCGATCTCGCCGAACTTCTCTTTTGAGATGTTGGGCACCTGGGCCTCGAGCTCGAGCGCGGACTTCGTGATCTTGAAGCCGGCCCCCTCCTGTACGACCGTCACCGCAGCTGAGGTCGCAAGCCTGGTCGGTGTGTAGCCGGCGCCGGCGAGGCCAAAGGCCAGCGCCATGGTGAAGCAGCCGGCGTGGGCGGCCGCGATCAGCTCCTCGGGATTGGCGCCCTTCTCCTCGCCGAAGCGGGTGCTGAAACCGTAGCGCGTGGCGGAAAGGACGCCGCTTCCCGAGGTCAGCGTGCCTTTGCCCTCCTTGCCGGTGCCTTGCCATTCGGCCTTTGCCTTGCGCGTGAACTGGGCCATGCTGCATCTCCTTCAAGGTGCCACCACGATACTACCAGGAAAGTGGGGACCCGCCTGGTCAGCTACCAGCCCCCGCCGCAAGATGGCGGAGCGCCAGCCGAGGGATCGCCGCCGGTCGGTGAGACGAGGAGTTGCCGGCGCGAACCAGGTTATTCGGCCGCCAGCGCCCGCTGCGCCGGCTCGTTCTCTACGAGTTCGATGGCTGTGCGCAGCACGTCGATGCCGGCGCCTTCGCGGACGGCGCTCTCGCTCAGATGCCGGCGGAAGGCGCGGGCCCGCGGCCGGCCGTGATAGAGCCCGAGCACGTGGCGCGTGATGCTGCTCAGCCGCCCGCCTTCCGCGAGGTGATGCTCCGCGTAAGGAATGAGCCGCCTAAGCACCTCCCGGCGCGACGGCGGCGGCACCGCCTCGCCGAAGAACCGCCGGTCCGCCTCGGCCAGAAGGTAGGGCATCCGATAGGCGGCGCGCCCCACCATGACGCCATCGACGTGAGCGAGATGCCTGCTCGCCTGATCGAGCGAGGTGATGCCGCCGTTGAGGACGATCTCAAGGTGCGGATTCGACTCCTTCAGGCGAAACACGCGGGCATGATCGAGCGGCGGGATTTCACGGTTCTCCTTCGGCGATAGACCCTCGAGCCAGGCCTTGCGCGCATGCACGATGAACGTTCGGCAGCCGGCAGCGGCAACTGTCGCGACAAAACGGTCGAGGTCGGCCTCGACATCCTGCTCGTCGATACCGATGCGGCACTTCACGGTGACAGGGATGCGCACGCGCGCCTGCATCGCCGCGACGCAGCGGGCGACGACCTCTGGCTCCGCCATCAGGCAAGCGCCGAATCTGGCGCCCTGGACCCGATCGGACGGGCAGCCGACGTTGAGGTTGATCTCGTCGTAGCCCATCTCCTCGCCGATGGCGGCTGCGGCGGCCAGCATGGCCGGGTCGCTGCCGCCGAGCTGGAGCGCGAGGGGGCGCTCCTCGGGGCTGAAGCGGAGCAGTCGCGCCCGGTCGCCATGAAGGATCGCCTGCGCGGTGATCATCTCGGTGTAGAGCAGCGCGCGCCGCGTCAGCAGGCGATGGAAGAACCGGCAGTGCCGATCCGTCCAGTCCATCATCGGCGCGACGCAGAACGTATGGGCTCGGGCAGGCATTCGATTCCAGGGCTTGCGCGATCGGCCTTCAAATCATTCTATGGTCGCCGGCGCCGTGCGCCAAATCGTCCAACGCGAGCATTGAACATCTCCAGGAGCGGGGCATGCCGTACAGCTCGGCCAGCGGAGTGCGCATCTACTACGAGGTCTCAGGCGAGGGCCGGCCTCTCGTGTTCGTCCACGCCAATCCGTTCGACCACCGGATGTGGCTGCATCAGGTCGCGCACTTCTCGCCTTATTACAAGGCGGTCACTATGGATTTGAGAGGCTATGGGCGCTCGGACAAGCCGGAATCCGCCTTCACGCTCGCCGACATGGCAAGCGACGTGATCGGCGTATGCCGGACCGAGGGCATCGATCGGGCGATCTTCTGCGGCTGCAGCGTAGGGTCGGGCATCGCGCTTCTGATCGGTCTCGAGCAGCCGCACATGGCCGAGGCGCTGATCCTGGTCGGCGGCAACAGCCGCGGCAGCGCCAACGTGGCGCGCCGCGTCCTCGATCTGACCAAGACCACCGACCTGCCCGGCTTCCTGCGCGGCTACATTCGCGAACTGGTCGCACCCGACTTCCCCGCTACCGCGCGCGGCCGCTGGCTCCTCGATCTGTTCACGGAGAATGCGCACACGCTGTCGGCCAAATGCATCGCCAATATCCATCTGGCAAGAAACGCTGCGGACATGCGCGGCCGGCTCGCTGAGCTCGACGTGCCCACCCTCGTCATCAACGGTGCGCACGACAACTCGCTCGCCGCCGGCACCGAGACCGCGCGCCGCATCAAGGGGGCGCGACACGTCGTACTGTCAGGCACCGGTCACGCCTGCCCGATCGAGGATCCGGAGAGTTTCGACAGGGCCGTGATCGACTTTCTCTCCGCCAATGGGCTGTGGCCTGCCACCGGCGGTAGCAGCCGCTGAACAAGGGGGCTATCCTGTCGTCGCAGACGCGTGCGGAGCAGCCAACGGTGAAGGGCCCGAATCGATGAAGCCGGAGCGGCCGCGCCCCATTCGGCTCAAGGACTATCGACCGCCCTCCTTCCTGATCGAGGCGGTGCGGCTCGATATCGTGCTGCATCCCACTCACACGCGCGTGCGCTCGCGGCTGGGCATCAGGCGCAACCCTCAGGCCGCCGATGACGACGCTGCGCTCCGCCTCGACGGCGAGCACCTCGAGCTCGAGCAGATTGCGCTCGACGGGCGCGTGCTCGCGCCGACCGACTACGAGCGCACGCCAACCCACCTCACCCTGCCTAGCGTGCCGGGTCCGGCATTCACTCTGGAGACCACCACCTACGTCAATCCCGACGGCAACAAGGCGCTGCAGGGGCTCTACCGCACGCGTGGTGTCTACTGCACCCAGTGCGAGGCGGAAGGCTTCCGGCGCATCACCTACTTCCTCGACCGCCCCGACGTGCTGGCGCGCTACGTCACGCGCATTGAGGCGGAGGCGGAGGAGGCGTCCGTACTGCTCGCCAACGGCAACCCGATCGAGCGCGGCAGCCTCGACCGCGGGCGGCGGCACTACGCGGTGTGGCACGATCCCTTCCCCAAGCCCTGCTACCTGTTCGCACTGGTCGGCGGCAATCTCGTTTCCATCGCCTCGACCTTCACCACCAGATCGGGCCGCAAGGTGGATCTGCGCATCTACGTCGAGCCCGGCAAGCAAGACCGCTGCGGCTGGGCCATGGATGCCTTGAAGCGCGCCATGCGCTGGGATGAGGTCCGCTTCGGACGAGAGTACGATCTTGACGTGTTCAACATCGTGGCCGTGTCCGACTTCAACATGGGCGCGATGGAGAACAAGGGGCTCAACATCTTCAACGACCGGCTGATCCTCGCCTCGCCGGCGACCGCCACCGACGCTAACTTCGAGGCGATCGAAGCGGTGATCGCGCACGAGTATTTCCACAACTGGACCGGCAACCGCATCACCTGCCGCGACTGGTTCCAGCTGTGCCTCAAAGAGGGGCTCACCGTCTATCGCGACCAGGAGTTCTCCGCTGACGAGCGCTCGCGCCCGGTGCAGCGGATCGCCGACGTGCGCCAGCTCAGGGCCCATCAGTTCCCCGAGGATGCGGGGCCGCTGGCGCATCCGGTGAGACCTCAGTCCTACATCGAGATCAACAACTTCTACACCGCCACAGTCTACGAGAAGGGGGCCGAGCTGGTGCGCATGATCGAGGTCCTGCTCGGGCCCGAAGACTTCCGCCGCGGCATGGACATCTACTTCTCGCGCTACGACGGGAAGGCGGCGACGGTGGAGGACTTCGTTTCCTGCTTCGAGGAGGCCTCTGGCCGCGACCTTGCTCACTTCCGCCGCTGGTACTCGCAGGCCGGGACGCCCGAGCTCGTGTGCGCGCTCAGCTATGACGCCGCGCGCAAGAGAGCCGAACTCAGCGTCGAGCAGGTGTTGGCGCCGACCCCGGGCGAGCCCAAGAAGCAGCCGTTGCACATCCCGCTCAAGCTCGGTCTCCTCGGTGGCAACGGCCAGGACATCGAGCTGAAGCTCGAAGGTCGTGGTCCCGTCGAGGGCGGGGTGATCGAGCTCACCAGGCGTAGCGAGAGGTTTTGCTTCGTCGACGTACCGTCCCGGCCGGTGCCCTCGCTGCTGCGCGGCTTCTCCGCCCCGGTCAAGCTCACCATCGACCTGTCCGATCGCGACCTCGAGTTCCTGATGGCCAACGACAGCGACCTGTTCAATCGCTGGCAGGCCGCCAACGAATACGCCACCCGCTCGCTCCTGCATCTGGTGCGCATGCGGCAGACCGGGCGGCGTCCGCGCCGCGGACTTGGCTACGCGCGGGCGCTCGGAGCCAGTCTCGGCGATGAAACGCTTGAGCCGGCCTACCGGGCCGAGCTCTTGAGGCTGCCGTCGGAAGGCGACATCGCGCGGGAGCTCGGCAAGAACGTGGACCCCGCCGCCATCCATGCCGCGCGACGCCAGCTCCTGCGCCTACTCGGAAGGACGCTCGGGGCGGAGCTCGAGGCCCTCTATCAGCGGCTCGAAGACCGCGGGCCCTACTCGCCCGATGCCGCAAGCGCCGGTCGGCGGGCGCTGCGCAACGCTGCACTGACGCTGCTTTCCGCCCGCAACGAGAAGGCCGACCGCGCCCGGCTCCTCGCTCACTTCCGCGGCGCATCCAACATGACCGATGAGGCGCATGCATTGTATCTGCTCGCTGCCAATCGCGACCCCGAGCGCGAGCGGGTGCTCGAGACCTTCTACGAGCGCTGGCGGCACGACCACATCGTCATCGACACCTGGTTTGCGGCCCAGGCCATCTCGCCGTCGGCGGGCACGGTCAGGCGCGTACGGGCGCTCATCAACCACCCGCTGTTCTCGCTTGCCGCGCCCAACAAGGTGCGGGCCCTGCTCGGCAGCTTTGCCAACCTCAATCCGGTTCAGTTCAACCGGCCCGACGGGCAGGGCTACGCCCTGGTCGCCGAACAGGTGCTGGCGCTCGACCGCTTCAACCCGCAGGTGGCGGCTCGGCTCCTTGCCTCGTTCCGCAGCTGGCGCACGCTCGAGCCCGTCCGCCGAAACCGGGCAAAGAGTGTGCTCAAGCGCGTGGCTAAGACCGCGGGTCTCTCCCGCGATGTCTACGAGATCGCCAGCAAGATGATCGAGTAGAGGGAGACTGTGACTGTGGCTGCGCCTCCGCGGCCCGCATCTGCCTTATCTTTGCCGCATTTAAACTCCCTCGACAGCCGACTCGCGCTCAGGCGACACTCAACGCTGCGATTCGACGCGAGGGCATGCGCGCGGATCGCGGGTCGGGCAATTATTACAATTCGGTCAGAGGCTTGGAATGGCGTCGTTAACGTGCGCCTCTCCGCGCGAGGGCCTTGCGCGGACACTCAAGGCGCATTGGGCAGCAACAACCGGCCGTCTGGCGCGCAGGGCGCTCGATCTCCTGCGCCGGCGGCCGGCGACGGGCACCGCGGTTGGCGCCAGCCGCCGGTTTGACGCCGCAGCGCTCCCTGCCACGCGCGCCATCCCCGCATCGCAGCCGCCAAACCCGGCGCAGGTCTTTCCGCCGGGTCTCGGCCGCGCTGCTCCCGACCAGCATCCGTTGTTTAACTTGCTCGCCTCGATGAGCCACGAGCTCAGGACGCCCCTCAACGCCGTGATCGGCTTTTCTGATCTTATGGAGCGGGAGCTGTTTGGGCCGCTCGGGGATGCCCGCTATCAGGAATACGCACGCTACATTCGCGACAGCGGCGACGCCCTGTTGCGCGCGGCCGAGGACGCGCTGGCGATGACGACGCTGGTTGCCTCGGCATCTCACAACGATTGGGACCGCATCGGCCTTTGCGCAATCGTGGTTGCCGCCTGGATCGACCTCTCCTCGCGATCTGCCGCATCGAATGTCGGCCTCGATCTCGAGGTGGCGCCCGACATCCTCGTTCGCGCCAATGCCCGCCTCATGCGGCAGGCGCTCAAGCATCTGCTTGCGGCCGCGCTGGCCCGAGCACAAACGGGAGGAAAGGTGCGAGTCGCCGCGGTTGCGGCCCACGGCCGGGTGCGCATCGAGATTTCGCTGGCCGCGTCCGATACCTGCCATCTGCCAACGGCCGGGCGAGGAGCGGCCGGCGCCGAGGAATTGTCGCTTGCCCTAGCGCGCGCCCTTCTCGAGGTTCAGGGCAGCCCACTCACCGAGCAGGTCGGGGTCCGCGGCTGGATCGCTCACACGGAAGTGGAGCACGCCGTGCAAGGAGACTTCTTCGCGCGCGCTTGCTAGACGCCTCGCTCACGGCCGCCTTGCTGATTCGCCGGCCTCGCCCGAGCCCCGCTCGCCGTTGCCGAACGAGCGGCGCTCGCGCCGGCGCGCCTCACGCCAATCGAGATACGCATTGCGCTCCTCGGCGGTCATGTGAGCGGCGACCTGTGCCAGCGCGCGGTAGATGATCCGGCGCATCTCGATCTCGGTATCGAGGAGGCGCGACTGGGCGCCCTTCAACCGCTCGGCATCGAGGGGATCGGCTCGCAGCGTCTCGATGATCTCGCCCCGCAAATCTCGCAGCCTGATCCGCACCGTGCGAAGTTGCTGGCGATCCGCCTCGTAAACCTGGCGCAGTTTGCTGCTGCGCTCGGCCGGCAGCGAAGCGACGAAGCTGCTCAACCCGCCGGAGCCCCGATCGCCGCCGAGCGCCTGCACCTGCCCGATGTGCCATACCGAGCGGAACACGACGCCAAGCACCAGACAATTCACCGAAAGCGAAGCGATGAGCGCCACCCACATCCAGCGGGGCGCTTTGGCATGCCAGGGGGCGGCTCTCGTTTGGACCTCGCTCATAGCGTGTCCTCCTCCAGGCTCTCATCGAAGAGAGCGTAGGTGGTACTGTCGAGATCGCTGGCGACACCGAGCGACTCGGCAAAGTCCTGGACCACGGGCGCCACCGCCGGTGAAGCCCCGAGATAGACCCCGGCCACCAGACACGCAGCGAGCAGCGCCGCGGCCTGCCACACGGTGCGGTCGGCGGCGGCAGCGCGCCGCATCTGCTTGAGGCCAGCCGGCACTGCGATCACGCGAGCGCCCCCGGCTGGCGCCCCCGCATGTCGCCGTCCGCCGCCTCCTGCCGCGGCAGCGACGATGCGATCGGCGAGGGCATCCATGCGTTCCCTGCTCGGGCGCGGCGCACGGTCGAGGACATGCTCGAGCGCCCTGGCCTCGGCGAGAAGCGCGCGCGCCGGCATCTCCGCGAGCAGCGGCCGAAAGCGTTCCGCGGCGTTTGCCGGCCAACGGGAATGATCGGAGCCAAAAGCGTCGAGCACGCGGCCCAGCGCCTCCAACTCATCTGCCCGGTCGTTGCGTGCGATCATCGTTGCCTCATACCGTTATCCGCAGCCTCACTCCGTTTCGGTCAGGAGCTGGCGCCATTCGTCCTTCAAGAGCTCTTTCAGCGTGCGCCTCGCTCGCGCCAGCAGCGACTCCACTGCCTCGTCCGATACCCCCAGCACCTTGCCGACCTCCACCTGGCTCATGCCCTCGTAGTGAAAGAGGGTCAGCGCCAGGCGCTGGCGCTCGGGAATCGCCTTGAGCGCAGTATCGACCCGCACGGCGAGGTCGCGGTCCAACATGCCCTTTAACTGCTGTGCGTCCACTTCCTGCTCGGGCACCTCGCCGGTGAGATCGGTGCGCCTTCCAGCCCTGATCCGGTCGATGCACATGTTCGAGACCACGCGGCGCAACCACGGCCGCGCCCCGCCGGGACCGAGCTCCAATGTCGCCGCCGACTGCCACAGCCGCAGCAGCGCCTCCTGCGCCACGTCCTCGGCCTCGGCGTCGTCCTTCAGCATGCGCCGGGCGATGACCAACAGCGAGGGGAGGTGCCGCTCGATGAGCGTGCGAAAGGACGACACATCGCGCTCTGCTACGCCGGCGAGCAGTTCGCGGTCCTCCGGATCCGCCGTTTCGGCCCCTCCATGAGTGGAGGCTCGTGATGCCCGATCGATCGACCTGCCCGGCACTCGTGTCCTCACCAAGCCCAAGCCCACGTGCCGATGGTCCGCCAGCGAGGCCCGCCCCGCTGCGTCCGGCATGGTGAGGACGGTGGCGGTGGCTGGCCTCGCCGGCATCGGTTCTGCCCCTGGCGATGCTAGCGCATATGCCTGCGGCCGTGCATCCCTGGAGAGTCTTCCCGGTTAAGCTTGCCATCGTTGTTCACGTCCCGCGCGGCGAACCGCTCCTTCGCCACCTTGTAGAACTGCTCGCGCGTGACCTTGCCGTCCTGAACGGCGCCGTAGCGATGCAGGAACCGCTGTGTGCGATAGGCGGTCGTCTCGCTGCGCAGCGCGTCGGCGTCGGTCTCATCGACGGCGCCGTCCTTGTTGCGGTCGAGCGCATCGAAGCGCGATGCCGCGCGTGCGATCACCTCATCGAGGGTGACGATGCCGTCCTGGTTGGCATCGGCCTGCCGCAGCATCCCGAGCCGTCCGAAGCCCCGGCGCTCGAAGCGTGCTCCGAAGCTCGGCATTGCGCCGCCCTTCAGGGCGTCGCGCCCGCGCATGATGGGCGGCAAATCCTCATCCGTGATACGGCCGTCGCCGTTGAGGTCGAGGGCCGCAAAGCGCTTCTTCAACTCGGCCATGAACTCGTCCCGGGTCGCCTTGCCGTCGCGGTCCGCGTCCCAGCGGGCGATGCTGCGCTTGTGCCGCTCACCGATGCGAGCGAAGCGATGGCCCCGACCCTTGAGGACGGCACCGATCTCCTCGGCGTCGATGACGCCGTCGCTGTTCACATCGAAACGCGCGAAGCGCTCGCGCGTCCTCGTATCGAACTCTTCCTGCGTCATCTCGCGCCCGCCTCGGCGGAAGGCGTGGTGCGCCCGGTGCCCGCCGCCGTCCCGGCGCATGGCGTGGCCGTCCCTCCACTCGCCCATCATGGACCGCTCGCCGTGGTGGCCGCCGCGTTCGCCGACATGGGCGACTGCAACGGCCAGGCCGCCGGTCGCCACCAGAACACCGGCTGCGATCAGCAAAGTCTTCCTCGACATTCACGTCTCCCGTTGGTTGCTGGCGCCGGTCGCGCTGCGAGCACCGGCTTCACCCGCTAGAACGGTGGCAAAGCGCAAATCCGTCGATGGTGGGACCCTTAGCGGAGCGCCGCCCGCGACGTTCCCGGCGGCCTTTCGCAGGGGTGCTCAGCGCAGGGCGGCGCCAACAATCTCGTCGAAGGCGGCCGCACTCTCGGCCAGCACGGTCTTCAGGCTCGCCTCGAGGTTGGCAAAGCTCGGCGCCTCGGCCACACGCACCAGCAGTGCCTTCAAGCCGTCGGGCGCCGACTCGGGCGCGAACGGGCCATCGAGGCACAGGCGCAGCACCTGCGTGAGGTCATGCAGCAGGCGCACCGCCGGGATCAGGACCGCGGCCTGTGCCGGCCGCAACAGCCCCGCGCCGGCCAGCTTCTGCAGCGCCCGCGCCGTGTTTTGGTCGAGAACATCCGGGTGGCGTGCGGCGTGGATAAGTTGCAGATACTGGGCGATGAACTCGATGTCCACCAGGCCGCCGCGCACCTGCTTCAGGTCCCACATGTTGTCGGTGCCCTTTTCGGCAGCGATGCGCTTGCGCATGTCGAGCACGTCGGCGGCGATGCGGGCTGCCTCGCGCGGCTTGAGCAGGGCGGTTCGCACCGCCTGCTCCACACTCGCGCGCAGTTCGCGCGAGCCGGTGATGACGCGCGCCCGCGTGAGCGCCATGTGTTCCCAAGTCCAAGCCTCCTTGGCCTGGTATTCGATGAAGCTGGCAAGTTGGGTGGTGACGGGGCCCTTCTGGCCGGAGGGGCGGAGCCGCAGGTCGACGTCATAGAGCCGGCCCTCCGCAGTCGGCGCGGACAAGGCGCTGATCAGGCGCTGGGTGAAACGGGCATAGTACTGAACGACGGGAAGGGGCTTGGGGCCGGCCGACTGCCCGTCGCCACTGCCGCCATCGTAGACGATGATGAGGTCGAGGTCGGAAGCGGCCGTCATCTCGCAGCCGCCGAGCTTGCCCATGGCGATCACCGCAGCCCCGGCGCCAGGTGGCCTGCCGTGCGCACGCTCCAGATCCTGCTCGACGAGCCGCTGCATGGCGGCGATGAGCTGCTCGGCAAGCAGCGCATAGGCGCCGCCGGCCTGGTTGGCACCGATCATGCCGGACAGCACGCGCACGCCGATTAGGAATGCCTGCTCGTTGCCGACCACGCGAGCGCGATCGAGCGCCTCCTGGAAGTCCGCGGCGTCGGCAAGTTCGCCGGCGATGAGCGCCGCCACCTCCTCCCGAGACGGCAGCGTGCCGATCACGCGCGGATCGATCACCGCGTCGAGCACGCGCCGACGCCGACTGAGGATGCTAGCAAGCCGCGGGGCCGTGCCCATGATGTCGGCGACGAGCCGCAGCAGGTTGGGGTTGGCGCGCAGCAGGGAAAAGAGCTGGACTCCGGAGGGCAGTTCGGCGAGGAACCGGTCGAAACCGGCAAAGGCGGCATCCGGGTTGGCGGTTTTCGCCAGGGCCTCGATCAGCAGCGGCTGCACCTCGGTCAGCAGCTCGCGGGCCCGCGCTGAGCGCACCGCCGGGTAGCGGCCGTGATGCCAGCCGCGCACGGTGGCGATGACATGGGATGGCTGCGAATAGCCGAGACCGGTCAGTGCTTCGACCGTCGCCGGATCGTCGACCGCGCCGGCGAAGACCATGTTGAGGCCGCCCCGCGTCAGCTCCGGCATGTCCTCGAAAAGAGCAGAGTAATGCCGCTGCACCGCCTCGAGCCTGGCGGTCAGGGCGCGGGCGAGCGCGGCCTCGTCTGCATAGCCGCAGAAGCGCGCGAAGCGATCGAGCTCCTCGACCGACTCGGGAAGCTCGTGGGTCTGCTCGTCCGCAACCATCTGCAGGCGGTGCTCGACGCCGCGCAGGAACGCATACGCCTCGGCCAGTTCCTGCTCCACATCGGCCTTGATCCAGCCGCGCTGGGCCAGGCGCTTCAAAGCCTCGAGCGTCCCCGCGCATCGCAAGTCCGGCTGGCGCCCGCCCGCGATCAGCTGCTGGGTCTGGGCGAAGAATTCGATCTCGCGGATGCCGCCGCGGCCCACCTTGATGTTGTGGCCGCCGACTTTGATAACGCCGAAGCCGCGGTAGGCATGTATCTGGCGCTTCATGGCGTGGATGTCGGCGATGGCGGCATAATCGAGGTACTTGCGCCAAATGAAAGGAGAGAGCTCGGAAAGGAACGCCTGGCCAGCGGCGAGGTCGCCGGCGACGGGACGCGCCTTGATCAGTGCGGCGCGTTCCCAGTTCTGGCCGAAGCTCTCGTAGTACTGCAGCGCCGCATCGTAGGAGAGGGCGATCTGGGTTGCGCCGGGATCGGGGCGCAGCCTCAGATCGGTGCGGAACACGTAGCCGTCGGCCGTCGGCTCTTGCAGGATGCGGATCAGCTCGCGCGTCAACCGCACGAAGAAGGACTGCGGCTCGACATCTGGGCGCAGCGCGATCCTGTCGGCCTCATAGAACACGATGAGGTCGATGTCGCTCGAGTAGTTGAGCTCGAAAGCGCCGTACTTGCCCATGCCGAGCACGATGTAGCCGTCGCCCGGGCTGCCGGGCCGCTCATCGGTCCACTCGCCGCGACGGCGGGCCTGATCGAACAGGAAGACGACCGCCGCCCCGACCGCGGCATCGGCCAGCCGAGTGAGCGCACCGGTCACTTGCTCGAGCCCCCACACGCCGGCGAGATCGGCAAGGGCGACGAGCAGCGCCGCCTCGGACCTCAATCGTCGCAGCCTCGCCATCACCTCGCCGGCAGTTTCCGAACCGACCGCGGCCGCGGCAGCCTCCGCACACAACCTCCTGAGGTGCTCCTCGGGCACGCTCGACAGCAAGCGAACGAGCCGCGGTGGGTCACGCCGGATGAGCCCCGAAAGGTAGGGCGAGCCGGCCAACACGCCGCCGAGCAGGGCGCGCACGCGAGGTTCCGCGAGCAGGCGCGCCGCGGGGTCGCTAGCGAGCCCCGCCTCGATCTCGGCGAGCAGCCCGGCCGCGTGCGGGTCGGCGGCACCGAGAGGCGCGCGCTCGATGCGCTTCCACAGCGGCTCTAGCGCGGCTGGGCATTGGCTCATGGAGACTGGCTCGTGGTGGCGTTCGGATCATCGCCATGGCGCGGCAGCGTCAACACCACCCTCAGGCCGGGGCCGTTGTCCTCGAGCGCCAGCTCGCCGCCCGAAACCCGCGCTACCGCTGCAACGAGGCTCAGCCCCAGGCCGGTTCCGGGCCGCGTGCGGCTCGCTTCCAGGCGCACGAAGCGCTTCACTGCACGGGCACGATCGGCGGACGCAATGCCGGGCCCGTGGTCCGCCACCGCAATGGCGACGCCGCGCGGGTGGCCTTCGACGCTCACTTCGATGTCCGCTCCCCGGCGAGGACCGCCCATGGGCCGGCCATACTTGACCGCGTTGTCGAGCAAGTTGGCCACGGCCTGGCCGATCAACTGGCGATTGGCGCGCACCCGGAAACCGGGCCCGGCGCGGCAGGCGAGCGACAACCCGGCTTCTTCGGCAACCGGCGCGTAAAGGTCGGCCACATCGCGCGCTAGCGCAGCCGGGTCGAAGGTCTCGGCGCCTTCCTCGAGCATGCCCGACTCGAGCCGCGCGATCAGCAGCAGCGCATTGAACGTCTTGATCAGTTCGTCGGCCTCCTCGATCACGCGCTCGAGGCCTTGGCGGTGGGCGGCATCGGAGGGATCGCGCAATGCCGCCTCGGCGCGGTGGCGCAGCCGGTTCAAAGGCGTCTTGAGATCATGGGCGATGTTGTCTGAGACCTCGCGCAGACCGGCCATGAGCTGCTCGATGCGGTCGAGCATGGCGTTGAGGTTCGCGGCCAGATGGTCGAGCTCGTCGCCCGCTCCCGACACCGGCACGCGGCCGCTGAGGTCGCCCGCCATGATCGTTTCACTAGTGCGCGTGATGGCCTCGACGCGGCGAAGCACGAGCCGGCTCGCCATCAGGCCTGCCGCAATGCCGCCCAGTGCCAGCACGCCGAACCCGCCGAGGAACAGCCATTTGATGCGGTCGGCCAACCGCTGCTGCGGCTCGAGATCGCGCCCCAGGAGCAGACGCATGTCACCCGGCAACGTCACCACCAGGCCGGCGGCGAGCCGATTGCCATCCGTGCGGCTCTCGCCGGGAACCTGGTAACGGAAGGTCCCTCCGCCCGCCTCGACCAGGAACTCCGGCGGCCAACGGTCGAGGTTGCCGGCGAGCTTGACCCCGTTCGCATCGAGCAGCAGATAGATGCGGCCTGGCCTTGTTCCGCTCTCGGTGACGGCTTTTGTCACCGCGCCCGGCACGCCGGCCTTGGCCAGCGAGGTGAAACCTTCCGCCTCCGCCGTCAGGATTTGCACAAGCTGGCGCGTCAGCATGTCGTTGGTCAGCCAATAGAGGGCCCCGATCATCAGCGCGCCGATGACCGCAACAGCGGCGATATAGAGGGAGACGAGGCGGAACGCCGTGGTGCCGGTTGCCGCCTGAATGAAGCCAAGCAGCCGGCTGAGGCTGCCTCGGAGGGCCGCGGACGGCGAGCGGGCGCGCCCCAGCGCGGGCCCGGACCCCGCCACCTGGCGGGTGGCGGGGAGGGCGGCCGTCCGTCGCTGCGCTTCACCCATCAATCGGCGTCGCTGCTGATCATGTAGCCGGCCCCGCGCACGGTGTGCAGCAGAGGCTTGTCGAAGTTCTTGTCGATCTTGGCGCGCAGCCGCGAGATGTGCACGTCGATGACGTTCGTCTGTGGATCGAAGTGGTAGTCCCACACCTTCTCGAGCAGCATGGTGCGGGTGACGATCTGGCCCGCGTTCTTCATCAGGTACTCGAGCAGGCGGTACTCGCGCGGCTGCAACGGTATCGTCTCGCCGGCGCGCGTCACCCGGCGGGAAAGACGGTCCAGCACCAGATCGCCCACCACATAGCGCGCCTGGCTTTCCTGCGGCTCGGCCCGCCGGGCAAGCGCCTCGATGCGGGCCAGTAGCTCGGAAAACGCATAGGGCTTGGTTAGATAATCGTCGCCCCCAGCCTTGAGACCCTTCACTCGGTCGTCCACCTCGCCCAACGCCGACAGGACGAGAACCGGCGTCTGGATGCCCTCGCTGCGCAGCGTGCGTATGATCGAAAGGCCGTCGCGGCGCGGCAGCATGCGGTCGACGATCAGCACGTCATAGCCGCCATCGCGGGCGAGCGCCAATCCTTCCTCGCCGTCGCTCGCGACATCCGCGGAATGCCCGCTCTCCTTCAGGGCCTTCTGGAGGTAGCGCGCCATTTCGCGGTCGTCTTCTATCACCAGAACGCGCATTGCTCGGCACCGTCGGGAGCCATCATCTCAAGCCGCCGTAAGAAACGACGACGCAAGGCGATCTGTCCAGCGAGCGGACGACCGCCTTGCGCCCTGTCAACCCGATGGCGCGGCCGCCATCAACCCTTCTTTCAGCCCTTCTTGATCTGCACGGCAACGAGCCGCTGCTGGTTCTGCGAGCGCACGCTCAAGAGCACCGAGGGCCGGCCGAGGTCGCGCGCCCGTTTGACGGCCGCCTCGATGTCCTCGGGCGAGGAAACGGGCTGCTGGTTGACCTGCGTGACCACGTCGCCTGGATTGAGCCCTTTCTCGGCCGCGTCGCTGCCGGGTTCGACATCGGAGATCAGCACGCCTTCGCGCGAGGCCTTGCCGCGGACCGGCTCGAAGGCCAGACCGAGCGAGGAGTACTGCGGGGCGGGCGCGCGGCCCTCCTCCAGTCGGGCGATCTCCTCGCGGGAGTTGGGGAAGGTGCCGAGCTTGACCTTGATCGACTCTTCCCGGCTCCCGCGCCATACCTTGAGGTCCACGGTGGTGCCGGGAGCGAAGTCGCCGATCTTCTGCGCCAGATCGCGGCTGTCGTTGACGGTCACACCGTTCACGGACAGGATCGCATCCTGCGAGCGCAGGCCGGCCGCGGCGCCGGGGCCGTTGGGCACCACCTCCTTGACGAGGGCGCCCCTGGCGGCGGAGAGCCCGAGGCTGGCGGCCGTGTCCTCGTCGATGTTCTGGATCTGGACGCCGAGCCAGCCGCGCGTGACGGTGCCCGACTTCTTGAGCTGCGCCACAACCTTGGTCACGGTCGGCGCCGGAATCGCGAAGGCGATGCCCACGTTGCCGCCCGAGGGACTGAAGATGGCGGTGTTGACACCGATCACCTCGCCGTCGAGGTTGAAGGTCGGGCCACCCGAGTTGCCTCGGTTCACTGCCGCATCGATCTGCATGTAGTCGTAGGGGCCGTCGCCGATGTTGCCGCGGCCGAGTGCGGAGACGATGCCGGCGGTGACCGTGCCGCCCAGGCCGAAGGGATTGCCGACCGCCAGCACCCAGTCGCCGACCCGGACCGGCTTCTCGGAGAACTTGACGAAGGGCAGCTTCCTGTCCGCCTCGATTTTCAGCAATGCGATGTCGGACCGCGCGTCGGTGCCGATGAGGCGCGCCTCGTACTTGTTGTGCTCATCGAAGCTCACCGTGATCTTGCCCGCATTGTCGACCACGTGGTTGTTGGTGACGATGTAGCCGTCCTCGGAGATCACGAAGCCCGAGCCCTGAGACTGGGTAGGCCGCTTCGGGATATTGGGAAAGCCGCGGGGCAGGTTCTTGAAGTACTCGTAGAACTCCTCGGGCAGGCCGGGGAACAGGTCCTCCGGGCGCTGATTGCGGCCGCCGCGACGATCGTCATCCTTGGAGGCGACGCGCGGACTGGCGCCAGAGATGTTGATGCTGACCACCGCAGGTTTCACGCGGTCCACGATGTCGGCAAACGAGATCGGAGCCCTGCCAAACGGAGTCTGAGCCGTTTGCGCCTCAGCCTTGATCGGCGTCAGAACGGGCACCGTCGGCAGCATCCACATGGCGACCGCCGCTGCCGCCCCCGCCCCCAGAGCCACGCCGGCGAGACGCTTGCCGCGCGCCCGCGTCGCCGGTCTATCCAGTTGAGACTGCTGCATGACCGATTCCCTTTCGTGTGCAATTGGGTAGGTTGGGCGATGCATTAGCGGGCGTACCGTTACGTCCCTGTTTCGGCAATCTTACCGTTTTTTAATGGCCGCGATGACCCCGGCCGTCTCCATCAAAAATCTCTTTTGGTCAATCGGTTACCGCTCACGGGCGGCAAACCTCGCCAGAACCTGGTCCACCTCTCGGCCTGCCCCGCCGTACTCGCCGGGCGAACGATCCCCCTTGGCCCCGAGCGCAAGCGGGGCATCGAAAGCGCGCGCGGTGTGCACCTTGAGCGGGGCAACACCGGCGGGCTCAACGGCCCAAGGGCGTAGCCGCATCAAGGCTCAGCTGCCTGCCTCCTGCTCCGCCTTGAACCGTTCGTCCTTGGCATCGGCCCGCCGCACCGCCGGCCGCGCCGCGATCCGCGCCGCATAAGCGGTGAACTCGGCTCGGGCGGGGATCAGATTGAAGGCCATGCCCCAGCGGATGTGGGCGCCGATCACGACGTCGGCGGCGGTGAACTGCTCGCCCATGAGCCACGGACCTTTGGCCACGGCATCGGCAACCACGTTCATGGTGGTGTCGAAGTCGCCGTAGCCCAGCATGCTGCGGCGCACCTCCTCCTTGCGCGGGAAGGCGCGGTCGGTGACCGCCGGCTCGATACAGCTTGGGCCGAAGAACAGCCACTTGAGATAAACGCCGCGCCGCGAATCGCCGATCGGAACGTTGAGTCCGGCTCGCGGGAACTCGTCGGCGAGATAGGTGCAGATGGCCGCTGCCTCGGTAATCACGGTGTCGCCGTGCTTGAGGGCGGGCAGCTTGCCCATGGGATTGATGGCGAGAAACCCGGGGTCGCGGTTTTCGCCCTTTTTGAAGCTGATGAGCTTGACGTCATAGGGCTCGCCCAACTCCTCGAGCATCCAAAGCACGATGGAGGAGCGCGACGGCGCGGCGTGATAAAGCGTGAGCTGTGCCATAGCTGAAGGCTCCTTCTGGAACCGGGGCCAGTCCCTCAGCTAAGGCGCCGATTGTGACCGGGAAAGGGTCAAGGGGCCGCACCTCCGCCTTGGCGTTGGCTCCGGGTTGGCTCAAAGGCTCACCGGGAGTTGGCCGCTGGCAGGCCGCTCGGCGCGGCCGCGGTACAGCCAGACGGTGACGATCGCGGGCACCACGGCGCCCGCCGCGCCCTGCCGAAACGTGCGCCTATGAAGCGACGGCGCGACGATCCACGTCCTCCACCGGCTCATCGCACCGACACCTTCACCGTTTTGGCGCTGCCGGAGGAGGCGCCGGCCTTGTCGGTCGCCACCACCTCGAAGCTCGCCGCGCCCCCTGCCGTGCCATCGTGGACGAAGAGCACGCGACCGGCTTCAAGCTCATGCTGGGTGAACCTGGTGAGCGATCGGGCGGGAGCGTCGGAGAATGCTAGGTGGCCGTTCCTCGCCCGCGCCACGGTGAAGGTGAGGTCCCGCGCTCCGTGATCAGGGTCGATCGCGGTGAGGTCCTGCGCGGTGAGGCGCACCGATCCGCCCTTCTCCACGGTCAGCTCCAGATCGCCGGCAATGGTGGGCGGCACGTTGTGCACGTCTGCCGACAGATTGCCGCCGGCTTCCATGGCGAGTTGCCCGTACTCGACGTTGCCGCTGACCGAGCCCTTGCTGCGGATATTGATCAGGTGCTTGACGCTGACATCGCCCTGCAGTGTGCCCTCGATATCTGCGGTGTCGGCGCGGGCGGTGCCATAGAAGCGGCCGCCCTCGCGCACGAGCAGCGCGTTAGCAGACAGCGTGCCCTCCACGTAGCCGTAGATTTCGATTTGGCGGCAGTTGCGGACCTCGCCCTTGAGGAAGGCGTCCTCCCCGATCACCAACAGTCCCGGGTCACCACTCACTGTCCTGCTCCGTGCTGCCGAGCCCTCTGCCCGTCCGCTGAGACAGCGAGCCTACGCCAGTAGGGTCCGGCAGGCTAGCTGCCCGTCCCACCCCTGCCGTGCCGCGCATTCATGTTCCGCTAATGTTCTTTCTGGTTAGCGCGGCTTAGCGCGGCGTTGGACAGGGCGCAACGCAAGGCGGGCGATTGATGGCGGGTCACACGGGCAGGTGCAGCGCGCCCCGCTCATCGAGGTGCCAGAAGGGATTGTGTGCCACCTCCCAAAGGTGGCCGTCGGGGTCGGCGAAATAGCCCGAGTAGCCGCCCCAGAACGTCTTGTGCGCGGCCCGCACCAGCCGGCCTCCGGCGCGGACGGCCTCGGCGAGCACGCTATCGACCTCGGCCTCGCTGCGTGCATTGAAGGCGAGCGCGACGCCGGAGAATCCCGGCGTGCTGTTTGCGACCTGCGCATCGTCGGCAAGGTCCTGCCTGCCCCAGAGCGCGAGCACCATCCCGACCATCTGGAAAAAGGCCACGCTGTCCTGGCTGGCGGAGGATGCCTTCCAGCCCAGCCTTTCATAGAACGCGCGAGACCGCGCCACATCCGCGACGCCCAGGGTGACGAGGGTGAGCCGCTGGTCCATGGCGGTCACATCGGCCTCGGCCCGCGGCCGATGGCGGCGATGCCGGTGCGTGAGACCTCGACGAGGCCGAGCTCGGTCATGATGGCGATGAAGCGCTCGACATCGATCGAGCGCCCGGTGAGTTCGAACACGAAATGCTCGGTGGAAGCGTCGATGACGTTGGCCTTGAAGATCTCGGCAAGGCGCAGCGCCTCGATGCGTTTCTCGCCCCGCCCCGCAACCTTGACGAGGGCCAGCTCGCGCTCGAGCGATTCGGCCTCGATGGTCAGGTCGACGACGCGGTGGACCGGCACCATGCGTTCGAGTTGATGCTTGATCTGCTCGATCACCGCCGGCGTGCCCTTGGTGACGATGGTGAAGCGGGAGAGGTGCTTGGAGTGCTCGGTCTCCGTCACGGTGAGCGAGTCGATGTTGTAGCCGCGCCCGGAGAACAGGCCGGCGATGCGGGAGAGCACGCCGGGCTCGTTGTCGACCAGCACCGACAGCGTGCGGCTGACGATCTCCTGCTTGCCGGTAGGGTCGGGATAGTGGGTCTGCGGCATGGTCGAGGACTCCGCGTCGGCGTGTTGCTGCCGATTCTACACCAGCACCTTGCCTTCCTTGCCGACGGCCTTGTCGATGTCCTCCTCCGACACATCCTCGCCCAGCAGCATCTCGTGATGGGCCTTGCCGGAGGGGATCATCGGGAAGCAGTTGGCAAGCGCTGCCACTCGGCAGTCGAACAGTACCGGCCCCTTGGCCGCGATCATCTCCCTGATGGCGTCGTCGAGGTCGGCCGGCTTGTCGCAGCGGATGCCGGTAGCGCCGTAGGCTTCGGCGAGCTTGACGAAGTCGGGAAGGGCGGCGGTGTAGCTCTCCGAGATGCGGTTGCCGTGCAGGAGCTGCTGCCACTGGCGCACCATGCCCATGTACTGGTTGTTGAGAATGAACACCTTGACCGGCAGGCGGTATTGGATGGCGGTCGACATCTCCTGCATGTTCATGAGGATCGAGGCGTCGCCCGCGATGTCGATCACCAGCGACTTGGGATGCGCGATCTGCACGCCAATGGCCGCGGGCAGCCCATAGCCCATGGTGCCGAGCCCGCCTGAAGTCATCCAGCGGTTCGGCTCCTCCAGCCGATAGAACTGTGCCGCCCACATCTGGTGCTGGCCGACCTCGGTGGTCAGGTAGACGTCGCGATCCTTGGTCAGCTCGTAGAGCCTTTGGATCGCATATTGCGGCATGATGACGTCGCTCGAGTTCCTGTAGGACAGCGACTTCCTCGCCCGCCAGCGCTCGATCTCCTTCCACCAGGCCTTGTGCGCGGCCTTGTCGAGCTGAGGAGCCAGCGACTTCCAGACCCGGATGATGTCCTCGAGCACATAGGCGACGTCGCCGATGATGGGCACATCGGCCCGCACGTTCTTGTTGATCGAGGACGGATCGATGTCGATGTGGATGCGCTTGGAGTTGGGCGAGAAGGCATCGAGCCGCCCCGTGATGCGGTCGTCGAAACGCGCACCGATGGCGATCATCACGTCGCACTCGTGCATGGCCATGTTGGCTTCGTAGGTGCCATGCATGCCGAGCATGCCGAGCCACTGCTTGTCGGAAGCCGGATAGGCGCCGAGCCCCATCAGCGTTGAGGTGATGGGAAAGCCCGACAGGCGCACCACCTCGCGCAGCAACTGGCTCGCCTTCGGCCCGGAGTTGATGACGCCGCCGCCGGTGTAGAACACCGGCCGCTTGGCCCGCACCATCAGATCGACGGCCTTGCGCACTGCCGCCTGATCGGGCTTGAGCCGCGGCCGGTAGGTTTTGTGCTGGATATTCGACGGTCCGACGTAATTGCCGGTGGCGAACTGGATGTCCTTGGGGATGTCGACCACCACGGGCCCGGGCCGCCCGCTCTTGGCAACATAGAAGGCCTCATGCAGCACGCGCGCCAGATCGTTGACGTTGCGCACGAGATAGTTGTGCTTGGTGCACGAGCGGGTGATGCCGACCGTGTCGCACTCCTGAAAGGCGTCCGAGCCGATGAGATGGGTCGGCACCTGGCCGGTGATGCAAACAATGGGGATGGAATCCATCAGCGCATCGGTGAGGCCGGTGACCGAATTGGTGGCACCAGGACCCGAGGTGACGAGCACCACGCCGACGCGCCCCGTCGAGCGGGCGTAACCCTCGGCCGCGTGCACGGCGCCGCCTTCCTGGCGCACGAGGATGTGCTTGACCTTCTCCTGCTGGAACAGCTCGTCGTAAATCGGCAGTACGGCGCCGCCCGGGTAGCCGAAAACGTACTCGACACCCTGGTCGGCCAGGGCGCGGATCACCATGCTGGCGCCGGTCATCGTGCGGGTCATGCGGTCTTTCTTTCCTCTGGCGTGACGCCTGCGCAGGGGGTTGCGCGGAGGCCAAATTGCGCACCCGGCGTTAATTGTCAATTAATGATAAGGAGCCCGCAACGATTCTTTCCATTTCTTGCTCATCAAGCCACTTCCACGCAATCATATGTCTCCTCGCCCAAGTCAGTTGCCGCCGGATGTAGTGCCGGGTTTCCCTCTTCGTCAGCGCCGCGGCGGCGGCGAGGTCGATGTCGCCGGCAAGGTGGCGCGCCAGCGGCCGCACGCCATGGGCCCGCATCACCGGCAGATGCGCGGGGTAGCCGCGCCTCAGCAGCGCTCTCACCTCCTCGAGCGCGCCGGTGCGGAGCATGGCATCGAAGCGCTCCTCGGCGCGGCGGTAGAGCGCCCGCCGGTCCGGCGCGGCAACGAGGCAGAGCGAGCGCAGCGGATCGACCAGCGCCGTTGCCCGCTCGCGCTGCCAAAGCGAGAGCCCCCTGCCGGTTGCCTCCAGCACCTCGAGTGCGCGCGTGAGGCGCTGGGTATCGCTGGGTCTGAGCCGCGCCGCGGTCTCTGGATCGCGGGCGGCAAGGCAGGCGTGGAGCCCGGCGGCCCCGATGCGCTCGGCCTCGGCGCGCCAGCGCTCCCTGATCGGCGTCGGGATCGGCGGAATCGGCGACAGGCCCTCGGTCAGCGCCTTGAAGTAGAGACCGGTGCCGCCGACGAAGATCGGGATGCGCCCTGCCTTTCTGGCCTCGGCGAGCGCACCTGCCGCGTCGGCCACAAACCGGCCGACCGAATAGCCCTCATCGCCGGCCACGTGCCCGTAGAGAGCGTGCGGCGCCTGCGCCTCCTCCTCTCTCGTCGGCCGCGCGGTCAGGATCGCCAAGTCGGAATAGACCTGCATGCTGTCGGTGTTGATCACCGTGCCGCGATGGCGCACGGCGAGGGCCAGCGCGAGCTTCGACTTGCCGCTCGCCGTCGGTCCGGCAATCAGAATGGCGGCTGGAGATTTCATGGCAGGTGGCGTAGACCGCGGCCATGCGGGAATCAATGGCAGCCAAACGCGGCCGGCGACGCGCTAACGCTGGTCGCCGAGCAGGGCCTTGAGCCTCGCCTGTTCTTCGGCGGAGAGTGCCGCCGGCGGTGGCGAGCCAGCCGTGCGCCGCAACCGCCAGGCGATGGCACCTCCCGCTGCCAACAGGATGGCGAACGGGGCGAGCCACAACAGCACCGTGTGGGGGCCGAAGGTCGGGCGCAGCAGCACGAACTCGCCGTAGCGGCCGACGATGTAGCCGATCACCGCCTCGTCGCTGTCGCCAGCCTTCAAGCGCTCGCGCACCAGGATGCGCAGATCGCGCGCCAGCGGTGCGTTGGAATCATCGATCGACTGGTTCTGGCAGACCAGGCAGCGCAGCTCGAGGGAGATGGCGCGGGCACGCACCTCAAGACGCGGGTCGGCGAGGATCTCGTCGGGCTCAACGGCGCGTGCGCGATCCGCGACAGCCGCCATCGCCAGCAGCATGGCCAGGAAACTTGCCAGGCGACGGCTGAGGGAACCACGCATCTTGCCTCACTCCGCAGGCGCCGGGGCCGGCCTCGGCCGCGCGCGCTGCGGGGCCCCGATGCGCAGCCGGCGATCGGAAAGCGACAGCCCGCCCGCCACGCACATGACAAGGGCGCCGAGCCAGATCAGCCGCACGAGCGGGTTGAAATAGATGCGCACGGCATGGCCGCCGGCGGTCTGCGCGTCGCCCAGCACGACGTAGAGGTCGCCGCGCCAGGAGGCGTGGATGCCGGCCTCAGAGGTCGGCTGCGGCGGCGCGTCGTAGAGCCGCTTGGAAGGCGCAAGCTCGGCCACCTCCGCGCCGTCGCGCCTCACCTCGAACAGGCCGACCTCCTCGCGGTAATTTGGCCCGCGCCGCGGCGCCACGCCTTTGAAGGTGAGTTCGTAGCCTGCCACGCTCGCGCGCTCGCCCATCTTCATCACCAGTATTTGCTCCTGCTGGTAGGCGCTGGTGGCGACGATGCCAACCACCATCATGCCGGCGCCGAAATGGGCGAGCGCGGTGCCGAGCGCCGAGCGCGGCAGCCCTTTCAGACGGCGCCAGGCGTCGGCCGCCGGCATGCTGCCGAGCCTGATGCGGAGCGCCAGATCGGTGAGCGCGCCGGCCATGACCCACACCCCCACAGCGATGCCGAACGGAGCCAGCGATGGACCACGATGGAAGATGGCATAGACGGCGAGCAGGGCGACGAGCGTCAGCGCACCGGCAAGCCACAGCCGTTGAAGGGCAGCCAGCAGGTCGGCGCGCTTCCAGGCGAGCAGCGGCCCCAACGGCAAGGCGAGGAGCAGCGCGAGCATGAGCGGGCCGAAGGTCAGATTGAAGTAAGGCGGACCGACCGAGATCTTGGCGCCGGTCAGCGCCTCGAGGCCAAGCGGATAGAGCGTGCCGATGAGCACGCTGGCGCAAGCCGTGGTCAGCAGCAGGTTGTTGAGCACCAGGCTCGCTTCGCGGCTGATCGGTGCAAACAGGCCGCCCTGCCGCAGCCTGCCTGCGCGCAGAGCAAACAGGGTGAGCGCACCGCCGACGAACAGCGACATGATGAGCAGGATGGCGACGCCGCGCGCCGGATCAACGGCGAAGGCGTGCACGGAGGTGAGCACGCCGGAGCGCACCAGGAAGGTGCCCATCAGTGAGAGCGAGAAGGCCAGGATGGCGAGCAGAATGGTCCAGATCTTGAGCGCCTCGCGCTTTTCCATCACGACGGCGGAATGCAGCAGCGCGGTCGCCGCCAACCACGGCATCAGGGAGGCGTTCTCGACCGGGTCCCAGAACCACCAGCCGCCCCAGCCGAGCTCGTAGTAGGCCCACCAGGAGCCCATGGCGATGCCGAGCGTCAACAGCATCCAGGCGGCGAGCGTCCACGGCCGCACCCAGCGCGCCCAAGCGGCGTCGATGCGGCCCTCGATCAGCGCGGCCACGGCAAACGAGAAGGCGAGCGAGAGCCCGACATAGCCGCCGTAGAGGAACGGCGGATGGAACGCGAGGGCCGGATCCTGCAGGATTGGGTTGAGCCCGCGCCCCTCGGCCGGCGCATCCAGGATGCGCGCGAAGGGATTGGAGGCCAGCAGCAGGAACAGGCAGAAGGCCACCGCGATCGAGCCCTGCACGGCGAGCACGTGTGCCTTGAGCCGTTCCGGCAGATTGGTGCCGAAGCGGGCGACGGATGCGCCGAAGACGGCGAGCATCAGCACCCACAGCAGCATCGAGCCTTCGTGGTTGCCCCACACGCCCGAGATTCGATAGATGAGCGGCTTGGCCGAGTGCGAGTTGAGGTAGACGTTTTCAACCGAGAAGTCGGAGACCACGTAGGCGTGGCTGAGCGCCAGGAAGGCGACACCGAGGAGGGCTGCCGCCGTCACCGCCGCGGGTTGCGCCATGCCGAGCAGGCGAGGATCGCCGGCCCAGGTCGCCGCCAACGGCGCCAGCATCTGCACGATCGCAACGCTAAGCGCCAGCACCAGCGCGAAATGGCCGATCTCGACGATCACGGCGCGGCCCGCTCCATGCTCATTTGGTCTCGCTCACCGGATGCGTAGCCCCTGCGCCGAGCTTCACCCCCTTGTCCTTGAGCGCTTTGGCCACCTCCGCAGGCATGTAGGTCTCATCGTGCTTGGCGAGCACGGCGTCGGCGATGAACACGCCCTTCTCATCGAGGCGGCCCTCGGCGACCACGCCCTGGCCCTCGCGGAACAGGTCGGGCAGCACGCCGCGATAGACGACGCGGAGGCTTGCCAGCGTATCGGTTACCGCGAACTCGATCTCGGCGCCCGCACCGCGTTTCACCGAGCCTGCGGCCACGAGCCCGCCCAACCGGAAGCGCTGGCCGGGGGCAAAGTTCTTGGTCGCGATCTCGCTGGGGGTGTGGAAGAAGACGATGGTATCGCGCAGCGCGAAGAGGACGAGGAGGCTCGCAACGGCCAGCACGCCGACGCCCGTTCCGATCAGTGCCGCCCGTCTCTGCCTGCGCGTCATCGCCGTGCCGTCAGGAGCCAAGGCCGAGGCGTCGGGCGAAGGCGTTGAGCTCGGCCAATGCCGCCTCGTCGCCGGCCAGTGCCGCGCGCGCGTCGGTGAGTGCGCGCTCGGCCTCATCCGTCCGGCCCAGCACCGTATAGGAGCGCAGCAGCCGTTGCCAGCCGGCAAGGTCCCGGCCGTTCTCGGCGAGTTTGCGGGCAAGGCCGTCGACCATCTGCTCGGCCATGAGCCGGCGCTGCTCCGGCGGGAGCTTTGCGGCGGCGGCGACATCGTCCGCGCCCGGGCTCAGCGCCCGCCCGTCCTGGCCGAGGCGGGAAGACACCGCGGCGAGGCGTTCTTCGACCAGGGGTCGCCAGGGCATCTCGGCCGGCATCGCGGCGAGCAGCGCACGGTAGCCGGCAGCGGCCTCGGCCAGGCTGCCGTCCTGCTCCTTGGCGAGCACCAGCCAGAAGCGCGGCTCGAGGCGGGCGGGGTCGAGCTGCAGCGCCCGCTCGAAGGCTTTGCGGGCGGGCTCGGTCACGATATCGCCGCTGGCGGTGACGGTGGCCTCCCCGAAACCCAAAAGGCGTGCCGCCGTCTCGCCCTCGAGATCGATGGCGCGAGCATACGCGTTGGCGGCCTCGCGGTAGCGGCCCAACTGCATGTAGACGGGGGCGATCACATCCCATCCGCGACCATCGCCGGGGCTCTCCCGCAGGCGCGCCTCGACCGCGGCGACCAGCGCCTCGACCTTGGCAGCGGCAGCGTTGGCGGCGGCAAGCCGTTCGCCGGCCGGGGCGCCGGGGAGACCCGGCGAGCCGAGCGCAAGATAGAAGCAAAGCGCCACGACGGGGATGCCGGCGGCAATGCCATAGAGGGCGATTTGGGTGGTCCGGTTGCGAGCGAGGGCGGGCTCGGCGGTTTCTGCCTGCGCCCTCGCGGCGGCGGCCAGCATCCGGCGCGCGACCTCGATGCGCGCGGCCTCCGCTTCCCCCCCGCTGAGCAGCCCGCGCGCCACGTCGCGATCGATCTCGCGAAGCTGGTCGCGGTAGACCTCAAGATCGGGATCGGCCTCGCCAGCGTCCGCGCGCTCGGCAACGAGCGGCCGCGCCAGGGCAAAGATCACCCCGGCGGTCAGGACTGCGCAGAGGATCCAGAACAGCATGACGGGCTCAAGTCTCAGCCGGCAGGCAAGGCATAGGCATGGGGCACGGCCAGGGCAAGGGCAAGGCGCATCGGGTGACCCCGTGTCGCTGTTCGGCGACGAGCCTCTTTCGCGCCGGTTTCCGCGCTGGCGCGAACATTGTTGCACGCTGTCAAATCGTGTGGCTTGACTTGAAGATGGCGCAAGACGCCTTAGCTGTGGACTATGGGAAGAGCGCGATCGGCCGTGATGACCGACTCCGGGCCCCGAAAAGCGTGCAACCTGGGCTTTGTCGTTGCCGTCGGCGTGCCAACGGAAAGGAGCTCGCCCATGAGACTGACGTCCGCATCAGCCGCGCAAACGATGAGGCAATTCGACGCCCAACTGATCCCCGACGATCATCCGGCCGCGCAGCAGCTCACCCAGGTGTTCGGGGATCACACGTTCTTCATCGACGGCGCCGGGCTCCATATCGTGGAGCCTACCAGTCCAACCCAGAGAGCCGCCAACTCGGCGAGCGTGGTCAAGATCGCGAGCTGGGAAGATGCGGCCCGCACCCGGCTGCGCCCGCACGAGCCCGAGCTCACCGACATCGAAGTTCAGCTCGCGCCTGGTGAGGGCGGATCCGGTTCGAAGTAGTTACGGAAGGTTCGCGTGCCGCACCGCTGCCACCGCAACGGGTGACATCCCACCTGCTTCGCCGCAGTGCTCAGCGCGGGCCGCTATGGCGGAATACCCCCCGCACCGGCTGGTGGTCGGAGTAGGCGAAGGCGAGGTCGATGCCCTGCACGCTCTCGACCGTGACGTTGGGCGAGACGATGAAGCCGTCGATCACGGTGACGTAGGTCTGTCCCGGCCGGTAGGGCTCGTGCAGGGTGCGCGCCGACGGCACGGAGCCGTCGAAGGCGGCGCGCCAGCCGGCCGGTAGCTCGGCAAACGGGAAGTCGTGGAGCCAAAACAGGAACTTCTTGTCCGTCGTATGCGGGAAGTGGGGCTTGATGAACTCCATGTTCCAGTCGCCGCCGATCACCACGAAATTGCCCTTCTCGAACTCGCCCTTGGCGAACCGCACCACCTCGCGCAACTGCCGGCGGCGGACCGCGGCCCCGCGATCGAAGGCGGAGAGGTGCACATTGACGATGACCCATTCGCCGGCGGCGTGCGCGATGGGCAGGCGCGCTACGTGCATCCTGTATCGGCGCCTGAGCAAGCCGCCCAGCCGCTGGCTCTCGGAGGGCAGGGCGACGCGCTCGGAGGCGCCGATCTCCAGCCGACTGAAGATCGCGGTGCCGTGCGCGAGGCGGAGCGGCGGCGGAATGAGCCTGGTTGCAACCTCCGCATCGAACACACTCGCTCGCGCCGGCAGCGCGGCCTCGATTCCGTCCAGCACATCCACCCAGTAGTTGAGTGGACCGGCCCGCGCCACCTCCTGGAACAGGAACAGGTCGGCGTCGGTGCGGGCCAGCACGGTGGCGACGCCGGAGAGATTCTCGCGCACGGCAGCGCGCGACGGGGGCAGATAATGCCTACCGCCGTCGGCGACGAAGTCGGACGCCGCGCCGAGCCCGGCATAGCCGAGATTCCAGATCAGGACCGAGACGCTGGTGCCGGCGCGTGGCAGATGCGCGGCGCCGCGCACATCGAGTGGGCCGGAGCCCGGCGTGTAGAACATGTTCACGATCACGACCACACCGGCATAGGCCGCGAGCCCCGCGGTCGCCCATAAGCCGGCCCGCCAAAGCCGCCCTCTCACGGCCGCTCGCGCCAGCGGCCCTGGATCGACCGATAGGCGACGTAGCCCATCCAGACGAAGGCCACGCGATAGAAGACGTAGCAGAACGCCCCCGAGATCATCAGGCGGACGGCATAACGCAGCTCCGGCCAGCTCAATGGCCACCACTCGACATCGCCCGCTCGTGTCGACGTCTCGCGCTCGCTGAGGCGGTAGTAGGCGGCGACCTTGTGGGCTTGATCCCTCTCGGTGAGGGCTGCAAGCACGCGCGACTGGGCGCCCATCGCGGCGGTGCGCAGGATATGGCCGAGTGCCGCCGTTACCAGCCCGAGCACGATCAGGATCGCGGGGGCGCCGAGCAGCGACTGGGGATCGGCAAACTGGCCGAAGTCGAGGAATTTCTGCAGCGTCTTCTGCAGTTCGGTGAGCCAGCCCATCAGCTGGATGACGCCAAGACCGGTGAACTTGCCGAAGGTGTCGGGGATGTCGACGAACAGCAGATCGTAGATCGTCTGGTACTCCGTATTGCGCAGGAACACGTTCTGGATCCGCATGAAGAAGGCCATCATGAAGGCGAAGATGGTGACCAGCACGCAAGGCCTGAACACGCCTTCCATCAGCTCGAAGCCGCGACGCTTGCGGGCGTCTGCCGAGTTGAGGTTCAGCACCAGCTGGAAGTCGTAGCGCCCCCGATCGAGATCGTAGACGACGATGGTGAGTGCCAGCACATAGCCGAAATAGGAGACGAGTACCGCCGACCAGAAGGCCATCAGGGCATAATTGTAGGCGGCGAAGATCTGCGTGAAGACCAGCGAGGGCTTGTCATGGCCGGGGACGAGCGGCGCCAGCAGCGGCACGCTGCCGAAGGTTGCCGACACCGACCAGTCGTTTTCATGCGCGTTGGACATGGCGCAGCCGGCTTCGCGCAGCATCTCGAGCAGCGGCGCGGGCACCAGCGCGGTGCGGGTCGGCGAATCGAGCACGGCGCCGAGCGCCACGTCGAGTCGCAACGGCCAATAGACGACGCACCACCAGTCCTTGACCATGAGGGCGAGGATGATCAGGAACACCGGCAGGGCGATCAGTAAGAACGTGCGCCAGATGCGCCCGAGCACGGGGCCGACGTCGGCGATGGGGCCCGACCAGTCGCGCTTGGCGAACATGCCGCCGGCCAGCATGCGGGCGACCACGGCTTCCGTGTTCTGCACCGACTCGAAGGCGAAGAACAATCCGAACGGCATCAGCAGCAGGAACGTCGGCCACCAGTTTAACGCGTGCAGGTAGCCGACGTGCTTGGCGATGCACAGCCTGGCCGCAATCGCCGCTGCGTCGCAGACGACGTCGCCGCCCTTCGGCATGTAATAGGCCACGTCGCCGATCGAGGAGTACTGCACGGCGACGGCGAACGGGAGGAACCCGCTGGCAAACGCCAGGATCGCCACGCGGAACGGATTGGTGAGCCAAAAGCTGCGGAAAATGCGAATGGGCCACGGCAGCTCGACCATCCCGCTTCCCCCCATGGCCAGCCAAGTCCCGCCGCTTATAGCATCAGCGGACACCGGTTTCGAGCCACCCGCTTTGGGTGTAGATTGCAAGCGTCACTTCTCGCTTGCTGCCGCTGAAACGGGGTCGTTGGTCATGCGTGGGCGTGTGGCGCTGGTGCTCGCAGCGCTTGCGGTGATGGGCTCAAGCGGCGCAGGCGCGCAGGAGCCGATGCGCAAGGAGTGCGCCGGCGCGGTCACGCCGGTGGCGCGGCTCGCTTTCGCCCACGACGAGCACCGGCTCTGGTACCGCCGGTTCTGGACCGGCAAGTGCGACGGTCTGTCGACGCTGCCGCCGCCGTTCGGCAACGGCTGCACCGAGAGCGCGCCGGGCTGGAACCAGGTGGTTGGCAACATCCTCAGCGAAGCGCCGCCGAACAGAGCCGGCGAGCTTGCCGCCAAGATCTGCCGTCTCGGCGAACTGATCGGCTACGAGTGGGCCAAGGACAACGACAAGCGCTGCATCCACACGACGGGCGCCAACAGCTTGTCGAGCCTCATGCCCATCCTCAAGGAGAAGGACGAGGTGTTCGCCCGGCTCGACCGGTTCGAGGCGAAAGCGAAGGCGATGTGCGCGGCGCTCAAGCTGCCCATCGCCCGGCGCTGAGCGACGAGCTCAGCTCAGCCGACGTTACGCCAGGTGCCATCGGGGTTGCGGCAGGCAACGCCCTTCATCGTCTGCGGACGGCCGTCGATGAAGATGCGGTGGGTATACTCCCGGCAGTCGTCCGGCCCGCGCTTGAACGGCGCGCCGGCAATCACCTCGCCGTAGCGGCCGCTCTCCGGATTGCGCCAGGGGATGCGTTCGCCGCTGCGCCCGCGCTCGAGCGCATCGAACTCGGCCCGTTGCGCCAGCATCTGGTCCTGCCGGTCGAGCGCGCGTCCGATCTCGCTGCCGACGATGCCGCCGATCACCGCGCCGATGGCGGTGGTGGCGATGCGACCGGTGCCGCGACCGACCGAGTTGCCGAGAATGCCGCCGGCGATGGCGCCCACCGCGAGACCCGTATCCGCCTTGCTCGGTCCATCCGGGCCGCACGCAGCGGCTGCGAGCGGCAGCATCAGGACGGCGCACGCCTTCATGAATCTCATGGCGATTCCCTCGATCCCCGCTTCCCGTCGTGCATCCCCGGCAAGCGTTGCAGCCCTTTTTGCAACCGCGTGCATATCGGCGGCGATTCCGGCAAAAGTGCGACCCGGCGGGTCTCGGGCGCAACAGTGGTGCGCAAATGTGCGTCCTCACGCCGCCGGCAGATCGAGACGCACACTGAGGCCGCCGTACCGTGAGGCTGAGAACTCGATCCGGCCGCCGTAGGAGTGGACGAGGTCGCTGACAATGGAAAGCCCGAGCCCGGTGCCGGGCTTGGTCTCGTCGAGCCGCTGGCCCCGCTTGCCGATGCGGGCCCGCTCCTGCTCGGTGAGCCCGGGGCCATCGTCATCGATGGTCACGTCCAGGCGAACGCGACCGCCGCGCGTCGTCGCCGGGCGCGTGGCAGCGCGGAAGTACACCTTGCTGCGACCCCATTTGCAGGCGTTGTCGAGCACGTTGCCGAGCATCTCCTCGAGGTCCTGGCGCTCGCCCTGGAACCGCACGCCGGCCGGACAATCGAGGAGCACCCTGATGCCCTTGTCGCCGTAGATGCGCTCGAGCGTGCGCTGCAGCCCCTCGGCGATGGGCCGCACCTCGCTAATGCGGCCGATGGTGCCGGCGCGGGCGGCCATGCGGGCACGGTCGAGATAGTAGCTCACCTGGTCGCGCATGAGGCTCGCCTGCTCGGCCACCTTGCGGGCGAACGGACTCTTGTCCTCGTTGGCCTCGTTGGTAATCACGGCGAGCGGTGTCTTCAATGCATGGGCGAGGTTGCCGACCTGGGTACGCGCGCGGTCGATGATGTCCTGGTTGGATCTGATCAGGGCGTTGAGCTCCTGCTGAAGAGGCTCGATCTCGGCGGGAAGCTCGCCTTCGAGACTTGCGGCCTCGCCCGAGCGGATGGCGGCCAGCCCGCGCTCGATGGCGCGCAGCGGCAACAGGCCGTAGCGCACCTGCAGGAACGTGACGGCGAGCAGGGCGGCACCGACCAGGGCAAGCGCGATCGCAAGGCGTGTGCGAAAGACAGCGATGCGCTCGTCGAGCCACTCCAAGGGACCGGCGACGGTGAACGAGTAGCGCGGGCCCGTCGCTTCATCGCCGAGCACGTAGACCATCTCGGCGATGCGCACGGGCTCATTGGCCGGGCCGCGGCTCGACATCCAACGCGTGCCCTGATCGTCGGGCTCGACCTGGCTTTCGTAGGGTGAGGGAAGGGAGGCGCTGGCCAGCGAGGGAGAAGCGAGGCGCCGGCCCTGAGCGCCGCCGACGGGACGAATCTGCCAGTACCAGCCGGAGTTGGTGAGCTGGAACAGCGGCTCGCCGAGATCGCCGGGCATTCCCGGCTCGAAACCCGCGCGCTCCACGCTGTCGGCGAGCATCACGGTCAGAAGCGTGCGGATGCGGTCGTCGAAGGACTCCGAGACGTCCTGGCGATAGAGTGAATAGATGGCGAAGCCGGCAACGGGAAGAACCAGGAAGGTCCACACCGAAGCCGCGGCAAACAAGCGGAAGGCAAGCGAATTAAACCTCATCGAGCTCTGCCGTGAGCCGGTAGCCCAGGCCGCGAACGGTCTTGATCATGTCGCCCGGGATCTTCTTCCGCAGACGGCCGATGAAGACCTCGATGGTGTTGCTGTCGCGGTCGAAGTCCTGGTCGTAGAGGTGCTCGACGAGCTCGGTGCGGGAGACGACGCGGCCGTTGTGGTGCATCAGATAGGCGAGCAGCCGGTACTCGTGCGAGGTGAGCTTGATTGGCTTTCCCTCGTAGCTCACCCGGGCGGTCTTGGTGTCGAGCCGCAAAGGGCCGCACTCGATCTCGCTCGTGGCATGGCCGCTGGCCCGGCGCACCTGGGCGCGCACGCGGGCCAGCAGCTCCTCCATGTGGAAGGGCTTGGCCACGTAGTCGTCGGCACCCGCATCCATGCCGGCCACCTTGTCGCTCCAGCGGTCGCGGGCGGTCAGGATGATGACGGGATACTTGCGACCGGCACGCCGCCACTGCTCGAGGATGGAGATGCCGTCCATCTTCGGCAGGCCGAGGTCGAGGATGACGAGATCGTAGGGCTCGGTGTCGCCCAGGAAGTAGCCCTCCTCGCCGTCGGCGGCCGCATCGACGGCATAGCCGGCAAAGGAGAGCGCCTCGACGAGCTGGCGCTTCAGATCGGGATCGTCCTCGACGACGAGAATGCGCACGCGCTTTTGCCTCGCTGTGGCCCGGAGGGCAGAACTATATCGCCGCTCCCGGCCCAATCCTAGCACCGGGCCAAGGCCCTTGGCGGCGCTCAAAGGCGCATGGTCAGCGCGCGCCGTTCGAGGCGGGTGGTGGCGCGCATGCGGCCGTAGATGGTCATGATGACGCCGATGAGGCCGCCCACGGCCTGCACCACGGCAACCAGACTCTCGCCGAGTTGCTCGACGAGATCGGCGGTGATGTCGAGCCCCAACAGCGGTCCGATCACCGGCAGCACGGTCGACAGCGTGGTGATGAGCGCGCCCCAGATGGTGACCGAGTGGACCCACCACTTCGACGGCGCGGGCTCAAGCACGTTGGTCTCAGGCATGAGCACTTCTCCTTTGCTTCATTTGCTTCAGTGTCGGGCTCAACTCTCTTGCTCCTCCTTCCGCGTCGGGGCAGGCGCGCGGCCGCCTTGCACAGGCTTGGTCGCGAGCGCAGGCGCGAACGGCCAGGGGAGGCGCTCACACCATCGCGGCGGCGACGCTGCCGCGGCCCCAGGCCGCGCCGAGCTGGTAGATGCGCACGCTCAGCGTCGCCTGCGGGCCGCCGAAGTCGGCCGTCTGCTGCGCCGCCGTGTAGGTCACGCTCGGGGTCGCGGAGGCGAGCGTGCGCTTCACCGTCGTGCCGTCGAGGATGTCGACCTCGTAGCGCTCCGCGTCCTCGCCGAGCGGCACCTCCGCGGCATCCCAGGAATCGCCGCCCACGCGCGTGCGGCGAACCCATGTGAGCGTGAGGTCGCCACCGCTGCGCGTGCCGCGCACGTGAACCGGCGCGAGCGGCCGCCGTCCGAGGCCGATGAAGGCGTGAATACGCTCGACGTAACCGGCATCGCCGAGGTCGCGATTGGCGGGACCGTAGCGCCACGTATAGGGCAGGCCGACCTCGGCCGCGGCGAGATCGATCCGGGCCAGCGCTCCATTGAGCAGCACGAAGCGGGCGCCGGCAGCGAGCAGCGCCGGCATGCCGGCTTCGCTGCCCGCCTGGCCGCGCAAGAAGCCGGACAGCTCGTAGGTGAGAGGTGCCAGCAACACCGCGCTTTCGAACTGCACCACCTCCCAGTCGCCATCCCCGCGCCTGATGGCCGCCGCATTGGCGCCGGCCAGAAGCTGGAGCGGCGTGACCGAAGCAAGCTCGCCGCCGTCGAGCAGGACCCTCACGCGCGTTGCCCGGTCGAGGCGGCCGGCGGGGCCCGCCGGGAGAGGATCGAGTGTCGTGCCCATGACGGCCGGCGCCGTGGCGAGTGCGCGCAAGCTGTAGCCCGCCGCCTCGGGCGAGCTGTAGAAGGCGATCGCGCCCGGCCACGGCGACTGGGCGGCAGCGACATAGGCCGCGTGCTCGGGCTCGTCGCCGCGCAGCAAGGGCAGATCGAGAAACTCGGCAAGCGGCTGCCCCGCCGGCAGCGGGCCAGGCAGGCGAGGCGGGCGTTCGGAGGCGCGGATGGGCGCGTAGATCGCCGGATCGATGCTCAGCGCCTCGATGTCGCGCTCGCCGTGCTCGCCGACCTCGGTGATGCGGTAGAGGCGGCTTCGGCCCTCGCGCTCGAGGCTCACCACGTCGCCCGGCTCGAGCGCGAGGCGGCTCGGCGGCAGCGTGAAGCTCGCCCGCTCGCGGCTCGACCAGGCTTCGAACAGCCAGGATTCGACCATGGCGGCGGCCTCCTCCGCCTCGAGCACGACAGCAAGGTCGGCCTGGGCCACGCGGCCGCTCGCCCCGGCGAGCCGACGCGCCTCGACTACCGCCTGTTGGTAGTCGTTGCCCGCCCCGACATAGAGGACCTTGGCGGAGGCGGGCAGCTCGGTCTCTTGTGCCCGCACCAGGGTGAGCAGGCTCGCCGCATTGCGGCGCTCGACGAGGCCCTCCTCGGTGAGCTCAGCCACCGGACCCGCGGCGCCACGGTGGCGGAAGACGATGCGGCTGCCGCTCTCGATGGCATCGAAGAAGTAGCTGAGCTCCAAGGGCTGCAGCGCCTCGCGCGCCGACATGATGCGGTCGATGACGTAGCCCGGCACCACGCCCTCGAGCAGGTTGGCATCGAGATCGGTGAAGCCGTGTTCGGCGAGGATTCGAGCGACGAGGTCGGCGAGCGGAACGCCGGCGATGCGGCCGTTGAGCCAGTGGCCGAGCCGCCAATTGGCGCCGTCGCCCCAGCTTTCGGTATCGTTGGGGAAGGCGGGGAAGGGCCGCGCATCCCAGGCATAGACGTGGATGCGGTCGAGATCGACCATGCGCCCGCCGTAGATGGTGGAGAGCGGATTGGCGCCGGCGAGGCCGTCGGGATGATCGGGATTGAACCCCTCGATGAGCGCCTGCAGGTAGCGACGCTGCATCAGGTCGTCGCGCCGGCCATCGGAGAAATAGGGAAATGCCGACTCCGCGCTTTTGGGATCGACGAACACGTTGGGCTGGTTGGCCCCCTTGTCGATCGCCGGGCAGCCGACCTCCATGATCCAAAACGGCTTGCCCTGCGGCACCCAAGCCGTGGGCGTGGCCTGCTCGCTGCCGCCGGGCCGGTCGAAATGCTGCTCGAGCCACCAGGACTTCAGGTCCTTGAAGCGGAACACCCAGGGCTTGCCTTGTCCATCGGTGATCGGGGTGCGGAGCTGCTGCTCGCGGTCGGCGGCGCTCGCGTAGTAGAAGTCGTAGCCCTCGCCGCCGGCGATGTTGGATTTGAGATAGTCGAGCTCGTAGATCGAGCGCGCGCCGGCAAGCAGATCGATGTGCTCGCCGCTCGAGCGCCAGTCGGCGAGCGGCCAGTAGAGATCGATGCCGATGGCGTCGATGTCGGGCGAGGACCACAGCGGATCGAGGTTGAAGAACACGTCGCCGCTGCCGTCCTGCGGCTGGTGGCCGAAGTATTCCGACCAGTCCGCGGCGTAGGTGACCTTGACGGTTGGACCGAGCACCGACCTGACGTCGGCGGCGAGTGCGACGAGGGCGGCGACAAAAGGGTAGCTCGCCGCGCCATCGCGCGCCTGGGTCAGGCCTTTCAGCTCAGAGCCGATGACGAAGGCATCGACGCCGCCGGCGGCCTTGGCGAGCCAGGCGTAGTGCAACACCTGCCGCCGCAGCGTCCATTCGGTCGGGCCGCTGTAGATCACCTCCTCGCCCGACAGAGAGAAGTCATCGGGCGAGCAGGTGCCGACGAAGCTTGCCACTTGCGCCGCCGCGGCGGCGCATCTCGTCCAGGAAGCCGGGCGCCAGATGCTCCTTGTTCTCTTCCGTCGGGGCGCGGTCCACGACCGTTCCGGCGTCCTCCATGATCCGCTTCAGCAGCGGGATCGGCCGCGGCGTGCTCGTCACCACCTGGCGCGGCGCCTTGCCGAGGCGCAGCGCGAACTGCAGCGTGTCCCAGGTGCGGTCGGGGTGGCGCCACTTGCACACCTCGTCGCACCAGGCGAGGTGGAACTGAGGGCCTCGCAGTCCATCGGGGTCCTCCGAGGAGAACATCTGCGCGACGGCGCCGTTCGGCCACACCAGTTGCTGGCGCGAGCCGAGCAGCAGCGGCCGTTCGCCCGTGCGATGCACGGCGAGCAGGCCCTACACGCCCTCCACCATCACCGCCAGTACGTCCTTGATCGTCTCGCCGACGAGGGCGATGCGCAGGGCAGGTTCGCCGGCAGGCGGACGCTTGCCCAACACCTGCGCCTTCACCCACTCGGCGCCGGCGCGGGTCTTGCCGGCACCGCGACCGCCGAGCAAAAGCCAGGTGCGCCAGGGCCGGCCGCCGTCCGGCTCGGGCGGGGCGACCTGGTCCTCCCTGGCCCAGATTTGCCAGTCGTCCAGCACCACCTGAAGCGCGCGCGCGTTAAGGCTGGCCAGGCTGGCAAGCACATCCTCAAGGCTTACCTCGCTCTCTAAGCTTGAGTATGCGTTCCGCAAGCTCCAGGCGGAGGCGCTCGGCCTCCTCGAGCTCGGGAGCGGCCGCGGAGCGCGGCCGGGACTTGGGAGCAGTGGCGGCGGCAGCAGCGGCAGGGTCGGTTCCAGGTTCGACGTCATTCAGCTTCTCGAGCGTGCGCGCGATGGCGCCGAGCGCGCGCGTGCTGCGTTCGTCGCCCCGCGGGGCGCCCTCGTCTTCGGTCATGTTCTTCTCCAGCAGGTCGAGGTTCTTGGCGAGCGCGCCGTAAAGGCGCGCGATCAGATGTGCGCGCATCCACGCGCGAGCGGGCTTCCTGCGAGAACGGCGCCCCGCATGACCGCGCGCCGGCCAGCCGTACGTGCGCCTCCAGCGCCAGATTGTGTACTGGCTGACGCCGAACCGCTGGCCGATCTCAAGGACGGTCTCGTCGCCTTCGATATAGGCACGCCTGGCCGCCTCGCGCACCGGATCGTGCCAGTGGACCATGACAGTTCGCGGCGCTGCAGGAGGGAATTGGTCGGGGACGGATCCCGGCGCCCGAGGTGGGCCTCGCGCACCTGTCGCCCGATAGCAGAACACTACCGAAAGAGCGCAACGCTGTCAATAATATTTTTCATGTATAACATGGTGTTACTAAGACAAGTTAAGACGCGAAACATGGCACGCGGCATTATAACCCGGAAACGGGCGGCGGGGATAACTTGAACTCGGCGGCGGCTCGGGCGGCGGTGCTGCGCTGCTAGCCTTGGACCTGGCCGGCGCGCTGGCGTGTGCGGCCCTTGTGCTGGGCCCAGGCGGTGGCGCCGAACGACAACGCCATCAGCACGAGAACGGCGACGGCGGCCGGACGCTCGAGGATGTAGGCCGGATCGCCGCCGCTGATTTGGTAGGTGTTGATCGCGTTGTTCTCGAGCAGCCGGCCGAGCAGCAAGCCGACGACCGTGGCTGCCACCGGATATTCGTAGCGCACCATGGCCCAGCCGATGATCGAGAACACGAACAGCGTAATGGGTCCGGAGACGTTGCCATCCACCGCATAGGAGCCGAAGGTGGCAACCACCAGCACGGCCGGAACGAGCAGGCGCATGGGCACGCGCACGATGTAGGCGGCCGCCATGCAGAAGGCGATACCAACTGGAAACAGCAGTATCGACTGGGCCAGCTCGGAGAACAGGATGGCGTACACGACGTGCCTTTGATCGGAAATGAACTGCGGGCCGCCTACCACGTTGTGCATGGCGAAAGCGGCCAGCATGATGGCGGTGGCGCTGCCGCCCGGGATGCCGAGCGCGAACAACGTTGCCATTGAGCCGCCTTCGGCGCTCGAATTGGCCGACTCGGAGGCAACCACGCCCTTGACGTTGCCCTTGCCGAAGGTCTCCGGGTCAGGCGAGGTGCGCTTGGCCTCGGCGTAGGCGAGCAGGTTGGCGATCGATGCCCCGACCCCCGGCACCGCACCGATGACGATGCCGATCACGGAGCCGCGCAGCATGACGACGGGGTAGCGCAGCGACATCCGCACCCCGCTCATGATCCTCAGCAAGCTGATCTGCCGGGCGGCCTCGTTCTCGATCAGGTAGGGCGTATTGACCAGCATGAAGAGCTGGCTCGCAGCCAGCAGCCCCATCATCGCCGGCACAACGGAGATGCCGTCGAGCAGCCAGGGAATGCCCATGGTGCCGCGGATGAAGCCGGCCGTGTTCATGCCGATGGTGCCGAGCAGCACGCCGAAGGTGCCGGCAAGCAGGCCGCGCGCCATGCTGTCGCCGGTAAGCGAGCCCAACAGCATCATGCCCCAGATGGCGACCACCAGCATCTCGAGCGGCCCCATCTTGAGCACGATCTCGGCCATCGGCACGATGGTCAGAAACAGCAGGATGTAGCTCAGCAGCACGCCAATGACGGAGGCCGAGAGCCCGGCACCGAGCGCTTCGTTGTGCATGCCCTTGCGCGCCATCGGATAGCCGTCGAAGGTGGTGGCAACGGCAGCCGTCGTGCCGGGAATGTTGATGAGCACGGCGGGGACCGCGCCGCCGAAGCCGGCGCCGGTGTAGATCGAGGTCAAAAAGATGATGGCGGGCAGGAACTCCATGTAGAGCGTCATCGGCAGGCAGATCGCCATCGCCATGGTGATGGAGATGCCCGGCATGGCGCCGAAGAACAGGCCGATCAGCAGGCCCGGGATCACCCAGACCCACGCCGACCAGGACGAGGAGAGAATTTCGAGAGCGGAAACGAGAGCCGGCACATCGAGCATTGGAGATCTCAGAGCACGGTGAGGGGAAACGGGAACGGGATCATCGCGCGATACCCGTAGATCAGAACCAGGGTGAGGACGGTCGTGAACGACAGGTTCACCCACCAGCGGCGCTCGCCGCAGATGTAGATCGCCACCGCGGTGAACAGCCAACACCCCACGTCGAAGCCGACGGTCTCGAGCGTGCTGACGAAGGCGCCGAAGGCGGCGGCCAGCAGTGCGATGTTGGCGAGCTCGGCCCGCTCGCGCCGCCGTTTGGCCAACGCCTCTTCCGTGGCCACGCTCACCGCGCGACGCCGGAAGCATTGGGGCAACACGGCCACACAAAGCAGCAGCCCGATGATCGCCGCCGGCTCCACCAGCAGCAGATTGTGAACCGAAAGCGACGTCGAGCGCGCATCGAGAAGAAAGACGAGGATCCAGCCGCCGATGAAGGCAAGCAACAACAGCTGTCCCCAGTCGATCTCGACCGCACCGGCAAGCGGTTGCGCTGGCGTGCGTGCATGCCTCTCCGTCATGGTCTCTCCCTTCTCAACCAGCCGCTCCGCTTCCTTTAGGAGCCGGATAGGAGCCGGACCGGTGCGCCGTGGAGGCGCGCGATCTGCCAACCGTCACTTCCCTCGGTCCTCTGACGAACCCGAACCGGAGCAGAGTCCTCCGCGACTGACAGGCTGCGATGACGAGCAGGCGCCGGACCCGCCGCGCGCATTCGGCACGGGGTCGCGGCCTTAAGGGCTACGATTTCGGATCCCGGCGGCAGGCACCGCTAGGCGATCCTTTCACGCCGCCGCCGGCGGCGCGCGGGAACGATGGGCGTCTCGGTGCGCCAGCCACCATGCCTGGCGCGCGGTGCGGCCCTCCCATGTGCGTCCGCGACGGTCGCGGACACGGGCGTTGCCATCGACGAGCGCCGGCTGATCGGAGTGCTCAGCTCCGGCAGGGCCAAAGCCCGACGGTGGGGCGGGCCGAACGCAGACCGGGTGCAAGCGAACAGCCTTGGCCTGCTTGCCGCCGTCGGCGCATGCCGCCGCATGCGGCACACCGAGAGAACGCACCTCCGCCCAGGCGGCACCCGGCGCGGCTCCCGCCAGCAGAGCGAACAGGCAAAGCAGGAAGACGCGCCGCATATAGGCCGGCACCTATTTTGACACGCGCTATCGCTAGCAGAGCCCCGCTCCATGGGCAAGCAAGCTGCGTTTCCGCCAAGCCTCTGGACTTCATGCCAACCGCCCTGCGCGACGGGCGGCTTGACAGCGGCCCGCGGCGATAATACTAAACCACATGGTTAAGTTTTCGCCCGATCCGCTCGACCAAACCTTCGCCGCGCTTGCCGATCCGACCCGCCGGCGAATCCTGGCCCAGCTCGCTGCCGCGCCGCAGCTTGCCGTCAGCGACATCGCGCGCTCGCATGCGGTGTCGCTGCCGGCGATCATCAAGCATCTCGGTGTGCTCGAGAGCGCCCGTCTTCTGTCGCGGCGCAAGACCGGGAGAACGGTACGCTGCACGCTCGAGGCGGCGCCGATGGAGGAGGCCGTGGCGTGGCTTCTCACCTATCAACGGTTCTGGTCGGGGCGCCTCGATGCGCTCGCCACCTTCCTGGAGGACGACACATGGCGGATCGGTCGCAGCGCAGCAAGCCGAGCCTCACCCTCAGGCGGCAGCTCAAGGCGAGCCCGGACAAGGTCTTCGAGGCGTGGACGCGTCCCGAGGCGCTGAAGGCCTGGTTCGGTCCCGGCGAGATCGTGGAGGTGCCCATCGCCGAGGTCGATCTCAGGGTGGGCGGCCGCTACCGCATCGTCATGCGCGCAGAGGACGGCGAGATGCACCGCGTCGGCGGCGTCTACCGCGAGATCGTTCCGGGACGGCGGCTCAGGTTCTCCTGGGCGTGGGAATCGACGCCGGAGCGGGTGTCGCAGGTCACCGTCGAGCTGACGCCGAAGGACGGGGGCACCCTGCTCACGCTCACCCACGAGCAGTTCTTCGACGAGGCGGCGCGTGATCGCCATCGCTACGGCTGGACCGGGGCTCTCGACAAGCTCGCGGGCCGTTTCGAGGGGCAGCAGGCATAGTGGGCCGGAGCAAGGAAAAGGAGACAGCACCATGGCCAAGACGGCAACTGCGCAGCGCGCCGAGCATCCCCGGCAGGAGACGAGTCGCTCCGCACACGGCTCTTTCCACTGGAACGAGCTCGTCACCCAAGACGTGGAGCGCGCCAAGGCGTTCTATGGGGCCACGCTCGGCTGGTCGTTCGAGGCCATGCCGATGCCGGAGGCTGCCACCTACTGGGTCGCCAAGGCCGGCGGCCAGCCCGTCGGCGGCATGTTCGATACGCGCGGTCGGGGCTGCGAGAGCGCGAGCGAGGGCTGGCTGCCCTACATCGCGGTGGACGACGTGGACATGCGTGTGGCCAGGGCGGTCGCGGCGGGCGCCAAGGTGGTGAAGGCGCCGTTCGACGTGCCGGGCGTGGGACGCATCGCCGTCCTCCAGGCGCCGGGCGGAGCCGGCATCGGCTGGATCACGCCCGCCGGCTGATCAGGGCTCCACGGGCGGGCAGGGCCACGCGCCCGGTGCGGCAACGCCCGGCGGCAGGCGCGTCTTGGCGTCGCCGCAGGCGGCCTTGACCTGCTCGCTCGTCAGGCCCTTGGCGGCGCTGAGGTCGGTGCCCTCGATGCGGGTCAGGTGCAGGAAGGCGCCGCTGAGGTCGGCGTCGGCGAGATCGGCGCCGACGACGCTGGCGCGCGCCAGGTTGGCGAAGGTGAGCTTGGCCGCCTTCAGCGATGCGCCCCTGAGCGTGGCCCGGGTGAGCTGCGCGCTGCTCAGGTCGGCGCCGGCGAGATCGGCCTTGGCGAGGTCGGCGCGCGACAGCTCCGCCTTGCTGAGGTCGGCCTCCTTCAGCACGGCGGAGGAGAGCCGCGTGCGCGTGCCATAGGCGCCGGTGAGGCGCGCGCCGGTCAGATTGGCGCCGGCGAGACCGGTATAGGTCAGCCGCGCCTTGCTGAGATCGGCCCCCTTCAGGGAAGCGCCGCGCAGATCGGTGCTGGTGAGGTTGGCCCGCGCCAGATTGGCGCGGTCGAGAGTTGCGCCGGCGAGGGAAAGGTGGCTGCGCTCGCAGCCGCTCCAGTCGACGCCGGGCCGGGCCGCATCGCGGCAGGCAGCGGCCGCCGGGACCGCCCAGCAGAGCGCCGCCGCGATCAACAGGCCGGCGGCAGGACGTGCGCGCATGAGCATGACCCTTCCACGCGAGGCTAGACCGACGAGGAGCCAGCGCCCCCGCGCGATGCTAGCGCAGGCGTCGGCGCTGACCAAGCGGCCGCCGGCCGCCATCCGGCTCTCTGCGCCAGCTTGGCGGCTGGCACGCCGACCCATCACCTCACCGGCTTGCGTCTCAAAGTGGGAACGGGGGCAGGCAGGTGCGCGCTGATCACCTGGTCGCGCTTGGGCGCCACCTTGCGCGGTGCGCCGAGGAAGCGAACGCCGAGGTCGCTGCCACGGCGCCAGACCACCTCACAGTCGGCCTCGAAGCCGTCCAGCTCGATGATCAGCTCGAAGGTGTCGGGAATGTTGACCGAGCCTTCGCTGCGCAGGCGGGCGCCGGTATCGGACAGATCCCGCACCGTGCAGGAGACCGTGCAGAACCGGTTGTTGAAAGCGGCGATCGCCGACTTCAGCATGCGCCGGCGCGGGGCGCAGCGGCGCTCGTCGTCGGATTTGGCCTGGGCGGCCCCACCGACGGTGCGGAGCTGTACGACGGTTCCAATGCCGCTCACAGGGCTCAACGCACGTACTCCAACTCTAACCGGGCCATGCCCAGCAAGAAGCAGGCCGACTTCGGGCGGGCGGGGCCACGGCTGGCCATTTTGGCCGCTTGGGGTTAACGGGCGGTGAAGATGTGCGCCATGCACTATTCCGGCTTCAGCCCTTGCTCCGCCAACGCCGCAAGAACGTCGCGGCCCTTCAGCATGTCGTCGAGCGAACCAAAGGCCAGCATGTAATGGCCCTTATATCCCGCTCCCTCGATGCGGGCGAAAACGCGGGTAAAATCGATGGTGCCCTTGCCGGGAAAGAGGTGCTCCTCGACGGTGCCGCGGCAATCGGCGAGGCGGACCTCGCCGCAGCGGGAGAGGTCCATTCCGTCCATGAAGCGGTCGATGCCGATGGGCAGGATGTGGGCGTGGTTGACGGTGAAGCTCCAGCCCAGCGCCGGCGACGACAGACGAGAGAAGAAGTACTGGGCCTCCTCCAGATCGTGCACGAGGTAGTGCACCTCGGCCGCAGCCGGCTCCGGGTTCAGGTTCTCGAGCAGCAGGCGAACGCCCTTTTTCTCGGCGAGATCGGCGGCGCGTGAAAGCCGCGCGACGGCCGCCTCCATACGCTGCTTTTTGTCAGCGGTGAAATGGTAGCCGCCGTGGACGACAACCCAGCCCGCACCGAGCGCCCGCGCCGCCTCGATGTAGGCGGCGAGATACCCGTCGACGGCTTTCGAGACAAGCGGCGAGAACTCGGCGATGTTGACGGCGGAGAGCGTATGCAGACCGAGCCGCACGCCCGCCCGCTCGAGCCTGTCGCGTGCCGCCTTGGTACGCGCCAGACTGCCGGTCAGGATCTCAGGGTCCTGATCGAGGCAGAGATCGACGTAGCCGACCTTGTTGCTGCATGCCCACTCAACGGCAGGCTCGAGCGTGAGCTTCTGATTGATGTCGATTCCCAGTCGGTCCCGGATCGAACGCATTGCAAATCCTTCACTGCGAGGGCGCAACGCGCAGCGCTCTCATCTGCATAAGCAGCGGCACGAGCACCGCGACGGCGGCAGCAGCAAGCAGCACGGCCGAGATCGGACGGGTGAGGAAGATGGCGCCGCTGCCATGCGAGAGGGTGAGCGACTGGCGCAGCGCGGTCTCGAAAAGCGGGCCGAGTACCAGGCCCAAGATCATGGGCGCCGCCGGCCAGTCATAGCGCTTCATCAGCCAGCCCAGCGCACCGAAGCCGACGAGCAGCCAGCAGTCCTCCACGCTGTTGGCCTGCGAGTAGACGCCGGTGACGCACAGCGCCAGAATCGGCGGATAGAGCCATCGGTAGGGAACCTTGAGCAGCCGGGCGAACAGGCCGGCCAGCGGTAGATTCATGAGGAGCAGGATGACGTTGCCGATGTACATGCTGGCGATCACCGCCCACACCAGGTCGGCATTCTTGGTGAAAAGCTCAGGCCCCGGACGGATTCCGAACATGATGAAGGCGCCGAGAATGATGGCGGTGGTGCCGGAGCCCGGCACGCCGAGCGACAGCATCGGCACCATGGCCCCGGCGGCGGCGGCGTTGTTGGAAGCCTCGGGCGCCGCCACGCCCTCGATGGCCCCATGTCCGAAGCGAGAGGGGTCACGGGCGAGTTTCTTCTCGACGATGTAGGCGACGAAGGAGGCTATCGTCGCGCCGGCCGCGGGCAGCACGCCGACCAGGAAACCTATCCCGGTCCCCCGCAGGATCGGTAGGCGGCTCGCTTTGAGATCGGCCCGGGTTGGCAGCGCGTTCTTGACGTCAGCCACCGGGCGGAACGCGCCGAGACCGCAGCTCGCCACCACTTCGCCGACCCCGAACAGGGCCACGGTCAATACAATGAATTCGACGCCGTCGAGCAACCACAGTTGGCCGAAGTCGAAACGCGCAACGCCGTTCTGCGGGTCGATGCCGACCGTGCCGAGCAGAAGGCCGGCGACGCCGGTAGCGAGCCCCTTCATGACCGAAGAGCCGACCGCGGCGAGCGCGGTCAGGCCGAGCACGACGAGGGCGAAATACTCGGGCGGCCCGAAGGCGAGGGCGGCCACGGCGAGCGCCGGAGCGAGCAGCATCAGGCCGACCGTGCCCAGCGTGCCGGCGACGAACGAGCCGATGGCGGCGATGCCGAGCGCGGGTCCCGCGCGTCCCTGCACCGCCATCTGGTAACCGTCGATGCTGGTCATCACGGTGCTTGATTCGCCGGGGACGCTGACCAGCACCGAGGTGAGCGTGCCGCCGTACTGAGCGCCGTAGTAGATGCCGGCGAACAGAATGATGGCGGCGGTCGGATCGGCACCGAAGGTGAGCGGCAGGAGCAGGGCGATGGCCGCCGAGGGTCCGATGCCAGGCAGCACGCCGACCATCTGGCCCATCAGCACACCGAGGAAGCACATCAGCAGGTGCTTGAGGGTAAAGGCCGCAGCGAAGCCCAGCATCAGATTGTCGAACGCATCCATTGCCTCAGAACCCAATGATGCCCGTCGGCAAAGGAACGGCGAGCCACGTCCTGAACACGACGTAGAGCCCGGCGGTGACGGCGGCCGACACCAGACAGGCAAAGAGGATGGGACGCCGTTCGATCACAGCGTAGAGAAACATCAGCAAAAGAAAGATCGAGGCGGAGAATCCCACCACCTCGAGCCCGGCCACGGTCGCGGCCAGCGCGAGCAGCACCAGCAAGGGCTTGCGCAGCTCGCTCTCCTGCGTGCTCCCGGCTAAGCCACCACTCAGCACCAAGTCGGCGGCGATGACCAGCGACAGGCCGGTGAGCAAGGCGCCATAGATGAGCGGCAGGAAGCCCGAGTCGGGCGCAAAGCCCTGCCACAGCGGCAGCCCCAGCGCCACCAGGATCCAGAGAATGCCTGTCGTCGCAAAGACGAGGGCGAGCAGAAGCTCGCCCCTTGCCGCACGAAACTCCATGCCCGTTCAGCTCTTCGGCTTGCCGAGGAGATCCCGATAGAGCTTCTCCTGGTTAGCGAGGAAGGTCTCGAACTGCTTGCCGGGAATGGGCGCCGCGGCCGCCACGTTGTCCTTGAAGTACTTGGCGAGCGCCGGCGAGGCGGCGACCTTCTTCATTACGCCCTCCCAATAGGCGGCTGCCGCGTCGGGTGCGCCCTTCGGGATCCCGATGCCGCGCCACATCTGAAAGTTCGGCGACTTGATGCCCTGCTCCTTGAAAGTCGCCACGTCCTTCAGACCGTCGAAACGCGTGTCGCGCACCACGCCCAGTGCGCGCACCTTGCCGCCCTGCAGGTTTGACATGAACTCGAGCGGATTGCCGAGCGAGGCCTGCACGTGGCCGCCGAGCAGCGCGGTCAGCGCCTCGCCGCCGCTGTTGAAGTTGACGGTGTTGAACTCAATGCCGGTCGCCTTGGACAGAACGGTGACCGCCATCACGTCGGTGGTGCCGCCGGTCGAAAAGGCGATGCTTTTGGGCGGCTTGCTCTTGGCGTCCTTGACAAAGTCGGCGGCGTTCTTCCAGGGGGCGTCAGCGCGTACGAACAGCACGAAGTCATCCAGCATCAGATTCATCACCGGCCTGATCTCGGTGAGTGTCTTCGCCGTCGGATTCAGGATCGGCGTGATCTGGGTGGTGCCGTTGATGAGCACGATGGTGTGCGGGTCGGCGCTGCGGCTCGCGGTGACATAGCCGATGCCCGCAGCCCCGCCGCCGCCCGGCTTGTTGACGATGGTGACCGGCACCGGCACCAGCTTCTCATCAACGATGATCTTCTGGATGACGCGCGCCATCAAATCGGCGCCGCCGCCGACCGCGAACGGAACGACGAACTCCACTTCCTTGGTCGGTTTCCAGGTGCCCTGGGCAAAACCTGGGCTGGCGAGCACGGCGCTAGCCGCGAGGGCGGCGCCGGCGAGCAAGGCTCGACGTAAGGCGGGCATGTACTCCTCCCTTTGCATAGTTTTATCACTAAGCACCTACTATGCGGGCGCGTTCCGCGTCAACGTGCTCACCGTAAAGGGTCAGGGCCGTTCGGCAAACGCCAGTGCATAGGCCTCGTTGCCCACCCCGGCGACAGTGGCTGCCACTCGCCTCTCTGCAAGATCGATCAGCCAGACGAGACTCGACCGCGGACCGCCTTTCCGCCCGCCGACAACCGCTGCCAATCGGCCGCCCGGAGCGACGGCGATCCCGCGCGGACAGGGCTCGCCACCGGACGGATCGGTAAGCGCAAGGCGGAAACTCTCGCACGGCTTCCCGGTCAGCGCCTTGGCCACGTCCACGCACGAGACGACCCCTGAACGATTGCAGGTGGCGAGCACCTGGCGACCATCGGGCGTGAAGGCCACGTCGAACGGCCGCGAAGGCCCTCCGTCCGAACCGATCCCGACCGGCACCCGCGCCACCTCGCCTTCGGCGAAGCCGGCCGCCGCGCGCTCGACGTCGATCAGCGAAACGGTGCGGCCATGCGTGCCGGTACGCGCATCCTCACGGCTGGCCACCGCAACGAGCCCACCGTCAGGGCTCGCGGCGATGCCGAACGGGCCGGCCTCGACCGGGATAGGTGCCGCCACCTCGGCCCCCGGCTCATTCCGAAGCGCTGCTGCGAGTCGGATCACGGAGACATCGCCGGTGCCGCCGTTGGCGGTGAACGCCAAGCCGCCGGCGAACGGGCTTACGGCAATGCCGTTGGGACACGGATAATGTCCGAAGGTGGGGTGGGGCGCAGCATGAGGGCTCGGCGCTGGCTCGGTGCCGCCCCGCGCCGCCAACATCACCTGATGGAGCACCCTGTTGCTTTCCAGGTCGATGACGGTGATCTGCCGGCCGCCATCCTCGCGCCCTGCCGCCTCGGCCGAGGTGACGAGCAGGTGACGCGCATCCGGCGCGAGGGCTGAGCCGACGGGTCCTGCTGTACCCGTCTCGATGAAGGTGCGGACTGCGGCCAGCGTGCCGGCCGTGCGCCGATCAAAAAGCAGAGCGAGATCGAGTACGGCGATCGCCCCCGGATGCCCGTGCTGAAAGGCGGCGGCCGCCTCGGGCCGCGCCGAGCCTGAATGGTTGACAACGAACACGCGGTCGGCCGTGGGCGCCACGAGGATGCTGACGGGCTGGCCGCTCGCGGGCCGAGACGCAGTTTCGCCGGCCGCAGGGGCGAGGTCGGGCGTCACGCGCACCGTGTTGAGAATGGCATTGGGGGTGGCCTCGTTCTCCGGTGCTAGGGCCGCCCGCACGTCGACGACGGATACCGTGTTGTCCCACCTGCCGCTCACCAGAACACAAAGGTCACGGTCTAACACGGGCTTTCCTCATAGCATGGAGTGATCGGCCCCGAGCGTATCGACCGGCGTCGCCAGCGTCGAGGGCGTGGGAACCGGCACGGCCGCGCTCCGAGGTCCATCATCTTTGCACAATTAACTCTATCCGCCCGGGCCGATTGACCCCAACCCGGAGAGCGACCTTCATTCGGTGAATCAATCCTCACTGGACATGCCCCGGGGCCGCTGGGGGTGCGCACGGTCGGCACATGGGATTCAACCCTTCCTCATTGCGGCTCGAAGCCGTCGAGGCTGCGCACGCTGCGCACGGCAAGCACGGCGGCGAACTGATCGGCGCGGCGCTCGAGGAGGCCCGTGGCAAGCTGCTCAAGATCACGGCAGCGCTCGTGCCCTGCCTCGAGGAGCATGCCCGGCCGCTGCTCGAGGCAGCGCAGAAGCAGCTCGCACTGAGCTGCTGCCGCATTGGCATCGTCGGCCAAGTCAAGGCGGGTAAGAGCACCTTCATCAATGCGCTGGTGCAGCAGCCCCGCCTGTTGCCGACGGACATCAATCCGTGCACCGCGGTGGTGACGGTACTAAACTTCCGCAATGGGACCCCGCCGCCCGAGCACGCTGCCGTGTTCCGCATGTTCTCGGCCGAGGAGTGGACCGAGCTTGCCGAAGGCGGAGGATATCTAAGAGAACTCACGCAGCGTCTGGTTCCCAACTTCCATCCCGAACTGCTCAAGGCCCAGCTCGAGTTCATGCGCAACCGGGCCGAGCGCCGGCTCGGCCCAAACTTCCGCAAGCTGCTCGGCCAGTGTCACAAGTTCAAGGAGATCACGCCCGAGATCATCGCCGATTACGTCAGCGCGGGGGAAGCGCACTCGACTGCGGGTAGCACGCGCCAACAGTACTCCGACATCACGCGTACAGCCGAGCTCTTTCTCGCCGGCGGGCCGTTCGCCTTCCCGACCACGCTGATCGACACGCCAGGAACCAACGACCCTTTTCTGGTCCGTGACGAGATCACCCGGCGCTGTCTCGAGAACCCGGACATGTTCGTGTTCGTGCTCTCGGCCCTGCAGCCGCTTTCACCCTCCGACATCTCGATGCTGCGCCTCCTCAACGGGCTCAACAAGGACCGCATCGTGGTGTTCATAAACCGCATCGACCAGCTCGCCGAGCCGGCGAGCGAAGGGGCGGTGATCAAGGCCGCCGTCGAGCAGCGCCTGCGGCGGGAGTTTCCGGCCCGCGACATCCCGGTGATTGTCGGCAGCGCCTGGCTCGGCGCCATCGGCCACGAGCTGCGATCCGGCGCCTCGGTTTTCGATCCCGTGCAGCGGAGCGCTCTTGAGCGCATCGGCCTGTTCCGCGGCGGCGCCACGGAGACGCTCTCGGAGTCGGACCGAAGGCGGCTCGCGACGGTGCTTTATGAGACCTCCGGGATGGCTGAGATCTCGGCGACCATCGGCCGGCTTATGTGTACCGCCGGAGGCGCCATCCTGTTGCAGCAGATCGCAGCGTGCCTGCTCGAACTGGCGCAGGCCGCGGCAATCTCGGCCACGACCGAGCTCGATACGATCGAGCGACTGCAGGCAGCGCGACAGGCAGAGGCGAGCGCGCTGGCGGCGAGCATCGCCGAGGAGCAGCACTCGCTCGAGCAGTTCCGGGCCCGGGCGGAGGCCATCGAAGCGACGTTCCGCGAGATCGAGGCACATCTTGCCGACATCATCCGCCGCGGCGCGGGCACGCTGCGCAACGACCTCCAAGAGATCGTCCGCTGCTTCTCGGAGGAGCTGGCCGCAGAGCTGCTCAACAAGCTGCGGCAAGAGCGCCGGGGGAGGTTCTGGACCTTCGATGTAGGCGCGCTGCGCGAGCGGCTCGAAGCAGCCTATCTCGATGCATTCCGCCGTATGGCGGGCGACCTCACCCGCGTCGAGCGCTTCCTTTATCCGCAGCTCGAGGCAATCGCAGCCAAGCTGCTCCCCGATGCGCCTGAGGCGTTCCGCGCCGCACCGGTGACGCCGCTCGAGCCGATCCCCTGCGAGGCGCTTTCCTCGCGTGTGGCTTTAGAGCTCGGCGCGCCGTGGTGGAAGCAGTGGCTCGCCGCGCGACCAAGTCCGCAGGAGAAAGCCCAACACCTGAAGCAGCTCGTCAAGGAAGAGTTCTACCCGGTGATCGAGGCGCTGGTCCGGCTGGCGGAAACGCGTCTTGCCGAGCGCGCCCGCGATGTTATGACCCGCGCCAACGCGCTCAGCGAGAGCATGCTGACCGCGATCGAACGGCGCAAGCAGCGCCTCGCCGCGCAGCAGGATGTGCTCGAGGGGGGCGGCGGCGACAGGCAGGCGATCCGCCGGCTGCACGAAGAGCAAGACCGGCGGGCCAAGGCGCTGCGCGAGGCAAAGACCGCCTGCGCGGCTTCCAGTGAGGAGCTTGGGCGCGTGCTGAAGCTGCTCGAAGCTTCCTGTCATGATGCGGGCGGTGCATGAGTCGGCGCACGGCGACAGCCCGCAGGCCCGCCCCGGGCCCGGCCAGGACCGGTGTCAGCCCGCCCATGCCTTGGTGGCCGGCAGTGGGCCTGCCGCCTGCTGCGGTTACGGTGATCGGCGAGTTCAGATCGGGCCGGTCCTCGCTCGTCAACGCGCTGCTCGGAGCCGCGGCGGTGCCGACGAGCATGAGGACGCCCATTCACCACCCAGTCCTCGTCAGCTACTCGCCGCGCGCCGCGCTCGTCGCGGAATTCCTCGACCACCGACGGCAGCACACTGACTGGGAGGCAGTCGGCCGTCTGCCGCAGCACGGCGTGCGCTGCCTCCATCTCCGGCTGCCGCTGGAAAGTCTCAAGTCGATACGGGTAACCGATACGCCGGCGTGCGCCGCCGACGGTGCCCCGCTCGACGAGCGGGTGCTCGCATTGTGCCGGCGCGCGCAAGCCGTGATTTGGTGCACGCCGGCGGTACAGGCGTGGAAGGCGAGTGAGCGGGAAATCTGGCTCCAACTCCCGGAGCGCGTGAGAAAGCGAGGCGTGCTCGCCGTCACCTACATGGATCTGCTCCGTTCCGAGAGCGAGCGTGCTCGCCTTGTCTCTCGGCTGCGCGCCGAAGCTGCCCCCTACTTCGCCAACATGGCCATGATCGCAAACCTTGAGGCGGCCCGCGCCCGCGAACAGCAAGGCAATGGATGGCACACGCTGTGGCAGGCGAGCGGCGGGGCAGGGCTCGCCGCAGCGGTGCAGGCGGTCATCGACACACCGCCCCGGTCCTGACCAAGCGAGGCCGCCCGCGGCGTTCCTGTGACCCGTGGAGCACGGTCGCAGCCGACGGTAACCATAAGCGATATCAAACGTTTCCGCCAACAAACGGATCTGAGCGTCACAAACTTGTCACATGCTGCGGCCAAAACGGTTGAACGCTGCGGTTGATATGGACCCGCTTCCCGAGCCTCCCTGCTGTGACCGTGCGGCGG
>Ga0209172_10000203_pt1 | contig 178451 bp, 152 predicted proteins | sample LarsenN4metaG_FD_184113 | JGI IMG/M metagenome (GOLD analysis project Ga0209172, IMG submission 184113) | Hot spring sediment bacterial and archeal communities from British Columbia, Canada, to study Microbial Dark Matter (Phase II) - Larsen... ... | reverse complement strand
CCCGCGCCATGACGCGCAGGCGAAACGCGTGTATGCTGTCGTCGAGGGTCATGCGACCTCCTCCCCGTCTCCCCATGAGGGGACTCTGTGCAACGGGAAGGATACGTCACATGACCCTCGATCCCTATCAACACAAATGCCAAACAGTACAGGCTAGGGGCCCCCGTCGCGCCTCGCCCGCGGCGCCTCAGCGGCTGAGGCTGTCGACGAGGAACCCGACCAGCCGGCCCGCCAAGCCCGGGTGGGCGGCGAACATGTCGGTGCCGTGCGCCGCGCCGTCGAACACGATCAGTGTCGCCGCGTCGCCGGCCTGCGCCGCCAGAGCCCGCACCGTGTCGGCCGAGTAGCCATCGCCCTCGGCCGCGGCCAGGAAGAGCGGCACGCCGGGCGCGGTCAGCCCTTCGATCCGAACCCGGAAGTAGTCGAACCCCGGCGAGAGCAGGGCGGCGGCGGCGACGTCTTCCGGTCGAGTCGCAGACTGGACCATCGAAAGGTTGGCACCGATGCTGGCCCCGACGACGGCGACTCGACCCGGATCGACTCCCGGCCGGGCCCGCAGCCACTCGAACGCAGCGGCGACGTCCTCGACCGCCAGGCTCCAGTCCTCGGCGCCCCCCGTCTGCCCATGACCCCGGAGATCGATCGCCAGAGAGGCGAGGCCGGCGCGTGCCAACTCGTCGGCCAGAGACTCCCAGTCGCTCTTGGACCCTCCATACATGTGCAGCAGCAGGACCGCGCCGCCGGATGGATCCACCGCCGGCGTGAAGACTCCCTGGAGAACCAGACTCTGCGCGCCGGCCACCTCGACGGCCGAAGCGCCGGGAACGCCGGTCTGCGCGGGCTGGCCGCTCGTCGGTGAGGGTGGCGCCGATGGCAGTGACTCGACAGGAGGCGGGGCAGGTGTCACGTGGGGCGTGGGAAAGGGCGTCGCTGCAGCGCAGCCGGCGGAGAGGGATGCGGAAAGGACAAGCGCCGGCAGGGCGGGCAGAGACGGGCGGGGTGGCGCCATGGGCTCTGCCTCCTCATCGAACGGGCTGTGGTCGATGGTTCCTCCGGGCGACGAACTCGGCCGAAGCCTCGAGATGCGCCGGGGCGGCCCACAGGTCGGGGAAGGCGGCGCGCTCGAAGCGGAGTGCGTCGGCCGGCGGAAGGTCGGAGGCGGCCTGGACGATGCGCTTGATCGTCCGAACCGCCTGCGGATCGTGGGCAGCGATCTCCCGGGCAAGGTTCAGGGCTTCGTCCCGTGCCTGCCCCTTCGCCGCCACCCGGCTCGCAACGCCGGCGGCGAAGGCATCCGCCGCGGTCAGCACTCGGCCGGCCGCCATCCACTCGAGCGCCCGCGCAGCACCAACCAGCCGCACCAGTCGCTGAGCGCCGCCCCACGCCGGCGAGATCGCCAGGCGGACGTGCATCATGCCGAGCGCGGCTCCTTCGGCCATCACTCGCAGGTCGCACGCCAGGGCGATCTCTGCGCCGCCGCCGAGCGCCGGCCCCTCGATGGCGGCGATCGTCGGCGCCGGCAGCGCCACCAGTCGATCGAGCGCTTGCGACATGACTGCCGACAATCGCACGCCGTCGAGGCGCGACGGGTAGCCGTGCAGTTCGAACAGGTCGCCGCCGGCGCAGAACGCGCCGCCCTCGCCGGTCACGATCAGCGCTCGCAGGTCGGCGTGGGCCGCTTGCTCGACCCTGGCGCCGAACTGCTCCATCGCCTGCCAGGTCAGCGCGTTTCGCGCCTCCGGCCGGCGAATCGTGATCTGGCCGATCTCGTCCTCCACCGTCAGGTCCACGACCGTCTCCATCACCGCTCCTTGACCGCACGCGCGGCCGACCAGTATACTGACTGCGCCTCGGGGTGTAGCGCAGCCGGTAGCGCACCGCGTTTGGGACGCGGGGGTCGGCGGTTCGAGTCCGCCCACCCCGACTGCTGTATATAACCCCGCCTGCTGGAGAAGCTACGCTGGGCAAGGCGAAAGTCCATCCGGAGGTGCGGAAAGTCGACGTGGTGGTGACGTCGGCCCGCTACACGCCCGACGGCACGCGGCTGACGCTGGCGCGTGCTTTCGAGCGGCGCGGCGCGGTGTGGAGCGACACGCTGCTGCTCGATCGCGCGGCGCTGGTCGATCGGCTGCGCGCCAGGCGGCGCGTGGCTGTCGGCCGCCCGGCGGATCTCCCCGGCGACTTCGCCATCGAGAACAGGCTGACGCTTCACCCCGAAGGCTGGATCGTCGCCGACGGCGCAAACGGCGGTCGCGACGAACTCGGCGTACCGCTGTTCTGAACCTCGCTCGAATGGGCGAGGTAGAATGACGGCGCGCGGGCGTGGCCAAGCGGTAAGGCAACAGCCTTCCAAGCTGTGATCCGCGGGTTCGAATCCCGTCGCCCGCTCTTCCCATGCACAGACCGGTGGCCGGTTGCCAGTGGTCAGTTGTGAGGCCGATGGGGGGCCGGCCACTGGCCGCTGGCCACCGGCCACTTGCAGAGGGCCCGTAGCTCAGGGGTTAGAGCGGCCGGCTCATAACCGGTTGGCCGCAGGTTCGAATCCTGCCGGGCCCATGTCAGGAAACTCACCGCGGTCCACCGTCCGCTCTCCGCCTGGAGCCAGGCGGTGCAACCGGCGTGCGGGCCCGATCCTGCGCGGCGGGAGCGGCGCGTCGATCGCAGATGGTTGACAACTGACGGCTGACCACTGAGCATGCCCTGCGACCATTGTCTCGGGATCGAGAAGGAGTTCGACGCCAGGACGGCACGCGGCGACCTGCGGCGTTACCGCCGCAAGGGCGCGCCCGCTGCGACGCGCATACTGGTCGAGGAGCTGTCGCGGCGCGGTGTCCAGGGTCGGACGCTCCTCGATATCGGGGGCGGCGTCGGTGCGGTGCAGCACGCCCTGCTGGCGGCGGGCGCGGCGCGGGCGACGAGCGTCGATGCTTCATCGGCCTACCTGGCGGCCGCCCGCGAGGAGGCCGAGCGCCGCGGGCTGGCAGAGCGTATCGAGGGGCTCTACGGCGATTTCGTCGAGCTGGCGCCGCGCCTCGCGCCGGCCGACATCGTCACGCTCGATCGGGTGCTGTGCTGCTACCCCGAAATGGAGGCCCTGGTCTCGGCCTCGGCGGCGCGGGCGCGCCGACTCTACGGGCTCGTCTACCCCAAGGATCATCGATGGATCCGGGCTGCCTCCGCCCTGATGAACGTCGTTCTTCGGCTGAGGCGCAGCTCGTTCCGGGTCTTCGTGCACGCCACCCGCAAGGTGGAAGACGTCCTCGCGGCGCACGGGTTTCGCCGCGAGGTCCTGCGCGGCAGCGGCCCGTTGTGGCAGGTGGCGATCTTCAGCCGCTGAGGCGGCTCGGGAGGGTTCCCAACGATGACCGAGATCCTGCACCGGCCCGGTTTCCTCGGCACGGCCGGCAACTTCGCCACGGACATGACGCTCGTGATCAGCCTGCTGGTGGCCGCGGCGCTGACCGTCGGCGTTGTCCTCGCCCGGCGCCGCGAGTTCCGCAGCCACCGCGTCGTGCAGACGGCCGCCGCGAGCAGCAACGCCGTCCTTGTGCTGTGGATGATGGTCTTCCCGTTCTTCGACTTCGTCGCCCCGGGGATTCCCGAACGCCTCGGCGAACCGTTCTACTGGGTGACCGCGCTGCATGCCACGGTCGGGGCGGCGGCGCTCCTGCTGGGGGTGTTCGTCGTCCTGCGGGCCAACGGCCTGATGCCGCAGCGCCTGCGCTTTCGCAACTACAAGGGCTTCATGCGGGTTTCGTACGCGCTGTACATGATGGCGACGCTGATCGGCGTCGCCGTCTACTTCTCGTGGTTCGTCTGGAATCCCAACCCGCCGACGTTTTCGTGAAGGGCAGGGGAACAACGAACCGCCGGATGTGGGGGGTGCATCCGGCGGTTCACGACCTTGGGGGCCCATCGCCTGTGCAGGGGGACCACAGGGGCGATGGGGAGGTCCCCCGGAAAAGCCCGCTACCGATAATGGGAATACCGGACTTTTCCGCTCGTATTCTAGCACCGATCTCGAAGATGCACCTTTAGAGAAACGTTAGTCCGGCGCCGGTCGGGCGTGCCAGGCTGGATATCGGACCGTGGCAGCGGCGCGTGCCAGGCATCGGCGTGGCACGGCCTCGCTTCGTCGCCGACGGGAAGGCGGCGCAGCCGAGGCTGGTCCCAGCCTTTCTGGGGGGCTCCGCCGGGCGTCACGCGCGCGGCCGCCGCGCTCGCCCGCCGACGGACGTGTGCTATGATGCCGCTCCATGGGCAGCGTACGCCGAGGCGGCAGCCGGGGCTTCTTCCTTTACCTCGGCCTGAACGTGATCGTCTCGGCCGTCACCATCCTGGGCATCCTGGCCTTGTGGGATCGGAGATCCACGCCGCCGCCGACGCCGCCGGCAACGCCCACGCTCGACCCGGCCGCGATCCTGGCGAGTGCCATCCCGACGCCGACGGAAACCCTCGTCCCGACCGCCACGCCGTACGTGTATCGCGTCCAGCCGGGCGACACGCTGTTCGCCATCGCCCTCGAGCTCGGCGTCTCGCTCACCGACCTCATGGCGCTGAACGACCTGACGGAGACGAGCGTTCTCGACGTCGGTCAGGAGCTTCTCGTGCCGACACCCGGTGGGCCGCCCCCACCGACAGCCACGCAGGCTGTCGCTACGGAGACGCCGGCCACGGCGCAGGCACCGTCGGTCGCGATCGTCGGCGTCTCGGGCGCGGGCGACCTGGCGACGGAAGCGATCCAGATCATCAACAGCGGCGGCGGGGCGGCGATGGCCGGCTGGACGCTCGAAGACGGCCAGGGGAACGTCTACGTCTTCCCCGCGCTGACGCTGTACCGCGGCGCGATCCGCGTGCGCACCGGCGCCGGGGCCGACACGGTCATCGACCTGTACTGGGGTCTCGATCATGCCGTGTGGACGCCGGGGAAGACAGCCACGCTGCGCGACGCGACCGGCGTCGTCGTCTCGACCTTCAACATCCCTGCGGGGTAACGATGCGAGCGAAGGCGTTGGGGGTCGTGCTTTTCTCCTCGCTGCTCCTGGCATCGTGCCGGGCGGCGGCCTGGCGCGACTACCTGCGCACGGAACCGGTCGAGCACTACTTCTACTATCCGCCGGCGCGCGGCGTCGCCGGCCCGCCTCCGCTCTTTGTCGCGCTGCTCGGCGATCGGCTCGGCCCGCTCGACTGCATCGACCTCTTCTACCAGTTCGCCGAGGATCGCCAGTTCGCTCTGGTCTGCCCGCGACTGGGCGGTCGGGAGGGGCTGGCCGATGTGGCCCAGGCCGAACGAGATCTGGCCGGCGTCCTGGGCAACCTGTACGCCGAGTACGTCTTCCAGGAGCAGTTCTACCTGACCGGATTCGCCGAAGGCGCGGACTTCGCGCTGGCCTACGCGCTGAGATATCCGGCCGCCGTCAGCGGGGTCTCGGCGATGTCGATCGGAACGTATCCGCAGTCATTCGTGCCGCCCGGGCCACTCCCGGTCCAGTTGATCGTCGGCGAAGAAGACGAACAGGGGCTGGCGGCGGCGCGCGACGTCGAACAGGTGTGGAACGCGTTGGGGATCCTGGTGCGGGTGGTCGAGATCGAAGGCGACGGCCGTTCGCCGTCGCAGGCCTTCGCCCGCTTCGCTTCCGGTCTGATCGACCAGATCGAGCTCCGCTGATGTCGTCGATTTGGGAATCGATTGCCGAGCAGCGCCTCGCAGCGGCCGCCGCCGACGGCGTCTTCGATGGCCTCCCCGGCCGCGGGCGCCCGCTGCATATCGAGGACGAGACTCACGTTCCGGCCGAGTGGCGGATGGCGTTCCGACTTCTCTCGAACGCCGACCTGTCGCCGGCCTGGATCGAGCTCGGCCGCGAAATTCGCGAGGCCATCGAGCACCTGACCGCGTTGCGCCGGGCGGTCGACGCCGACGGCGGCCCGTCGGCGAGCGGCCGGGAAGGGCTCGCCCGCGAACGGCAGCGTCTCGAGGCGCTCATCCGACGCTACAATCTGATCGTCCCCGGACCACGCTGGCAGATCGCCGCACCCGGCGCGCGCGACGAACCGGCGTGAAGCCCTCGGGCGGGCGGAGCGGGACGGCGGCGAGGTTTGCGCCCGGTCGCGGCGTCTGTTAGACTTCGACGCGAGGTTTCCCCGCATGTCGCAGGCGCTCTACCTTCGCTGGCGGCCCCGCACGTGGGACGAGGTCGTCGGTCAGGACCACGTGGTGCGGACGCTGCGCAACGCCGTGCGCGGCGGGCGCACGGTGCATGCCTACCTCTTCGCCGGCCCGCGCGGCACGGGCAAGACGACGACGGCCCGCCTGCTGGCCAAGGCCCTCAACTGCCTCGACGACGATCCGTCGCGACGGCCATGCAACGCCTGCCCCCATTGCCAGGCGGTCAACGAGGCGCACTTCCTCGACCTGATCGAGATCGACGCCGCCTCCAATACCAGCGTCGACGACGTCCGCGATCTGCGCGACAAGATCAACTTCCGGCCCAATCAGGGGCGCTGCAAGGTCTACCTGATCGACGAAGTCCATATGCTCTCGACGGCGGCGTTCAACGCGCTGCTCAAGACGCTCGAGGAGCCGCCGCCCCACGCCGTGTTCATCCTGGCGACGACCGAGATCGCCAAGATCCCGCCGACCGTGCTCTCGCGCTGCCAGCGGCATGAGTTCCGCCGCGTGCCGGCGGCCGAGATCGCCGCCTACCTCGAGCGGCGCTGCGCCGAAGAGGCGCTCGAGGCCGAGCCGCCGGCGCTTGCGCTCATCGCCCGTTCCGCCACCGGCAGCTGGCGCGACGCGATCTCGCTGCTCGATCAGCTCGCCTCGACTGGCGAGCCGATCACCGTGGCGCGCACGCAGGACGTGCTGGGGACGGCCGCCGGCGACAGCGTACGAGCGATCCTGCAGGCGGCCGCCGAGGGTCGGGCGGGCGAGGGCCTGACCGCGATCCAGGCCGCGCTCGACGGCGGCGCCGATGTGCGCCAGCTGGCGAGACAGATCGTCGAAGCCCTGCGCACGATTCTCGTGATCCAGATGGGACAGCCCGGCCTGGTCGAGGCGCCGATGGAAACGGGGGCCGAGATGGAGGGCCTGGCGGGGCGACTCACCCTCGACGCCGTCCTGACCGGGCTGCGCGCCTTCGGGCGGGTGGCGGTCGAGGCGCGCCTCGGGTGGCAGCCCTCGCTCGGGCTCGAGCTGGCCCTGCTCGACATGATCCTGCCGGCGCGTGATCCCGGCGCGGCGCCCGCCGCGCCGCCGCGCCGCGAAACGGCCGCGCCGCCGGCTGCCAAGGCGACGCGCGCGACCGACCCCCCGTCTCCGCCGAGCGCGGCCAGGACTCCACCCGCCGATGCGACGCCCGCCGCGCCGCCGTCGTCGGACCCGACGATCGGCTCGAAGACCGTCGCCGAGAACTGGAGCGCCATTCTCGAGGCGGCCTACCGGCTCGACACGCGCACCCAGGCGCTGTTGCGCTCGGGGCGGCTGCTGGGCGTTCGCGACGGACGCGTCGTGGTGGGATTCCCGACGGAGATCTTGCGCGAGAAGATGGAGAAGGGCCACAGCCTGACGTACGCCCGCCGGGCGATCGAACAGGTCCTGGGCGCGCCGCTCGATGTCCGCTGTGTCCTGCTCGCGGCCGGATCGGCGGATGGGGAGCCGGCGCCGCCGGAGCCCATCGACGGCGAGGGGATGGTCGCCACCGCCGTTCGTGAACTCGGCGGGCACGTGGTGGCCGTGCGGCCGGCGCCTCCCGAAGCCAACGCCTGACGCGCGTCGGGCTGTTCCGACCAACAGGTTCAAGGCATGGATTTCTTGGGTCAGTTACGCGACATGCAGAAGAAGCTGGAGTCCGCCCGCGCCGAGCTGGCGAACGAGACCGTCGAGGCTAGCGCCGGCCGCGGCGCGGTGCGCATCGTGATGAGCGGGACGCAGGAGTGCCGCGCGGTGCGCTTGGCGCCGGAGGCGGTTGGTCCGGATGGTCGGGAGACGCTCGAGGAACTGATTCGTCTGGCGGTCAACCAGGCGATCCACGAGTCGCAGCTCCTGGCGGCGCGCAAGCTCGGCCCGCTGGCCGGGCCCCTGGCGGGGGCGGGGACGGGTCCGTGACCCCGCGGCCGACCATGGCGAGTCGAAGGAGGGCGGCGGGGTGACGAGGCTGCTGCCGAGGCCGGTGGAGCGGCTGGTCGATGCCTTCGCCCGGCTGCCGGGGATCGGCCCCAAGACGGCTTCGCGGCTGACGTACTTCCTTCTCAAGGCGCCGGAGTCTGAGAGCCTGGAGCTGGCTCAGGCGTTGCAGGAAATGCGCGGCGGGACCGCGCTGTGCAGCGTGTGCTTCAACATCACCGACCGCGGGGTGGATCCGTGCGCGCTGTGCCGGGATCCCGCGCGGGAGTCGGGGCTGCTGTGCGTTGTGGAGGCGCCGCTGGACGTCGTGGCGCTGGAGAAGACGCAGGCCTATCGTGGCCGGTATCACGTCCTGCACGGGGCGCTCTCGCCGGTGGAAGGCATCGGCCCGGAGGACCTGCGGATCGAGGAGCTCGTAGCGCGTGTGGAGGCGGGCGGGGTGACCGAGGTCATCCTGGCGACGAACCCGACGCTCGAGGGCGAGGCGACGGCCTTGTTCCTGCGCAAGCGGCTCGAGGCGCACCCGGTCAAGGTGACGCGTCTGGCGCGCGGCCTGCCGGCGGGCGGCGACCTGGAGTACGCCGACTCGCACACCCTGTCGCAGGCGCTGGAGGGCCGGCGGGAGGTGTAATCGCCCATCGCCAATCGCGGATGGCCGACGGGCGACGGGCGACGGGCGATGGCGTCTGACAGATTGCCCTTGACACCCTGGTGGGGGCGGCTATACTAAGGTCGGTAGGCGAAAGCGGTCTCGTCCCCAACGGGAAAGACCCCAGGAAAACCGAGGGCGAGGATGTCCGAGACCGTGGGCCAGCGAGTCGGGGGCCCAGCGGTCCGACCCCGGAGCCGGCGGGCCGGGCAGGTCTGCCGGTGCATGCGCGTCTCTCGCCTTGACAGTGCCGGGGCAGGGTGGTAGCATCGGTCCGCTCTGGTGCCAGAACCTTAACAACTGAAGAGTGACAGAGAGCCCTGCGAGCTCGCGTCCAGTTCCATCCCAAGACACGCTGCGTCTTCGGACGCGGAAGTCTTACGGAGAGTTTGATCCTGGCTCAGGATGAACGCTGGCGGCGTGCCTAATACATGCAAGTCGAACGAGGGCAGCCCCGTAGCAATACGAGGCTGTTCCTAGTGGCGAATGGGTGAGTAACACGTAGGCGACCTGCCCCGGAGAGGGGGATAACCCCGCGAAAGCGGGGCTAATACCCCGTACGTTCCGAAGGGTTAGAGGCCTTCGGAGGAAAGTTCCGCGTCAGCGGGACGCTCCGGGAGGGGCCTGCGGCCCATCAGCTAGTTGGTAGGGTAACGGCCTACCAAGGCGACGACGGGTAGGGGGCCTGAGAGGGTGGTCCCCCACACTGGCACTGAAACACGGGCCAGACACCTACGGGTGGCAGCAGTAGGGAATATTGCACAATGGGCGAAAGCCTGATGCAGCAACGCCGCGTGCGCGATGAAGGCCTTCGGGTCGTAAAGCGCTTTTCGGGGGGATGAGGAAGGACAGTACCCCCGGAAGAAGTCTCGGCTAACTACGTGCCAGCAGCCGCGGTAAAACGTAGGAGGCAAGCGTTATCCGGATTTACTGGGCGTAAAGCGCGTGTAGGCGGCTCGGTCAGTCGGACGTGAAATCTCCCGGCTCAACTGGGAGGGGCCGTTCGACACTACCGGGCTTGAGGGCAGGAGAGGGAGGTGGAATTCCGGGTGTAGCGGTGAAATGCGTAGATATCCGGAGGAACACCTGTGGCGAAAGCGGCCTCCTGGCCTGCCCCTGACGCTCAGACGCGAAAGCTAGGGGAGCGAACGGGATTAGAAACCCCGGTAGTCCTAGCTGTAAACGATGCGGACTTGGTGTGGGTGGCTTAAACCCCATCCGTGCCGTAGCTAACGCGATAAGTCCGCCGCCTGGGGACTACGACCGCAAGGTTAAAACTCAAAGGAATTGACGGGGGCCTGCACAAGCAGCGGAGCGTGTGGTTCAATTCGAGGCTACGCGAAGAACCTTACCAGGGCTTGACATGCACGTAGTAGGGATCCGAAAGGTGACCGACCCTTCGGGGAGCGTGCACAGGTGCTGCATGGCTGTCGTCAGCTCGTGCCGTGAGGTGTCCGGTTAAGTCCGGTAACGAGCGCAACCCCTGTCGCGTGTTACATGTGTCACGCGAGACTGCCGGTATCAAACCGGAGGAAGGTGGGGATGACGTCAAGTCAGCATGGCCTTTATGTCCTGGGCTACACACACGCTACAATGGCCGGTACAATGGGTCGCAAAGCCGCGAGGCGGAGCCAATCCTAAAAAGCCGGTCTCAGTTCGGATCGCAGGCTGCAACCCGCCTGCGTGAAGTCGGAGTTGCTAGTAACCGCAGGACAGCTATACTGCGGTGAATACGTACTCGGGCCTTGTACACACCGCCCGTCACGTCATGGGAGCTGGCAACACCTGAAGTCGGTGACCCAACCGCAAGGAGGGAGCCGCCCAAGGTGGGGCTGGTGACTGGGACGAAGTCGTAACAAGGTAGCTGTACCGGAAGGTGCGGCTGGATCACCTCCTTTCTACGAGAGCTGGCTAGCGGCCTGCGGGTTGCTGGCCGACTCACCCGGACGAGGCCCCGCTCGGTGGCGGGGCGCTGGACGGGGGCGAGCGGGTTCTCTGTCACTCTTCAGTTGTCGAGGGCTGGCGCCGGCGCGGGCCTTTAGCTCAGATGGTTAGAGCGTTCCTCTGATAAGGGAAAGGTCTCAGGTTCGAATCCTGAAAGGCCCACAGAGGAAGCGATCAGCGGGCAGCGCTCAGCCATCGACGAGGGCGGCCCGGCTGAGGGTTGACGGCGGACAGCTTGGAAGGGGATGTAGCTCAGCTGGGAGAGCGCTGCTTTTGCAAAGCAGAGGTCAGGGGTTCGAATCCCCTCATCTCCACCAGGCGCGAAGGTGGTGAGTGAACCGAGACGACGTGTTGGGGAAGGCGCGAACCGCATAACAAGGAACGGCGCAGGACGACCCGGCCCCGCGGCCCGGCGCTGTGCCGGGCCGGTTCTTTTCCAGGCCTGTTCGACCCCTCGCTCCCGCGCCGCCCTGAGCCTGTCGAAGGGCGGCCCGGAATCGGGTGGCCGAGCCCACCTCCCCCGTCAGGGGACGGGGAGCGCACCTTAACAACTGAATCGCGGCATCTGAAGAATCACTGGTTCTCCGCATCACGTCGACTAAGCTAGGCAGGGCGTGCGGTGGATGCCTTGGCGCCAAGTGCCGATGAAGGACGTGGAACACTGCGATAAGCCTCGGGAAGCCGTGTGCAGGCTGCCATCCGGGGATGTCCGAATGGGGAAACCCGGTCTCGACGCGCAAGCGTTCGGGATCATCCCCGGGCCGAATCCATAGGCCCGGGGAAGGGAACCTGGGGAACTGAGACATCTAAGTACCCAGAGGAAAGGAAACCATTCCGCTAGTAGTGGCGAGCGAACGCGGAACAGCCCAAACCGTGCCAGCTTGCTGGCGCGGGGTTGCAGGACCGACATCGGGAGAAGACCAGCGGCCGGCTAGCCGAAGGGTGTTGAAAAGCCCACCAGAGAGGGTGCTAGTCCCGTAGGCGAAAGCCGACCGACTCCCGTCGGGATCCTGAGTACCACCGGGCACGCTAATCCGGTGGGAATCCGGGGAGCCCACTCCCCAAGGCTAAATACACTTGGCGACCGATAGCGAACAAGTACCGCGAGGGAAAGGTGAAAAGCACCCCAGTTAGGGGAGTGAAATAGAACCTGAAACCGCGCGCCTACAAGCAGTCGAAGGGCTAATGGCGGGTCGGTGTCCCCCCGAAAGGGGGTGACGCGCCGCTAGGCCTGACGGCGTGCCTCTTGGAGAATGAGCCTGCGAGTTAATCTCTGTGGCCAGGTTAAGGGAGTCACACCCGAAGCCGCAGCGAAAGCGAGTCTGAACAGGGCGACGAGTCGCAGGGATTAGACACGAAACCGGGTGATCTACCCATGGCCAGGGTGAAGCGAGGCTAATCCCTCGTGGAGGCCCGAACCCGTCATTGTTGCAAAAATGTGGGATGAGCTGTGGGTAGCGGTGATATGCCAAACGAACCCGGAGATAGCTTGTTCTCCCCGAAATAGCTTTAGGGCTAGCGTCACGCGTTCAGTACCGGAGGTAGAGCACTGGATGGGCTAGGGGGCTTATCGCTTACCGAACCCAACCAAACTCCGAATGCCGGTACTCCACAGCGTGGCAGTCGGACGGCGGGAGATGAGTTTCGTCGTCGAGAGGGAAACAGCCCAGACCATCGGCTAAGGTCCTTCAGTCTGAGCTAAGTGGCAAACGATGTGGGACTGTTCAGACAGCCAGGAGGTTGGCTTAGAAGCAGCCATCCTTGAAAGAGTGCGTAACAGCTCACTGGTCAAACGGTCCTGCGCGGATAATATAACGGGGCTCAAGCTCAGCACCGAAGCCATGGGCCGCTCCGATCTGCGGATCGGGGTGGCAGTAGGGGAGCGTTCGGTCCGCGCCGAAGGTCGACCGCAAGGACGGCTGGAGCGGGCTGAAGCGAGAATGCAGGCATGAGTAGCGTCAAACACGTGAGAACCGTGTTCGCCGTATGTCTAAGGTTTCCGACGGAAGGTCCATCCGCGTCGGGTTAGTCGGGCCTAAGCCGAGGCCGCAAGGCGTAGGCGATGGATATCCGGTCAACATTCCGGAACCACCTGGGAGGAGCGAAGGGGTGACGCAGCAAGGTAGGCCAGCCGGCGATCGGTCGTGCCGGTGCCAAGCGTGTAGGCGCTGACGCCCGTAGGCAAATCCGCGGGCCGAGCCGAGGCGCGATGGCGTGGCGTAAGCCTGAAGTGGCTGAGCCAGGCTGCCGAGAAAAGCCTCGTAGCGTTGAGTCCCGGGTGTCCGTACCGCAATCCGACACCGGTAGACGGGTTGAGCATACCCAGGCGAACGGGAGAACCCTCGTTAAGGAACTAGGCAAGTTGGCCCCGTAACTTCGGGAGAAGGGGCGCCTGCAGACGTGAAGCTTATCCAAGTCCAGCGTCCGCAGGCCGCAGTGAAAGGGCTCTAGTGACTGGTTAACAAAACCACAGGTCTCTGCGAAGCCGTAAGGCGACGTATAGGGGCTGACGCCTGCCCAGTGCCGGAAGGTTAAGGGGAAGGGTTAGTCCCCGCAAGGGGACAACGCTCTCAACCGAAGCCCCGGTGAACGGCGGCCGTAACTATAACGGTCCTAAGGTAGCGAAATTCCTTGTCGGGTAAGTTCCGACCCGCACGAACGGCGTAACAACTAGAGCACTGTCTCAACGAGGGACCCGGCGAAATTGAACTAGTGGTGAAGATGCCATTTACCCGCAGCAGGACAAAAAGACCCCGTGGAGCTTTACTACATCTTGGCATTGAGTTCGGGCTCCGTCTGTCTAGCATAGGTGGGAGGCTGTGAAGCTGGGGCGCTAGCCTCGGTGGAGCCGACCGTGGAATACCACCCTGACGAAGTCTGACCCCTAACCCCTGACCGCCATCCGGCAGGGGGACCGTGCCAGGTGGGTAGTTTGACTGGGGCGGTCGCCTCCCAAAGGGTAACGGAGGCGCCCAAAGGTTCCCTCAGGCTGAATGGAAACCAGCCGCGGAGTGTAAAGGCACAAGGGAGCTTGACTGCAAGACCAACGCGTCGAGCAGAGACGAAAGTCGGGCTTAGTGATCCCACGGTACCGGGTGGAAGGGCCGTGGCTTACCGGACAAAAGCTACCCCGGGGATAACAGGCTGGTGAAGCCCAAGAGTTCACATCGACGGCTTCGCTCGGCACCTCGATGTCGGCTCATCGCATCCTGGGGCTGGACAAGGTCCCAAGGGTCGGGCTGTTCGCCCGTTAAAGCGGTACGTGAGCTGGGTTCAGACCGTCGTGAGACAGGTCGGTCTCTATCCGCTGTGGGCGCAAGGGACTTGAGGGGAGCTGCCCCTAGTACGAGAGGACCGGGGTGGACAGACCGCTGGTGTGCCAGTTGTCGTGCCAACGGCATCGCTGGGTAGCTACGTCTGGCAGAGATAACCGCTGAATGCATCTAAGTGGGAAACTCGCCCCAAGATAAGGTCCCTCACCCCGAGCGCAAGCGAGGGGGTAAGGCCGCAGGAAGACCACCTGCTACATAGGCGCCAGGTGTAAAGCCCGTAAGGGCTGAGCCAAGGCGTACTAATGGCCGAGGGCTTAGCTGTGATGCGGAGAACCAGTGGTTCTTCCGAGATCGCCAATCGAGGATCGCGCCCCGCGCTGCCTGGCGGCGATGGCCGATGTGCGATTGGGTGATACGCGATGACCGCGATTCAGTTGCAACCAGTGAAATCGCCTCTTGGTGATTGAAGCGGCGGGGGTACACCCGGTCCCATCCCGAACCCGGAAGTTAAGCCCGCCAGCGCCGATGGTACTTGGCTGGAAACGGCCTGGGAGAGTAGGTCATCGCCAAGAGGCTTTTTCGTTGCTGGCACGGGCTCGACCGATGCGGCCCCGCTCGCCGGCCGGACGCCCCCGCCTCATCGGACCGGCCGCGATCGACCGGACGGTCGCCCCCGCCTGCCAGCGGACGTCAGCCGGATCAACTCCCCGGACACCCCATGGCCAGACCCCTCGATCGATTCGCCCTGTATCCGTTCTTGCTTGCCGTCTTCCCGGTCCTGTCCCTGCTCGCCGCCAATCTCGCCCGGCTGGACCCTTCCGACGCGCTGCGGCCGCTGGTGCTGTCGCTGGCGCTGACCGGCGTCGTGTGGGGAGCGGCGCGGCTCCTGATGCGAACTTGGGATCGGGCGGCGGCTCTGACGGCGCTGCTCGTCGTGCTCTTCTTCCTCTACGGGCATGCCTACGCCTTCTTTCGTACCATCCCGGCGCTGGACGACGTCCTCGGGCGACATCGCTACCTCGTCCTGGCGAACGCCGTCGTGCTCGTCGGCGCGGCCCTCGTGCTCCGCAAGCGCCCGCCGTCGCCTTCCTTCACGCGGTTCCTCAACATCTTTGCGCTGGTTGCCGTCGGCCTGAGCCTGGCGCAGGTGGCGTGGACCGTCGCTCGCTCGTGGCCTCAACGGGCCGCCCCCGAGCGGCCCGACCCGGCCGCCATCCCCCTCGCGACTCCGGGCGAGATGCCGCGGCCCGATATCGACTACATCGTCCTCGACGCCTACACGCGCCAGGACGTGCTGCGCGACACGTTCGGCTACGACAACCGCCCCTTCCTCGACGCCCTGGAGGCGATGGGGTTCGTGGTCGCCGACGACAGCCGCAGCAACTACGCCGTCACGCGACTCTCCCTGCCATCGTCGCTGAACCTGGACTACCTGGAGGCCATCGGACCGCCGCTCGACCCCGCCGCCACCGACGCCGTCTGGCTCGACGCCGCCGCACGCTACAGCATCGTTCGGCGCTCGCTCGAGGCGGCCGGCTACACCACCGTCGCCTTCGAGTCGGCCTACGGCATGACCGACTGGACCGATGCCGACGTCTACCTCTCTCGACGTCCCCTGGCACTCTCGCAGGCGCGAGCCCTGGGACAGGTCACACCGTTCGAGGTCCTCCTGATCCAGACCTCGGCCGGAAGACTGCTGCTCGACGCGCCGACCTGGCTCAACGCCGCGCTGGGTACCGACCTCAAGACGCCGCACGAGCAGCACCGGGAGCGGATTCTGTTCGTCCTCGACGGTCTGGCGCGCATGCCGGAGGTCCCCGGCCCGAAGTTCGTCTTCGCCCACCTGATGACGCCTCACCCGCCGTACGTCTTCACCGCCGACGGTGGCGTGGCGCCCGATCCGGCGTTCTTCTCCCTGGCGGTCGAGCAGGGCCAACCGGCCGGGCTCGATCCCATCGAAGGTTACACCAGCCAGGTCGCGTTCCTGAACTCTCGACTGCTCCCCGTCCTGCGCGCCATCTTGGAGCAATCGCCAGGCGAGCCGATCATCGTGATCCAGGGAGATCACGGCGCGGTCGGCGTACCCCCCGCCGATCGGCTGAAGATCCTGAACGCCTACTACCTGCCTCCGCCGGTGCGCGGCCGCGCCTACGACGCCATTTCGCCCGTCAACACCTTCCGGCTGATCTTCACGTACCTGGGTGCGGACCTTCCCCTCCTGCCGGACCGGTCCTTCTACTCCTCCCTCGAGCGCCCCTTCCGGCTGACGCCGATGCCCTGAGGCCGTGGCCCGGCTTCATGACCGCGGTACCGCCTCGCCCGACGGACAGTTAGGGAACTGCAAACACGACCGGGCAGGATGGGTTCTACACTGGATCCGAAACCGGGCGCAGGGAGGCCCGCATGCCACAACAGGCCGTTCTGATCATCGACGACGAGGGAGCCTACAGCCGGGTCGTCGCCGAGTTTCTCCAAAAGCGCGGCTTCCGCGCCCGCACCGCCGGCCGCGGGCTGGGCGGCCTGTTCGCCGCCAAGCGCGACCGGCCCGACCTGATCCTGCTCGACGTCATGATGCCGGAGGTCGACGGGCTGGAGGTGCTGCGCAAGATCCGCCGCGATTCGACTCTGGCTCGCACGAAGGTTCTTGTGATCAGCGCGCTGGCCACGGACGCCGACCGTCGAGCGGCGCTCGACGCCGGTGCCGACGGATTCCTGGCGAAGCCGTTTACGCTCGAAGAGTTGACCGCCACGCTCTCGCAGTTCGGGCCGGCCGACGCGGGGCGCCCGCCTGAGGTGGAGGTCTCGCCGGCGGGCGGCTGAGCCGCCGGCCGGTCTCGGATTCGCGCGCCGGCCTGCCGCGGCGCAGCCTCGAGCCAGTTGTTGGCGAGGGCCGGGTGAAGTAGAATCGCCCCGACGCCGAACGGGCCGGGCGGCGTGCCAAGGAGAATCGCTCGGACCAGGACCCGGTGCCGCCCAGGGCGCCGGGGACAGGGCTAGCGAGGGGGAAAGCGGGTGCTCTCCAGTCTGCGTGTCCGGCTCGTCCTGCTCATCTTGCTCGTCGTACTCCCGCTCGCTATCCTGCTGGGAGCATCCGCCTTCGAACTGCGCCAGCGGGCGCGGCTCGAAGCTTCGTCGACCACGCTGAACCTCGCCCGCGCCGCGGTGAGGGAGTACGAGGCGCTGGTCCAGGGCGCGCGGCAGCTTCTGCCTGCCCTGGCCGCCACCGGCGAAGTCCTCCGCCAGGACGGGGCGGCCTGCAGCGAGGAATTCGCCCGCCTCCTGGCTCAGTACCCGTTCTACGCCAACCTGGGCGCGGCCGACGCCGACGGGCTCATCTTCTGCAGCGCCCGCCCCTTCACGCCGCCCGTCGATGTTTCGGATCGACTGTACTTCCGCCACGCCATGGAGAGTGGAGGCTTTGCCGTTGGCGAGTTCCAGATCGGACGGATCACCGGCATTCCCACCGTCAACTTCGGCTACCCGGCTGTGGCGCCCGACGGACGGACGATCGCCGTGCTATTTGCCGCCCTCGATCTGCAGTGGGTCAACGATATGGCCGCCGCCGCCGACCTGCCGTACGGGGCGACCCTGACCATCTTCGACAAGAACGGCACCATCCTGGCCCGCTATCCCGATCCGACGACGTGGGTCGGCCGGACCGACCCCGAGGCAGACATCCTGGAAGCGACCCTCGCCGGCCGGCCGGAGACGACGATCGAGGCGCGTGGTTTCGACGGGGGCGAGAAGGTCTACGGAATCCTCCCGCTGGAGGCCGGCCCCGCTCCCGGGGTCTTCCTGAGCGTCGGCATCCCGACGGAGCAGGTCTACGCGCCGGTGGTAGCCATCGAGCGCGCTCAGCTGTTCGGCCTGGTGTTGCTGACGGCCCTGGCGGTTGCGACAACCTGGGCGCTCGGCGAGCGGATGATCGTGCAGCGGGTCGAAGCGTTGACGCGCGCCGCCCGCCGATTGGGCGAGGGCGCGCTCGAGACACGCACCGGGATCCTCGAGGGGGAGGACGAGCTTGCTCGCCTGGCGCGCGATTTCGATCAGATGGCCGCCAAACTCCAATCGCGGGAGGCGGCCTTGCAGCGCGTCACCCGCGAGCTGCAACGCTCGAACCGGGCGCTGCGGCTGATCTCCGAGTGCAACGGCGTGCTCATCCGGGCGACCGACGAGCAGTATCTGATGACGAAGATCTGTCAGACGATCGCCGCCGCTGGCGGTTTCCCTCTCGTCTGGGTCGCCTTCGAGGACGCCGGTGGGGCGAAGCCGCTGCGCGTCGGCGCCGCCGCCGGATCGCGCACGGAGTACCTCGAGAGTCTCCTCGGCGAGGCCGCGGAGCAGGCGATTCTCCAGGGCCCGGCGGCGAGGACGATCCGCGATGGGCGCCAGGTCATCATCCAGGACGTGCGGCAGGATGCCGAGGCTCCGGCCTGGAGGGAGAAGGCCGCCTTGTTCGGGTTCGGCTCGTGCGCGGCCTTCCCGCTGACCGGTCCGGCGGGCGAGCGCGGAGCTCTCGTTCTCTTTGCCGAGGCCGTCTCGGCCTTCGACGAAACGGAGATCCGGCTGCTGCGCGAGCTGGCCGACGACCTGAGCTACGGCATCCACGCGCTGCGCCGGGACGCCGAGCGCCGCCGGGCCCAGGAGGAGTTGCTGCGCCTGGAGGAGTTCCACCGCGGCATCGTCGACAACATCACCGAGGGAATCGTCTTGATCGGTTCGGACGGCCGGTTCGCCTTCGCCAACCAGGCCGCCGAGCGGATGCTGGGCTTCGGGTCCGGTGAACTGGTCGGCCGGCACTGGAAGTCGATCGTGGCTCCCGCCGACCAGCCAACGGCGCTGGAACGCCTCGCCGCGCGCCGCCCGGACGAGATCGATCGCTACGACATCACCTTCGTGCGCAAGGACGGCCAGGAGATCCGCGCCCGGGTCAGTGTCCGGTCGGTGGTGGAGTCCGGCGAGCTGGCGGGCGCGCTGTGCGTCTTCACCGATGTCACGGCCGAGCGGGCGATCCAGCGCCGGGTCGAACTCCAGGACCGCCTGGCGGCGGTCGGCCAGCTGGCGGCCGGGATCGCCCACGACTTCAACAACATCGTCGGCGCCGTCATCCTCTACGGCGAGATGTTGCTGGCCGAGGAACCTCTATCGGAGCAGGCCCGGGAGCGGATCCGGACGATCATCGCTCAGGCCCACCGGGCCGCCGACCTCACCCAGCAGATCCTCGACTTCGGGCGGAAGTCGATTGTCGAGCGGCGTCCCCTGGACCTGATGCGCTTCGTTCGGGAGTTCGAGCGGATGATGGCGCGCACCCTGCCCGAGACGATCCGGCTGCGCGTCGAAGGCGAGGGCAGCCACAGCGTCAACGCCGATCCGGGCCGGCTGCAGCAGCTCCTGATGAACCTGACGCTCAACGCCCGCGACGCCTGTCGGGACGGAGGCGAAATCATCATCGGGCTGGAGGCCATCGACGTCGCCGAGGGCTCGCCGCCGTACCGCGACATGGCCCCCGGGCCGTGGATCGTGATGACGGTCCGCGACAGCGGTGCCGGAATCCCGCCCGACGTCCTGCCCCACATCTTCGAACCGTTCTTCACCACCAAGGCCGCCGGCGAAGGCACGGGCCTCGGGCTGTCGCAGGTCTACGGCATCGTCAAACAGCACGACGGCTACATCGATGTGCGGAGCGAGCCCGGGAAGGGCACCACGTTCCTGGTCTACCTGCCGGCGGTCTCCGCCTCGGCGCTCGAGACCGCCCGGGACGCCCCGCCCGTGCAATGGCGGGGGAGAGGGCAGACGATCCTCGTCGTAGAAGACGACGAGGCGGCGCGGCTGGCGCTGGTCGACACGTTGCGGCACCTGAACTACGAAGTGCTGATGGCGGAGGATGGCGAGAAGGCGATCGAGGTGTTCCGCCAGGCCGGTGGGCGGATCGCCCTCGTCATGAGCGACGTCGTCATGCCGAAACTAGGTGGTCTGGGCCTGTTCCGCGAACTGCGCAAGATCCAGCCGGACATCCGGGCGCTCCTCGTCACCGGATACCCGCTGGGGAGCGACATCCGGGAACTGCTGGAAGCCGGCCGGGCGGCGTGGATTGAGAAACCCTTCGACAGCCAGACCCTTGGGCAGCGCGTCGCGCAGCTGCTGAGCGGCTAGACACCTGGCCCGTCGGGCCCGGCAGGCGAATCGAAGCGCATCGGGGAGAGCTTCGCTCCGGCCGGGGTGCTGGTGGGGATCACTCGTGGGATGCCGGCCGACCAGCGGTCGTCCGCAGGAGTCTTGCAAGCCGAGTGTAAGCCTGGGAACCGACCGTCGCTCCTACAATACGGGGGGAGCCGCGCGTCCGTGCCCCCCGGAGAGGCCATGAGCCGATCGGCCGTGCTTGTCGTCGACGACGAAATCTCCTACACGGGCGTGGTCCAGGAGATTCTCAGCACCTACGGACTCAACGCGGTGATCTCGCACCGCGCCGAAGACGCGCTGGCGATCCTCGACAGTCTGCGGCCGCGCCTGATCCTGCTCGACATGATGATGCCCGAGATGGATGGCCTGACGCTGTTGCGTGCGATTCGCGCACGTCCGGCGTTCCGCGAGACGCCTGTCATCATGGTTTCGGCCAAAGTGATGCCCGATGAGCGACAGGCGGCGCTCGAGGCCGGCGCCACCGACTTCCTGGCCAAACCCTTCCGCGCCCGCGAACTGCGGGCTGCGATCCGGCCCTTCGTCCCCGTCCCCACGACCGGCACCCTGAACCAGGGGTCGCTGCCGCGTTAGGCCGCATCGCGGCGTCGAGCTCACCGATAGCCGCAGGGCTGCGGCGAACCTCGCGAAACGACGGCGCGCGCCCCCGCCTGCGGAGGAACGCACGCCGTCGTCCGTGCGGCGGTCCCGAGCGGAATTGCTGTGCCGGCCCTTCCCCTGGGAAGGGGTATCGAGCCGCCGCCCCGAAGGTTTACCGGCCGAGGAGAATGAAGATGCCGGCGGCGATGGCGACGACCGCCAGCACCACGCTCAGACCTCCCAAACTGACGAACGCCGACAGCCCGGTGAGGATCAACCAGACGGCCAAGAGCAGCATCCCGATGTTGCGCGTGAATTTCACGGTTTTCCTCCTTGAGATGAGAAGCCCAGGAGAGTCCCGCGCTCGAGCCCGCCACTGTCCGTAACACCAGACGGAGGCGGGAGTTGCACGATTCCCCCTACGTTCGACCGACGATGGCAGCGATGGGGGGGTCGGGCCTGGTGGAGGCCGCTTTCTCGACGGGCTCCCCATCGCCAATAGCCGCGCCGGCTACGTCCGCGACGGCCCGCGTGAAGCGTCGTAGGTCGGCCGTCGCCGCAGACGCGCATCGGCCGGGCACCCTGACCGACCGACGACGACCGCGGCCCGCATGCTTGCTCCTCGCCCTGCGGCGCGCTATCATCCGCGTGTGGACGAGGAACAACTCATCGCCGAAGCCCGCGCCGGGGACGTCGAGGCCTTCAACCGCCTGGTGCTGGCTCACCAGTCGCAGGCCTACCATCTGGCCTACCGCATCACCGGCGATCGCCAGACGGCGGCCGACGCGACCCAGGAAGCCTTCCTCTCGGCCTATCGCAAGCTGAAGGGTTTTCGCGGCGGGTCGTTCCGCGCCTGGATCCTGCGCATCGTGACCAACGCCAGCTACGATGAGCTGCGTCGCCGCAAGCGACGGCCGGCCGACTCGCTCGAGGAACTCGAGGAGGCTTCGTCCGACGGCGACGGCGTCGTCCGGGTGGACCCGCTCTTCGGCCGCGACGAAGGCCCGGAGCGTGCCGCCGAGCACGCCGACCTCACCCGGGCGATCGAGCGCTGCCTGGAGGTGCTGTCCCTCGAGTTCCGCACCGTCGTCATCCTGGCGGACGTGCTGGCGCTCGACTACCAGGAGGTGGCGGCGGCGATGGGGTCGCCCGTGGGGACGGTGCGCAGCCGTCTGGCGCGCGCCCGCGCCCGGCTGCGCGAGTGCCTGGAGGGAAGTCGGGAACTCCTGGGCACCATCGGGCGTCTCGCGGAAGGGAACACCGCATGAGCACGTTGGGCCGCCTTCCCTTCCGCGAAGTCGATCGCCTGTCGGCGTACCTCGACGGCGCCCTGCCGCCGGGCGACCGACGGCAGGTCGAGGCGCGCCTGGCGGCTGACCCCGTCCTGCGATCCGCGCTCGAAGAGCTCCGACAGGTCCGGGCGGCGCTGCGATCGCTCCCCGAGCCGCGGTTGCCGCGCCAGTTCACCCTGCGCGCGGCAGCCCTGCCCCGGCGCGCCACTCCGGCGTACCCGTACCTTCGCTTCGCCACGGCGCTGGCCGTGGCACTGTTCGCCGTCACGACAGGGCTGCGCGCCCTCGGCGGGATCAGCCTGGCGCGCTTCACGTTCGGGGCCGCCGCCCCCGCGATGGAACCGGTGGCTGAGCTCGCAGCCGAGGCACCCCCGGCCGCCGGGGCTTTCGCCGCGACCCAGCCGGCGGAAGACGCCATGTTGCCGGAAGCTCTCGCTCTGGTCGCTACCGGCGCTCCCTCGCCGACGTCGTGTCCGGATTGCCCGACCATCACCGCCGGGCCCGAGGTCCAGCTCCGCACGCCTGGCACGCCGACGCCCGGCGGCGTCGAGACCACAGCCGGCGAGGTCGCATCGGAGAAGGCCATGGCATCGGAGGCCGAAGCGACCCCGTCGCTACTCCCCGCCGCCCAGTGGATGCTGGGTCTGGCGGCGGTCGTGCTGGGCGTACTGACGGTGCGCGCGCGCCGGGCGCGCTGAGCGTGTCGGACCCGGCAATCCGCTTCTGCCCGGCGTGCGGTCATGCCCTCGAGCGCCGCCAAGCCTTCGGCCGGGAGCGGCCGGTGTGCCCCCAGTGTGGACGAATCCATTTCGAGGACCCCAAGGTCGTCGCCGGTGTGCTGGTGCTGCGCGACGAGAAGGTGCTCCTCGTTCGCCGCGCCGGCGAGCCGCAGCAGGGCCGGTGGTCTCTTCCGGCGGGCTTCGTCGACGCCGGCGAAGACCCGCGTCAGGCCGCGGCTCGCGAGTGCCTCGAGGAGACCGGGCTCACGGTCGAAGTCGGCGAGGTGCTCGACGTCTTCGCCGGGCGCGAGCATCCGGCGGGAGCCGACATCGTGCTGGTGTTCCTGGCGACCGTGCGCCGAGGAGAACCGCGCCCTGGCGACGACGCCGACGCGATCGGCTTCTTCGGCCTCGAGGACCTCCCGCCGCTGGCGTTCCGGGCGACGCAGGCTTCGATCGACCGCTGGCGCGGGCGCCGCCTCGCCGGCCGGATGCTATAATCGCACGAGCGACCCGACGCAGGGTCGCTTCGTCTTCCCGGAGGCCCGGCGGGCCAGACCCATCGCCTTCCGACGATGCTTCACTTCGACGTGTTCACCGTCTTCCCCGAGCTGCTGGAGCCGTACCTGGCGGCGAGCGTGATCGGGCGGGCACGCCAGGCGGGCCGGCTGCGGGTCGAGGTACACGACGTGCGCGACTACACCACCGACCGTCATCGCACGACGGACGACACGCCCTACGGCGGCGGCGGCGGCATGGTGATGAAGCCGGAGCCGCTGTTCGCCGCCGTGCGCAGCGTGCTCGGACAGGCCCTGGCGACGACGCCCGTCATCCTCCTCACGCCGCAGGGGCGCCGTTTCGACCAGTCGGTGGCGCGAGACCTGGCGAGCCGGGATCGCCTGGCGCTCCTGTGCGGGCGGTACGAAGGCGTCGACGAGAGGGTCCGCCAGTATCTGGCGACGGACGAGATCTCGATCGGCGACTACGTCGTGACCGGCGGAGAGCTCCCGGCGCTGGTCGTCGTCGACGCCGTGGCGCGGTGCCTGCCAGGCGTGCTGGGCGACGAGGATGCGGCCGAGGACGACTCGCATGCCTCCGGACTGCTCGAGTATCCGCACTACACGCGTCCTGCCGACTTCGAAGGCCACCTGGTACCGGACGTCCTGCTCTCCGGCGACCACGCTCGCATCGCCGCCTGGCGTCGACGGCAGGCGCTCGAACGCACCTGGCGGCGTCGACCGGATCTTCTCGAACGAGCCGCGTTGAGCGACGCCGACCGGCGCCTCTTGGATGACATCCGCCGCGAGCCCGGCGCGGCGGTGTGAGGGCGACGCATGACTCGCCACGCGCCTCCCGCGAGCCAGCGCCGGCGGCTCGCCCTGGTGTTGGCAGGGATCATCTTCGCCGCGGCGGCCTGCTCGGCGCCGGTGCTCGACGTGCCCTTCGGCCAGGGTGCCTCCCCCACCTCGACGCCGCAGCTCGTCGTCCCATCGCCGCCGCCTCCTCCGAGCATGCTCGTCGTCTGCCTCGCCGAGGAGCCGAATACCCTGTATCTCTACGACTCGCCGAACGCCTCGGCCCGCACACTCCTGCCGGCGCTTTACGACGGCCCGATCGACATCCTTGGGTACCGGCCGACTCCCGTGATCCTCGATGCGCTCCCGTCGGTCGAAGCCGGGACGGTTCGGTTCGAACCGGTGTCGATCTCCAGCGGCGACCTGTACTTCAACCCGGAGACGATGCTGCCTGAGACGATGGCGCCCGGGAAGCCGTTCCTGCCTTCGGGGTGCGCCTCGACCGATTGCGTGCGGCGATTCGAGGGCGGTCAGACGCGGATCGATCGGATGGTCGTCGAGTTTCGCCTGCTGCCCGACCTGGTCTGGTCGGATGGCGTTCCGCTCACGGCCCACGACTCGGTCTTCGCCTTCGATCTGGAGGCCGACCCGAGGACGCCGGGTCTGAAGGATCAGGTCAACCGGACGACGTCTTACGAGGCGCTCGACGATCGGACGGTGCGCTGGACGGGCATCCCCGGCTTCTTCGACGTCGAGTTCGCCACCAACTTCTGGACGCCGTTGCCGCGCCACGTGCTCGACGGCCTCGACCCGTCGGAGCTCCCCCAGCACGAGTCGGCGCGCACCACGCCCCTCGGCTGGGGCCCGTATGCGATCGAGAGCTGGACGCCGGGCGAGTCGATCGACTTCGTCGCCAACCCGAACTATCGCCGCGCCGGCGAAGGCGCGCCGGGCTTCGAGCGGCTGCACGTGCGCTTCGTGGGCCGCGATCCGGAGGCGGCGTTGCAGCAGATCCTGACCGGCGAGTGCGACGTGCTGGAAGAGTCGCTCGTCAACATCGAGAACCTCGACACCCTCCGGGGCCTGGCGGCCCAGGGTCGGCTGCGATGGCAGTCCGCACCGGGCAGCCTGTTGGAGCGCCTCGACTTCGCCGTCGCTCCGGCCGACGACCGTCCGAGGATTCTGGCTCACGTCGGAATCCGGCGCGCGCTGGCGGCGTGCATCGATCGCCAGGGGCTGATCGACTCCGTTCTGGGGGCAGGGGTGGCGGGGCCGGCCGGGTTCCTCCCCGGCGAGCATCCGCTCGCTGCGTCGGAGTCGTTGCCGGCGTACGATCCCGTCGCCGGGGCCGCCGCTCTGACCGAGCTGGGTTGGATCGACCATGATCAAGACCCGCAGACGCCGCGCGTGGCCCAGGGAGCGCCGGACGTGGCCGGCGGGACGGAGCTCGTCCTGTCGCTGCTCACGACCCCCGACGACGTTCATCGGGGCATCGCGGCGGCGATCGCCGACGGGCTGGCGGGCTGCGGCGCTCGAGTGAGAATCGAGGCGCTCGATCCGGCGGTCGTTTACGCGCCCTGGCCGGATGGCCCGGCGTTCGGTCGAAGGTTCGACCTCGTCGTCTGGCCCTGGCTCCAGTGGTTGGCCACGTCGTGCGAGGTCTTCACGTCGGCGGAGATCGCCTCGGACGACAACCCCGAAGGAAGCAATGCCAGCGGCTATCGGGACGCGGTCTACGATGAAGCCTGCCGGCAGGCGGAGATCGGGCCGCTCGGCGGGGAAGAAACCTCGGCGGCGGTCGGACGGACGCAGAGTCTTCTGACGGAGGCGCTTCCAGCGCTCCCGCTGTTCTACCGGCCCCGGTTGGCCGTTTCCGCACCCGGGATCTGCGGCCTCGAGGCGGACGCCACCGCGCCGCTGCTCTGGAACATCGAGGGGCTGCATGCCGACGGTTGCTGACGTGCGGCGATCCGCTGGGCGATCTCACCGCAGGAACATGTGTCCCCCAGGGCGGGCGAGGCCATCCGGGGGCCGGCGAGGCGCGGCGTTCGAGGTCGGATGCCCCGGTCGGAGCGGGACGATGTTCCCTGCCTCGAATTGACGGAGGGGGGCTTTACGGTATAATCCTCCGGCAAGCCCGCCCGGCCCGCCCAGCCACCAAATGGCGATCCTCCAGCAGGAGAGCAATCCCCGGATGCTTCGCGACCTGAGCAGTTCGCCACGCGTTCTCGACGTCACCGACCTAGCGACGCATTTCAAGACATCGGATGGGACGGTCCACGCCGTCAATGGCGTGTCGTTTCATCTGGATTCCGGCGAGACGCTGGGCATCGTCGGCGAGAGCGGCTGCGGCAAGAGCGTGACGGTGATGTCGATGCTGCGGCTGATCCCCGAGCCGCCGGGCCAGATCGTGCGCGGTCAGGCGCACTTCCTGGGGAAAGATCTGCTCCAGATGTCGCCGGACGAGATCCGCCAGGTGCGCGGGGCGCAGATCGCCATGGTCTTCCAGGATCCGATGACGTCGTTCAACCCGGTGTTGACGATCGGCCGGCAGTTGACCGAGCCGCTCGAGATCCATCTGGGCATGACGGGCAAGCAGGCCGAGACCCGGGCGGCGGAGCTGCTGTCGATGGTCGGCATCCCCAACGGCGCCGAGCGGCTGCGGGACTACCCGCACCAGTTCTCGGGCGGGATGCGCCAGCGGGTGATGATCGCCATGGCGCTTTCGTGCACGCCGCAGATTCTGATCGCCGACGAACCCACGACCGCCCTCGATGTGACGATCCAGGCCCAGATCGTCGAGCTGGTCAAGCGCCTGCGCGACGAAATCGGAATGGGCATCATCTGGATCACCCACGACCTGGGAATCATTGCCGGCATCGCCCACCGGGTGGCCGTGATGTACGGCGGCTTCATCATCGAGCACGCTCCGGTCAAGGAACTGTATGCCAACCCGCAGCATCCCTACACCATCGGGCTGCTGGGCAGCCTGCCGCGCCTCGACCAGCGGCGCGAACGGCTCGAGTCGATCGACGGGCTGCCGCCGGTGCTGTACGAGGAGCCGAAGTACTGCCCGTTCGCCGCGCGCTGCGCCTACGTGCAGGATCGTTGCCGCCAGGAAAATCCGCCGTTGATGCCGGTGGCGCCGCACCACGAAGCGGCCTGCTGGGTCGACGTGCGCACCGGAGCGTTGCGGGCATGACCGTGACCGCCGAACGCCTCGAGACGACCGCGCCCAGCGCCTCCCAGGACGGCGTCCTGCTGCAGGTCGAACACCTGGTCAAGCACTTCCCCATCACGCGCGGCATCATCTTGCAGCGCACGATCGGCGCCGTGCGCGCCGTCGACGACATCTCGTTTTTCATCCGCCGCGGCGAGACCTTCGGCCTGGTGGGCGAATCCGGCTGCGGCAAGTCGACCACCGGCCGCACCATCCTCCAGCTCTATCCGCCGACCTCCGGGCACGTCTACTTCGACGGGGTCGACCTGGTGACCCTCCCCCCCAACGAGATGCGGCGCATGCGCCGCCGGATGCAGATGATCTTCCAGGACCCGTACGCCAGCCTCAACCCGCGCATGACGGTCGGCGAGATCATCGCCGAGCCGCTGATCGTCCACCGCACGGCCCGCGGCCCGGCGATCCAGGAGCGGGTCGACGAGCTGCTCGAGCTCGTCGGGCTGAACCCGGCCTTCGCCAACCGCTACCCCCACGAGTTTTCCGGGGGCCAGCGGCAACGCATCGGCGTGGCGCGGGCCCTGGCCCTCAATCCGCTGTTCATCGTCTGCGACGAGCCGATCTCGGCGCTCGACGTCTCGATCCAGGCCCAGGTCGTCAACCTGCTGGAGGACCTCCAGCGGCGGTTCGGTCTAACCTACCTGTTCATCGCCCACGATCTGTCGATGGTGCGCCACATCTGCAACCGGGTCGGGGTGATGTACCTGGGCGTCCTGGTCGAGCTGGCCGATCGCGACGAGCTGTACAGTCATGCCCTGCATCCGTACACCCAGGCGCTGCTCTCGGCGGTCCCGGTCGCCGACCCGGTGGTCGAGGAGAAGCGCAAACGTATAATTCTGGAGGGCGACGTCCCCAGCCCGGCTAACCCGCCGTCCGGCTGCCGCTTCCGCACCCGCTGCTGGCTGGCGGACAAGATCTGCGCGGAGCAGGTGCCGGCGTGGCGCGAGGTGGCCGAGGATCACTGGGTGGCGTGTCACATGGTGTGAGCGCCCGGGCGAAGGCTCGGGCGGGTCCCGCGAAAGGAGGTGAGGCCCGGGGTTCCGCGGTGATCAGTTCGACGGTAGGCACGTGAGCGTACCCTTTTGCGTATCCCATCAAGGAGGGGAAGCATGCGCACCAAGCTCGTCAGTGTGTTCTCGCTGCTGGTCGTCGCGAGCATGGTCCTGGCCGCCTGCGGCACGCCGCAGCCCGCGGTCGTGACCGTGGTCGTCGGCGGCGAGGTCCAGGTGGTGACCGCCACGCCGGGCGCCGAGCCGGCCGGCCCGAAGGTGATCCGCGCGTCGGAGGGCGTGCCCGGCGACGTCCCGACGCTCGACCCGAACAAGGCGACGGACACCTCGTCGGTGACCTTCGTCAACGACATGACGATCGGTCTCACCTGGCTGGATGAGCGCGACGCCTCGGTCCACCCGGGGATGGCCGAGTCCTGGGACGTCTCCGAAGACGGCCTGACCTACACCTTCCACCTGCGGACCGGCATCCCGTGGGTCCGCTGGGACGGTGACGAGATCGTCCAGGTGCTCGACTGCGAAGGCAATCCGCGGACGGTGACGGCGCACGACTTCGAGTACTCCTTCAAGCGTGCCCTCGATCCGGCCACGGCCTCGGACTACGCCTACGTTCTGGCCTTCGCCATCAAGGGCGCCAACGAGTTCAACTCCGGAGAAGGCAGCGCCGATGACGTCGCTGTGACCGCCCTCGACGACGCTACGCTCGAGATCACCTTCCTCGAGGATGTCGCCTACAACCTCAACATCGTCAGCCTGTGGACCGGGCACGCCGTGCCGCGCTGGATCATCGAAGGCGACGACTGCACCGAGGCGCGCGGCGACCGCTGGTCGGAGCCGGGCTTCCATCAGAGCTACGGTCCGTTCGCTCTGAAGGAATGGATCCACGACTCCGAGATCACGATGATCAAGAACCCGTTCTGGCCGGGCACGCCCGAGATCCCGCAGCCGAAGCTGGATGAGGTGACCTGGCTGCTGGCCCTCGACTCTGCTGCCGCCCTGGCCGAGTACGAGGCCGGCAACATCGACGTCTCGCCGGTGCCGCTGGCCGACATCGACCGCGTCAAGGCCGACCCGGTGCTGTCGGCGGAGTTCCACAGCCAGGCGGTCCTGTGCACGTACTACTACGGTTTCAACACCAAGGCGCCGTTCGTCGACGACGTGCGCGTCCGCCGCGCGCTGTCGATGGCGATCGACCGCGAGAGCCTGGTCAACAACGTCACCAAGACCGGGCAGGAGCCGGCGCAGTGGTTCGCCCGGCCAGGCCTGACCGCCGCGCCGACGATGGAGACCCACCCGGATCTGGGGATCAAGTTCGATCCGGCGGCCGCCCAGGCCGAGCTGCAGTCCTACCTGGATGAGAAGGGCCTGACCGTCGATCAGCTCGACATCACCCTGATGTTCAACACGTCTGCCGGCCATCAGCGCATCGCCGAGGCCATCCAGCAGATGTGGAAGGACAACCTGGGGCTGACGGTCAACCTGACCAACCAGGAGTGGCAGGTCTTCCTCGAGACGATCCGCGACCCGGTCGCCACGCCGCAGATCTACCGCCTCGGCTGGTGCGCCGACTACCCGGACGCGAACAACTTCACGCGTGAAGTGTTCATCGCCGGTGGCTCGGCCAACCCGTCGGGCGGTGGCGGCATCGACTGGGGTCCGGGCGAGGGCAACTACGATCGGTTCGAGGAGATCGTGCTGGCGGCGGCGGTCGAAGAGGATCCGGCGGCTCGCGTGGAAATGTACGCCGAAGCCGAAGAGATCCTGGTCGACACCGACGCCGTGATCACCCCGATCTACTGGTACGCCAGCGCTGGGTTGACGAAGCCGTACGTCATCCGCACCTACCCGGTGACGGGTCACAACGACTACGTCTTCTGGGATATCCAGCGGTAACCCCGGGGATCGCGTTCTGGGGGGAGGGACTCCCTCCCCCCAGACGTCCCCCGGGGCTCCCCGGCCGCGGCGCGCCGCCGGGCGGGCGGCGGGCCGGAGCCGGGTCGAGCCTCGCTCCGGGAGTCGGTCATGGGTCGCTACATCATCCGCCGCCTGCTGTGGCTGCTGGTCGTCCTGTTGGCCGTTTCGCTGGTCACGTTCGCCCTGATGCACGCCGTCCCCGGCGGGCCATTCAACCGGGAAAAGGCGCTGCCGCAGGAGATCATCGATAACCTCAACGCCCGCTACCACCTCGACAAGCCCCTGCCCGTTCAGTACGCGCTGTATGTGTACGAGGTGCTCGTCCCGCAGCTCTCGGACATCCCGCCAGGCGTCTCGCAGCTCGACGACGCGCTGATCAACATCCGCCTCGGCGAGCGGCTGTGGCTGAAGTGGATGAACTTCGGCCCGTCGTATGTCTCGAGCAGCCGCACCGTCAACGACATCTTCAAGGACAACCTGCCCCTGTCGTTCCAGCTCGGCGTGATGGCCCTGACCTTCGCCGTGACCGTTGGCGTGCCGCTGGGGATCCTGGCCGCCCTGAAGCAGAACACGATCATCGACTACGCCGGGATGAGCGTGGCGATCTTCGGTGTCAGCGTCCCGGTGATCGTCCTCGGCCCGATCCTGGTGTCGATCTTCGGTGTGGTGCTGGGATGGTTGCCGGCCTCCGGCTGGGGCGCCAAGCCCCCCTGGACGATGGGACTGTTCCCCTCCGAGGTCAACCTCGACTACTTCCGCTACGCCTGCCTGCCCGTCGTGGCGCTCGGCTTCGGCAGCACGGCCGTCATGGCCCGCCTGAGCCGGGCCAGCCTGCTCCAGGTCGTACGGGAGGACTTCATCCGCACCGCCCGCGCCAAGGGTCTGGTCGAGCGGCTGGTCATCACGCGCCACGCGCTGAAGAATTCCCTCATCCCGGTCGTGACGATCCTCGGCCCGCTGTTCGCCGCCCTGGTGACCGGGACGTTCGTCACCGAGTTGATCTTCGGTCTGCCCGGCATGGGCAAGTACTTCGTCACCAGCATCACCAACCGCGATTACCCGGTCATCATGGGTACGATCCTGCTCTATGCCTTGTTCCTGGTCATCGCCAACCTGGTGGTCGACATCGTCTACGCCTGGCTCGACCCGCGCATCCGCTACAACTGAGCGGGAAGGAGAGGGTGATGGCGGTCCGCAGTGATGTTCTGAGGGTCGGTGCCGGCGGGGTCCCGTTGACCCGCCAGCGCGAGAGTCTGTGGGCGGACGCCGTGCGGCGGCTCTTGCGCAACCGCGCGGCGATCATCGGCGGGCTGATCGTCGTCGGCCTCGCCATCCTGGCGATCGGCGCGCCCGTGTTTGCGCCCAAATCCTTCTCCGAGCAGGTCCTGACCGACAACAACGTCGTGCCGGCGTGGATTCCGCGCGTCTTCCCCTTCATGCAGCCCTACGCCCGTATCAGCGACGGATATCCCTTCGGCGCCGACTACGTCGGGCGCGACCTGCTGAGCCGGGTCATCTACGGAGCGCGCGTGTCGCTGACGGTGGCGCTCGTGGCGCCGCTGATCAGCCTGCTCATCGGCGTGGTCTACGGCAGCATCTCGGGCTTCTTCGGCGGCCGCACCGACAGCATCATGATGCGCATCGTCGACGTGCTGTACGCCTTCCCGACCCTGCTGTTCATCATCCTGCTGATGGCCTTCTTCCGCAACACCTACGCCAAGCCGGACCCGGGCACCGTCGCCTATGCCATCAGCCAGCTCGACCAGCGGACGGGCGGGCTGCTGTTCATCTTCGTCGGTCTGGGCATCACTGCCTGGGAGACGATGGCGCGGCTGACGCGCGGCCAGGTGCTCTCGGTGCGCGAGAAGGAGTTCATCGAGGCGGCCCGAACGGTCGGCTCGGGGAATGGGCGCATCATGCTGCGCCACATCCTGCCCAACATCATCGGGGTGCTCGTGGTCTACGAGACGCTCGCCATCCCGGCCTACATCTCGACCGAGGCCTTCCTGTCGTTCATCGGGCTGGGCGTCAACCCGCCGACGCCGTCGTGGGGCATCATGATCGCCGATGGCGCTCCGGCCATCCGCACCTACCCCAACCAGGTGCTCCTGCCGGCGATCATGCTGGCGATCACGATGTTCGCCTTCAACTTCCTCGGCGACGGACTGCGCGACGCCCTCGACCCGCGTCTGCGCGGCACGCAGTAGTCGAGGCGTATGGATCGTGCGCTGCGCCGGCCGCGCCCTGTGGCGGCCGGCGCTCCGTCTGACGGACGGCCCGCACGGAGCAGACGGGCGCGGGCCGCGCTCCTCGTGCTCGGCGGCCTGTCGCTCGTGGCGGCCGGCGCGCTGGCCGGCGCCGAAGCGGCCGAGGCGCGGACGACCGTCGTGCCGCCGTCGGCGGCGGAACAGATCGAACGCGGGTTCGCGCTCTACCGCCTGTACTGCGTGTCGTGCCACGGCGACGCATTGCTCGGCCTGACCCCCTCCTATATCGCCCAGTGGCCGCCGGAAGATCAGAACTGCTGGCAGTCGAAGTGCCACATCGAGAACCACCCACCGGATGGCTTCGTCCTGCCGCGCGACATCCCGGCCATCGCCGGCGTCGGCGCCCTGACGAAGTTCCGCACCGCGGCGGATGTGTTCGCCTTCGTCCGGGCGCGCATGCCCTACCAGAACCCGCAGTGGCTGAGCGACGAAGAGTACTGGGCCATCGTGGCCTACGTCCTCGATCACAACGGCGTCCCGCTCCGGGCCGCCCTCGGCCCGGACAACGCCTCGAAGGTCGTGCTGCGTGCGGCGGAGCCTCAGCCCGAGGCGAGCCCCGCGCCGACCCCCCCTCCTGCACAGCCGGCGGCGGCGTTCGGCGGGAGCCCGACGGCGTCGCTCGTCGCCGTCGGGCTGGGCGTCGTCGTCGCGATCGTGCTGTTCCTCCGCCGTCGCGGCGATCCGCGCGCATCCGGCCAGTAAGACGCAACAGCGGATGGAGCGGGACGGAAGGCCTTCCGTCCCTCCGCGGCCAGCCGGGCTAGGCGCCACGATCCCTGCAAGTCCGGGCTGCTCGCAAGAGGCTTCGCCTCGCGACGCGTCCCGGCACGGCGTCGACCGCCCGAACCAGGCCGGAGGGGCGCCCGTGACCCCGCGGGCGGGGTATACTTCGGCACCGTTCGCCCGGACCCGAGTTTCCCGCGCATGGACCCGAACCCCACACCGCCCAACGTGACCACGGCGGACGGGCGCGCCCCTGTCCTGCTCGAAGTCAACGACCTGCGGACGTACTTCTACACCGACGACGGTGTGGTCAAGGCGGTCGACGGCGTGACCTACCAGGTCCGTGTGGGCGAGGTGTTCGGCCTGGTCGGCGAATCGGGCTGCGGCAAGACGGTCTCGGCGCTGAGCGTGCTGCGATTGATCGACCCGCCCGGCCGGATCGTCGACGGCACGGTGACCTTCCGCGGCCAGGTCCTCAACGGACTGACCGAGAGGCAGATGACCGACCTGCGCGGCAGCCAAATCTCGATGATCTTCCAGCAGCCCCAGTCGAGCCTGAACCCGGTCTTCAGCGTCGGGGAACAAATCGGCGAAGTGTTGCAGATCCACCTGGGGATGCGGCGCGCCGATGCCAGGCGCCGCGCCGCCGAGCTGCTGCGCTCGGTGGGGATCCCCGATGCCGAGGAGCGCCTGCGCAGCTATCCGCACGAGCTGTCGGGCGGCCAGGCCCAGCGGGTGATGATCGCCATGGCGCTGGCCTGCGCACCGCAACTTCTGATCGCGGACGAGCCAACGACCGCCCTGGACGTCACGATCCAGGCGCAGATTCTCGATCTGATGCGCGACCTGTGCGCGAAGCTGGGCACGGCCATCATCCTGATCACGCACGACCTGGGAGTCGTGGCGGAGATGGCGGATCGCGTCGCCGTCATGTACGCCGGGCAGATCGTCGAACAGGCCGACGTCGAGACGCTTTTCGCCCGCCCGCTCCACCCCTACACCCGCGGCCTGATCGCCTCGATCCCGGTGCTCGGGCGCGTGGAAGAGCGGCTGGACGTCATCCCCGGCGCGGTTCCGAACCTGATCGACCTGCCTGCCGGGTGCCGCTTCGCGCCGCGTTGCCGCTCGCGTGTGGAGCATGGCCTGACGATCTGTGAAACGCGCAATCCCGAGCTGGCGACTCACGAGGACGCCCACGCCGTCCGCTGCTGGCTGTACCAGGACGCCGAAGGCCATCGGGCGCCATTCGGGGGCGCCTCGGCCGCGACGACATGAGCGACGCCGCAACCACTCCTCCACCCGCCGGCGCGGCGGGGCCGAACGGGCGGAACCTGATCGAGGTCGAGGACCTGGTCAAGTACTTCCCGGTGCGTGGCGGCCTGCTGCAGCGCACCCAGGGCTGGGTGCAGGCCGTGGACGGGGTGTCGTTCGTCATCCGTCGCGGGGAGACCCTCGGCCTGGTCGGCGAATCCGGCTGCGGCAAGACGACCGTCGGCCGCGCCATCCTGCGGCTGATCGAACCGACTTCGGGATCGGTGCGCTTCGACGGGCAGGACGTGCTCCGGCTGCACGGCGCCGAGCTCAAGGCGATGCGCCGCAACATGCAGATCATCTTCCAGGACCCGTACTCGGCGCTCGACCCGCGCATGCCGGTCGGCGAGTCGGTCGGCGAAGGCCTGCGCATCCACCGCATCGGGACGCCGCAGGAGCGGAGGGCGATCGTGCTCGAGACGCTGCACAAGGTGGGGCTCGAACCGTATCACGCCGGACGCTATCCCCACGAGTTCTCGGGGGGGCAGCGGCAGCGCATCGGAATCGCCCGGGCGCTGGCCCTGCGGCCAAAGTTCATCGTCGCCGATGAGCCGGTCTCGGCCCTGGATGTGTCGATCCAGTCGCAGGTGCTGAACCTCCTCAAGGACCTGCAGGACGAGTTCGACCTGACCTATCTGTTCATCGCCCACAACATGAGCGTGGTCGAGCACATCTCGGACCGCGTGGCGGTGATGTACCTCGGCCGGATCGTCGAACTGGCGGGGCGGGAGGAGTTGTTCCGCAACCCGCTGCATCCGTACACCCAGGCGCTGATGTCGGGGATCCCGATCCCCGACCCGCGGCTGCGCCGAAAGCGAATCCTGCTGAGCGGCGACGTCCCCAGCCCGCTCGACCCGCCGCGCGGCTGCCACTTTCACCCGCGCTGCCCGGTGGCGTTCGAGCACTGCGCCGTGCAGGAACCGCCGCTCGTCGAGGTCAGCCCGGGGCACTGGGTGGCCTGCTGGCGGGTGGGGTAGAGCGGCGATTTCGGCCCGGCGTGCTCCGCCCCTTCGCCAGGGCCAGCGCGAGCACCCTCAGCCCGCCTGTACAAACGAGGCCTCCTTGGCGTGGGGCGTGCTAGAATCGCTTCATGGCCGAGGCGCGCGTGCTGCTGGTCGATGATCAGCGGCAAGTCACGCGCATGTTGCGCTCCAGCCTTGAACTCTCAGGCCGGGGATACGAAATCCTCGACGCCCCTTCCGCCGAAGAGGCGCTGCGGGAAATGGAGCGCGGCCCCATCGACCTGGTCGTCACCGACTTGCGGCTTCCGGAGATGACCGGGCTGGAACTGATCGCGCGCATCCGTCAGATCCACCCGCGGATGCGAGCGATCCTGGTCACGGGTCAGCCGACCCGGCAGGTGGAGGCGCAGGCCCGGGCGCTGGGAGTCGTCGCCTTCATTCCCAAGCCGGTCAGCACCACGCTCTTCCTCCAGGCCGTCGATCGGGCGTTGGCGCCGGACGGTCAGCCGGAGACCCCGATCACCGGCGACAAGGCGCGCGCCGCCGAGCGACTGATGACGATGCAGCGCGAACTCGGGGCCCGCGCCGCCCGCCTGGTGGCGCTCTCGGACGGCCGGCCTCTGCTGCACGCCGGCGAAGACGATGAGCAGGTTGAGCAGGCCCTGGCTCGCGCCGTGGAGGCCCTCGCCCTGAGCCTGCGAGACGCCGCGCCGACGTCTCGCCCGGCCCACTTTCTATACCTCGACGCCGATCCCCAGCATGTGTTCCTGACTAACGTCGGCCGCGACCGGGCGCTGGCCATCGGGTTCGCCGTCCGCCAGGAGGCCTGGCAAATGGGGGCGATCTTCCACTACGCGCGCCGCGTGGTCGACGAACTCGGCGAGATCCTGGCGGTGATGGAGCCGGGGCTGTCGGACGAGCCGGAGCCTGTGCCTGCGCCGGAACCGGGTGCTCCTCCGGAGGGCAGGTCGGCCGCCGACGAGCCGCCGACGACGCCGCGCGCCGTCCAGGAGTTCTGGGACGAAGCCGCGCGCAGCGCCGCCGGGCAGGCGCCGCGGCAGGAAGGCGCGTTGAGCTACGAGCAGGCGCGCCAACTCGGCCTGATCCCCGACGACTCGACCTCGTGAGCGCCCGCCGCCACCGGCATGTTACAATGCCCTCCCCCTGGGGCGTGGTGCAATGGCAGCACACCGGACTTTGAATCCGTGGATCTAGGTTCGAATCCTGGCGCCCCAGCCACGCCTCCGTCTCCCTTGCATCGTGTCTGAACCCGACGGGTTGACTTCTGCCTCGAGCCGGCAACCGGAGCTCCAGCGGCGCCGCCCGCGCCGTGGCCGGGCGAGTCGTGGAGGGAGCCATGCGCTGTGAATCGCTGATCCTGGCCGCGGGCCTCGGCACGCGGATGGTGTCGCGCGTTCCGAAGGCGTTCCATCGGCTGGGCGGGCGCCCGCTCGTGGCCTGGGTCGAGGCGGCTTGCCGCGCCGCGGTCGGAACGCCTCCGGTTATCGTCCTCGGCCCGGAGGTCGGGTCGTCGTCGGGGCATCTGCCTGAGGACGTCCGCCTCGTCGAGCAGGCCGAGCGCCTCGGCACCGGCCACGCTGTGCGACAGGCCGAATCCCTGCTGCGCGGGAAGGCGGACCTCGTGCTGATCGTCACGGCCGACATGCCGCTCGTGCGTGCCGAGACCCTGCGCCGGCTGGTCGATACCCAGCGAGGCAACCGCGGGCCGATGACCATGGCGACGGTCCAGGGCCGCGATTCACGCGGCTTCGGGCGGGTCATCCGTGGAGCCGATGGCCGCGTCAAGGCGGTCGTCGAGGAGGCGGTCGCCACGGCCGAGCAACGGACGATCGAGGAGTTGAACGCCTCGTGGTACTGCGTCGCCGGCGACTGGCTGTGGCCGAACCTGGAGCGGTTGACCCCGTCGGCCAAGGGCGAGATTTACCTGACCGACCTGGTGACGCTGGCCGCCGAGGCCGGAGGCGTGGCAACGACGACGGTCGAGGATCCGGACGAAGTCATCGGCATCAACACCCGCGAGCACCTGGCGCAGGCGGAGGCCGCCCTGCGCCGCCGCGTCAACCGCGAGTGGATGCTGGCCGGCGTCACCCTGATCGATCCGGCGACGACGTACATCGACGTCTCCGTCCGCCTCGAATCCGACGTCGAGATCCTGCCCAACACCCACCTGTGGGGCGAGACGACGGTCGCCCGGGGGACGCGTCTGGGCCCGAACACGATCGTGCGCGATTCGGCCATCGGGGAGACATGCGTCGTGGAGTCGTCGGTCGTCGAGGGGGCGGTGCTCGAGGCCGAGGTGCACGTCGGGCCGTTCGCCCACCTGCGCCCGGGCGCGAGGCTGGGCCGCGGCGTCCACCTGGGCAACTTCGGCGAGGTCAAGAACAGCGTGCTCGGCCCAGGCGTCAAGATGGGGCACTTCTCGTATATCGGCGACGCCGAGATCGGCCGCGACACGAACATCGGCGCCGGCACGATCACCTGCAACTTCGGCCGCGACGGCCGCAAGAACCGCACGACGATCGGCGAGCAGGTGTTCGTCGGCAGCGACAGCCTGCTGGTGGCGCCGGTCGAGATCGGCGACGGCGCGGCGACCGGCGCCGGGTCGGTCGTGACGCGCGACGTCCCGCCGCACACCCTGGCGGTCGGGATGCCGGCGCGCGTGGTGCGCCGTCTGAAGGAGTGATGTCGCTCCCGGCGACGCTCCTGCTCCTGGCCGCGGCGCTGGTCGTCGACGGACTGCTCTCGGCGACGCGTGCGGCGCTGATGAACAGCCACGCGCCGTCGCTGCGCGCGCTGGACGAGCGCGGCGTGCGCGGCGCCGGCCGGGCATTGCGCCTCTCGACGGACGCCATCGTCCTGCTCCTCTCCTTCGGCGCGGTCCAGAACCTGGCCCGCCTGACGACCGTCGGCCTATCGGTCTTCGGCTGGGCCCTGGTCGATCCCCGCCGATCCGGCGGGTCGCTGGCTGCCACCCTGGCGATCGCCGCAATGGGCGTGCTGCTCATCGAGCTCCTCGGCGAGTCGCTCGCCCGCCGCGCGGCGGAGCGATGGGCCGTCGCCCTGAGCTGGCTGGGTGCCGTCGTGGTGATGCTGGCCTGGCCGGTGCGGTCCTTGCGGCAGCGGTTGGCTCCCGGCCTTCCGGGCCGGCTGGGTCTCGTGCGGCCGCTGGTGACGGAAGAGGAGATCAAGACGATCGTCGACGCCGGCGAGGAAGGCGGCGCCATCGAGGTCGAGGAGAAGAAGATGATCTTCTCGATCTTCGAGCTCGGCGACACCCTGGTGCGCGAGGTCATGGTCCCGCGCATCGATATCTGCGCCTTCGACGAGAGGCAGACGCTGGACCATGTGGCGGACGTCCTGCTCGAGGCCGGGCACTCGCGCGCCCCGGTCTATCGGGGCAACATCGACAAGGTCGTCGGCATCGTCTACGTTAAAGACCTGTTGCGCGCCCTGCGCCAGGGCCGGCAGGCCGAGCCGGTGAGCGCCATCCTGCGCCCGGCGCTGTTTGTCCCGGAGGCGAAGAAGGCCGACGAGCTGCTGGCGGAGCTGCAGGCGCGGCGCATCCACATGGCGGTCGTGGTCGACGAATACGGCGGGACGGCCGGCCTGGTGACGCTCGAGGACCTGGTCGAAGAGATCGTCGGCGAGATCCGCGACGAGTACGACGCCACGGAGGAGGCCGCCTTCCAGGTGGTGCACGACGGCGAGTTCCTGTTCAGCGGCCGGATCGATCTGGACGAAGTCAACGAGCTGACGGGGGCAAGGCTGCCGAAGGAGATCAGCGACACCCTCGGCGGCTTCGTCTCCGGCCGACTCGGACGGGTGCCGTCCCCCGGGGACGTGGTCGAGGCCGGCGGGCTGCGCCTGGTCGTCGAGCAGAGTTCGGGCCGCAGCATCCTGAAGGTGCGCGCTCGCCGCACGGAAGACGAGCGCAACGGGGAGGACGGATGACGATCGACGCCGAGAGGCGCGCCGAACTGATCCGCGTTGCCGGCGAGGCGCGCCGCCACGCGTACGCGCCGTACTCGCGCTATCCGGTGGGCGCGGCCGTGCTGACGGGATCGGGCAGGATTTACGCCGGGGTCAACGTCGAGAACGCGGCCTACCCGAATGGAATGTGCGCCGAGCGGGCGGCGATCTTCGCCGCCGTCGGCCAGGGGGAGCGCGAGTTGCAGGCGGTCGCCGTCGTGACCGAAAACGGCGGAACGCCGTGTGGCAGCTGCCGCCAGGTGATCTCGGAGTTCGGCCCGCAGGCCAGGATCATCCTGGCCGACAGCGCCGGCCGCGTGACGCTCGACGTCGCGCTGCCCGACCTCCTGCCGCATGCCTTCGGGCCGGACAGTCTGCCCGAGAAACCCTGAACCCGGCTGACGCGCGGAGCGGTCCGCCCCCCGCCGAGGGCGGAGAGAACCTGCCTCGACCGCCTGGGGTGAGGGCGGAGTGAGGGGGACGCCCCTACGGGCCTTCGATGTTTTCCGTGGCGTCGATGAACTCGTACGGGTGCGCGTATTCGGAGTACTGCACCCGGTCTTCGAGGATCGGGTAGTCTCCCCCGAACAACTCGTCGAACACGACGCGGAACGAATTCACCGGCGTGATCCCCGGATAGAGCAGGTCCGACCCGCCCGGGATGAGGTACGCGCTCAGATTCGTCATCCGTTCCTGGATGTAGGAGACGCGGCCGCTGCCCGAGTCTGGGCCGTGGTCTCCCTGGATGAGGATGACCGGCGGCACGGGCGAGGCCCCCAGGATGGCGTCGACCACGCGCTCGAGCTGACCGTTGACGAAGATCGTCTGGGCCCGGTAGCCGTCGATGTACTCCTGGCTCGACGGGTCGCTGGCGTCGAAGGTGAAGCGCAGCGTGAACGGGCCGTCCGGCGTCACCGGCGAGCCGTCGGCGGCGAACACGAACGGTGGGTGGGGGGCGATGATGTGGGCGAAGACGAACTTCGGCTCCTCCGTCGGCGGCAAGTCCTGCAGCCGTTCGAAGGTGTGCCGGATGCGATCGCGGTGCACCTGGTAGGGGTAGGTGACGTCGGGGACGAAGCGTGGCAGCGCCACGACGCCGTCGGAGATCAACCGCAGCAGCGAGGTCTGGATGATCAGGCTCTCGAACGGGCTCGCGCCGACCAGCCCGAGATCTTCGTCGACCGCGCCGGCCGTGAAGTAGTAGTCGGCGTCGGTCCACTCCGTGCCGGCCAGGCCGGTGGAGAAGGCGACGGTGACGTAGCCCAGCGCCTCGAGCTGACGGCGCACCTCGTTCCGGCGAATCATGTTCCACAGGGTCTCGCGGCCGACGCTCTGTTCGGAGAGCTCCGGTAGAAGCGCCTCGAGGTAGTCGAGGTTGAGCGACGAGGCCAACGACAGGCCGGTCTGCGCGTAGTTCGAGCGCGAGTCGGCGGCGACGTAGAAGCCGCGGGATTCGAGGAAGGAGACGAACGGCTTGTTGTCGTACTCGAAGACGCGCTGAAGGGTGTCCTGCCGGGCGTAGCCGTCGACGATGATGTAGTAGATGTCGGGCGGCCGCTCGCCCGCCGGGAGGCGCAGGTCGGTCTGCGGCTCGGCCGGCGGCTTGCCGCCGGCCGAGCCGGCGTACCACCACTGCCCCAGCCCCGCGAGCGGAAAGGCGAGAGCGACGACCGCCACGAGGTTCACGACGGGCGTCGCCGCCTGCGGCGAGCGCATCCGGCGCGCGATCCACCACGCCAGCCATGCGCCGGCGGCCGCGAACACCGGGGCCAGGTAGCGGTGGCGGCCGAGGCTGGCGCCGAGGCCGGCGCCCTTCAGCGCTTGGTACAGGTGCCCGTACGAGAAGAACAGCACGACGGTCAGACTGACCAGCAGGCCGGCACGAGCGGGGTCGCGCATCAGACGCGAAAGGACCAGCAACAACCCCAGCGCCAGGCCGAGCGAGACCAGCAGGCTGCGCAGGGCGTCGTCCGGTCGCAACCAGTCGCGGTTGTAGGCCAGCAGCGCGAGCACCGGATAGGCTGCGAGCAGGACGGGATGGAAGACTCGTTGGCGGATCATGCGCCTCGCGAGCGCCGGGCCAGGGTCGGCCGATTGTAATCGATCGACGATCGTCGCGCCGTCGCCGAGGCAGGGAACGATCCCGGCGGGGACCGGCTGGTATAATCCCGCTATGACCGGCCGCGAACGCGTCTTCCGAACCGAGGCCGTCATTCTGCGGCGCCAGGATCTCGGGGAGGCGGACCGACTGGTCGTTGCCTATTCCCCCGATCGCGGCAAACTGCGGCTCATGGCGAAAGGCGTGCGGCGCGTCCGTTCGCGCAAGGCCGGCCACCTCGAGCCCTTCAGTCGGACCTCGCTGCTCATCGCCCGTGGTCGCGAGCTCGACATCATCACCCAGGCCGAAGCCGTCGAGACCTTCCCGGCGCTGCGCGCCGGCTTGCAGCGCCTGGGCGAGGCGTCCTACGTCGTCGAGTTGCTCGATCGCTTCACCTTCGACGAGAGCGGCAGCCGGCCGGCCTACGGCCTGCTGGTCGATACGCTGGCGCGCCTCGCGGCAGACCACCCGGCGCCGGCGGTGTTGCGTTACTACGAACTGCGCCTGCTGGAGCTGATGGGGTACCGCCCGGAGTTCTTCCGCTGCGTGCAATGCGCCTCGGAGGTCCGGCCGGAAGGGCAGTACTTCGTGCCGGCGATGGGCGGCGTGGTGTGCCCGCGCTGCGGACGGAGCGTGTCGCAGGCGCGCCCGTTGAGCCTGGAAGCGCTCAAAGTGCTGCGTCACTACCAGAGGAGCGGGTACGAGGCGGCGGCCGCGCCGACGGTCCGCCCGAGCGTGCGCCAGGAAGTCGAGGACCACCTGGAGGCCTACCTGAATCACCTGCTCGAGCGGCGCCTCAACTCGCCGCGCTTCCTGCGTCGAGTCCAGGCGCTGGAGGCCGGGGCCGAAGTCGCCGTCGTATCTAGGAATGGAGCCGGCCCGGGTTGACCCCATGACGCCCGCCGCGACGATGCAATCCGTCATCCTGGCCCTTCAGGACTTCTGGACCAGCCGGGGCTGCCTGATCTGGCAGCCCTACTACACGCAGGTCGGCGCGGGCACGATGAACCCGGCCACCTTCCTGCGGGTGCTCGGGCCCGAACCGTGGCGCGTGGCCTACGTCGAGCCATCGGTCCGGCCGGACGACGCGCGCTTCGGCGAGAACCCCAACCGGCTCCAGCAGCACTACCAGTTCCAGGTGATCCTCAAACCCGACCCCGGCGACCCGCAGGAGCAGTATCTCGAGTCGCTCGCGGCGATCGGTCTGGACCTGGCGCGGCACGACATCCGGTTCGTCGAAGACAAATGGGAGTCGCCGGCGCTCGGCGCGTGGGGGCTGGGCTGGGAGGTCTGGCTCGACGGGCAGGAGATCACGCAGTTCACGTACTTCCAGCAGGCCGGCGGTCAGGCGCTCGACCCGGTCTCGGTCGAGATCACCTACGGCCTGGAGCGAATTCTGATCGGGATGCTGTCGCTCGACCATTTCAAGGACATCCCGTGGAACGGCAGCCGCTCCTACGGCGACGTTCTGCTGGCGGGCGAGGTCGAACACAGCCGCTACTACCTCGAGCAGGCCGACGTCGGTCGGCTCGGGGCGCTGTTCACGCTGAACGAGGAGGAGGCGAGAGCGGCGCTCGAGCGCGGGCTCGTGCTTCCGGCGTACGACCACCTGCTGCGCTGCTCGCACCTGTTCAACGCGCTGGACGCGCGCGGCGCGGTCGGGGTGACCGAGCGGGCGGCGCTCTTCGGCCGGATGCGCGCCTTGTCGCGCGCCGTCGCCGAGCGCTACGTGGAGCAGCGGCGCGCGCTCGAGTTCCCGTGGCTGTCGGAGGCCACGCCGGGCGCCGGCGCGATCGTCGACGAGTCGACGCCGCCGCCGAGCGGCCCGGAGGACTTCGTCCTCGAGGTCGGAACGGAGGAGTTGCCGGCCGGCGACGTCTCGCTCGCCGTGCGTTCCCTGCAGGAGCGCGCCCCGGCGCTGCTCGCCGAGCACGGGCTCGAGCACGGCGGGGTGCGGGCGGCCGGAACGCCGCGCCGTCTGGTCGTGGAGGTGGACAGGCTGGCGGCGCGTCAGGCCGAGACGGTGGAGACGGTCAAGGGACCGCCCGAGGCACGCGCCTTCGATGGCGACGGCTGGCCAACCCCGGCGGCGAGAGGCTGGGCCCGCAAGTTCGGTCTCGACGCCGGCCGCGAAGCGCTGCGCGCGATGGTGGCCGAGATCGACGGAGGTCGCTACCTCGTGGCGCAGGTCCGGCGGAGCGGCGAGGCCGCCTCCGAGGTGTTGGCGCGCCACGTCTTGCCGCGGCTGGTCGGTGGCATCGAGTTCGAGCAGACGATGCGCTGGATCGGCGTCCCGGGCGAGGCTGCGGAGGCCGTGGCGCTGCGGCGGACGGCCTTCGCCCGACCGATTCGCTGGATCGTCGCGCTGCACGGCGCGCACCTCGTCCCGTTCGAGTTCGCCGGGCTGCGCGCCGGCCGGCGGACGCGCGGCCTGCGGCTGCGGGAGCCGGAAGCGATCACCCTCGACGGCGCGGCGACGTTCGCCGCGGCGCTGGCCGAGGCGGGCGTCGTTCTCGATCCGGCGGAACGGCGCCGGGCGATCCTCGAGCAGGTGGACGCGCTGGCGCGCCAGGTCGGCGGGCGGGTGGCGCCGGACGAAGCGCTGCTCGAGGAAGTCGCCAATCAGGTCGAGGCGCCGCATGCGGTACGGGGCGCCTTCGACCCGGCGTTCCTCTCGGCGCCGCCGGAAGTGCTGGTGGCGGTGATGAAGAAGCACCAGCGCTACTTCCCGGTGGAAGACAAGGCGGGCCGGCTGATGCCGTACTTCATCGCCGTGCGCAATGGCGACGGCGCCGGCCTCGACACGGTGCGTGCCGGCAACGAGCACGTCCTGCGGGCGCGCTTCGCCGACGCGCTGTTCTTCCTGCGCAAGGACCGCCAGGGACACGCCGAGCACTTCCGGTCGAAGACGGCGCTTCTCACCTTCCAGCGCGACCTGGGTTCGATGCTCGACAAGTCGGAGAGGATGAAACGGCTGGTCCTGCCGTTGTCCGAGGAGGTCTTCCGGATGGACCGCCCTACCAGGGCGCACGCCGTGCGGGCGGCGGAACTGTGCAAGGCCGATCTGGCGACCGCCATCGTCACCGAAATGACCTCGCTGCAAGGCGTGATCGGACGGATCTATGCCCGGGAGTGGTGGGGAGAACCCGAGGCCGTGGCCCAGGCCATCTTCGAGCACTACTTGCCTCGGTTCGCCGGCGACGCGTTGCCCGAGTCTGCGGCCGGGGCGGCGGTCGGTGTCGCCGATCGCCTGGACACCCTTGCCGGACTGTTCGCCGTCGGTCTCCAGCCGACGGGCGCACGCGATCCATTCGCCTTGCGGCGGACGGCGATCGGTCTCGTGCAGATCCTGGTTTCTCGCGGTCTGCGATTCGACCTGGAGGTCTGGCTTCGCCAGGCGGGGGCCTGGCTTGGAGACGCCTTCTCGGAGGATGCCCTCCGGGCTTGCCTCGAGTTCATCGCCGCGCGGCAGGAGGCGCTGCTCCTGGCCGAAGGCTATCGGCACGACGTCGTCACCGCTGTCCTGGCGGCGCAGGGCCACGACCCGGCCGGCGCGGCGCGGGCGGCCGCCGCCCTGACCGCCGCCATCCAAGAGCCCGACTGGCTGCCCGTTCTCCAGGCCTACGCCCGCTGCGCCCGCATCGTGCGCAACGAAAAGGTCCACGGCGTCGTCGATCCGAGGCGACTGTCGCAGCCCGAAGAACGGACGCTCTTCGCCGCGCTGGAGAACACGCCGCGCCCGATCGACTCGGTGCCGACCCTGGTCGGCTCGCTGCGGGCCCTCGTGCCTCCCATCACGGCGTTCTTCGACGAAGTGCTGGTCATGGATCCGGACGCCAAGGTGCGCGCCGACCGCCTGGCGCTCGTCCAGCGCGTCGTCGAGCTGGCCGACGGCATCGCCGACCTGTCGAAGCTGGAAGGGTTCTGAGACCAGCGGAGGCATGGTGACGGGTCGAGGCTCCATCGGCCGGGAGGTGGTTTGCCATCACGCGAAGGGCGCGTGCTCGGCGTCCGGTCTGGCCACCGACCACCGACCACTGGCATCTGGCTTCTGCGCATGAGTACCGTCGACGAAGTCAAGGAACGCATCGACATCGTCGACGTCGTCGGCGAGACGGTCAAGCTGCGCAAGGCGGGCAAGAACTTCACCGGCTTCTGCCCGTTCCACCCGAACACGCGCACCCCGGCCTTCGTCGTCTTCCCCGACTCGGGCACCTGGCGCTGTTTCGGTGCCTGCAACGAAGGCGGCGACGTCTTCCGATTCGTCATGAAACGCGAAGGCTGGGATTTCCCGGAAGCGCTCCGCTTTCTGGCGCAGCGCGCCGGCGTCGAGCTGCGCCCGCCACCGGCGGAGGCCGAGGAGGCCGGGGAGGAGCGCCAGCGACTGCGCGCCCTGCTCGAGGCCGCCGCCGGGTTCTACCGCCACAACCTGCGCCAGACGCCGGCCGGCCGCGAGGTTGCGGCCTACCTGCACCGCCGCGGCCTGACCGACGCCACGCTGGAGGCCTTTCAGGTGGGCTACGCGCCGGACTCGTGGGACGCCACGCGCCTGTTCCTGGCCGAGCGCGGCTACAGCGAGAGCGAAGCCCTGGAAACGGGCGTCGCCTCGCAGCGCGAAAGCGGCGAGGTCGTCGACCGGTTCCGCCACAGGATCATGTTCCCGGTGCGCGATGGCCGCGGCCGACTGTGCGGCTTCGGCGCCCGCGTCGTCGACCCCAACGACGTCCCGAAGTTCCTCAACTCGCCGCAGACCGCGCTGTTCGACAAGGGCCGCCTGCTCTACGGCCTCGACCTGGCGCGCAAAGCCATCCGCCAGGCGGACCGGGCGGTGGTCGTCGAGGGCTATCTCGACGTCCTGGCGCTCCACCAGGCGGGCCACGCCAACGCCGTCTCGCCGATGGGCACGGCGCTGACCGAAGATCACCTGCGCCAGCTGCGCCGTGCCACGCGCCGGATCGTGCTGGCGCTCGACCCGGACGCCGCCGGAACAAAGGCGGCTCTGCGCGGCCTGAACCTGGCGCGCGAGACGCTGGACCGCGACGCCGAGCCTGTGTTCGACGCCTCGGGCTTCATCCGTTACGAGGGGCGGCTGAACACCGAGATCCGCATCGCGGCGCTGCCGGCCGGCAAGGACCCCGACGAGATCGTCGCCGAGTCGCCCGAGGCGTGGCCGGCGATCCTGGAGGCGGCCAGGCCGGTCGTCGAGTACGTGCTCGACGTGTTGACCGAGGGCGTCGACCTCGACGACCCGAAGATCAAGGCGTCGATCGCCCGCCAGGTGCTGCCGCTCATCGAGGACGTCGCCGATCCGGTTGAGCGCGAGGCGTACCGCCAGTCGATGGCGCGCCGGCTGCGCGTCGACGAGCGGTCGCTCGTCGGCGCGCGCACCGGCGCGCCGGGCCGCCGACGGCGGGCGGCCGCCGCGCCCGAGGCGGGGCAGGCCGTGAGGCGCGACGCGGCGACGCCGCCGTTCGAGCGCTTCGCCCTGGGGCTGTTGCTGCGCGACCCCGAGTTGTTGTACCGAATCGACCGGCGCTTCGCCGCCCTCGGCCTCGAGCGGCTGGGCGCCGAGGATTTCAGCGGCACCGACAGCCAGGTGCTGTTCGACGCCGTGCGCGGCGCCCTCGACCAGGACGATCGGGAACCCGCGGCGCACTGGCGCCACGCCCTGGCGGCGCCGCTCGTCGAGCAGGCCCAGGCGCTGGTGGCCGCCCTGGGAGAGATCGACCCGAGCCAGCCGCGCGTCCAGAACGAGGCCGTCGGTCACGCCTTGCGTCTGCGGCGGCGGCATCTAGAATCGGAGCTTGTCGACGTTCGATATCGTCTTCAGGCCGCCGGCGAGGAACCGTCTCCGGCGGAGGACGTGCGCCGATTGATGCACGAGTTGCAGCGGTTGGGCGGGCAGAAGAACGTCGTCGACCGGGCCCTTGCCGGCGTCGAGCCGCGCGAGGGCGAGGAGACCGGGCAGGCGTGGACGCTGGCGTGACCCCGCGTCGCCCCGTAGCGGGGCCGAACCGCGAGGACGACGGGCGCCTGCTGGGCGACGCCGAAGACTTGCTGGCGCCCGGGCCCCAACCGGAAGGCGAGCTCGAGGCCGAGGAGTCGCTCGAGGAACTGGAAGAGATCGCCGAACCCGGCGAGGTCGGCGAGGCCATCGACGGCGGGGCCGAAGTCGAACCCGAGTTCGATGAGATGCTCGAAGTCGAAGCCGAGGTCGAGGCCGAGGAAGCGGCCGAGGAAGGCGCCCCGGGCGACGCCAGCGACGACACCGTCCGCCTCTACCTGAAAGACATCGGCCGGGAAGACCTGCTCTCGACCGACCAGGAGCTGTGGCTCTCGGTCCGGCGCGAGGCGCCGGCCCGCCTGGACCTGGCACGCCCGGCGCGGCCGACACGTGGCCAGCCGACGCTGGCCGAGCTCCACCTGGCGCGCTACGACAACCTGCGCACCGCCTGGAAGCGGCTGGTCGAAGACGCCCGGCGCTGGCGGCGCAGCGCGCCCGACCTGCGTCTGATGCTCGAAGAGGCCCGCCAGCTTCGGATCAGCTGGCAGGGCGACAGCCCGTCCTACATCCGCGCCTGGCTCGACACCGGCCGCTGGGGCACGGACCCGAACTGGGAAGGCGTCGCCCGCAACGCCATCGACGCCTTCATGGCGCTGTACACCATGCCGGCCGTCGCGCAGGCTCGCCTGGCGGCGCGGCTCGACAATGGCAAGCCGCTTCCCACGCCCCGCACCTTCGCCGCGTGGCTGCCCGACCCGAAGGCGCTCCAGACCGAGATGGAGGAGCTCGAACTCCTGGCCGCCGAAGCCAAGGAGGACTTGAGCGGCGCCAACCTGCGCCTCGTGGTCAGCGTCGCCAAGCGCTACATGGGTCGCGGCATCGCCTTCCTCGACCTGATCCAGGAAGGGAACATGGGCCTGATGCGGGCCGTCGAGAAGTTCGACCCGGCCAAGGGCTTCAAGTTCAGCACCTACGCCACCTGGTGGATTCGCCAGGCCATCAGCCGGGCGATCGCCGATCAGGCGCGCACGATCCGCATCCCGGTCCACATGGTCGAGACGATCAACCGGCTGCTGCGCACGCAGCGCCGGATGATGCAGGAGCTCGGGCGCGAAGCGACGTCGGAGGAGCTGGCGCTCGAGCTGGGCATGCTCGAAGCGCAGGACCAGACGGCGATCCTGGAGGCCCTCGGCGGCGATGGCCATCTCGACCCGAGCCTGGAACGCAAGTGGCGCCGGGCGGCGGCCAAGGTGCGCCGCATCCTGCGCATCGCGCAGGAACCGATGTCGCTCGAGACGCCGGTCGGCGCCGAAGAGTCGAGCCTGCTGGGCGACTTCATCGAAGACGAGACGATGCCCGAGCCGGTCGACGCCGCTGCCCTCGAACTGCTCAAGGAGCACGTCCAGAATGTCCTGTCGGTGCTGACCGAGCGCGAGCGCCAGGTGTTGCAGATGCGGTTCGGTCTGCTCGACGGCAAGGACTACACGCTCGAAGAAGTCGGCAAGTATTTCAACGTCACGCGCGAGCGGATTCGCCAGATCGAGGCCAAGGCGCTGCGCAAGCTGCGCCATCCGACGCGCAGCCGGCACTTGCGCGATTACCTTCCCTGAGCCCAGCGGAGGGTCGGGGTCGAGGGACTCATGGCCCTGCCGGGGATCGCGGAGCATCCCGCAGGGACTTGGAAGCAGGCCCGGCCAGACGGCTGGCCATGGGGCGCCCGGGCGGCTCGACGTGCGTTGCGAGTGGGAGGTGCGTCGAAGCCCGCCTCGCGCCCGATGGCCACATCCCTTCGCCAGGCCTGGATTCAAGTCCCCGGCAGGGCCATTAGAATTGGCATTCAGCCCGACCGGTCGTTTGTGATAGAATGAACGGGGTTTCCTAAAGGCACCTATCCGAATTTCTCTCGCTCGGATTCCCGAACCGACATGCCAGGCGAATACGTTCCGATCCTGATCGTCGTAATCATGGCCACCGCCCTCGGGCTAATTGGGGTGGCGGTCGGGCATCTCGTCGGGCCGCGGCGGCCGACGCCGCGCAAGGGCGAGACGTACGAATCGGGAATGCGGCCGTATGGCCCGGGCACGCGGCGGGTGCCGGTCCACTTCTACCTGCTGGCGGTCCTGTTCATCCTGTTCGACATTGAGATCGTCTTCCTGCTGCCGTGGGCCGTCACCCTGCGCAGCCTGGGCACCTTCGGGCTGGTGGCGATGGCCGTGTTCCTCGCCGTCTTGCTGGCGGGGTTTGTCTACGCGTGGAAGAAGGGTGCGATGGAATGGGAATAGAGCAGAAGCTGGGCAACCTCGGCGTGGTGACGACCCGGCTGGAGCAGGTGGTCAACTGGAGCCGGACCGGCGCGATGTGGCCGATGCTCTTCGGTCTGGCGTGCTGCGCCATCGAGATGATGAGCGCCCAGGCCTCGAGCTACGACATGAGTCGCTTCGGCATGGAACTGATGCGCGCCAGCCCGCGGCAGAGCGACCTGATGATCGTCGCCGGCCGCGTGACGCGCAAGATGGCGCCTGTGCTGCGGCGGTTGTACGACCAGATGCCCGACCCGAAGTGGGTCGTCGCCATGGGTGACTGCGCCTCGTGCGGCGGGATCTTCAACAACTACGCCATCGTCCAGGGCGTCGACGAGGTCGTCCCGGTCGACGTCTACGTCGCCGGCTGCCCGCCGCGGCCGGAGGCGTTGATCCACGGCATCCTGACGCTTCACGAGAAGGTTCGCGGGGAGAAACTGGAGACCTGGGCCTAGCCGCCCGGGCCGGCCGCCATGGAGCCGATCGAGCAGGCCATCGACGCGCTGCGCTCCCGCCTGGGCGAGGCGTTCCTCGGCACGCGGGAGTTCCGCGGGCAGCCGGAGGTCGAGCTGCAGCCGGAGGCGCTCGTCCGGGCGGCGAGGCTACTGCGCGACGAGCACGGCTTCGACCTGCTGGCGATGCTGACGGCGTCGGATGCGTGGCCGGCCGAGCCGCGCTTCTCGCTGTTGGCGGTGGTGTATTCGACGGCCCGCAACGCCTTCCTGCGGCTGCGCATCCGGCTGGGGGGCTCGGCGCCCGAGGTCGACAGCCTGACGCCGGTCTACCTGGCGGCCAACTGGCACGAGCGCGAAGTGTTCGACCTGTTCGGAATCACCTTCCGCGGCCATCCCGATCTGCGGAGGATCCTGATGCCGTACGACTGGGTCGGGCATCCGCTGCGCAAGGATCATCCGCTGGGGTACGAGGAAGTGCAGTTCACCTTCAACTTCGACGAGATCGACCGCCGCAAGCCGTATGCGCGGGAGTGAGATGAGCCTCCGCTCGACCGCCCTTCGCCCTCGCCCCCTGGCCCGCGTCAACGGGGCGGGCTCGGCCAACGGCTCTCCGCGGACAGGGCTCCGGCTCGTCACGGCGCGAGGCCGAGGCAGGGCCGAGGCCCGCGGAGGTGCGGGGGAGACTCGCTTCCCCGCCGCCCCCCTACCATGACGACCACCCTCGAGATCACCGTCGACGAGCTCAAGCACCTGGTCTCCGACCGCGCCCTCGCCGGCGAGACGGTGCTGCTCAACATGGGCCCGCAGCATCCCAGCACCCACGGGGTACTGCGCCTGCTGCTCGAGCTCGACGGCGAGCGCATCATCAACTGCGTGCCTGACATCGGCTTCCTGCACACCGGCATCGAAAAGAACATGGAGGCCAAGACCTTCCTGCAGGCCGGCGTCATGACCGACCGCATGGACTACCTCAACACGATGGGCAACATCCTGGTCTACGTCCTGGCGGTCGAGAAGCTGATCGGCCTCGACGTGCCGCCGCGCGCCCAGGTGGTGCGCGTCATCCTGACCGAGCTGCAGCGCATCGCCTCCCACCTGGTCTGGCTCGGGACGCACGCCCTCGACCTGGCGGCGATGTCGGTCTTCCTGTACTGCTTCCGCGAGCGCGAGCTCATCCTCGACGTGCTCGAGATGTGCTCCGGCCAGCGCATGATGACCTCCTACTTCCGCCCCGGCGGTCTGTGGCGCGATGTGCCGGCCGACTTCGAACCGGCCGTGCGCCACATCCTCAAGACCTTCCCGGCGCGCATCCGCCAGTACGAGGGCCTGCTGACCGACAACGCGCTGTGGATCGACCGCACGCGCGGCATCGGCGTCATCTCGGGCGACGAGGCGCTGCGCCTCGGGATGACCGGCCCGTCGCTGCGCGGCTCGGGCCCCGACCTCGACATGCGCAAGCGCCAGCCGTACTGCGGCTACGAGCAGTACGCCTTCGACGTCCCGACCGGCACGCACGGCGACGTCTACGACCGCTACCTGGTGCGGATGGAGGAGATGCGCCAATCGCTGCGCATCGTCGAGCAGGCCCTGAACCGCCTGCCGGGTGGGGCCTTCACCTCCGACAACCGCAAGTTCGTCCCGCCGCCGCGCTCGGAACTGGGCGTCAGCATGGAGGCGCTCATCCACCATTTCAAGCTCTGGACGGAGGGCTTCCCGGCGCCGGCGGGCGGCGTCTTCGTCCCCGTCGAATCGCCGCGCGGCCTGCTGGCGTGCTACCTCGAAGGCGATGGCGGGCCGAAGCCCCACCGGGTCCACTTCCGCACCCCGTCGTTCGCCAACATGCAGGCCCTGCCGCGGCTGGCGCGCGGCCACCTGGTGGCCGACCTGGTGGGCATCATCGGGAGCCTCGACATCGTTCTGGGAGACGTCGACCGGTGAGCGACTCCGCCGTCCGCGTCGGCGTCCTGCGCCAGCGGCACGCCGCCGCCATCGACGCCATCCTCGCCCGCTACCCGGCCGACCAGAAGCGCTCGGCGGTGATGCCGCTGCTGTACCTGGCCCAACACGCGTACGGCTATCTGACGCCGGCGGCGATCGAGGAGGTCGCCGGCTTGATCGACCTCTCGTCGACCGAAGTCGGTTCGCTGGTCGGCTTCTACACGCTGTACCACGACGCGCCGGACGGCAAGGTGCGGATGCAGGTCTGCACCGACCTGCCGTGCGCGCTGCGCGGCGCCGAAGACTTCGCCCGCCAGGTCTGCGCCAATCTCGGCATCCGCCTCGGCGAAACCACGCCGGACGGGGCGGTGACGGTGGAGGAAGTCATGTGCCTGGCGGGCTGCGACAAGGCCCCGCTGTTCCAGGTGCAGGACGAGAGCGGCATCCATTACCGCGAGAACCAGACCGTCGAATCGGCGCTGGCCTGGATCGACGAGGTGCGGAGGGCGCATGGCCGCGGCTGAGCACGTCGTCCTGCGCCACCGCGACCTGCCGGGGCTCGACCGCCTCGAGACGTACCTCGAGCACGGCGGCTTCGAGACGCTGCGCCGCGTGGTGCGCGAGAAATCGCCGGACGAGGTCATCGAGATCGTCAAGGCCTCCGGCCTGCGCGGCCGAGGCGGGGCGGGCTTCCCGACCGGCGTCAAGTGGTCGTTCCTGACGCCGGACGTCTTCCCGCGCTACGTCGTCGTCAACGCCGACGAGTCCGAGCCGGGGACGTTCAAGGACCGCGAGATCATGGAGCGCAACCCCTTCCAGTTGCTGGAGGGGATCGCGCTGTGCGCCTACGCCGCCCGCGCCCGGGTCGCCTATATCTACTGCCGCGGCGAATTCTGGGACCTGGCCCATGCGTTGGAGGCTCGGATCGCCGAGGCGCGCGCCCGCGGGTTGCTCGGCCCCGACCTGTTCGGGACCGACTTCTCCCTGGAGGTCTTCGTCCATCTCGGCGCCGGGGCCTACATCTGCGGCGAGGAGACGGCGCTGCTCGAGTCGCTGGAAGGCAAGCTCGGGCAGCCGCGGCTTCGTCCGCCGTTCCCGGCGGCCAAGGGCCTGTACGGCATGCCGACGGTCGTCAACAACGTCGAGACGCTGGCCAACCTGCCGCCGATCCTCGAGCACGGCGCCGAGTGGTACCGCTCGATCGGGACGGCCGAGAGCCCCGGCACGAAGGTCTTCTCGCTCTCGGGCCATGTCGCCCGGCCGGGGAACGTCGAGCTGCCCTTCGGTACGACATTCCGCACGCTGATCTTCGAGCACGGCGGCGGCATCCCGAACGGGCGCAACGTCAAGGCCATCCTGCCGGCTGGCGCCTCGGCGCCGATCCTGGCGGCGACCGACGAGGTGCTCGACACGCCGATGGCCTACGAGGCCCTCCCCAAGGTCGGCTCGATGCTCGGCTCGGCGTCGATTATTGTCATGGACGACTCGGTCGACGTCGCCTGGGTGGCGCTCAAGACGACGCGCTTCTTCAAACACGAGTCGTGCGGCAAGTGCACGCCGTGCCGCGAGGGCACCTACTGGATGCTCCACGTCCTCGAGCGTCTGCACGGCCGAGCCGACGGCGCCGGCCAGGTCGATCTGCTGCAATCGGTCGCCAAGGGCATCGAGGGGAAGTGCCTGTGCCCGCTGGGCGAGTTCGCCATCCTGCCGGTGCTCTCGGGCATCGAGCGCTTCCGGCCAGACTTCGCCGCTCACGAGAACGGCCGATGACTCCTGCCGACGTGCGCCTGACCATCGATGGACGACCGGTGACCGTACCGGCCGGGACGCTGATCGTCGACGCCGCCAAGCGAGCCGGGATCGACATCCCGGTCTTCTGCTACCACCCGAAGCTCGAACCGGTCGGCATGTGCCGGATGTGCCTGGTGGAGATCGGGCGGCCGGCGCGCGACCGCCAGACGGGCGCCGTGGTGCTCGACGACGACGGCAGGCCAAAGCTCTTCTACAACGTGAAGCTGGAAACCGCCTGCACCACGCCCGTCGGTGACGGCTGGGACGTGCGGGTGATGAGCGAGAAGGCGGTGGCCGGCCGCCGGCAGATCGTCGAGTACCTGCTGACGTCGCATCCTCTCGATTGCCCGATCTGCGACAAGGGCGGCGAGTGCCCTCTCCAGAATCTGACGATGGGGCACGGCCCGGGCGTCAGCCGCTTCGTCTACGACGACAAGATCCGCCTCGACAAACGCGTCCCGCTCGGCGATCTGATCGTGCTCGACCGCGAGCGTTGCATCCAGTGCGGCCGGTGCATCCGCTTCCAGGACGAGATCGCCGGCGATCCGGTCATCGGCTTCTACGAGCGCGGCCGGAAGCTCGAGATCGTGACCTTCTCCGATCCGGGCTTCGACTCGTACTTCTCGGGCAACACCACCGACATCTGCCCGGTCGGCGCGCTGACGACGACCGATTTCCGATTCGGGGCGCGGCCGTGGGAGCTCAATGCCGCCGCCTCCATCTGCCCCCACTGCCCGGTCGGCTGCAACCTGACGATCAACACCCGCCGCGAGGCCGCCTCTGGCGGGCGCGAGGTCGTGAAGCGGGTCATGCCGCGCCAGAACGAGGCGGTCAACGAGCTGTGGATCTGCGACAAAGGGCGCTTCGCCCACCACTACGCCTCGAGCCCGGCGCGGATCCAGAAGCCGCTCGTCCGGCGCGACGGGCGGCTGGTCGAGACGACGTGGGACGAGGCGCTGCGGGCGGCGGCCGGCGGGCTGCGGGCCGCCGCCCCCGACGTCCTGGGCCTCGCCGGCGGGCGCCTGTCGAACGAGGATCTGTTCCTGTTCCGCCGGACCGTCGAAGCCGCCGGTGGCCGGGCGGCCCTCGACACGCGCATCGGCGGCGGCGACGTCGTCGCTCGCTTCGGCCTCGGCCGGGAGGCCGACCTGGGGCGCCTTGGCCGCGGGGACGCCGTGCTGGTCGTCGCTTCGGACCTGCACGAAGAGGCGCCGATATGGTGGCTGCGCGTCAAGGAAGCGGCCGAGCGCGGCGCGACGCTGGTCGTCGCCGAGGCGCGCCGGACCAGGCTCGAGGACCTGACGCCGCATCACGTGCGCCACGAGCCAGGCCGCGCCGTCGAAGCCGTGCTCGGCCTCGGCCATGCCGCGTCCGGTGACGCTCGCCTGGCGCGACAGGCTCTCGGGGCAGAGGCGGCGGAAGCCGGCCGCGCCCTGGCGCAGGCGAAGGAGCTCGTCATCTTCTTCGGCGCCGAGGGCCTCGACCTGGCGGGCTCGACGGCGCTGGCGCAGGCCTGCGCCGCGCTGCTGGCGGCGACGGGCCATGTCGGCAAGCCGCATTCCGGTCTGATCGGAGTCTGGCCTCGCGCCAACGACCAGGGGGCGTGGGACCTCGGCCTGCGGCCGCCGGCCGGGCCGCTCGGAGAAACGCTGCGGAAGGCGAAGGCCGTGTACCTCGCGGCGTGCGACCCGTTCGGCGACGACCCATCGCTCGGGTCGCTCGATCCGATGCCGTTCCTCGTGGTGCAGGAGCTCTACCTGACTCCGACCGCCGAGCGGGCCGACGTGGTGCTGCCGGCGCAATCGTTCGTCGAGCGCGAGGGCAGCCTGACGTCCGGCGAGGGCCGGGTGCAGCGCGCCTTCCCGGCCGTGCCGCCGCTGGGCGAGGCCTGGCCGGATTGGCGGATCGCCGGCGTGATCGGCGAACACCTCGACGCGCCCCCCACGCCGGTCTCGGCCGCCGCCTGCCTCGAAGACATCGGCCGCGTGGTGCCTTCGTACCGCGGACTGACCTATCAGGCGCTGGCCGAGGTTCGCGAGCAGTGGCCGGTCGTCGGCGGGGAGGATCTCTACTTCGGCGGGACGGCGTACGCCAATCGCCAGGGCCTAGGGGCGAAGCGCCCGACGGGCATCGAAGCGGGCGAGTCGCCCGAAATGGCCTGGCCCGAACCGCCGGCGGCGCCGGTGGGCGAGGGGTTGCTGCTCGTCCCGGTCCACCGCCTGTACGACCGAGGCACGACGCTCCTGCCGTCGACGCTGCTCGAACCGCGCCGGGCACGGCCGGTGGTCGAGTTGAATTCGGAGGAGGCGAGGCGTCTGGGGATCGCCGCCGGCGCGCGCCTGGCGATCGAATGGGACGGTAGGGGCGAGACGGCCGAGGCAGTGATCACGGACGGCGTTCCTCCGAGGGTGGCGCTCGTGCCGCGCAGCGCGGGGATCGCCCTGGACGTGCCCAGGCGCGGCCGCGTGCGGCCGACCGGCGCGGGGAGCGGGCCGTGAGCCTCGAACAACTCGCCATCTCGACCGTCATCGCTGCCGTGCTCGTCGCCTCGCTGCTGGGCGGGTTCGCCTATCTGACGCTGCTCGAACGGCGTCTCCTGGCCCGCATTCAGGTGCGTGTCGGGCCCAACCGGGTGGGCCCCCAGGGGCTGCTCCAGCCGGTGGCCGACGGGATCAAGCTGATCCTCAAGGAAGAGCTGATCCCCGATAAGGCCGACCGGGTGGTGTTCATCCTGGCGCCGGTCATCACGCTGGTGCCGGCGCTGATCATCCTGGCCGTCGTGCCGCTCGGCCCCCCGATCGAGTTGTTCGGCCGGACGATCACCCTCGGCCTGGCGCCGGATCTCAATGTCGGCGTCCTGTACCTGATGGCGGTGTCATCGATCAGCGTCTACGGGATCGTCCTGGCCGGCTGGTCGTCGAACAACAAGTACTCGATGATGGGCGGCATCCGCTCGTCGGCGCAGATGATCTCCTACGAGCTGGCGCTGGGCCTGGCGTTCCTGGGCCCGATCCTGCTCGCTGGCTCGATGAGTCTCCAGGACATCGTCGACGGGCAGGCGTCGGTCTGGTACATCGTCTACCAGCCGATCGGTTTCGTGATCTTCCTGCTGGCGTCGATCGCCGAAGTCAACCGCGCCCCGTTCGACATGCCGGAGGCCGAGCAGGAACTGACCGCCGGCTACCATTCGGAGTACTCGGGCATCAAGTTCGCCCTGCTGTTCATGGCCGAGTACGACAAGATGATCGCCGTCAGCGCCATTGCCGCCACGCTCTTCCTGGGGGGCTACGGCGGACCGCTGGTCGATCGCTACCCGCTGCTCGGTTCGTTCTGGCTGGCGGTCAAGGTGATCGCGCTGCTGTTCGTGATGATCTGGTTGCGGGCGACGCTGCCGCGCCTGCGCTACGACCGCCTGATGGCCTTCGGCTGGAAGATCATGCTGCCGCTGGCGCTGCTCAACGTGGCGCTGACGGCGGTGGGCGTGGTGCTGTTGGGAGGTTGAGGTGGGCCTGATCGGTGTCCTGCGCGGGATGTGGATTACCTTCCGCAGCATGTTCGAGCGGCCGGTGACGATCCAGTACCCGGAGGAGAAGCGGCCGGTGCGCACCCGCTTCCGCGGCCGGCACGAGCTGCGCCGCTACGACAACGGACTGGAGAAGTGCATCGGTTGCTCGCTGTGCTCGGCCGCCTGCCCGGCCGACGCCATCTTCGTCGAGTCGGCCGAGAACACCGACGAGCGGCGGTTCTCGCCCGGCGAGCGCTACGCCAGCACGTACGAGATCAACATGCTGCGTTGCATCTTCTGCGGCTTCTGCGAGGACGCCTGCCCGACGGAGGCGATCGTCCTCGGGCACAACTACGAGCTGTCCTTCACCGACCGCCGCTCGGCGATCTACAACAAGGACATGCTGCTCGTGCCGGTGCCGCCCGGCGGGCAACCGACGCCGATGCGGGTGCCGGCCGGCGCCTTCGACCGCTCCGTGCCGGTGATGCAGGATCCGGACTGACGGCCATGACGTGCGGCCGATTCTTCCCCTCGAACCTCGTTCCCGGCTGCGCCGGCCGTGCCGCGGCGCGCCTCGAGGCGGCGGGGAGGAGCCGGGCATGACGGCCGACCTGTGGGTCTTCTTTGGGCTGGCGGCCGTCGCCATCTGGTCGGCGGCGTGCATGCTGCTCAGCCGCAACGCCGTCTATTCGGTTCTGTTCCTGGTCTTGAACTTCCTGACGGTGGCCGTGTTCTTCCTGCTCCTGCAGGCGGGGTTCATCGCCCTGGTGCAGGTGACGGTCTACGCCGGGGCGATCATGGTGTTGTTCCTGTTCGTCATCATGCTGCTCGGCGCCGAGCGCGTCGAGACCCGGCCGAGTCTGCCGTGGCAGGGCCCGGTGGCGGCGGCGCTCGTCCTGCTGCTGTTCGGCCTGATGGCGCTCGCCTTCCTGCTCAGCCCGCAGAGCGCCGCCACGCCGCCGCCGGCGACGCCGGTCTTCGGCAGCCCGGAGTCGGTCGGCGAGGTGTTGTTCGACGCGTACCTGCTGCCGTTCGAGGTCACGTCGCTGCTGCTCCTGGTGGCGATGGTCGGGGCGATCATCCTGACGCGACGGGAACGCTCGCGGGAGGCGCGATGAACGTCCCCATCGGTTACCTGGTGGCGCTGTCGGGCGTGCTGTTCGGGCTGGGGGTGCTGGGCGTGCTGGCGCGGCGCAACGCCATCGTGATGTTCATGTCGGTCGAGTTGATGCTCAACGCTGCCAACCTGGCGCTGATCGCCTTCGCCCGCCAGTGGGGTCGGCTCGACGGGCAGGTCTTCGTCTTCTTCATCATTGGCGTGGCGGCGGCCGAGGTGGCGGTCGGACTGGCCTTGATTGTCGCCATCTTCCGCACCAAGCACAGCATCGACGTCGACGACGTCTCGGGATTGAGGGGCTAGGCGAGAGGATGACCCGGATCGGCACGCACTTTGTGGCGGGGCAGCCGCAGTGAGCTCCGAATCGTTCTTCGCCCTGGCGCCGCTGGCGATCGCCTTTCCGGTGGCCGGCTTGCTCCTCAACCTGGCCTTCGGCCGCCGGCTCGGTGAGCGCTTCGCCGGCGGCGTGGCGTGCACCGCCGTGATCCTGTCGTTCAGCGTGGCGGTGCTTCAGGCCGTGGCACTGGGATCGCAGCCGGAGGGCGCGGTCGTCCCCGTCGCCGACTGGCTCACCGTCGGCCGGCTCGACGTGGGCTGGTCGCTCCAGATCGACACCCTGGCCGCGACGATGATGCTGGTCGTCACCGGCGTCGGCAGCCTGATCCACGTGTACGCGACGGCCTACATGCACGACGACGTGCGCTTCCAGCACGACCCGGGCCGCTACACGCGCTTCTTCGTCTACTTCAACCTGTTCATCGCTTCGATGCTGATCCTGGTCATGGGCGACAGCTTCCTGACGCTGTTCGTCGGCTGGGAGGGCGTCGGGCTGTGTTCGTACCTGCTGATCGGCTTCTGGTACGAGAAGGGCGCCGATGGCATCGGCAACGCGTGGGCCGGCAAGAAGGCCTTCGTCACCAACCGCGTCGGCGACGCCGGGTTCCTGATCGGCATCTTCCTCGTCTTCACCACTTTCGGCACGCTGAACTTCCGTGAGGTCTTCCGCCTGGCGGAGGAGGGCGGCGCGGCGCTGGCCGGCGTGGCGACCGCCATCACGCTCTTCCTGCTCGTTGGCGCCACCGGCAAGTCGGCGCAGATCCCGCTCTATGTGTGGCTCCCGGATGCCATGGCCGGCCCGACGCCGGTCTCGGCGTTGATCCACGCCGCGACGATGGTCACCGCCGGCATCTACATGATGGTGCGCACGCACGCGCTGTTCGCCCTGGCGCCGGCCACTTCAGGCGTTGTGGCGGTCCTCGGCGCGGCGACGGCCCTGTTCGCGGCGACGATCGCCGTCGGCCAGTACGATATCAAGCGCGTCCTGGCCTACTCGACGATCAGCCAACTCGGCTTCATGGTCGCCGCCGCCGGGCTGGGCGCCTACGTCGCCGCCATCTTCCATCTGATCACTCACGCCTTCTTCAAGGCGCTGCTGTTCCTGGGTGCCGGCTCGGTCATCCTGGGCGTCGAGCACGCGCACCACGCGGCGCACCACTCGGCGTCGCACGGTCCGCCGTTCGACCCGCAGGACATGCGCAACATGGGCGGCCTGGCCCGCTGCATGCCGCTCACGACGGTGCTCTACGCCATCGGCGGCCTGGCCCTGGCCGGGATTCCTCCGCTCGCCGGGTTCTTCTCGAAGGACGAGATCCTGGCCGACGCCTTCGCCGTCAATCCGCTGGTCTATGGCCTGCTGACGGCGGCCGCGTTTCTGACCGCCCTCTATGTCGGCCGACAGCTCTGGCTGATCTTCTTCGGCACGCCTCGCTCGGGGGCGGCCGCCGCGGCGCACGAGTCCCCTTTGCTCATCACCGGGCCGCTCGTGGCGCTGGCGGCGCTGGCGACGTTCGGAGGCGCGCTCAATCTGCCCGAAGGGCTTCCGGCGGCCCAGAGCCTGACCCGGTGGCTGTCCCGCACCATCGAGCACGTCCACGCCGCGGAAGCCAACCTGCTCGTGGCGGGGATCGCCACGGGACTGTCGCTGTCGGGGCTGGCCCTTGCATGGCTGATCTACGGGCGCCGGCCTCTGGCCGAGGGCCAGCCCGATCCCTTGCGCCGACTCGGAGTGGTCTTCCGGGGGATGGAACGCAAGTGGTGGATCGACGAAGTCTACGATCGACTGATCCTGACCCCCTACGTCCGGCTGTCGCGTTTTCTGGCCGAGACCGTCGACTGGGCCTGGTGGCATGACGGCGTTCACGACCGGCTGCTGGTCGGCGGCTACAACCGCCTGAGCGACTGGCTGGCGATGTCGTTCGACCTGCCGGTCATCGACGGTGCCGCCAACGGGCTCGGCCGCCTGACCCAATCCTGGGCCGCCGGGCTCCGGCGGCTCCAGTCGGGCTTCGTTCGCACCTACGCCCTGTCGATCCTGGCTGGTGCCATCCTGATGCTGACCTTCATTCTCCTTCGCTGACGCGCCGAGGCATGCCGATGCAGCCCACCCTTCCGATCCTGAGCACCGTCACCTTCCTGCCCCTGGCCGGCGTGTTGCTGCTGCTGCTCGTCCCGGCGCGGCGCGTCGCCCTGATGCGCTGGGTGGCGCTCGTCACGACGCTGGTCGTCTTCGCCGCATCGCTCGTTCTGCTGGCGCGCTTCGACGCGGCGGACCCGTCGCTCCAACTCACCGAGCGGATGGCGTGGTTCCAGGTGGCGGGCTTCCGGGTCGAGTACTTCCTGGGCGTCGACGGGCTGAGCATCCTGCTCGTCCTGCTGACGACGCTGCTGACGGCGCTGTCGATCGTCTCGACCTGGACGGCGATCACCGAACGGGTGCGTGAGTTTCTGATCTTCTTCCTGCTGCTCGAGACCGGGATGCTCGGCGTCTTCCTGGCGATGGACCTGTTCCTGTTCTATGTCTTCTGGGAGTTCACCCTCGTCCCGATGTACTTCCTGATCGGTATGTGGGGCGGGGAGCGCCGGATGTACGCCGCCGTCAAGTTCTTCCTGTACACGATGGCTGGCTCGATCCTGATGCTGCTGGCCATCCTGTGGCTCGGGATCGAGGGGGGCTCGTTCAGCCTGCCGGACCTGATCGCCTCCGGTGCCATCCCGGCCGGCGTGCAGTTCTGGCTGTTCCTGGCATTCGCTGCGGCATTCGCCATCAAGGTCCCCATGTGGCCGTTGCACTCGTGGCTCCCCGACGCGCACGTCGAGGCGCCGACGGCCGGCTCGGTCATCCTGGCCGGCGTGCTGCTGAAGATGGGAACCTACGGGTTCCTGCGCTTCAACATCCCTCTCTTTCCGCAGGCCTCCGTCCAGCTGGCGCCCTGGATCGCGCTGCTGGGCGTGATCGGCATCCTGTACGGCGCGGCCGTCTCGTATCCGCAGCGCGACGTGAAGAAACTGGTGGCGTACTCGTCGGTCAGCCATCTGGGATTCGTCATGCTCGGCCTGTTCGCCCTCAATCCGGAGGGCATCCAGGGCGGGCTGCTGCAGATGGTCAACCACGGGCTGAGCACCGGCGCGCTGTTCCTCATCGTCGGGATGATCTATGAGCGGCGCCACACGCGCGAGCTGGAGGCGTTCGGCGGGCTCTGGAAGGTCATGCCGATCTACGCCGTGCTCACCCTGATCGTGGCGCTGTCGTCGATGGGCTTGCCGGGGCTGAACGGCTTCGTCGGCGAGTTCACCATCCTGCTCGGCGCCTACGGGTCCGAGGCGCTGCACTCGCCGTGGTTCGCCGGCGCGGCCGTCGTGGGTGTGATCCTGGCGGCGGTCTACATGCTGTACATGTTCCAGAAGATGTTCCTCGGCCCGGTCCGCCATGAGGTGAACCAGACTCTCAAGGACCTGCACGGGCGGGAGGTCGTGACGCTCGTGCCGCTGGTCGTGCTGATCTTCTGGATCGGCCTGTACCCCAAGCCGTTCTTCCACCTGATGGCGGCATCGGTCGATCGGCTGGTCGAAGTCGTGCAGGTGGCGGCGCTGGCGGCGCGCTGACGATGCTCGACGATAACCTGCTGGCGCTCCTGCCGATCGTCGTCCTCAGCCTTTGGGCGTGCGTGATGCTGGTCGTGGAGGCCTTCCTGCACCCGCGGGCCAAGGCGGCTGTGCCGTGGCTGGCGGCGATCGGCATGGCGGCCGCGCTCGCCCTGGTCGTCCTCGTCCCGCCGCCGATCGTGCAGGCCTACGGCGGGATGGTCGAGGTCGACGGGCTGGGGCGGTTCCTGGAAGGGTTGTTCCTGGCGGCGGGGCTGCTGGCCGTGCCGCTAGCCGTCGACTACCTCCACCGGCGCGGGCTCGCACGCGGCGAGTACTACATGCTGCTGATGTTCTCGGTGGCCGGCATGATGCTGATGGCCGTGGCTGCCGACCTGCTCGTCGTGTTCCTGGCGCTCGAACTGCTGTCGATCCCGCTCTACGTGCTGGCGGGTTTCGCCTGGCCGCGCCCCGAGTCGGAAGAATCGGGCATGAAGTACTTCCTGCTCGGCGCCTTCGCCTCGGCGTTCCTGGTGTACGGCACGGCGCTGGCCTTCGGCGCCACCGGCTCGACCCAGCTGCGCGCCATCTTCGCTGGCTTCCAGTCCGGCCAGGTCGACGCGGCGATGCTTGGCTTCGCCGGCGTGCTGGTGTTTGTCGGGCTCGGCTTCAAGGTCGCCGCTGTGCCGTTCCACATGTGGACGCCCGACGTGTACCACGGCGCGCCGACGTCGGCCGTGGCCTTCATGGCGGTCGGGGCCAAAGCGGCCGGTTTCGCCCTGCTGCTGCGGTTCCTGCTCGTCGGTCTTCCGATGGCGCGGGACGTGTGGCTCCCGATGGTGTCGGCGCTGGCCGGCCTGACGATGATCTGGGGGAACGTGGCGGCGATCGCGCAGTCGAACATGAAGCGCATGCTGGCGTACTCGAGCATCGCCCACGCCGGCTACCTGCTGCTGGGCGTCGCCGCCGGCTCGACGCCCGGCGAGGCGGACCGCGCGGTCGGCGCGGTCCTGTTCTACCTGCTCGGTTACGGCGTGACGACGATCGGCGCCTGGGGCGTGGTCCTGGCGCTCGAGACGGCGGACGGGAGCGGGACTTCGCTCGACGACTACGCCGGGCTGGCGCGGCGGCGACCATGGACGGCGCTGGCGATGGGCGTCTTCATGTTGTCGCTCATCGGCGTCCCGCCGACCCTCGGCTTCCTCGGCAAGTTCGTCGTGTTCGCCGCCGCCATCGACGCCGGGCTGATCCCGCTGGCGGTGATCGGCGTGCTGACGTCGCTCGTCTCGGCCTACTACTACCTGCGGGTGGTGGTGTTCATGTACATGCGGCCCGGCGAGGCCGAGGCGCGCCGCGAGGCGTGGCTGACGGCCGCCATCGGAGCGACGGCCCTGGCGACGTTCTTCCTCGGACTCGTGCCCGGTCCATTGTTCGCGCTGACGTCGCAAATCCGCTGACGTCGCCTCGGCCCCAGCAGGTGCTGAAAGACGCGCCTTCGGCCCCCTCTTCGCGCACACACGGCGCGGGTGCGAGGAAGCGTGACGGAGGGGGAGAAGATCGGAAATGCCACTCCTACCTCTGCAGGCTCCCTTCGGCTAGGAGCGCTGCCCGATGCAAGGCGAGGGGTTGGGCGGCAACCCTGCGAACGCTCTCCAAGGAAGGAGAAGGCCGCGGCCACGTTGCTTGGGGCGCGGGCCGGTCAGTTGGCGCAGGAAGCGCAGCGGCCGCCGGCGCACGACGGGCAGCCGGAATGCCCGCCGGCAACGACGCGCCCGTCGCTCTGCGCGAAGAACAGCGAGATCGTGCGCGACGTATGCCGGCTGCCGCAGACGCGGCACTCGATGGCCGCGTCGGCCTCGGTCATCGGGCGCAGGGCATCGAAACGGTCACGGCAGTCGAGGCAGACGTATTCGTAAATCGGCATGACTTGGTGGATTCTACCGTCCGCCGCGGGTAGCGTCAAACCGGTCTCGAGAAGGAAACGGCCTTGCCACCGGCCTCAGTCCTCGCGCTCGATCTTCTTCGCCCACCATGAGCCGTCGGGCTGCTGGAATGCGACGACCTGGACCGTGTGGCCGACCTGCGGGTTGTCCTTGATCTCGGTGCCGCCGTCGATGCGCAGCGTCCGTCCGTCGACGACCCACGCGGATCCGGAGATCGACTGCACGACGCCCTCGAACTCGATCTTGACCGGATCCTCGCCGTCCTCGTCGGGCTCGGCTGTCTCGGTCTCGTCGTCGGGCTCGTCCTCGGGCTTCGGCGACTCGGCGGGCGGGCCGCGCCGGTCCTCGGTCGCGCTCGGCATCGGCGTGGCCGTCGGCGACGGAGGTTCCGTCGGCCGCGGAGTGGGCGTCGGCGGTTCGAAGCGGATCGCCGAGATGACGCGGCGCGTGCCGTCGTCGTCAATGGCGACGCGCACCAGCACACGCTGGCCGAGCGCCAGCCCCGGCTCGAGATAGGACTGCGGCGTGAGGCGCAGGGCGACGCCGCCGACGGTCATCTGGGAAGCAGCCATCGCCTCGAGCGTCCCGACCGTGTCGTAGGCCTGAAGGCGGATCTCGGCGGCCAGCACCGTTCCGTCGACCTGTGTCACTCCTTCGACCTCGATCCACATACCGGGCAGGATCTCGCCCAGGATGCGGGTCTCGGGCGTCAGGCGAACAGGGATCCCTTCGACGTCCCACAGGACCGCGCCCACCGAGCGGAGTGCTCCGTTGAAGGAGACGGGCACGACCCGGCCGAGTTCGAGAAGCCGGCGGACGTTCTGGGCATGCTGCTCGGCATACACCGCCTCGAGTCGGATGCGATCCTCGGGGTTGGCAGCCAGGCGCAGGCGCAGCCCCTCGGCCGCCTGGCGGACCCGGTACAGGGGATCGCCCGGCAGCGAACGCGCCGTGGCTTCGGTCAGACCGCCGAGGCCGAGGGCCAGCGCCAGGAGCGCCGCCAGGGTCGCGAACGCGAAGCGCGGGACAAGCCGACGAGCCGGCGCCGAAGCCGCTGCTCGCAGACCGGAGGCGTGGCGTAGGAAGCGGGAACGGCTGCGCTCCGGCGCGCCGGCCGGGATCTCCTCGCGGCGCAGAAGCGAGGCCGTTGCCAGGAGGGCGCGGACCTCGGCGGCCTCGCCCGGCGGAAGATCCGTCAGCGCCGCCTCGGGGTCTTGGCCGCGGGCGAGCAGTTCGAGCGCCGCCTGCAGGGCATCGTCGCGTCGCCGGCTCATGTGCTCTCCCGGCCGATATGACGGCGCAGCGAAGCCAGGGCGCGGAACTGGAGCGCCTTGACGGCGTTGCTGTTGCGGCCCATCAACTCGGCCGTCTCCTCCAGCGAGTGTCCGCCGCCGAAGCGGAGCGCCAGGACGTGCTGCTGCTCGCCGGTCAGGCGGCGCATCGCTTCCGCGACTCGCGCCCGCTGCTCCGCCTCCTCGAGGTGATGATCCGGGCCGTTTTCGACCAGCGACTCGATCGGAACTCCCGCCGCGGGCCGGCCGTACGCCGATCGAAAGTGGTCGTCGACCAGGTGACGCAGCGTGCCGAAGAGCCAACCGCGCGGGCTGGTGCGCGGGCCGCGGCCGGCGCGCAAGGCCTCCAGGAGACGGACGAAGGTTTCGGAGGTGATGTCTTCGGCGGCGTGCGGGTCGCCGAGCCGGAAGCGGGCGTAGCGATACAGCTCGGCGAAGTGCCGGTCGTGCAGCTCAGCGAGGGCGCGCGGGTCGAGCCGCCGGATCTCGTTGAGCGCTTCGGTGTCTGCCGTCATGAGGGCGCCAGTCAGGCTTCGGAGGCCAAAGCCCGTCTGGATTCGGGGGGTCGCCAGGCAGTATACCATACCGGATGGCGCCGTCAGGCCGGGGAGGGTACCGCCCCGGCCTGACGGCGCGCGGCCGCGGGCTAATCGTCGTCGCTGCCGCTCCCGCTGTTGTCGTGGTCTTCGTCGTCCTCGTTCTCGTCTTCGTGTTCGTCGTCGCTTCTGTCTTCGTCTTCGTCGTCGCGGTCGCCGTCCTTTGTGGCGTGGTCGTCATCCAGCCGGACGCGCAGGGCGGTCAGGAGGCCGCCGTCGGCCCAGAAGGCGTGGATCTCGACGAAGTCGCCGACGGCCACCGGCCCATCCTCCAGGGCGGCAGCCGGGACGTGGAACGTGACGCCGGCCACGACCCAGGTCTCGCCGTCGATCGAGTCGACGACGCCCTTGAACTCGAGATCCTGATCATCGTCGGGATCGTCGACATCGTCGTCCTGGTCCTCCAGGTCGTCGGCCTCGGCCGGCTCGATCTCGCGCGCCGTCAGGCTGCCGTCCGACTCAACCAAAGCGTGCACCTTGACCAGCGTGCCGACGTCGATCGTGCCCTTGATCTCGGTGGCGGAGGTGATGGCGACGACGCGGTCGCCGATGGCCCACGAGTCGAGTCCGAGGCTGACCACAGCGCCGACGAACTCGATCTCCTCGCCGGCGACCGAGGGCGTCGCCGGCAGCTCGTCCTCCGGAACGCCGGCCTCGGCGCGGGCGATCTCGCGCGCCGCCAGCGAGTCCGCATCCACCAGCGTGGCATGGACCTTGACCAGGTCGCCGACCTGGATGCCGGCTTCGATCTCGGTGGCGGGCGTGACATCGACGATCAGCCCGCCGATCGTCCAGGCCGCGGCGCCGATCGAGTCGACGACCCCGGTGAACTCCATCTCGCCCGAGGCGTCGGCCTCGAACTCGGTCAGGCCGCTGAGCGCCGAGACGTCGGTGCATCCGGCCACAAGCGATCCGACCAGGACAAGCCCGGCCGCCATGAGAAGGTTTCGGGTCCGCATGCTGGGTTCCTCCAAGAATCAGGATCGTGGTTTCACCCTAGATGTCGGACCCGATGGGGGCGAGGTTACGGGCGCGGCCGACGGATTTCCTCGGTAGTGATGGATGGCACAAACTGGTCGGGCAGCGTCAGTCGCGGCGGCGTATCTCGAACCGGTCGAAATCGCGTGCGACTACGACGTCTGGGAAGATCTCGGTCGCTTCGCGCAGGACGTCTTTCTCGGTGTAGCGCCTCGAGATATGGGTCAGAAAGAGCCGCCCGACCCCGGCTTCGGCGGCCAGCGCCGCCGCCTGGCGGGCCGTCAGGTGGCCGAACTCGCTCGCCAGGTCGGCCTCGACATCGAGGTATGTGGCTTCGATGACCAAGCCGTCGGCGTCGCGGCAGACATCCAGCAGATCGTCGGTGCGGGCGCAGTCGCCGACGTGGACCAGCCGCGTCCCGGGTCGCGGCTGGCCGAGCACGTCCTCCGGTGAAACGCGGCGGCCGTCCGGGAGGACGACGGCGCGCCCGGCGACCAAGTCCCGTCGCAGCGGTCCGGGAGGCACGCCGAGGGCCTCGGCCTTCTCCACCAGGAACGGGCGGCGCGCCGGCTCCTCGAAGGCGAACCCGAAGACCCCCGGCCCGCGATGCGAGACGGGGAAGGCCATGAGGCGGAGGCCGCCCTTCTCGAGGAGCATCCCGGGCTCGATCGGGATCAGGCGCAGGGGCATCGGCGGTTTGGCGCCGCGCAGTACGACTCCGAAGAGCAAGTCTCGGATCCGTTCGAGGGCGAAGGCGCCGGCGTAGATCTCCAGCTCGTCGATCGCTTCCCAGCGCATGAAAGTCGAGAGCAGGCCGGCCAACCCGAGGATGTGGTCGAGGTGGCCATGGGTGATCAGGATGCGATGCAGACGGCGAAACCCGAGGCCCGAACGCAGGATCTGGCGCTGGGTGCCTTCGCCGCAATCGATCAGGAAGCGCTGGTCTTCGTGCGCCACGATTTGCGCCGAGAGGCCGCGATGGATCGAGGGCGCCGACGCCGACGTGCCGAGGAAGACGAGCTCGAACAAGTTCAGCCCAGGATGGCGGAGGGCCATTGTACACGAGGCGCGTCGTCAGACCGCGCGCAGGGAGACCGGGGAGGGCGATGGCGCCGAATCGTCGCGGCCGAGATCGTTGCCCGGTACAGGTTCCCCGCGGCCGGCATGGGAGTGGCCTGGGCGCGTCACCCATCGCCCCAGCCTCTCCCCAAGGGGAGAGGGAAGTCCCGCCCAGCGCCTACGCGCTGACGCGCGCCACCGCCGTCAGCACGAGGACGACGATGCCCAGCAGGGCGCTGGCGCGCAAGACCGCCCGATCTCTCGCCTCCAGACGCCTGCGTGTCGGCGCGTCGGCCGGCGCAAGACCGAGCGCCATTCGCTCGAGCCATGGGTGCACGACCCACGTCTGATAGGCCAGCAGCCCGGTCATCGCCGCCACGATCAGGTGCTTCACGAGAAGCGCCACAGACCATGTGCTCTCGATCGACAGCAGGCCGGTGTAGCGCGGGCTGGCCGACATCTGGATGAGACCGCTGGCGACGAACGCTGCCAGGCAGAGCCAGGCGATCGGGAGGAAGCGGCGGGAGCGCCTGACTCCCGCGGCGGCCCGGTCGGAGGCCGGTGCAGGGCGATCCAGCACGGGGAGCAGGAAGCCGAGGGTGATCAGCCCCCCGATCCACACCGCCGTGGCGGCCATGTGGAGGGCATAGGCCGCGATCAGGATGGGGGACATCGTCAGGAGGACGGCGTCGGCGTCGGTGTCTCGGTCGGGGTGGGCGTGGCTTCGGGGGGCGGCGCGTCGGGCGCGCTGGCTTCTTCACACAGGTGGTAGGCCTGTGTGGCGGTCGGGATCAGATCGGGGTTTTCCCATGCCAGGAGCGACTGGTAGTAGAGCTCCTGCGCGGCGCACGGGTCGTCGGCCAGGACCAGTTCGTCGCCGCGGCGGTTGGAGGCGATGGCGTACTTGAGGTAGACGTCGTTGGTGATGTACGGCGCCCCGATGTAGACCTGAGCGAAGTAGTAGACGGCCTCGGCCCAGTTGACGCCGAAGAAGCTGTTGGCCAGGAGGTACAGGCGGGCCCAGCCGCGGTACTCCTCGGCTTCGCTGTCGAGCGGGGCGAAGCGTTCGGCCAGCGACAGATCGTACAGCCCCTCCTCCAGCGTCCCCTCGACGCGCAGGCGTTTCATGCCGCGGTTCCGCAGCGCCGAGTACAGCATCCCGTCGACTTCGATCGCGCGGTAGGCCGGCTCCTTGGCGCGCACGGCGAGCAGCGTGTCGATGACCGCGTCCCAGTCGCCGTTGAGGTAGGCCGCCAGGGCCTGCGTGTAGAGGTCCTCGACCGGCGCCAGATTCGGCGTCGGCGTGGCGGCCGGGACGGGGGTCGAGAGCGGAGTCCCGAGGGCGACCAGCGCCTCGGCCAGTCGCTCCGCGACGTGGGGGTAGGATGGATCGAGCTGGATCACGTACTCGAAACGTTGGCGGGCGATCTCGTAGCGACCGGCGTCCAGGTCCTCGACCCCGAGCTGGAACTGCTCGTCGGCGGTTCGGGCAAGCGTTTCTGCCAGGAGGGCTCGCCGCTGACTCTGACCGTTGACGTATCCGGCGGTCGCGGAGAGGGCGATCGCCGCGATCAGCAGCAGGACAAACCAGCGAAGCACGCGCCACGCGTTGGGGGCGGCCGGCGCGCTGCTGGGCTGCGTCTCTTCGGGCGCTCGTTCGGTCGGGAGGGACACGGGACGGCATTATAACGGGAGTGGCCGCCCGCCACTGTTAGAATGATTCGGTCATGTACCTGAGCGGCAGCAAATGGAACCTTCGCCGCCGGCGCCGCCCGATCCACGTGTGGCGCATCGCCGCGCTGGTGGCGCTGATCGGCGTCGGCGTGTACGTCGAGCGCGTGCTCGTTCCCACCCTTCCGCCGCCGTTCGTGCCGACGGCGACGCCGACGCGCAGCCCGGCGACGTACGCCCTGGAGGCGGAGTCGTTCTTCCAGGCCGGCAAGCTCGGGCAGGCGATCGACTCCTACCGTCGGGCGATCGAGGTCAATGCGCAGGACCCCAATCTGTACCTGGCGCTGGCACGGGTGCTCGTCTTCGCCGGCCGCCCGGCGGAAGCGGAGGTCGAGGCGCGCAACGCGCTGCTGATCAACCCCGACCTGCCGCTGGCGCGCGCCGTGCTGGGATGGGCGCTCGACTTTCAGGGCGCGGACCGACTCATCGAGGCCGAGGCCGAGGCCCGCGCGGCGCTCTCGGCCAACCCCGACCTGGCGGTCGCCCACGCCTACCTGGCGGAAATCCTGATCGACCAGTACACCCAGCTGAACGCCGGCGACTACCGGGACGCCGTGGAGGCCGCCGAGCGGGCGGTGCAACTCGATCCGAACGTGGTCGAGACGCACCGCGCCCTGGCGTACGTCCTCGAGAGCACCGGGAACTACGACCGGGCGCTGGAGGAGTATCAGCGGGCGCTGACGATCCATCCCAATTTGTGGATGCTGCATCTGGCGCTGGGGAGCATGTACCTCCACCAGGAGGTGCCCGACCTGGACAAGGCGATCCAGTCCTTCCTCAACGCCAGCGCCTTCGACCCGACCAACCCCGAGCCGCTGGTTCGGATCGCCCGTGCCTACTCCAGCTACGGGGAATATGGCAAGGCCAGCCAGTACGCCGCCGATGCCGTGACGCTCGATCCATCGAACCCGGGGCTGCATGGCGACCTGGGCGTGGCGTACTACAAGAACGGTGAGTACGAAGACGCCATCGCCGAGCTCAGCCTGGCGGTGCGCGGCGGCGCCACGGCCCAAGGTGTGACCGTACTCGGCTTGCCGATCAATCCGGAAAGCCCGCGCGTCGTGAGCTTTTACTACACCCTCGGGTTGGCTCTGGCCCAGGTCGGGCGGTGCGAGGAAGCGACCCCAATCTTCGAGGCGCTCCTGCGCGGGGTGCCCGACGACGAGGTCGCCGTCGCCAACGCCACCGAGGGCATGGTCGTGTGCGGCATCGTGCGGCCGACGTCAACGCCAGTCGTGACGGCGACGGCTTCCCCGTGAGGCGCGGCCGGCAATGCGCCTGACCGGCGAGCCGCTCCCTCTCGGCCGCGTCCGTCGGCCCACGAGCCCGTGGCGAATCCTGGCCTATCTGGGAGCCATCGGGGTCGGCGTCCTGCTGTTCCAGGGCTACCTGCAAGGCGACGTCCGTCCTCTCCTCTTGCCGACCCCGGCGCCGACGCGCACAGCCGCGTCGCACGCCGAAGAGGGCCGGGCCCACTTCTCCGCCGGACGACTGCAGGCGGCGATCGACGCGTACCGCCGAGCGGTCGAGGTGGCGCCGAACGACGCCGGGTTGGGCGCCGAGCTGGCTCGCATCCAGACCTACTCCAGCGCGCTGCTGACGACGGCCTCGGAGCGGTCGGCCCGGATGGCGGAGGCGCGCCGCTCGATCGACGCCGCGCTGGAGGCCAACCCCGACGACGCGCGCGTCCACGCCGTGCGGACGCTGGTGTACGACTGGTCGGCCTCGGTGGCGCCGTCGGGCGGGGAGCGCGATCGCCTGCTGAAAGAAGCCGAGACGTCGGCGGTGCGGGCCCTCCAGCTCCACCCGGGCAGTCCGCTCGCCCTGACCTACTACGCCGAACTGCTGCTCGACCAGGGAAAGTTCGTCCAGGCCTTCGACCTGGCGGAGCAGGCGGCCGCTCTGGCCGACCCTTTCGACCCGCTGTCGATGGACGTCCATCGCGTCTTCGGGACGGTCCTGGAGGGCAACGGCCTCTACCGCCAGGCGATCGAAGAGTACCGGGCGGCGGCGGAGATCGCCCCCAACTTCACCTATCTCTACCTGCTGATCGGCGCGAACTACCGGCAGCTGGCAGGGAAAGCGCCGACGGAGGCCGACCGACGCGGGCTGATGGATCAGGCGCTGGGAGCCTTCGACCGCGCCGCCCGCATCAACGAGCAACTCGGCATCGCCGATCCGACTCCCTATCTCTCGATCGGCCGCACGTACCTCCAGGACGGCGAGTTCTTCATCGCCGCCATCAACGTCGAGCGAGCGCTGGCGATCGACCCGTCCAACGCCGACATCTTCGGCCGGCTGGGGATCATCTTCTTCAAGGCCCGCAACTACGAGAGCGCCGTCGAGGTGCTGCGTTGCGCCGTCGAGGGCTGCACGGCGGCGGAGAGCGGGGCGCTGCTGTGCAACCTCAAGGTAGTGGCATGCGACGTGGGGATGGCGCCGGAGGACGTGGGCCAGGAAGTCGTGGGTCTGCCGCTGAACGACTCGACGCTGGAGTACTACTACACCTACGCCTCGGTGCTGACCTCCTTCCGCGGCACGGCCGGTTTCGACGACGCCTGCGCGCGGGCCGAGACGTTCTTCGACCAGCTCATGGCCCGCTACGGGGGCGATCCGATCGTCGCCGGGATCGTCGCCGAGAACCGGGCGCTCTGCGCCGGTGTCGGTCCGGCTCCGGTCCCCCAGACGACCCCTGCCTCGATGCCGTCGTAGGCTAAAGATTGCCGCGGCCCGGCGGGTGCTCGGCGGCGGGGCGACCGGGGAGCGACGCTAGGCGACGGCCGCCGGGTTCTGACACGCGTCAGAAGGCCGAGCGACCGCATGGTTGGCGTCCACCTCCCCTTCCCTGCATGGGGCCAGAGCTCCCCCCAGCAAGGCCGGCGCCAACCGGGAGCAGGCCCGGACGGCAGGAGGACGCCCTCTCCTTCCACCTCTTGACTCGACCCATGGATTTGAGTAAACTAGCGCCGCGGGTTAGCACTCGGCCCATTTGAGTGCTAACCGCGTGTTCGTCGTCGGACAACCCCTGCCACGCAGGAAAGGAGAGTTCGGATGAAGCTCAGCCTCAAGCCACTGGGTGACCGCCTGGTCATCAAGCCGCTGGAGATGGAGGAAGTCACGCCCAGCGGGATCGTGTTGCCCGAGACGGCGAAAGAGAAGCCGCAAAAGGGCGAGGTCCTGGCCGTCGGACCGGGGGCCCGCGACGAAGACGGCAAGCGCATCGCCATGGACGTCAAGGCCGGCGACAAGGTTCTGTTCGCCAAGTATGCCGGGACGGAGATCAAGATCGACGGCGAGAAGCTGCTCATCCTGCGGGAGAGCGACGTCCTGGCGATCGTCACCGACTGATCGGCGCAGGCGGAATCATCCACCAAGGAGACATTCGAAGATGGCAGCCAAGCAACTCGCGTTTTCGGAGGACGCCCGCCGGCGCCTGAAGGCCGGCGTCGACATGCTGGCGGCGGCGGTCGCCACCACCCTCGGGCCGAAAGGGCGCAACGTGGCGCTCGACCGCAAGTTCGGCTCCCCGACGATCACCCACGACGGCGTGACGGTCGCCAAGGAGATCGAGCTGGAAGACCCGTACGAGAACATGGGCGCCCAGCTCCTCAAGGAAGCCGCCACCAAGACCAACGACATCGCCGGCGACGGCACGACGACCTCGACCGTGCTGGCGCACGCCATGGTCAGCGACGGCCTGAAGAACCTGGCCGCCGGGTCGAACCCGATGCTGCTCAAGCGCGGCATCGAGTTGGCGGCCAAGAAGGTGGCCGAGGCCATCACCAAGGCCGCCATCGACGTCACCGAGAAGGACGAGATCGCTTCGGTGGCGGCGATCTCGGCCCAGGACAAGGAGATCGGTAATCTGATCGCCGAGGTGATGGACAAGGTCGGTAAAGACGGGGTGATCACCGTCGAGGAGTCGAAAGGCCTGGAGTTCGAGACCGAGTATGTCGAGGGCATGCAGTTCGATCGCGGCTACATCTCGGCCTACTTCGTCACCGACCCCGAACACATGGAAGCGCGGATCGAGGAGCCGTACATCCTGATCCACGACAAGAAGATCTCGGCCGCCACCGACATCGTCCCGATCCTGGAGAAGCTGGTCCAGATCGGCAAGCGCGACCTGGTGGTCATCGCCGAGGACGTCGACGGCGAGGCGCTGGCGACGCTGGTGCTCAACAAGCTGCGGGGGATGCTCAACGTCGTCGCCGTCAAGGCGCCCGGCTTCGGCGACCGGCGCAAGGCGATGCTCCAGGACATGGCGATCCTGACAGGCGGTACGGTCATCACCGAGGAGCTCGGGCGCAAGCTCGAGTCGGTGACGATCAACGACCTGGGCAAGGCGGGCAAGGTCGTCGCCACCAAGGACGACACGACGATCATCAACGGCGCCGGCGATCCGGCCAAGATCAAGGGCCGCATCGAGGAGATCAAGGTCGAGATCGAGAAGTCGACCAGCGACTACGACAAGGAAAAGCTCCAGGAACGTCTGGCCAAGCTCTCCGGCGGGGTGGCCGTCATCCGCGTCGGGGCCGCCACCGAGACCGAGCTCAAGGAGAAGAAGCACCGGGTGGAAGACGCCCTGTCGGCGACCCGGGCCGCGGTCGAGGAGGGCATCGTCCCCGGCGGCGGCGTGGCGCTGATCAACGCCATGGAAACGCTCAAGGACCTCAAGATGGAGTTCGAGGATGAGAACGTGGGCGTGACCATCGTCAAGCGCGCCCTGGAGGTCCCGCTCAGGAAGATCTCGGAGAACGCCGGGGAGGACGGGGCGGTGGTGCTCGAGGCCGTCCGCCGGCAACAGGCCGAGAAGAAGAACAAGAACTTCGGCTACGACGTGCTGCGCGGGGAGTACGTCGACATGGTCAAGGCCGGCATCATCGACCCGGCCAAGGTGACCAAGGGCGCGCTCGAGAACGCGGCTTCGATCGCCTCGATGATCCTGACGACCGAGGCGCTCGTCACCGAGGTGCCGGAGAAGGAGAAGCCGGCGCCGCCGCCGATGCCCGACTACTGAGCCGAGCGCGGAAGGTCGAGAACAGCGGCCCCTCCGATGAGGGGCCGCTGTCTTGACGTGGTCTGATGGCCAGCGGAGGTGACGATGAGTCAGCCGACCGGAAGAGTGTTGCGCCGCTCGCGGCGCGATCGGTGGGTGGCCGGCGTGTGTGGAGGGCTGGGCGAGTTCTTCGGCCTGTGGGCCGGCTGGTTCCGGCTGGGTTTTCTGATCGCCCTGATCCCGGGTGGGCTCCCCGGGCTGCTGGTCTACCTGATCCTGTGGGTGGTCGTCCCGAGCGAATGAGGGGGCAGGATCAGCCCAGGCTCGAGGCCAGAGCGGCGATCACCACCAGCGCCAGGATCGCCAGGCAGCCGAGCCGCGAGAGGCGGGCCGCCCAACGCACGACGAATTGGACGCCCCACCAGGCGACCAGCAGGGCCATCGCGATGACGACGATCCGAACCAGCCCCTGATCCTGGAAGATTTCCATGCCGCCTCGCCGGCGGCCCTAGATCACCAGCCGGCCGCCCCGGACGACTCGGGATACCAGATTCGTGCCAAATCGGTAGGCGAGGTGCCGGTAGTCTGGCGCGGCGACGACGATCAGATCCGCATCCTTGCCGGGCTCCAGGCTCCCCTTCCGACCTTCGAGGCCGACCGCCGCGGCGCCGTTGATCGTCGCGGCGGCGATGGCCTGGGCGGGCGTGAGGCCGACGGTGCGGCACGCCAACGCGAGGACGAACGGCATGCTCTCGCACCACGCCGTCCCGGGGTTAAGGTCCGAGGCGAGGGCCACCGCAGCCCCGGCGTCGATGAGCTGCCGGACGGGGGCGCGCGCCGAATCACCCAGGCCGAACGGCGTCCCAGGCAGGACCACGGCGACCGTCTCGCTTCGGCCCAGGGCGGCGACGTCCTCCGGGGGCGTATGCAGCAGGTGATCGGCCGATCGGGCGCCCAGTTCGGCCGCCAGCCGGGCGCCTCCGAGCGCGACGAACTCGTCGGCGTGGATCTTCAATGGGAAGCCGAGGGCGCGGGCGGCCTCCAGAATCCGTCGGCTCTGCTCGAGATCGAACACGCCCTGCTCGCAGAACACATCGACGAAGGGCAACCCTCGGCCCGGCGCGTGCTCGTTCCACCATTCGCGCACGCGCGGCAGCATGGTCCGGCACAGCGATTCGACGTAGGCCTCTGTCCGGCCGGCGAACTCCTCCGGCACGGCGTGGGCGCCCAGAAAGGTCGGCACGACCTCAGGCAGGGAGGGCTCGTCGAGCGTGAGGATCGCTTCCAGCAGCCGGAGCTCGGTCTCCAGGTCGAGGCCGTAGCCGGTCTTCACCTCGAGCGTCGTCGTGCCGTGCGCCAGGGCGCGCGCCAGGCGCGGCCGGCTCTCGTCCAGAATCTGATCGAGCGAGGCGGCGCGCGTGGCGCGGACCGTCGACATGATCCCGCCGCCGGCGGCGAGGATCTCCAGGTAGCTGCGTCCTTCCAGGCGCATCTCGAACTCGGCGGCGCGATCGCCGACCCACACGGCGTGCGTGTGGGGGTCGACGAACCCGGGAAGCACGACCTGTCCGGAGGCGTCGACCTCGGAGGCGGCATCGACCTTCCCGCGCACTTCCGCGGACGGTCCGACGGCGACAATGCGCCCTTCGTGCGCTGCGACCGCGCCGTCGACGATGATCCCCAGCCGGCCGAGGTCTGCCCCGCGTTGCCGCCCGCCGGCCAGGGTCAGAAGCTGCGCGGCGGAATGGACGAGCAGGTCGGCGCGTATGGTGTGAGGCATCGGGGGCGGGAAGGGCGCAGGGATTCTAGTCGCGTACCAGAGTCAGCAGCACGACCAGCGCCGCCAGGTCGAGCGCGGCGGCGGCCAGGGTGTTGGCGCGCAGGCCGAAGGTGAACAGGCCCAGCCCGGCGGCGGCTCCCAGGACGCGGCCGATCGAGATGGCGGTGATGTTGCCCGACATGAGGGTGGCGCGCGCCTGCGGAACGAGCTCGGTCATCAGCGGAATGCTGCTCACCAGAGTGATCTCGAACGTGATGTAGAAGAGAAAGAGGGCGACCATCGCCAGGTGTGGGGTGCGGGCGATGCCGGGCAGGAGGACAGCCGCCAGGCCGTTCAGCGCCAACCCGAGAGCGACGGCACGACGCTTGCCCAGGCGGTCCGTGGCGGCCGCCACGAGTCCTTCACCGGAGAGTTCGGCGAGCCCGATCACCGCGGCCGCCGCGCCGAGGGCCGCGATCCGCAGGCCGAACGAAGACTCGAGCCAGACGCCGAAGACGATGTTGACCACCTCGTTGGCGGCGGTCGCCACCAGAGCGACGGCCAGCCCGGCCAGCGCGGCGGGCGTGGCGAGGACGCGCCGGAAGCCGCCCCACAGAGAAGGGACGTGCGAGGCCGGCGCGGCGTCCTGCGGAAGAATGCGCCACAGCACGATGACGAAGACCGTGCCCAGAGCCGCCAGCCACGGGAACGGCGCCATCCATCCGCCGCGCGCGATGAGCCAGCCCATGACGGGAACCCCGACGAGGAAGGCGGTCGACCATCCGAGCTCGGTCAGCGCGATCGCCAGCCCTCGTTTGCGGTAGCCGATCGCGTCGCCGAGGTGGGACTGCATCGCCGGATCGAACATGATCTTGGCGGCGGTGGTCAGGATCAAGGCCGCGGCGAAGGGCAGCAGCGCCGGCCAGAGGACGACGAGCAGCGTTCCAGAGACGAAAACGCCGAGGGCGCGCAGCATCCAGCGCTTGCGTCCGCGGCGGTCGGCGGCCGAGCCGAGCAGCGGCGCCGCGAGCCCGAGGGCCGAGCGGACGGCGACGGCCGCCGCGACGTCGGCCACGGGGACGCCGAGACCACGCGCGAAGACCGACATGAACGGGTAGACCATGCGGTACATCGTGTTGATGACGGCGCGGGCGAGGGAGAAGGCGATCAGCTGGTAGCGGAGGCGGGGCCGGGTTGCAGTCATCGGCTCGGGGTGTCCCTGTTGGCTGTTGGTCGGGGAGTGCGTGAGTCCGTGCAGCGGCGAGCGACAACCGCATGCCGGGGCGCCGATCGCGTGCTGGCGATTGTACTCCTGCCGCCGCGTTGAGGCCTCCGTCAGCGAGCCACGCCGCCATGGACGCCGCTCCCCGGGAAGCCGCGCAGGATTGCGAGCCGGGCTGGCACAGATCGTCGGCTTGGGCTTAGGGTCGGCGGGCTACAGTTTCAGGTCTGTGGAGGAGCAGGGGGACGAGCAACGGAACCGCTGTTGGGCGGTGGGTCTGGACTTCGGGCGTGCCGTTCAGCCTACGCCGCCGCGCTCTGGACGGGCTTGCGGCCGTGCAGCAGGTCGGCGAAAGAGGTCGCCGAGAGCTCGGCCACCAGCTTCTCCTGCGCCTGCCGCCACACGCCGTGCACCGGGCAGTCGTCGCCGAAGGCGCAGACCGACGGGTCGGCGACGCACTCGTTGAGGGTGATCGGCCCGTCGATCGCTTCGACGACCTCCAGCAGCGAGATGTCCTTCGGGTCGCGCGCCAGCGCCACCCCGCCGCGGGCACCGCGCGAAGTCTGGACCATCCCGGCCACCGAGAGCTGCGAGACGATCTTCGCCAGGAAGGACGGCGGAATCCGCTCCTCGCGGGCGATCTGGCTCGTCGGTGCCCGTCCGGCACCGTTCAGCCCGGCCAGGTACAGCACGGCACGGACCGCGTAGTCCGCCTGTCGGGTGATCTGCATGCTTGCCTCCCGCGCGACCGGGATAATCGACCCTTCGGATAGAAGTTATCGGCTTCTCTCCCAGTCTAGGTGTCGGCTCCCCGGGCGGCAAGTGATGGGTGTCATTCCGGCCCGATGACCTTCGACGAACGGCGAGCCGGCGGGACCGGCGTGGTAAACTTCCGCCGCCGAGGCCCGGTTCCAGGAGGCACGCCTTGAGAGAGATCGCCGTCATCGGGGTGGGGTACGTCGGCCTGGTGACCGGGGCGTGCTTCGCCGACCTGGGGAACCGGGTCGTCGCCCTCGACATCGACGCCGAGCGCATCGCCGGCCTCCAGCGCGGCCGCCTGCCGATCTACGAGCCGGGGCTGGAAGAAGTCGTGCGGCGCAACCTCGCCGCCGGCCGCCTGCACTTCACCACCGACTACGCCGAGGCGCTGGCCCGGGCCGAGTTCGTTTTCATCGCCGTCGGGACGCCGGCCGGCGTGGACGGCGAGGCCGATCTGAAACACGTCCGGGCGGTGGCCGAAGCCATCGGCCGGACGATGACCCACCCCCTGACCTTGGTCAACAAATCGACCGTGCCCGTCGGAACTGGCGACTGGGTGGCCGACATCGTGCGCGGCTCGCAGCCGCGGCCGATCGCCTTTTCCGTCGTATCGTGCCCCGAGTTCCTGCGCGAGGGCTCGGCGATCAGCGACTTCATGGCGCCGGCTCGCACCGTGCTCGGCTCGCTCGACAGGGAAGCGGCCGAGAAGGTCGCCCAGCTCCACCTGCCGCTGCGCGCTCCGATCATGATCACCGACCTGCGCACGGCCGAGATGATCAAGTACGCCTCGAACGCGTTCCTGGCGACGAAGATCTCGTTCATCAACGAGATCGCCAACATCTGCGAGGCGATGGGCGCCGACATCAAGGAAGTCGCTTCCGGCATGGGCTACGACCCGCGCATCGGCCCCCACTTCCTCGAAGCCGGCCTCGGGTACGGCGGCTCGTGCTTTCCCAAGGACGTCACCGCGCTGGCCTACATGGCCGCCGAGAAGGGACGCCACCCGCAGCTGCTCCAGGCCGTGATGGACATCAACAACGATCGCCGCCGTCAACTCGTCGAGCGGCTGCGGGAGCTGCTCGGCGACCTGTCGGGCAAGACGATCGGCCTGCTCGGCCTGTCGTTCAAGCCCAACACGGACGACCTGCGCGAGGCCCCAGCCCTCGAGATCGCCGAGCGTCTGCGCCAGGCGGGCGCGTCGGTGCGGGCGTACGATCCCGTCGCCATGCCACGCGCCGCCGGGCTTGTGCCATGGGTCGAGATGGCGGCGACGGCCTACGACCTGGCCGACGGGGCCGACGCGCTCATGGTGTGCACCGAGTGGAATGAGTTCAAGCAGCTCGATCTCGAACGTGTCCGACAAGTGATGCGCCAGCCGGTGCTGGTCGACGGAAGGAACCTGTATGAGCCGGCCGAGATGCGCCGCCTCGGCTTCCGCTACCTGGCCGTCGGCCGCGGCTACGGGCCGGACGGCCGGCCGGCCCTGTCCCCCGAACCGGCCGCCGCCCGCGCCGCATCATGACCGCCTCGACCGTCGTGCGGGCCCGCTTCCGCAACGGGATCGAGGTCCGTCTGAAGGAAATCCACACCGCGCCCCTGATCAGCTTCTGGGTCTGGTACCGGGTCGGCGCCCGGAACGAACGCCCGGGGATCACCGGCATCTCGCACTGGGTCGAACACATGCTGTTCAAGGGCACGCCGACTTTCCCGGCCAGCGTGCTCGACCGTGCCATCTCGCGCGACGGCGGGCTGTGGAACGCCTTCACCTGGTACGACTGGACGGCTTACTTCGAGACCATGCCGGCCGACCGCATCGACCTGGCGCTGCGTCTCGAAGCCGACCGCATGGTCCACAGCGTGTTCGACCCGCGTCAGGTGGCCTCCGAGCGGACGGTCATCATCTCCGAGCGCGAGGGGCACGAGAACGAGCCGACCTTCCGCCTGGGCGAAGAGGTCCAGGCGGCGGCGTTCCGCGTCCATCCGTACCACCACGAGATCATCGGGGACCGGGCGGATCTCGAGACGATGACGCGCCAGGACCTGGTCCGGCACTACCGCACGTACTACGTCCCGGCCAACGCGCTGATCGCCGTCGCCGGCGACTTCCGCGCCCGGCCGATGCTCGAACGACTCCGGCAGCTCTTCGGTCGCCTCCCCCGGCGCCCGGCGCCGGCGCCGCGCGTGCGGCCCGAGCCTCCGCAGCCGGGCGAACGCCGGGTGATCGTCGAGGGCCCGGGCGAGACGACCTACGTCGAAGTTGCCTATCGCGCTCCGCCGGCCGTCGCCCCCGACTTCTTCCCGCTGGCCGTACTCGACAGCATTCTGGCCGGCGCCTCGAGCCTGAACCTGTTCGGGGCCGGCCTGTCGAACAAGACCTCGCGCCTGTACCGGGCGCTAGTGCAGGCAGACCTGGCGGCCGCGGTCAGCAGCGAACTGGCGGCGACCATCGATCCGTTCCTGTACGGCCTGCGGGCGACGCTCCGCCCCGGGGGCGCGGCCGAGGAGGCGCTGCGCGTCATCGACCGCGAGATCCAGCGCGTCCACGACGAGCCGATCTCGGCCGAGGAGCTGGCCAAGGCGGTCAAACAGGCGCGGGCGCTCTTCGCCTACGGCAGCGAAAGCATCACCAATCAGGCCTTCTGGCTCGGCTACAGCGAGATGTTCGCCGACGGCGCATGGTTCGAGACCTACCTCGAACGGATCGCCGCCGTCACGCCGGACGACATCCAGCGAGTGGCGCGCGAAGTTCTGCGGCCTTCGCAGCGCGTCGTCGGGTTCTACTTGCCGACGGGGGTTGCGCGTGCCGCCTAGGAAGCGCCAGCCGCTGCCGCAGCTCGACCGACGGTCGCTTCCCGGGCCGCACAACGTAGCGCGGCGGGAGCTGGCCAACGGCATCGTCGTGCTCGTGCGCGAGAGCCACGCCAGCCCGTCGGTCGTGATCAACGGCTACGTGGCCGCCGGCGGATTGGACGAGACCGAGGCGACGGCCGGTCTGGCGCACTTCGTAGCCGGCAGTCTGATGCGCGGCACACGCCGCCGCTCGTTGCAGGCGATCTACGAGTCGATCGAGTCGATCGGCGCCACGCTGGGCTTCGGGTCGGGCAAGCACAAGACGACGTTCCACGGCAAGTCGCTGGCCGAGGACCTGGGCCTGATGCTGGGCCTCCTGGCGGAGGTGCTGCGTGAGCCGGCATTCCCCCCCGACGAGGTCGAGCGGCTGCGCTCGGAACGACTGACGTCGCTCGCCATCCGCGACCAGGACACGGGTGCCGTCGCCGGCCTGACGTTCGATCGGCTGGCCTATCCCGGGCACCCGTACGCGCTGCCGTCGGATGGGACGCGCCAATCGATCTCCGCGTTGCCTCGCGACGAGCTGGTGGCCTTCCACCGCCGCGCCTACGGCCCGCGGGGCATGGTTGTGACGGTCGTCGGGGCGGTGCGGGTCGACGAGGCGCTTCGCCTGGTGGACTCGGCGCTGGGCGATTGGAGCGGGCCGGGCGAGGCGCCGACGGCCGCGCCTCCCGCGCCGCGCCTCGTCGACGGTCGGCGCAAGGACGTCCGGCTGGAAGGCAAGAGCCAGTGCGACATCGTGCTCGGCGCGGCCGGTCCGCCGCGCACCGACCCCGAGTACCTGTCGGCCGCCCTCGGCAACAGCATCCTGGGCCGGTTCGGCCTCTACGGACGAGTCGGCGATGCGGTGCGCGAGAGCGCCGGCCTGGCGTACTACGCCTACAGCTCGCTCAGCGGCGGCCACGGTCCCGGACCGTGGACGATCTCCGCCGGGGTCAATCCGGCCAACGTCGAGCGGGCCATCGACCTGATCCGGAAGGAGCTGGCGCGGTTCGTCTCCCGCCGGGTGTCCCCGGAGGAGCTCGAAGAGAACCAGGCCCACTTCATCGGCCGCCTGCCGCTCCAGCTCGAGTCGAACGAGGGTGTGGCGGCGGCGCTGGTCAACGTCGAGCAGTACCACCTCGGGTTGGACTACTACCAGACCTATCCCGATCGGATCGCGGCCGTCACGCGCGACCAGATCCTGGCCACGGCGCAGCGGTTCCTCGACCCCGATCGGCTGGCGATCGCCGTCGCCGGCCCGCCGCTGAACGAGGGCCGGGGATGATGCGCGCCGGCGTCGACCTGATCGAGGTCGAACGGATCGACCGGGCGATCCTGCGTCACGGGTCGCGCTTCTTCCATCGCTTCTTCACCCCGCAGGAGCTGATCGACGCCGGCGGCTCGACACCGGCGCTCGCCGGGCGTTTCGCCGCCAAGGAAGCGGTGTCGAAGGCCCTCGGGACGGGGATCGGGGACGTGGGGTGGAAGGAGATCGAGATCGTCAACGGCCCTCGCCGGCAGCCGGTCCTCCGCCTGCACGGGGAGGCGAGGCGGCTGGCTTCCGAGCAGGGCCTGCATCACTGGACGATCAGCCTGAGCCACACGCACGAGCATGCCATCGCCGTGGCCGTCGCCACGGCGCGCCCGGAGGGCACCGGGTGACGGAGTTCGGGCTGCGGGTGGGCGAGGCGGTCGAGGCGACGCAAGACGTCACCGCCGAGCGCACCGCCTCGCACATCGGCTCGGGCGCGCTGCGCGTCTACGCCACGCCGGCGATGGCGCTCTTCGTGGAACGCACGTGCCACGGCCTGATCAGCCGCTACCTGCCGGAGGGCAAGACGACGGTCGGGGTCGAACTGCGGGTCCGGCATCTGGCGCCCACGCCGCTCGGCAGCACCGTGCGGCTGCGGGCAGAGGTCGCGGCGGTGGACGGGCCGACGATCGACTTCCGCGCCCGGCTGTGGGACGAGCAGGAGCTGGTGGGTGAGGTCGAGCATCGGCGCAGGGTCGTCGACCTCGAGCGGTTCTTGAAGCGGGTGGAGGCCAAGGCCGCCGTCCGGGGCGACGCCGGCTGATCCCCCGCCTAGTGTGGTAAACTGAAAAGACGCTCCCGCCAGGAATCGACCTTGGCGGGAGCCATTCTGCCCCCTCGTGGGGCCATCTCGCACGCTTCCGGACCGGACCGGGCGTGCCCCTTCGACGGGGTTCCGGGTCGGGAAGAAGGAAGCGGAGGCCGAACGCAACGGAGGTCGTACGATGTCGGTCATCAGCATGAAGGCCTTGCTCGAAACGGGCGTCCACTTCGGTCATCGCACCCGCAAGTGGAACCCGCGCATGAAGCCCTACATCTTCACCGAGCGCAACGGGATTCACATCATCGACCTGCAGCAGACGGTCGACGCGCTGGCCGCCGCCTACGAACGGGTGCGCGACGCCGTCGCCGCCGGCGGGACGGTGCTCTTCGTCGGCACCAAGCGCCAGGCGCAGGAGACGATGGAGGCCGAGGCCCTGCGTTGCGGCATGCCGTACGTCAACACGCGCTGGCTCGGCGGCACGCTGACCAACTGGCGCACGATCGTCGCACGGATCCAGGAGCTGGAGGCGCTGGAGAAGGCGCGCGAACAGATCGAGGCCGAGAAGGTGACCAAGAAGGAAGCCCTGCTGCGCGAGCGCAAGATCGCGCGGCTGCAGGAGCGGCTGGGCGGGCTGCGGACGATGCGCGCCCTGCCGGCGCTGCTGTTCGTCGTCGACGTCCGCCGTGAAGAGACGGCGATCCACGAAGCCAATCTGCTGCGCATCCCGGTCGTGGCGCTGGTCGACACCAACTGCGATCCGTCGGGCGTCGACTACGTCATCCCGTCCAACGACGACGCCATCCGGGCAATCAAGCTGCTGACGGCCAAAATCGCCGACGCCGTGCTGGAGGGCAAGGCGCTGCGCAAGGACGTGCCGGAGGAAGAGCTGCCGGCGGTCGAGCCGGTACGCCGCGCCGCCGTCGCGGCGGAGGAATTCGCCGACGAGGACCTGCTCGGAGAAGCGACGCTGGCCAAGCTGCTGAGCGGTGAGTACGACGAAGGGGGTGCCGCGGCGCTGGCGGCGGGCGAAGGCCAAGCGGAGCCCGAGGCGGCCGAGAAGCCGGAGGCGGAGGCCGACGCGTGAGCGTGGCGGCGGAACAGATCAAACGGTTGCGCGAGCAGACCGGCGCGGGGATCAAGGACTGCCGCGACGCGCTGGAAAAGACCGGCGGCGACCTGGAGCAGGCGGCGGCGCTGCTGCGCGCCCAGGGGCTGACGGCCGCCGACAAGCGCGCCGACCGCGCCACCCGCAACGGCGTCGTCGAGCTCTACCGCCACGGCGAAGGACGTGTCGGGGTGATGGTCGAGGTCAACTGCGAGACCGACTTCGTCGGGCGCACCCAGGAGTTCCGCGCCTTCGCCCACGAAGTGGCGCTCCAGGTGGCGGCGATGTCGCCGCGCTGGGTGTCGGCCGACGACGTGCCGCCGGAAGTCGTCGAACGCGAATCCGACGAGGCGCGCCGTTTGGCGCAGCTCGAGGGCAAGCCGGCACCGGTCGTCGAACAGATCGTCGCCGGCCGGCTGGACCGGTTCTACGCCGAGACCTGCCTGCTGCGCCAGGCCTACATCCGCGACGAGTCACGAACCGTGGGGGATCTGCTGCGGGATGTGATCTCGACGACCGGCGAGAACGTCGCCATCCGGCGGTTCGTCCGCTGGGAGGTCGGCGAGACGGCGGAGTGAAGGGCCGGGCCAACCGCAAGGTTGGCCCGTTCGTTTGGCGGGCCGCGGCGCAGGCTGCGGGCCGGGGAGCCGGGCGCGATGGCGCAAGCCAGATACGGACGAATCCTGTTGAAGCTGGGAGGCGAGGCCCTGGCCGGCCCGCAGGGGTTCGGCATCGACCCCGGCCGGGCCTTCGAAGTGGCGGCGATCGTGCGCCAGGTCGCCCAGTCGGGGGTGCAGACGGCGGTCGTCATCGGCGCCGGCAACCTGTGGCGCGGCCGGGAAGGCGTGCAGTCGGGGATGGACCGCGCCACCGCCGACTACATGGGGATGGTCGGGACGGTGATGAACTCGCTGGCGCTGATGGACGCCCTGGAACGCTCGGGCGTCATTACCCGGGTCATGACGGCCATCGAAATGAAGCAGGTCGCCGAGCCGTACATCCCGCGGCGCGCCATCCGCCACCTGGAGAAGGGGCGCGTCGTGATCCTCGGCGCCGGGACGGGCAACCCGTACTTCTCGACCGATACCGCCGCCGCGCTGCGGGCGATGGAGATCGGGGCGGAGGTCGTGATCAAGGCCACCAAGGTCGACGGCGTCTTCGAGACCGACCCGCAACGGGATCCAGCGGCCCGGCGGCTCGACCGGCTGACCTACATCGAGGCCCTCAATCGCCGGCTCCAAATCATGGACAGCACCGCCATCTCGCTGTGCATGGACAACGAACTGCCGATCGTCGTGCTCGACTTGTGGCGCAAGGACAACCTGCTCCACGCGGTGCGCGGCGAAGCGGTCGGGACGACGATCGCCGTCTGACCGGCGCTTCGCATTTTCCCCCTTTTGCGCTATTCTTAAGGCACACCATCCGCCGGACCCACGCAGGAGTCTGATCATGGTCAAAGACGCCCTGGCCGACGCCGACGGTCGCATGAAAGGGGCCGTGCGCGCGCTGGAGGACGATCTGGCCGGAATCCGCACGGGCCGCGCCTCGCCGGCTCTCGTCGAACGGCTGCTGGTGGAGTACTATGGCACGCCGACTCCGCTGATGCAGCTGGCGACGATCTCCGCGCCCGAGCCGCGCCTGTTGACGATCCGCCCGTTCGATCTCGGTGCGATGAAGGACATCGAGAGGGCGATTCAAGCCTCCGAGCTGGGCCTGACGCCCAGCAACGACGGTAAGATCATCCGTCTGACGATTCCCCCGCTGACCGAGGAGCGCCGGCACGACCTGGTGAAGCTCGTTCGCAGCCGGGCGGAGGAGGCGCGGGTGGCGGTGCGCAACGTGCGGCGCGACGTTCACAACGACCTGCGCGAGTTCGAGCGCGAGAAGCTGATCGCCAAAGACGAGCTGGAGCGGGCCGAGGCCGAGCTGCAGCGCCTGACCGACGAGCAGATTGAGCACGTCAACCGGGCGGCGCAGAAGAAGGAGGCCGAGGTCCTCGAGGTCTGACGTTTGCCCATGGCCGCCCACCGACCGTCCGAGATCCCGTCGCACGTCCCGCTCCATGTGGCGATCATCATGGACGGGAACGGCCGCTGGGCGCGGGCCCGCGGCCTGCCGCGCCTGGCCGGGCATCGCGCCGGGGTCGACAACCTGCGGCGGGTGCTCGAGGCGGCGGGCGAGTTCGGCATTCGGTACCTGACGATCTACGCCTTCTCGACCGAAAACTGGGGCCGCCCGCCGGACGAGGTCCGCGGGTTGATGAACATCCTGGAAGACGTCATCGACCGCGAACTCGAGAGCCTGCACAAGAACGGCGTCCGGTTGCGGCACCTCGGCCGGCTCGACGGGCTGAGCCCGACGCTCCAGGCCAAGGTGCATCAGGCCATCAACTTGACGCGCGACAACCACCGCCTGATCCTGAACATCGCGTGGAACTACGGCGGGCGCGACGAGATCGTCCGGGCGGTGCGTCGCATGCTCGAGAACGGCGTCCTGCCGGACGAAGTCGACGAGGACCTGGTCTCGCAGTACCTGTACACGGCCGGTATGCCCGATCCCGACCTGATCATCCGCACCTCGGGCGAGCTGCGCGTCAGCAATTTCCTGATCTGGCAGGGCGCCTACGCCGAGTGGTACGTCACGCCGACGTACTGGCCGGATTTCGGGCGCGAGGAACTGCTGGAGGCGCTGTGGGAGTTCGCCCGGCGCGACCGGCGCTTCGGCCGCGTCGAGCCGGTGCGGCCGGGGTAGCCGTCCGGCCTCCCGTCGGCCGGGCCAGCGCGCCGGTCCATCACTGAGGAACGATCCTTGCTTCGGCGCGGCCTTGCCGTACCCGCTTTCGACTCCGCCATGTCGCCGTTCTCGCTCGAACTCGCCCCGCCGGACGCCGCGCGACCCAGCACGCCCGGGCCCGCCGGGGAGCGGACGTAGCATGCTGCGCCAGCGAGTCCTGGTGGCGGCCGTCCTGCTCCCGGTCGGACTGTGGGTGTTCGCTGTGGGCGGCTGGGTGTTCGCCGGGGCGGTGGCGCTGATCATCGGGTTGGCCGGGCGCGAGTTCGTCCTGCTCTTTCGGAACCGGCAGCTTCGGCCTTCGGCGCCGCTGCTCGTCGTCGGCGCCTCCGGGCTCGTCCTGGCGCGGCACGCTTGGGGGTTCGACCCTACAGCGCCGATCGCCGGCGGGCTGGCGCTGGCGGCGATGTGCTGGCATCTGGTGGACTACGAACGGGGCGCCGAACGGTCCGGAACCGACTTCGGTGTGACGCTTGGCGGGGTTCTGTACCTGGGCGTCGTCGGCGCCTACCTGGTCTCGCTGCGCGACTTGCCCGACGGGCTGTGGTGGCTGTTGATCACATTGCCGGCGGTCTGGCTCGGGGACTCGGCGGCGTACTTCCTCGGGCGGGCCTACGGACGACACAAGATGTCGCCGAGGCTCAGCCCGAACAAGTCGTGGGAGGGCTACCTGGCCGGCGTAGTCATCGCCTCGCTGACCGGCGTCGGCCTCGGCGCTCTCTTCGGCCCCACGCTGGGCGTCGCTGCCAGTGTGACCCCGCTCGCCGGCCTCGGGATCGGCCTGGGGATGGGCGCCGTCACTCCGCTCGGCGACCTCGGGATCAGCATGATGAAGCGTGAAGCGGCAATCAAAGACACCGGCCGCCTCCTGCCGGGGCACGGAGGTGCCCTCGACCGCATCGACTCCTGGCTATGGGGAGGGATCCTCGGGTACTACCTGGCTCGCTGGCTGGCGTTGTGACGGGAACCGCGCCGGGCGAAGACCACCGGCGGGGGCGGTTGCGCGCCTCGGCGACGGGTGCTATAATCTCGGGCCGACGCTTCAAGCCGTCCTCGGTTCGTCCCCTGGCGAGTTCCATTCTCAGCGAGAACCTTGCCTTCGACTGATCGGCTCGTGTTGCCCTGATCTCGACGCGGCCCTGTCCGGCATCGACCGGAAGGCCATCCTTCTGGAGACCATATGAATATCGCTCAACTGGAAGCCATGAACCTGCCGGATCTGCGCGCCATTTCCCGGGACCTCGAGATCCAGGGCGCGGCGCGACTGAAGAAGGAGGATCTGATCCTGCGCATCATGCAGGCCGATGCCGAGCGGCGCGGCCTCGAGCTGCGCGGTGGAATCCTCGAGATCATGAGCGAGGGCATGGGCTTTCTGCGCGCCGATCACTACCTGCCCGGGCCGAACGACATCTACGTGTCGCAATCGCAGATCCGCCGCTTCGGCCTGCGCACCGGCGACATGGTCATCGGGCAGATCCGCCCGCCGAAGGACACCGAGAAGTACTACGGACTGTTGCGGGTCGAGTCGATCAACGGCATGGACCCGGAAGAGGCCAAGAACCGGCCGAAGTTCGAGGACCTGACGCCGATCTTCCCCGAGGAGCGCTTCGACCTCGAGACCGACCGCCACACCCTGGCGACGCGGATGATCAACCTGGTGGCACCCATCGGCAAAGGGCAGCGCGGGCTGATCGTCTCGCCGCCCAAGGCCGGCAAGACGACCGTCCTGAAGCAGATCGCCAACGCCATCTCGCTGAAGTATCCGAAGGTGCACCTGATGGTGGCGCTGATCGGCGAGCGGCCGGAAGAAGTCACCGACATGGATCGCTCGGTCGACGCCGAGGTCATCTCGTCGACGTTCGACGAACCGGTCACCTCCCACGTGCGGGTGGCCGAGATGGCGCTGGAGCGCGCCAAGCGCCTGGTCGAGGTCAATCGGGATGTGGTCATCCTGATGGATTCAATCACCCGGCTGGCGCGCGCCTACAACCTGATGGTTACTCCTTCCGGCCGCACGTTGTCGGGAGGCCTCGACCCGGCGGCGCTCTACCCGCCGAAGCGCTTCTTCGGGGCGGCGCGCAACATCGAAGGTGGCGCGTCGCTGACGATCATCGCCACCTGCCTGGTCGACACCGGGTCGCGCATGGACGATGTGGTCTACGAGGAGTTCAAGGGCACGGGCAATATGGAGCTGCATCTGTCGCGGCGTCTCCAGGAGCGGCGCATCTTCCCGGCCTTCGACATCGAGCGCTCCTCGACCCGCCGCGAGGAGCTGCTGCTCGGTCCGGACATCACACCGATCGTCTGGCTGATGCGGCGCATGTTCTCGCACATGGTCAACCCGCCGCCCAGCGGGGCCGGGATGGATATCACCAACGCCACCGAAGCCCTGCTGCAGCAGATGGCTCGCACCGACAACAACATCGAGTTCCTCGAGAGCCTCAAGGAAGAAGCGGGCAACTGACGTGGGCGCCCGTCGAGCGCCGATCGGCGCGTGGATTCGACGCCACGGTCCGGCCGTCGTGGCCGCCTCCGGCCTGGCGTTGGCGCTGGCCGCCGTCGCCCTGAGCGTTCGCGCCCAGGGGCGCCCGACGGCGACGGCGCCCGATGGCCCCGCCTACGACCCGCTGGCGGTCGAGCTCCCAGCCTTCGCCGGGAAGCCCGCCTCGGCGGTGCTCACCCGGCGTACGCAGCCGGACACGGAAATCCCGCGCCGCGCGCGGGTCGAAGTCCTCAAGTACACGGTGCAGAGCGGAGACTCGGTCTTCGGCATCGCCGACCGCTTCGGCATCGAGCCCGAGACCGTCCTGTGGGGGAACTTCGAGACGCTCGAGGACGACCCGCACCTGCTCCGTCCCGGCCAGGAGCTCAACATCCTTCCGGTCGACGGCACGTACTACCAGTGGCAGCCGAACGACAGCCTGGAGGCCGTGGCGGTCTTCTTCGGCGTCGATCCGTCGTCGATCGTCGAGTGGCCCGGCAACCAGATCGACCCGGACAAGCCGCTCCTCGAGCCCGGCGACTGGATCGTCGTGCCCGGGGGCAAGCGCGCCTTCCGCACGTGGGTGCTGCCGACCATCGCCCGCGGCAGCGCCGGGGTGGGCACGGCCTTCGGGCCGGGCGGATGCAGCGGTGACTTCTCGGGTGGCGCGGTCGGGACGGGCGGCTTCATCTGGCCGAGCGCCAACCACTACGTTTCAGGCAACGACTACTGGGCCGGTCACCTGGCGATCGACATCGCCGCCGGCACGGGCGAGCGAGTCTGGGCGGCCGATAGCGGGGTGGTCGTGTACTCGGGCTGGTCGACCGGCGGGTACGGCAACTTGATCATGATCGATCATGGCAACGGCTGGCAGACGCTCTACGCACACCTGAACGCCGTCACCGTCGCCTGCGGGGAGAGCGTCGGGCAGGGTCAGACGATCGGTTTCGCCGGTTCGACCGGGAACTCCACCGGTCCGCACCTGCACTTCGAAACGCGTTCCGGCGGCGGCTTCGTCAACCCCTGGTTCGTCCTGCCATGACCATCGGGCGGCAGCGGAGCGGTCGGCTTGACCGGGTCCACGCCACCTGATACGATGCCGCACCTCCCCGGCCCATGACTCAGACGATCCCGAACCCTCCGCATGGCCGCCCGGCGCGGCCGCGAGACTGGCGCAGTCTGTGGCAGACGATCCAAGCGCGCGGCTGGCGCGGCGCGGTCCTCCGCTATCTGGGGCATGTGGCGGCGCTCGGCCTGGTCGTCGTCGGCGTACTGGCGGCGCGGGCCGGATGGCTGTCTCTGCCGCTCGAGGAGTTCCGTGAGTCGCCATTCTCGGCGCAGGCGGCTGGCGCCACGCCGACGGCCGGCCAGCGCGTCGGGCCGGAGGCGCTGCCGCCGTTCTCCGGCGGCGGAGCCGAGTTGTCCGTCGTGCAACGGCGGACGGAATCGCATACGGAGATTCCCTCCCGACCGCGCCTGGCGATCATCACCTACGTGGTCCAGCAGGGAGATTCGCTCTTCGGCATCGCCGAGAAGTTCGGCCTCAGGCCGGAGACATTGCTATGGGGGAACTACGACGTGCTCCAGGACGACCCGCACAGCCTCCAGCCCGGACAGGAGCTGAGGGTGCTACCGGTGGACGGCACGGTCCACATCTGGAATGCCGGCGACGGCCTGAACGGGGTCGCCAAGTTCTTCGGCGTCACCCCGCAGGACATCCTCGACTGGCCTGGGAACAATCTCGACCCCGACATGGACCTCAGCAATCCGTCGATCGCGCCCGGGACCGTGCTGGTCATCCCGGGCGGCACGCGCGAGACGACCGGGTTGTTCCGCCCGCGCATCACGCGCGCCAACCCCGGCGTGGCGCGGATCCTGGGGCCCGGCGCCTGCGGGTCGGTCTATGATGGCCCTGTCGGGACGGGCTCGTTCGCCTGGCCGACGCCGCTGCATTACCTGTCGGGATACGATTACAGCCCGTCGCTCGGTCATCCGGCGATCGACATCGCCGGCGATACCGGCCACAGCATCACCGCTTCGGACAGCGGCGTGATCGTGTACGCCGGCTGGAACGAGTGGGGCTATGGCCTGACGGTCGTTATCGACCACGGCAACAACTGGCAGACTCTGTACGCCCACCTGAGTCAGGTGAACGTCCAGTGCGGCCAGGCCGTGTATCAGGGGAACCTGATCGGGCTGATGGGGTGCAGCGGCAACTGCTCCGGCTCGCACCTGCACTTCGAGGTCCGCTACGGCGACGGGTTCGTCAACCCGTGGAACGTGTTGCCGTAGAGGCGCGCAATTGCCCGGGCTGAGGGGAGGCTGGGGTCGAGGAGCGGCCTGTCGTGCGGGCCTCGATGTGAAACGGAACAGAAGGCGGGCCCGACGGCCTCCTGCCGGGAGCGCGACCCTCAGCGCCTCTCCCACAGATACAGACGGCGCTCGGTCTCCATGATCGGCTCGGCGCGGCGCAGTTCGAAGAATTCCCCGAAGGCACGCTCGAAGCCCTCGACGCTGTAGTCACCGAAGATGTCCTGGCGCGCCGCAAGCATCCGGCGCACCTGCCCGTCGGACTTCGGGACGAATTCGATGATCAGCCAGCGGCCGAGGCCGGCGAAGAACGCCGCCAGCTGAGGCAGCGGCACGTTATTCCCGATCGCCAGATGATGGATCAGGGCCAGCGCCATCACGGCCTCGGCCGGGCCTCGCTCGAACAGCGACATCCGCTCGACGTTGCGCCAGCCGAGGCCCGGGCTCGGATTGGTCAGGTCCATCAGCAGCGGCAACAGCCGTTGCTCCTCGCGACGCCGCACTTCGCGGTAATTGATCTCGACCGCGCCCGGATCGACGTCGAAGGCCACTGTCGGAATGCCGCGCTCGACCGCCAGGCGGCTGAACTCTCCGGTGTTCGCCCCGAGGTCCCACAGGGAGCGCGGCCGGATCCGATCCAGCAGCTCCGCCACCAGCCGCCTCTTGGCGTCCATCGCAGCCGGCGTGTAGTTGTGCATCGAGCCATAGCCGGACCAGGCCGTGCCGGTCGGCGCCCAGGCGAGGCCCTCGACCGTTCGGCGAAGGCTGTCGATCAGCCCCAGGAATCCCAGCCGGCTGACGCGGGGCGCCCGGCGCCCTCCGGCGCGCACGTCCGCCCCGGCAAACCGATGCTGACTGGCGGCGTGCAGGTAGAGGTGCGTCAGCAGACCGCCGTTAAGGCGCGATCTCCACGGCAGCAAACGCGCCGCCAGGTCGAGCGGAATCCCGTCGATGTAGACGCGTAGCAGCTGGCCGAGGCGCACGTCCCGCCGGCTCATCAGGGCCAGCGGCGCCAGGAAGTGTTGGCAGAACTGGCGATAGGCGACCCAGGGCTCGCCCTCGCGGTACGTCTCGAACGACAGGGTATCGATCAGCGTAGGCCGACCCTGATGGAACTGGATGTTGTAGGCACTGGCGTCCTTGAGCGACAGCCCGCGCTCGATCGCCCGGCGCTGGATGTCGAGCGTCGCCAGGGCGGCGTCCTTCAACTGGCTGAAGCACCACTCGTAGGGATAGGAAACGAAGCGGATGGGCTCCGGCCGAACGACGAGCCAGGCCGTGGCCGGCTCGGCCGGCGCGACGTCGACCTCGGCGTGGGGCACAAGGCGACCGGCGCCGACGAGCTCGGCATACAGGCCGCTGCTCGTCAGGCGGTCGTAATCGCTTCGATAGACCTGGTTGACCTGGCGAAAGAGTGTGCCGTCGCGGACGAAGAGGAACCCGCTCGGGTCGCGGAAGGATGCCGGGCTGCGACCGCTACTCGTCATGCGGCTCGCCGTCCGTCGGCTTGCCCTTGCGCCGGAAGAGGTCCTTGATCCGGCTCCACGACATGCGGATGGCGAGCAGCGCGCCGAGGGCGCCGGCGACGACAAGCTGAATCAAATAGCTCCCGGAACCGGGGTCGAGGTAGGCGGGCGGCGCCGCCAGCACGGGCATCCAGCTCATGGTGCACCTCCATCGATTCGGTCCATCCCCATCCGGACCGGACAGGCGAGAGCCGCTTCCGATTCGGAAGCGGCTCCAGCGCCCTCGGCGTGACTCGAACACGCGGCCCCTTGGTCCGCAACCAAGTGCTCTATCCGCTGAGCTACGAGGGCAGTCGCGCCTCGACGGTCGAGGCTCTGGCGGGGAGGGAGGGATTCGAACCCTCGGTCGAGGATTTAAGCCCCCGACAAGCGCTTAGCAGGCGCCCCCGATCGGCCATCTCCGGCACCTCCCCGGTGGAAAGCCAGGCGGAGGGAGAGGGATTCGAACCCCCGGTGGGTTGCCCCACAGCTGTTTTCAAGACAGCCGCCTTCGTCCGCTCGGCCATCCCTCCGGGTGCCAGACCCTTCCCAGGCGGCAATTCTACCATGCGAGCGAATCCCAACCGGCTTTCCGAAGGAGTGCGGGCCTGTCTAGCGCCTCCAGATCTGATACAGGCCCAGCCGTCCTCCTTCGCCGTCCGAGCGGAACTCCTCGACGACCTTCAGGCCAGCGGCCTGCGCCAGCCCGGCAAGCTCGGCCGAAGGGAAATGATGCACGTACCGCAGGCCGTGGCCGGCGTGCCTCCAGTCGAGCAGGGCGTCTCCCGGATCGACGTCCTCCGCCGTCAGGCCGATCTCCTCCCACGCGACGACGCGCCGCCCCAGCCGAGCGCTGTGTTGAAAGTCCCACACCGAGGCCGCCAGTGAGCCATCCGGGGCCAGCGCCTGAGCAATCTCACGGACGACCCGGCGGCGGAGCCTTGCGTCGGGCAGATGGTGCAGAACGGAGAAGCACAGAACCCAGTCGAACCGGCTCGAGCGACCGCCGGGTAGAGCCATCCAGTTCGGCGCGGCGAGGTCCGCATGGGCGAATTCCACCCAGGGGGCCTCGAGCCGCGCTCGCGCGATCGCCAGCAGGGACTCGCTCGAGTCGATTCCCAGGTAGCGACCGCGATGCCCGCGCTCGGCGAGCAGGCAGGCGGCGACCCCGTGTCCGCACCCGAGGTCGAGCACGGTGGCCTGTGGAGGGATCCGTTCCACCACCCGGCGCACCCCGGGCTGAGCGCGCCGCCGTGTGTCGGCAAACGCGCCGGCCAGGCTCTGATAGAATGCGCGGTTGAGCCGCAGCAGTTCGTCTCGCGCTTCGGGTCGCACAACGGGATTCTAGCCTCCGTGGATCGCCGCCGGGCCTGGATGGAATCTCGCCGCACCACGCCCGACGATCGCCTGCGCGCCCGCTGCGCGCTCCAGGACGTCCTCGCGGGCGCGCCGGTGGCGGTCGCCGTCCGGCGCCACCCCCGGGCCGAGGGCGGGTATCTCGGCAAACACCATCTGGTCGAAGCCTATCGTCAGCTCGTCGAGGCCGGGGAACTGACCCCCGATCCCGCGCTGCTCGGCCGCCTGCGGATGAAACCCATCCGCACGCTCTCCGGCGTGACGACGGTCACCGTCCTGACCAAGCCGTACCCCTGTCCCGGCAAGTGCATCTTCTGCCCGACCGACGTCCGCATGCCGAAATCGTACCTGCCGGACGAGCCGGGCGCTGCCCGGGCGCTCGACAACGACTTCGACCCGTACCAGCAGACGGCCTCCCGGCTGGAAGCGCTGCGTGCCATTGGCCACCCGACAGACAAAGTCGAGCTGCTCATCCTCGGCGGGACGTGGAGCGCCTACCCGCGGTCGTACCAGGCGCGGTTCGTCCAGCGCTGCCTCGACGCCATGAACGGGTTCGACTCGGTCGACCTGGCTCAGGCCCAGCAGGCGAACGAGACCGCCCGGCATCGCAATGTCGGCCTGGTGGTCGAGACGCGTCCCGACCACGTCACGCCGGGCGAGGTGCGGCGGCTGCGCGCCCTCGGCGTCACCAAGGTCCAGATCGGTGCGCAGAGCCTCGACGATTCCATTCTGGCCCTCAACCGGCGCGGCCACACGGTCGCCGACCTGCGACGCGCGATGCGCCGGCTGCGGTCGGCAGGGTTCAAGTTGGTGCTCCACTGGATGCCGAACCTGCTCGGCGCGACGCCGGAGTCGGATCGCCAGGATTTCGCCCGCCTGTGGTCCGATCCGGACCTGCGCCCGGACGAACTGAAGATCTATCCCTGCCAACTGCTCGCCAACGCCGAGCTGTTCGACGTCTGGCGGCGCGGCGGCTACCGCCCGTACCCGACCGAGGTGTTGATCGATCTGCTGGCAGACCTGAAGCCCACGATTCCGGAATACTGCCGGGTGAATCGAGTCATTCGCGACATCCCTTCGACGCACGTCGTCGAGGGCAATCGGCGCACCAGCCTGCGCCAGGACGTCCAGGCGGAGCTGGCTCGCCGCGGGACGTCGTGTCGGTGTGTCCGCTGCCGCGAGGTCCGCGAGCGTCCGGCGTCGGCGGAGGCCCTCGCGCTGAGGGACCTCCGGTATGCGGCGGGCGAGGCGGAGGAGCGATTCCTGTCGCTGGTCACGCCCGAGGATCGGATCGCGGCCTTCGCCCGGCTGTCCCTTCCGCAGCGCGCGGCGCCGCTCGAGGGGCTCGAAGGCGCGGCGCTGCTGCGCGAGCTGCACGTCGTCGGGCCGTCGCTCGAGATCGGGCGGGAAGCCGCCGGCGCGGCGCAACACGTCGGCCTGGGGTCGCGGCTGTTGCGACACGCGGAGAGGCTCGCCGCCGAGCGAGGCTACGCGCGGCTGGCCGTGATCAGTGCCGTCGGCACCCGCGGTTACTATCGGCGTCATGGATACTCCCTTCACGGAACCTACATGGTGCGGAGCGTCGGGGGGACGCCCTGAGACGCTGACCCGCGCCGCCATTTGCCAAGGAGCCGCAGGATGAAGACGACAAGAATCACGCTGCTGCTGGCCTGGCTGTTGCTGCTGGCCGCTCCGGCGCCGGCCTTCGCCGCCGGGACGGCGGACGGCCGGGTCGTGCTGGGCGGCACCTATACGCTGCACGCCGGGGAGACCCTCGCAGGGGACCTGGTCGTGATCGGCGGGACGGCGACGCTCGAGGCCGGCTCGATGGTTGCCGGGGATGTGGCTCTGATCGGCGGGTTCCTCCAGGCCTCGGGCGAGATCGATGGCGACATCTTGGCCATCGGGGGCATCGTTCATCTGGGGCCGGAGGCGCTGGTGCGCGGCGACGTCATGACACTCGGCGCCGTCACGACGAGGGACCCGGCGGCCCGCGTCGAGGGGCGAATCAGCGACAACCTGTGGCGGGGGAAGATCGATCTGGTGGGGCCGGGCCTCGTCCTGCCCGAGGCCGACGGTTTCGAGCGCCCGTGGATCGGGTGGAGCTTCCTCTGGATCGACCCGATCTTCGGACTCGGCTGGTCCCTCGTTCGATCGCTCGTGCTCGCCGGCATGGCAGTCCTGGTGATGATGTTCTGGCCCGACCGGACTTCGCGAGTCGCGCGGGCGGTGTTGTTTCATCCTGTGCCGTCGTTCGGCGCCGGTCTGCGGACCGGGTCGCTCGCCGTCGTGGGGATCGTCGTCCTGGTGATCACGGTCTGTCTGATCCCCCTCGCTCTCGTGGCGGCACCGTTGCTCGCCGTCGCCCTTCTGTTCGGCTGGGTGGCCATTGGGCTGGAAGTCGGCCGGCGGCTGGCGCTGGCGTTCCGGCGCGAGTGGTCGCCGGCGACGCAGGCCGGACTGGGCACGCTGCTGCTTTCGTTCGTGGCGTACGCCATCGGTTTCGTGCCGTGCGTCGGGTTCGTCGCCCCGATGCTCTTGGGGTTGCTCGGCCTGGGTGCGGTGATGCTCACGCGCTTCGGTGGGCAGGAGTGGACCGGCTCGCCGACGCCGGGGTGAGTCTTCCGAGGGGGAGGGCGCCACAGCAAGGCCGGGCCGGATCTCCGGCCCGGCCTTCCGGCGGAGAGGGGAACCTGGTCATGGCGTGCTCCCTCGCCCCGGATCCGGCGGCTGGCGTGCGCCGCCGGGGCGACTATAATCGCTTCGTTCCCGCGCATGTCGTTCGTCCACCTTCACGTCCATTCCGAATACTCCATGCTCGACGGGCTGAGTCACGTCGGCGACCTCGTGGCGCAGGCCAAGGCCTTCGGCATGCCGGCGTTGGCGCTGACCGATCACGGCGCGATGCACGGCGTGGTCGAGTTCTGGCAGGCGGCGCGCCAGGCCGAGCTCCATCCGATCCTCGGGATGGAGGCCTACCTCTCGCCGCGCGGCATGACCGACCGCGATCCGCACCTCGACGGCAAGGCCTTCCACCTGGTGCTGTTGGCGCAGGATGAGATCGGCTACCGCAACCTGATCCGGATCGCCAGCGCGGCCCAACTCGATGGCTTCTACTACCGCCCGCGAATCGATCGGGAGTACCTGGCGGCCCATAGCGACGGATTGATCGCGACCAGCGGCTGCCTCTCGGGTCAGATTCCTCGGGCCCTGCTCGAGGGCCGCCGCGAGGAGGCCCGTCGCCTGGTGGACTGGTACGTGCAGGTTTTCGGGCGCGACCGGTTCTTCATCGAGGTCCAGCAGCACGCCATCGCGGAGCTGCCCGAGGTCAACCGCCAATTGCTGGAGGAGGCGCGTCGGGCGGGCCTGGGCGTGGTGGCGACGAACGACGTCCACTACGTCCGGCCCGAGGAGGCCGAGCTGCAGGACATTCTGCTGTGCATCCAGACCGGCTCGGTGCGCAGCGACCCGGCCCGCATGCGCATGACCGATCCGTCGTACTACCTCCGGTCACCGGCCGAGATGCAGCGCCTGTTCGCCGAGCTGCCCGAGGCGCTGTCGAACACGCTGGCCATCGCCGAGCGCTGCGCTGTCGACCTGTCGTTTCAGGGCTACCGCCTGCCGCACTTCGACGTGCCGACGGGCGAGACGCCGCAGGCGTATCTGGCGCGGCTGGCGCGCGAAGGCATGCGGCGACGGTACGGCTCGCGGGCGGACGACCCCGAATTGCGCGCCCGCCTCGACGGCGAGCTCGAGGTCGTCCACCGCATGGGCTTCGATACCTACTTCCTCATCGTCTGGGACCTGTGCCGCTTCGCCCGCGAGCACGGCATCTGGTACAACGCCCGCGGCTCGGCCGCCGGCTCGATCGCCGCCTACGTGCTCGAGATCACGCTGGTCGATCCCCTCGAGCACGGGCTGATCTTCGAGCGCTTCCTCAACCCCGGCCGGGCCTCGATGCCCGACATCGACCTCGACTTCCAGGACGACCGGCGCCACGAGGTGCTCGAATACGCGGCGCAGAAGTACGGCCGCGATCGGGTGGCGCAGATCATCACCTTCGGCACGCTCGGGGCGCGCGCGGCGATCCGCGACGTCGGGCGGGTGATGGATATCCCGCTCCCCGAAGTCGATCGCGTGGCCAAGCTCGTCCCGCACGTGCCCGGCAAGCCCGTCACGCTGGTCGAAGCCCTCGACACCGTCGCCCCGCTGCGCCAGGCCTACGAGAGCGCGCCCTACCTGAAGGAGATGATCGATACCGCCGCCCGGCTGGAGGGGGTGGTGCGCAACGCCGGGACGCACGCCGCCGGTGTCATCATCAGCGACCGGCCGCTGCTCGACTACGTGCCGCTCTATCGCCCGTCCAAGACGACCGACGAGGCGGCAGCCGTGGCGGCCGTCACCCAGTTCCCGATGGAAGTGCTCGACTCGCTCGGGCTGCTCAAGGTCGACTTCCTCGGCCTCTCGACGCTGACCGTGATGGCGCGGGCCTGTGCCTGGATCGAGGCGCGGCACGGCGTCCACCTCGACATCCATTCGATCCCGCTCGACGACCCCGAGACGTTCGCCCTCCTCGGCCGCGGCGAGGTCCTGGGCGTGTTCCAGGTGGAAGGCAGCGGCATGCGCCGCTACCTGATGGACATGAAGCCGACTCGCCTGGCAAACATCATCGCCATGGTAGCCCTGTTCCGGCCGGGACCGATGGAGTTCATCCCCGACTACATCCGCCGCATGCACGGGGAGGAGCAGGTCCGCTACCGCCACGAGCGCCTGGCGCCGATCCTGGAAGAGACCTACGGGATCACGGTCTACCAGGAACAGATCATGTACACGGCGATGCATCTGGCGGGGTACACCCCCGCCGATGCCGACAACCTGCGCAAGGCGGTCGCCAAGAAGAAGGCCGAGGCGCTGCACAAGGAGCGCGACAAGTTCGTGAAAGGCTGCGCCGCCCAGGGCATCCCCGAAGCGGATGCGCACGCCATCTTCGACGACTGGGAGGCCTTCGCGCGCTACGGCTTCAACAAGGGCCACGCCGCCGACTACGCCGTGCTGTGCGTCGAGACCGCCTACCTCAAGACGCACTATCCGCTGGAGTACATGACGGCCTTGCTCTCGGTCTTCAAGGGCGATACGGAGCGGGTGGCGCTGTACATCGCCGACTGCCGGCGCATGGGCATCGAAGTCCGTCGACCCGACGTCAACGCCAGCGGACTGGATTTCGAGATCGAAGACGGCGGGCAGCGAGGCGCCATCCGCTACGGGCTGTCGGCGATCAAGAACGTCGGCGAGGGCGCGGCGCGCATGCTGATCGAGGCTCGGCAGAAGGGCGGTCCCTTCGCCGATCTCGGGGATGTGGCGCGACGCGTCGACCTGCGGGCGGTGGGCAAGCGCGCGCTGGAGAGCCTGATCCGGGTGGGCGCGTTCGACGCGTTCGGGAGCCGGCTCGGCCTGCTCCAGGCGCTCGACCGGGTCGTGGCGGCCTCGGCGGCGCACTTCCGCGCCGCCGAGATCGGGCAACTCACGCTGTTCGACGGCGGAGCAGGCGGCGGCGACGCGGCCGCGCCTCCGCCGGAACCGGCCGGCGCCCCGCCGCGCGCTTACCTGCAGTGGGAGAAGGAACTGCTCGGGACCTACCTGTCGGAGCATCCGCTGACGCGCCACCTCGACGACCTGAGCGCGGTCGTGACGCACACCTCCGCCGAACTGGCCGAGAGCCCGTCGTCGCAAGAGGTCGTCGTCGCCGGCGAGGTCACCGCCGTCCGACCCTACCAGACGCGCAACGGCAAACCGATGGGCTTCGTCACGCTGGAGGACCTGCAGGGGACGATCGAAGTCGTCGTCTTCACCCGGCTGTGGAACGAGATCGCCGGCTGGATCGAGCCGCGCAAGATCGTCGTCGTCAAGGGTAAGGTCGACGCCGAGCGGGGCGACCCCAAGGTCTTGGCCGACGCGATGTCGACCGAGTTCTCCATCGTCCGGCCGCGTGCCGCGCCGCTGGAGAGCCCGGAGCCGGAGCCTCCCGACGCGCCGCCCGAACGGCCGATGGAGGACGACCTTCGCGCGTTGGTCGAATCCGATCTGGAAGAGCCCACGGCGCTGCCGGAGATCCTTGCCGAGCTGCCGGCGGCCGTGGCCGTCGATGTCGCTGCATCTCCGGCGGCCGACGAAGGCGGCACGGCGCGTGCGACGGCCCGGGTCTGGGCGGAAGCCCCGCTGCCCGTCGAGACGGCGTGGGAGGCCGAGACCACCGAGCCGCGCCTCCTCACGATCCGCCTGACCTCGACCGGCGACCCCCAACGGGATGCGCGCCGGCTGCGCCGCGTCCATGGGTTGCTGCTTTCCTATCCCGGCCGGGATCGTTTCGTGTTCCATGTTTTCGAGGCGGCGCGCCAGTACCACCTCGAGTTCCCGAACTCGACGACCGGCTTCTGCCAGGAATTGATGACGCAGCTGACGATCCTGCTCGGGGAGGGAATGGTCGACGTCGAACGATTGCGTCTGCAGTAGATCGGGCGATCCGCCGCCGGCCTTCGGCGGCGGCGGATCGCCCAGCGTCATCCGGAGAGCGAGCGATGAGATTCGGTATTCTGACGGGGGGCGGCGACGTTCCCGGCTTGAATCCGTGCATCCAGACGGTCACCCTGCGCGTCCTGGAGGCCGGTCACGAGATCGTCGGCATCCGGCGCGGCTGGCGGGGTCTGCTGCACATCGACCCCGATGACCCGGCGTCGCGCGCCGAGAATCTGCTGCCCCTCGACCGGCAGGCAGTGCGGGCCGTCGATCGCAGCGGCGGGACGTTCCTGCATACGTCGCGCACCAACCCGGCGCGGGTCAAGCCGAAAGACACGCCGGCCTTTCTGCTGGCGCAGCGCCGGGGGGACGAGCCGGAGGACTTCACCGGGCACGTCCTGCGCGTCCTCGAGCACATCGGGATCGATGTGCTGATCACCATCGGCGGCGACGATACGCTGTCGTATTCGCTGCGGCTGCACAACGAGGGAGTGCCGGTCGTGGCCATCCCGAAGACGATGGACAACGACGTCCACGGCACCGACTACTGCATCGGCTTCTCGACCGCCGTCACGCGCAGCGTGCAGGCCATCGACGATCTGCGCAGCACAGCCGGGTCGCACGAGCGGATCGCCGTGGTGGAGTTGTTCGGCCGCTACAGCGGCGAGACGGCCCTGCTGACCGCCTACCTGGCCTCGGCCGACCGGGCCCTCATCCCCGAGGTCCCCTTCGACGACCAGCGGCTGGCGGAGATGACGCTGGCGGACAAGCGTGCCAACCCGAGCCGCTACGCGATGCTGGTCATCTCGGAGGGAGCGACGTTCGCCGGCGGCGAGATGGTTGCCCGGGGCGTCGAGGACGCGTACGGCCACCGGAAGCTGGGCGGCATCGGCGAGGTCACGGCGGAGCTGCTCAAGAGGCACACCGGGCAGGACGTCCTGAGCCAGCCGCTCAGTTACCTGATGCGCGCCGGCCCGCCGGATACGCTCGACAGGATGGTGGCGCGTAACTTCGGCGAGCTGGCGGCCGACCTGGCGCTCAGCGGTGCCTCGGGCGAAATGGTCGCCCTCCAGAAGGGGACGTATGTCCACGTGCCGATCGGCATCACCGGTCAGGGGAAGAAGACGGTGAACGTCGATCGGCTCTACGATCGTGAGGCGTACCGCCCGCGGATTCGCGAGGTGGCGGGCCTGCCGATGTTCCTCGACTGAAGGGGGGCCGGGAGCGATCCGTGCGGCGGCCCAGGACGGACCGGCGGGCCTACAGCGCGGCGCGCGCCACGGCCCGTTCGTCCAGCCGCCACAATCCCGCGCTGTGGGCCGCTTGCACGGCCTGGCGATACTCGTCGACGGTCAGCCGCCGGTCGAGCGGCGGGAACGCGCTCGCTCGAAACGCCGGGCGATACTGATCCATCAAGTTGAGATAGGTATCGCGCGAGATCTCCTCGGCCAGGAAACGCACGATGTCGGACGTGCCCGCCAGGCCGCCCGGCAGCACCAGGTGGCGCACCAGAAGCCCGCGGACGGCCAGACCGCCCTCGTCGAGCACCAGGTCGCCGACCTGCCGGTGCATCTCGCGCACCGCCTCCCGATTCACGTGCGGGTATGCCAGGACCCGCGAGTGCTGCCGGGCGGTGCGCGTATCGCTGTACTTCATGTCTGGCATGTAGATATCGATCACGCCGTCGAGCAGGGCCAGGGCTTCGGGCGAGTCGTAGCCGCCGGTGTTGTAGACGAGGGGCAGACGGAGCCCGCGGCCGGCCGCCAGGGCCAGCGCCTCCAGGATCGGGCCGACGACGTGCGACGGCGAGACCAGGTTGATGTTGTGGCAGCCCTGCCGCTGGAGGGCGAGCATCATCCCGGCCAGTTCGGCGGCGTCGACCTCGTGCCCGGCCGGTCCCTGCGAGATATCGTGGTTCTGGCAGAACTGGCAGCGCAGGTTGCAGCCGGCGAAGAAGATCGTTCCGGAGCCGGCCCACCCCCGTAGCGGGTCCTCCTCGCCGTCGTGCGGGCCGAACGAAGCCACCCGCGCTGCCATCCCCGTCCGGCAGGCGCCGAACCGCGACCAGCGGTCGACGCGACAGGCCCGGCCGCACAAGTCGCAAGCCCGCATGCGGCGGCGCGCCTCGCCTGCGCGGGCCTCGAGTTCACCCGGCGGCAGGTTCAGGTAAGCCGGCGTGAACGACTCCACGCCTCCATCATAGCAGGCCGGGGCGCGGCCTGGCCCCATCCTTGCACCGTGGAGGGTGCGGACGGATGGAGGCGAGGATGCATCCCTGGGACTGGGAAGCGCAGGTGCTGGCCGACCGGATCACGCTGCTCGGTGAGCCGTACCGGCGGAATGCGATTCAGTGGCTGGAAAGCTGCACCCAGAAGCCGCTGCTCGACTTGCGCGAGGACCTGCACGATTTCCTGCTCGGGCTGCACCCGATCGTGCGGGAGAGTTTCGTTCTTCACACGCGCTGGATCCTGGACGAGGCCGTGGCGCACTTCGGCCGGCCGGCTCCGCCGATCTAGCGTAGCGTTCCAGAAACCTCGGGAAGAACTCATTTTCCACCTGCGTCACGGAGGTCGGCCTCACCCCCTACCTCCTCGCCTCTGCGAAGCTGGCTTCCGCAGGCGGCGGCGAGGGGTCGTGCCCTGGCAGGCATCGGCCGCCGACGCGGGTCCCGGGGTGCTACACGATTGAAGGCTCGACGTATGTCCCGAAAACCCCGCGCATGACCCCGACGATCTCTCCGAGCGTAGCGTAGACGCGCACCGCCTGGAGGATGTGCGGCATCGTGTTCTCCGTGCCCTGGCAGGCCAGCCGCAGGCGGTCGAGCGCCTGACCGACGGCGCCCGAATCGCGCTCGCGGCGCAGCGCCTGGAGACGGGCGACCTGGCGCTCGAGGCCGTGCGGGTCCATCTCGAGGATCGGGATGCGGATCGGCTTGTCGTCGCGGAAGGCGTTGACGCCGACGATCGAGCGTTCGCCGTCGTCGATCTCGCGCTGGTAGCGGTAGGCGGCCTCGGCGATTTCGCGCTGAAAGAACCCGGCGGCCATCGCCGGCAGCACGCCGCCCAGCGCCTCCACCTGCCGGAAGTAGTCCCGCGCCTCGCGCTCGAGACGGTTGGTCGTCGCCTCGACGAAGAACGAGCCGCCGAGCGGGTCGACGGTGTGGGCGACCCCCGATTCTTCGGCCAGGATCTGCTGTGTGCGCAACGCGATCGTCACCGCCTGCTCGGACGGCAGCGCCAGGGCCTCGTCCATCGAGTTGGTGTGCAGCGACTGCGTGCCTCCCAGGACGGCCGCCAGCGCCTGCACCGTCACCCGCACGATGTTGTTCTCCGGCTGCTGCGCCGACAGGCTGACGCCGGCCGTCTGCGTGTGGAACCGCATCAGCCACGAGCGCGGGTCGGCGGCGCCGAAGGTGTGGCGCATTTCGTGAGCCCAGATGCGCCGTGCGGCGCGGTATTTGCCGATCTCTTCGAAGAAGTCGTTGTGGGCGTTGAAGAAGAACGACAGCCGCGGGGCGAAGGCGTCGACCGGTAACCCGCGGTCCATCGCCCAGCGCACGTACTCCATTCCGTCGAGCAGGGTGAAGGCCAGCTCCTGGGCGGCCGTCGAGCCGGCCTCGCGGATGTGGTAGCCCGAGATCGAAATCGTGTTCCACTGCGGCACGTGCTGCATGCCGTGCTCGATCGTGTCGACCACCAGCCGCATCGACGGCTCGGGCGGGAAGATGTACTCCTTCTGGGCGATGTACTCCTTGAGGATGTCGTTCTGGGTCGTGCCCCGCAACCGGTCGGCCGTCACGCCTTGCTTCTCGGCCGCCGCCAGGTACATCGCCCAGATGACCGCCGCCGGCGAGTTGATGGTCATGCTGCTCGAGACCCGGTCGAGCGGGATCCCGTCCAGGAGGATTTCCATGTCGCGCAGGGAGGAGATCGCCACGCCGCACTTGCCGAACTCGCCCAGGGCTTCCGGCTGGTCGGTGTCGTACCCCATCAGGGTCGGCAGGTCGAAGGCGATCGAGAGCCCGGTCTGTCCCTGATCGAGCAGGTAGCGGAAGCGCTGGTTGGTCTCCTCGGCGGTGCCGAAGCCGGCGAACATGCGCATCGTCCACGGCCGCGCCCGGTACAACGTCGGGTGGATGCCGCGCGTGTATGGGTACTCGCCGGGCAGTCCCAGGTCGCGGGCGTAGTCCAGGTCGGCGACGTCGAGCGGGGTGTAGAGTCCCTCGACCGGGCTGGACGAGGTCGTGACGAAGCGGGCGCGGCGCTCGGGCAGCCGGGCGGTCGCCTGCTGGCGGGTCGTCTCCTCCCAGCGGTCGAGCGCCTGCCGCAGGAGTTCGAGTTGTTGTCGATCGAACATGCGGCTCTCCTCGGGCCGGCCGCCCGCCTCAGTTCGGTCCGGACGAGGCGCCCGGCCCGTTGCGCAACGAGCGCAGGAAGCCGCGCACGCTGGCCAGCATGACCTGGCCCTCGCCGAGCACGCGGTCGGCCAGCGTGCGGGCGCGCGCCAGGCGGATTTCCGGCTCTTCCTGCGTCAGTTCGTAGAGTTCCACCAGCACGCCGTGCGTGCTGTCGGGGTGGATGAAGGCGATGCGCTTGCCGCCGGTGCCGATCGTCGGCTGGCGGTTGATCAAGCGCACGCCGCGCGCCTCGAGCCGTTCCAGGCACGACTCCAGGTCGGCGACTTCGAAGCAGATGTGATGCACGCCCGGGCCGCGGCGCCGCAGGTAGCGGGCGACCCCGCTGGTGTCGGTCGTCGGCTTGACCAGCTCGACCTCCGAGTCGCCGGTCGGCAGGAAGGCGACGACCGATTCCTGATCCGGCACGTCTTCGACGTGGGTCAGGGCGAGCCCCAGGTCGTCGCGCCAGAACCCGAGGGCGGCGTCGATGTCGTCGACGACGATGGCGACGTGGTCGATGCGCAGGATGTGATGGCTCATCGTCTCCTCATCGGGGGCGGTACCGGCGCGCTCACCACGGGCTGGGGGGACGGTACTCACCCCACACCCGGCGCAGCATGGCGCAGATCTCGCCCAGGGTGACCTCGGCCTCGACCGCCTCGACGAAGACCCCGACCAGGTTCTCGTCGCCTTCGGCGGCGCGGCGCAGACGGTCCATGACGGACGCCACGCGGCTCGCGTCGCGACGGGCACGTACTTCGGCCAGGCGTCGGCGCTGACGGGCTTCGACCGTCGGGTCGACGCGCAGCACCTCGAGACGGACCGGCTCGTCGGTCTGGAAACGATTGACCCCGACGACGGTTGCCTGGCCGCGTTCGATCGCCTGTTGGGCGCGGTAGGCGGACTCGTGGATCTCGGCCTGGATATAGCCACGTTCGATGGCCGCCAGGGCGCCGCCCATGGCGTCGATCCGATCGAGGTACTGGCGCGCTCGGGCTTCGATCTCGTCCGTCAAGTGCTCGATGAGATAGCTGCCGGCCAGCGGATCGATCGTATCGGCGACGCCCGACTCATGGGCGATGATCTGCTGCGTGCGCAGGGCGACGCGCACCGCCTGCTCGGTCGGCAGGCCAAGGGCCTCGTCCATGCTGTTGGTGTGCAGCGACTGGGTGCCGCCCAGGACGGCGGCCAGCGCCTGGAGCGTGACCCGCACGACGTTGTTCTCGGGTTGCTGCGCCGTCAGGGTCGACCCGGCGGTCTGGGTGTGGAAGCGCAGGCGGCAGGCGTCGGGGTCGCGCGCCCCGAAGCGCTCGACCATCAGCCGGCCCCACAGCCGGCGCGCAGCGCGGAACTTGGCGACCTCCTCCAGGAAGTCGTTGTGGGCGTTGAAGAAGAAGGCGATCTGCGGCGCGAACGAGTCGACCTCCAGCCCGGCGCGCAGCGCCGCCTGGACGTAGGCGACGGCGTTGGCCAGGGTGAAGGCGACCTCCTGGACGGCGGTGCAGCCGGCCTCGCGCATGTGGTAGCCGGAGATCGAGATCGTGTTCCAGTGCGGCACGTGGTCGCGGCAGTAGGCGAAGGTGTCCGTGACCAGGCGCATCGCCGGTCCGGGCGGGAAAATGTACGTGCCGCGGGCGACGTACTCCTTGAGGATGTCGTTCTGCACCGTGCCGCGCAGCGCCTCGACCGGCACGCCCTGACGCCGGGCGACGGCGACGACCATCGCCAGCAGGATCGCCGCCGGGGCGTTGATCGTCATGCTGGTCGAGACCCGATCGAGGGGAATGCCTTCGAACAGGGCGAGCATGTCGTCCAGGCACGAGATCGAGACGCCCACCCGGCCGACCTCGCCTTCGGCCCACGGGTCGTCGGCGTCGTAGCCGATCTGGGTCGGCAGGTCGAAGGCCACCGACAGACCGGTCTGGCCCTGCTCCAGGAGGTAGCGGAAGCGGCGATTAGTCTCCTCGGCGCTGGCGTAGCCGGCGTACTGGCGCATCGTCCACAGCCGGCCGCGGTACATCGTGGGCTGGACGCCGCGCGTGAACGGCGCCTCGCCCGGGAAGCCGAGGTGTTCGAGGTAGTCCGGGTCGCCGTCGGAGGGGAGGTAGAGCCGGTCGAGGGGGATGCCGGAGGCGGTCTGGAACGATGGTTTGCGTTCCGGCTGACGGGCGAGCGCCGGGCGGAGGACGTCGCGCTCCCATCGCTCGCGCGCCTGCCGGAAAGTCTCGTTCATCGGGAGGCCGCCTGGAGCACCTCGTCCAGAGGCGGGCGAGGGAGGTGGCGGAAGTTGTCGAAGGTCGCGTCGCGAAAGGACCAGCCGTGCGCCGAGCGCAGGCGCTCGAACAACCCGAGATACGTCGTCGCCAGCCTGGCCTCCCACGGCAGGCCGAGGCGGTCGGCGGCGGCGCGCACCGCGGCGATCGCCGGGCCCTCGATCTCGACGAACGCCCCGAAGGGGAGCTCGTCGAGCATCACGTCGACCGCGTCGAGGGCGAAGGTCTCGCGGTACTTCTCGTAGACGAAAACGACGCGATAGCCGAGGGCTTCGAGGAACCGCCGCGCGGCGCGCGGCTCGTCGACGCCGAACTCGATCTCCTGCCGATGCTCGGCGTCCCGCCCGGGGGCCTTGAAAGTCAGGCGCGTCTCGTGGTTCTGGCGCAGCCGGAGGACGTGTCCGGCGCGCCGCAGGCGATCGGCGTCGTCGTCGAAACGCAAGTTCGTCTCGCGCAGCCGCGGCCGCGCGAGCCGCGCCGCCAGATCGAGCAGGCACCGGCGCGTCGGCTCGAGGTCGGCGACGGCGAACTTGGCCTCGATCTCCGTCGAGCGCTCGTCCATGTCAGGTCAGGGTCACCAGGACCTGGTTCTGCTCGACCCGCTCGCCGGCCGTCACCCGCACCCGATGGACGACGCCGTCGCGCGGGGCGCGCAGCTCGTTCTGCATCTTCATCGACTCGAGGATGACCAGGTTCTGCCCCTTCTCGACCGCCTGGCCTTCGGTCACCGGCACGGCGACGATCAGGCCGGGCATCGGCGCCTTGAGCTGGAACTCGCCGCCGGCGGCGCTGCGCACTTCGGACGCCTGGCGCAGCCGGCGCTGGCGTTCGTCCTCGACGACGACCTCGTACAGCTGGCCGCGCAGGAGCACCTGCAGGCCGCCCTCGCCCTCGGCGACGTAGGCCTCGAACGACTCGTTGCCGAGCAGCAACGAGTACACCGGCTGGTCGGCCATCGACTGGAAGTCGACGCGCATCGGCGTGCCGCCGACCTCGATCTCGGTCTCGGACCGCACCTCGATCTCGAACTCTTCCTCGCCGACGCGCACGTGGTACTTCATGGGGCATCAGTGGCGGGGGGGGACGGCCGGGCGCAGGGCCACGGGCCACTCGCCGCGGGCCACTAGCGATGCATCCGTTCCCAGCGCCCGACCCATTTCCAGTTGCTGGTGTCGCGCTCGCCGCGGCGGACGATCTGGGAGGCGAGCTGGGTCTGGCGGTGGGCGACGAGCGTCCCCAGAATGGCGGCGATCGACGGCAGGCGGGAGCGGCCCTCCTCGGCGTCCTCCATCGAGAAGCGTTCTTCGACGAAGCGCGTGTCGAACTGGCCGGCCATGAAGCGGGTGGAGTCCATCAGCATTTGATGGAAGGGGATGTTGGTCTTGACGCCGAGGATCTTGTACTCCTCCAGGGCGCGCCGCATGCGCAGCACGGCCTCGCCGCGCGTCTCGCCCCACACCAACAGCTTGGAGATCAGCGAGTCGTAGTAGGGGGAAATCTCGAACCCGGGGTAGACGCCGGTGTCGACGCGCACCCCCGGGCCGGTGGGCGGGATGATCAGTTCCAGGCGCCCGGTGGAAGGCAGGAAGTTGTTGTAGGGATCCTCGGCGTTGATGCGGCACTCGACCGCCCAGCCGTTGAGGCGGATGTCGTCTTGGGTGTAGCGCAGCTTGCGGCCGCGGGCGATGCGCAGTTGCTCCTTGACGATGTCGACGCCCGTCACCAGCTCGGTCACCGGATGCTCGACCTGGAGCCGGGTGTTCATCTCGAGGAAGTAGAACCCGCCGTCGGGGTCGACCAGGAATTCGATCGTGCCGGCGTTGAGGTAGTCGACGGCGCGGGCCGCGGCGCAAGCCAGTGCGCCCATCTTGCGCCGCAGGGGTTCGTCGACGAACGGCGACGGGGCCTCCTCGAGCAGCTTCTGATGGCGGCGCTGGAGCGAGCATTCGCGCTCGCCGAGGTGGATGACGTTGCCGTGCGAGTCGGCCATGATCTGGAATTCGATGTGCCGGGCGTTGGTGACCAGCTTCTCCAGGTATACGTTGCCGTCGCCGAAGGCGGCCTCGGCTTCGCGGCGGGCGGCCTGGAGCAGCTCGGGCAGGTCTTCCGGCCGCGTGACCTCGCGCATCCCCTTGCCGCCGCCGCCGGCGGTGGCCTTGATCAGGAGCGGGAAACCGATCGACGGGGCGACGCGCAGGATGTCCTCGTCGGACAGGTTGCCTTCGCCCTCGGTGCCCGGCACGACCGGCACCCCGGCGGCGGCGACCGTGGCTCGGGCGACGGCCTTGTCGCCCATGGCGGCGATGGCGCTCGGGCGCGGCCCGATGAAGACCAGGCCGGCGTCCTCGACGGCCCGGGCGAAGTCCTCGCGTTCGGCCAGGAAGCCATAGCCGGGATGGATGGCGCCGGCGCCGCTCCGCTTCGCGACGTCGATGATCCTGTCGCCGCGCAGGTAGGACTCGCGCGCCAGGGCCGGGCCGATCGGGTAGGCCTCGTCGGCCAATCGCACGTGCAGCGCCGAGCGATCGGCCTCGGAGTAGACCGCCACCGTGCGCACCCCCAGCTCGCGGCAGGCCCGGATGATGCGGACGGCGATCTCCCCGCGGTTGGCGATCAGGATCTTCTGGAACAAGGCCGAGCGTCCCTTTGGGGTGATTCTACACGACCAACAGGTATCAGCATCCTGTACTCCGCCTTCTCTCCAGCCGTCGTTTCCGCGCGAGTCCCAGGTCGTTGGTGGGCCGTCGACTTCCCGTGCGCCGTTGCCGCCTCCCTACCCCCAGGGATGGGGCGTCGTTTCCGACCCGGATCTAGCCGTCTTGCGCGGCAAGGCACCGAGGGAGGACTCGTCTCGGCGGCGAGACCGCCCACCGCCCTCTACAGCGGGATGTTGCCGTGCTTCTTGGCCGGGTTGGCGTCGCGCTTGTTGGAGAGCATCTCCAGGGCGTTGATCAGTCGCGGGCGCGTCAGGCGAGGCTCGATCACGTCGTCGAGGTAGCCGCGGGCCGCCGCCACGTAGGGGTTGGCGAACTTCTGGCGGTAGTCGGCCACCAGCTCGGCCTTGCGCTTCTCGGGGTCCTTCGACTCGGCCAGCTCGCGGCGGAAGATGATGCTGACCGCGCCGTCGGGCCCCATCACCGCCAGCTCGGCCGACGGCCAGGCGAAGTTCAGGTCGCCGCGGATGTGCTTCGACGACATGACGTCGTAGGCGCCGCCGTACGCCTTGCGCGTGATGACGGTCAGTTTCGGCACCGTCGCCTCGCAGTAGGCGTAGAGCAGTTTGGCCCCGTGGCGGATGATCCCGCCGTGCTCCTGGGCCGTCCCCGGCATGAAGCCCGGGACGTCGACAAAGGTCACCAGCGGGATATTGAACGAATCGCAGAAACGGACGAAGCGGGCCGCCTTGTCGGAGGCGTTGATGTCGAGCACGCCTGCCAGGACGGCCGGCTGGTTGGCGACGACCCCGACGCTGTGCCCGCCCAGCCGGGCGAAACCGACGACGATGTTGGGCGCGTACAGCTCGTGGATCTCGAAGAACGTCCCGTCGTCGACGACCGAGCGGATGACGTCGCGCATTTCGTAGGGCTTGCTCGGATCGTCGGGGATGATCTCGTCGAGCGCCTCGTCGGTGCGCAGCCGATCGTCGCTGGTCGGCGCGAACGGCGGGTCTTCCATGTTGTTCTGCGGCAGGTAGGACAGCAGCACGCGGATCAGATACAGGCAGTCGGCCTCGCTCTCGGCCACGCGGTGGCAGACGCCGGAGGTCGTGGCGTGGACTTCCGCGCCGCCGAGCTGTTCGAAGTCGACTTCCTCGTGGGTCACCGAGCGCACGACGTCCGGGCCGGTGACGAACATGTAGGACGAGTTGCGCACCATGAAGATGAAGTCGTTGAGCGCCGGCGAGTAGACGGCGCCGCCGGCGCACGGCCCCATGATGGCGCTGATCTGCGGGATGACGCCGGAGGCCAGGGTGTTGCGCAGGAAGATGTCGGCGTAGCCGCCGAGCGAGACGACGCCCTCCTGGATGCGGGCGCCGCCCGAGTCGTTGAGCCCGATGACCGGCGCGCCGTTGCGCATCGCCATGTCCATGATCTTGCAGATCTTCTCGGCGTGCACCTCGCCCAGGCTGCCGCCGAAGACGGTGAAGTCCTGCGAGTAGACGTAGACCAGACGGCCGTCGACGGTGCCCCAGCCGGTGACGACGCTGTCGCCGAGCACCTTGCGCTCGTCGAGGCCGAAATCGCTGGTGCGGTGGGTGACGAACAGGTCGAGCTCGCGGAACGAGCCCTTGTCGAGCAGCAGTTCCAGCCGCTCGCGCGCCGTCAGCCGGCCGCGCGCATGCTGCGCCTCGAGGCGGCTCGTGTCGCCGCCGGTCAACGCCAGCTCCCGCAATTCCCGCAGCCTATCGAGCTTCGAGGAGTCAGCCATCCGTCCTCTCCGTGAAGTAGGCCCGCGCCGACGGCCTCGTCAACGCCAGGTAGAGAAGGAGCAGTCCGACGACGCTGAGCAGCAGCCCGGCCGGCAGGCTGCGCCGGGAGAAGTCGGTGTGGACGAAGAGCAGTCGATCCATCCAGTACCACCCCAGGTAGACCGGCGCCGCCCGGAACAGCGCTCGATAGGCGCGCCGCGAACCTCGCCACATCCCGAGCCCGAGAGCCAGACCAAGTCCTCCCCACACGCCGCCGGTCAGCGGCAGGTACCAGTCGGGCACGCTCAGGGGCAGGTCGGGGAGGCCCAGGCTCAGGACGAGGCGGGCCAGGTAGAAGGCCGCAAAGGTTAACACCCCCGCCGCAAGCCAGGTTACGACCGTCGGTCGGGGCGGGCGCCGTCGGCGGGAGTCCATCGGCCAGGTCAACCGATGGCCAGCGTAATCTTGCCCATCTGCTGCCCGCCGGCCAGGAACTCCTGCGCCGCCGCTGCCTGGCTCAACGGGTAGGTGCGATCGAGCACCGGGCGCAGGCGGCCCTCGAAGACCAGGCCCATGACCGTGGCGAACTCGCGCAGCGTGCCCATCGTCGAGCCGATGATCGACAGGTGCTTGCCGAACACGTAGCGGTTGTCGATCTCGACCAGCGGCCCCCCGGTGTTGCCGACGGTCAGAATGCGGCCGCCCTTGCGCGCCGCGCGCAGGCTGTGGGGCAGCGTCCCGCCGATGACGTTGTCGACGACGACGTCGGCGCCGCGTCGATCGGTCGCCTGATAGACCGCCTTCGCCCAGTTCTCGTCGCGGCTGCGATCGATGACGACCTCGGCGCCGAGGGTCTCAGCCAGTTTCGCCTTCTCGGGTGTCGAGGCCACGGCCAGGACCCGGGCGCCGGCGAGACGCGCCACCTGGATCGCGGCCGTGTTGACGCCGCCCGAGGCGCCGACGACGAGCACCGTCTCACCAGCCTGCACCCGGCCGCGCGTGACGAGCGAGTGCCAGGCGGTCAGGAAGACCAGCGCCGCCGCCGCCGCGGCGTGCTCGTCGAACGCCTCCGGCAACGGGAGGACATTGCGCGCCGGGACGACGACAGCCTCGGCATAGGTCCCGGGGATGGTCTCGCCCAGCAGGTGCCAGTCGCGGCACAGGTTGTCCTGTCCCGCCAGGCAGTACTCGCAGCGACCGCAGCCGATGCTGGGATCGATGACGACGCGCTGGCCCTCGGCGAGCCCCTCGACACCGTCACCGATGGCGCCGATCGTGCCGGCGCCGTCGGCGCCAGGGATGTGCGGCAGGGCGAGCTTGAGGCCCGGCCAGCCCTGGCGCACCCATAGGTCGGCGCGGTTGAGCGCCGCCGCCTTGAGTCGGACGAGAACCTGACCGGGCCCGGGTTGCGGCTCGGGCAGATCGTGGTACTCGAGCACCTCGGGGCCGCCGTGACGGTGGAAGTGGACACTGCGCACGCCGTCTGAACTCCTCGGCCTCAAGGTGAAGCGGAGCCGAACCGAAGACAAGCCATCATGGTCCTGGCACGGTGAAGTGTACCGGAAGGGACCGCACACCCGGCCGGCCCCACGGGTCGATCAGTCGCTCATCGCCCTCCAATGCGATCCAACAGGCATACGTCCCCGGAGGCGGCTCGACGCCGATCATTCCCCCCACCGCCTCGATTCCTCCTGGCCGGTGAACCTGCCGGTGAAGTCGACCGGCTGCCCGTCGAACGTCAGGATCGCCGGGTACACGTCATCCACCCGGCGATCCGAGCGCACCCAGACGTAACAGTCGCCCGGCTCGGGAAGTTCGATCCGGGTCGTCGGCAGTGTACGCGCAGCGCCGTATCCACGTCGGGCCTGCCGGGCTAACCCAGCCCGAGCTCATGCCGGGCGATGACCAGCCGCTGGATCTCGCTCGTGCCTTCGTAGATCTCGGTGATCTTGGCGTCGCGAAAGTAGCGCTCCACCGGGAACTCCTTCGAGTACCCGACCCCGCCGTGGATCTGGACCGCGGCGTGCGCGCAGAACATGGCCGTCTCCGAAGCGAAGAGCTTGGCCATCGAGGCCTCGAGCGTGTACCGTTCGCCGGTCTCCTTGGATCGCTCCTTGGCATGCGCCGCCTGGTAGATCAGCAGCCGGCTGGCTTCGATGCGGGTCTTCATGTCGGCCAGTTTGAAGCCGACGCCCTGAAACTGCCCGATGGGCTGGCCGAAGGCCTCCCGCTCGCGGGCGTAGACGCGGCTGGCGTCGTAGGCCGCCTCGGCGATGCCGAGCGCCTGGGCGGCGATGCCGATCCGGCCGGCGTCGAGCACGGTCATGGCGATCTTGAAGCCCTCGCCTTCGTCGCCGAGCCTGTCCTCGGCCGGGCACTGGTAGCCGTCGAAGACGATCTCGCACGTCGCCGAAGCGCGGATGCCCAGCTTGGGCTCGTCCTTGCCGCGGCTGAACCCCGGCCGGGTGGTGTCGATCAGGAAGGCGGTGATGCCCTTGTGCTTCCGGCCGGGGTCGGTCATGGTGAAGAGCAGGACGAAGTCGGCCACCGGCCCGCTCGTCACCCACGACTTGCGCCCTTCGATGACGTAGCCCGGACCCTGGCGCATGGCCCGCGAGCGCATCGTCCCGGCGTCGGAGCCCGACATCGGCTCGGTCAGCGAGTAGGCGCCGATGGCCTTGCCCTCGGCCACTGGGCGCAGGTACTTCTGCTTCTGGGCCTCGGTGCCGAACTTGAGGATGCCGTGGCAGAACAGCGAGTTGTTGACGGACATGATCGTGCCGTGGGCGGCGTCGACGCGCGAGATCTCTTCCAGCGCCAGGACATAGGCCAGCGTGTCCATCCCCGCGCCGCCGTAGGCCTCCGGCACCTCGATGCCCATCAAGCCCAGCTCGCCCATCTTGCGGATCGTCTGGCGCGGGAACTCGCCGGTCTCGTCGAAGTGTGCCGCCACGGGAGCGATCTCGCGCTGGGCGAAGTCGCGCGTCGTCTGGCGCAGCATCTCGTGTTCGGGGGTCAGGTCGAGGAACGAGCGGGGGAGGGCAGGGCTCGGCGCGAACATCGAACCTCGCGGATCGGCCGCAGGGATTATAGCGGAGGTGAAGGAAGGTCCGTCAGCCGTCGGCCGTCAACGGCCAACCCACGTCGAAGGATGGGGCCTCGCGAACCGGCCACCGGCGACTGCTTCGCTCAGGGGATGTTGCGTTCGACCTCGCAGGAGGGATCGCCGGTGTCGGTGCCGCCTTCGCCGTCGCAGACGTCGGCCCCCTGGGCGCCCCACAGCGCGTCGTCGCCGTTGCCGCCGAGGAGCACGTCGCCGCCCCGGTCGCCGCGCAAGTTGTCGTTGCCATCCCCGCCCAGGATGCAGTCGGCGCCCTGCCGGCCGCGGATCCTGTCGGCGGCGGCGCTGCCGAGGATCAGGTCGTTGGCGTTGGTGCCGTTGAGAGTGCCGGACCCGGCGACGATGTTCGTCAGGTTGAGGGCGGCGCAGTCGCTCGGCTTCAGATCGTTGGCGGTGATGGCGATCGAGTCGTCGTCGATGCGGGTCGCCGGAACGGTGTTCGAGGCGGCGTACGCCGCCAGCGTGCCGCCGAGCAGGATCGTCAGTGCCAGCAGGAGCGCCAAGCGCGGCCAGGGAAGTCGCATCGCCCGCCCTCTACGCCTCCGCCGCCGGCCCGTCGGACAGACGCAGGTGGTACGTCACGTCGCCGTCGGGGAAGTAGAAGTGGTGCGCGCCGCCGTCCTGCGCGTGCAGAATCATCCGTCCAGAGCGTTCGGACATCTTCGCCAGGTCCTCGAACGAAGCGACTTCGACGATCTCGCCCGGCGGGAAGGGGAGGTGGCGCAGGGAGACGAGAGCCTCGGCGTAGTCGGCCAGCACCCGAGTCGCCTCACCGGCGCGCCGCGTCCGCAGGTACGGGACGAAGACGGCCGCCGCGCCGCTGGCGGTGGCGAGCAGTCCGACGACCGCCGCGGCCCGCGCCGTCGCCACCGGCACCTGAAGGCCGAGGATCTGAAGGCCAGCCGGGGTCTGACGGTACAGGGAGATCAATCCGTCCTCGACCGGCAGCGTCGGGTCGATGGTCTCGCCGGTCGGGGAATCGCCGATCCGCAAGTAGGCCTGGTAGTCGTCGAGGGCGAAGGGCAGCCGCGGCTGGAATCTCGTCTCGAGCGGCTGTCCGGCGAGCGTGCCTCGCAGTTCGACCTCGGCGATCAGGTCGACGAAGTACGCGCTGCGGTCGACGCCCGTCGCCTGTTCGAGCAGGGCGATCGTGCGGCGCACGAGCGTCATGTCGACTCGTCCGAACGCGGACGCCCGCGTTCCCTCGAACGCAGTCGGCGGCTGGACGGCGATCCGGCGACGCCAGCCGTTCGGCTCGCTGACTTCGAGCGTGAGGGCGATCGTGCCTTCGACGTTCGCCGGATGATCCGTCGCCAGGGCATAGTCGAACGCGACATCGAATGTCGGAACGAGGGCGTCGTAAATCGGGTCGCCGGTTTCGATCGTCCCGCCGGCGTAGACCGAGGCCGGGGCGGTGGCGTGATAGCCGAAGGCGCCGGAGTGCCGGAACGGCGCCTCGTCCGGAACGAGCGTCGTGAGCGGCTGGGAGAAGGCCGAGAGCGCCAGCAGCGCCGAGCCGAGGCCGAGGGCGCCCAGCAGGATCCACAGGCCGTCTGAAGGTGCCGTCCGCCGTGCCATGTCGGTCGAGTCCCGTTCGGCCCCGGCGGGCCGCGGGTGCCGGTCGCCGCGCCGGCCGATGGTCAGAACCAAGATAGCCGCAAATGAGAGCGAAAGCAACGCCAGACCGCGCGGCGAGCGGAGCAGCAGCAGGAGGCTGCCGGCCCGGCGCAGCACAATCCACGATCGGCCGACGATCTCGTCTGTGGTCGGCAGGTAGGAGTCGACCCACGAATTGGCATCGCCCTGAAGGGCGTAGCGGGCGCCTTGCCGCTCGATGATGCGGTGGATGACGGGGCCCACCTGGGGGTGGGTGTAGGTGACGATGTCGCCGACCTCGTAGCCCGGGGCGCGGCGCGCCAGCACCAGATCTCCCTGGTGGAGAGTCGGTTCCATGCTGGCGCCGGCGACGATGACGTAGGCCGTCTGGCCGCCGAACGCGCTGGGGGCGAACACCACCCACGCCAGCAGCATGCCGACGAGCAACGCTGCCTGACCGAGCGCCCTTAGCCAGCGTGAACCCCGCATGCCCTGTCTCGCGCGCAGGGGCACAGCCCTGGGGGACCTGGCTGTGCCCCTGCGAGGAGGTCGCTCCCGAGGTGGCCTAGTTCGAGGCCACGACGCGCAGCGAGGTCGCGGCGAGGACCGATTGGCTCAGCCCGCTGCACGTCACGCTGGTGCCGCCCGAGATCGTGCAGGACGACCAGCTCACGCCGCCGTCGAACGACACGTAGGCCTGGCCGGCGGCGGCGCTCAACGTGAAGGCCACCTGGTCGATGTCGCTCGGGTCGCCGTCGCTGTTCAGGGTATAGGCGATGGAGCTGACGGTGTACCCGAGGATGTTGCCCGACCCGTCCCCGGCGTACGTGTCGGGGACCGTGTTGGCCGCGGCGAAGCCGTACACCGCGGCCGCCAGGATCAGGGACAACAGCACGAGGCCGATCGTCCGGGGTCGAGTGATCTTCCGCATCCTTCATCCTCCTAAGATGACGCCGGCGATCGCCCGCCGGTCCTGCGTGTAATTATCGCCTTTCCCGTCAAGGCCGTTCCTTGCAGGCCGCCAACGCAAGGAGACCGTAAGCCCGGACGAGCGGCGCGGAAAGGCGGTTGCAAGGTTCGTTCCCGTCAGCCGAGCGCTGTGGGCTCGTTTGGTGGGCCGGACGCCGCCGGGTAGAATCGGGCATTCCCTGTGCGAGGTGGACCCTGGACAAGCCGCCCGAGGAGATCACGCCCGAGATCTTCGCGCACCTGGTGCATCTGGCTGAGCTCGAGCTCGACCCGGAGGAGGCCGAGTACCTGCGCGGCCAGCTCAACGGCCAGCTGCGCGCCATCCGTGAGATGGCGGCGATCGAGGTCGATCCGGCGACGCCGATCACCTCGCACGGCGTGCCGTATCCGCCGGAGGCGCGGCCGCCGCTGCGCGAAGACGTGGTCGAGCCGTGCGACGACGTCGAGGCGATCCTGGCGCAGGCCCCCGAGACGGACGCCCGCTATCTGGTCGTGCCCGACATCCCCCACACCGAGCTCGAATCGTGACCGAGCTGTGCGATCTGCCCGCCGCGGAAGTGGCCCGGCGCGTGCGCTCCGGCGAAACGACGGCCGCCGCCGTGCTCGAGTCGGTGCTGCGGCGTATCGACGCCGTCGAGGGCCGCGCTCCGTCGATCGAGGCGTATCACCCCGATCCCGAGGACCGGAGGCGGCTGCACGCGTTCCTCACGCGCACCGTCGATCGTGCCCGTGCGCAGGCGGCGGCGATCGACGAGCGCGTGCGCCGCGGCCAGGACCCGGGCGTCCTGGCCGGGGTGCCTGTGGCCGTCAAGGACATCTTCTGCGTCCGCGGCACGCCCTCCACCGCCGGATCGCGCATCCTGGCGAACTTCGTCGCCCCCTACAGCGCCACGCCTGTCGAGCGGCTGGAGGCCGCCGGCGCCGTGACGGTCGGCAAGGTCAACCTCGACGAGTTCGCCTTCGGGTCTTCCAGTGAGTCGTCGGCGTTCCTTCCGCCGCCCGGCAATCCGTGGGATCCGGCCCGTGTGCCCGGCGGATCGTCGGGCGGGAGCACGGCGGCCGTCGCCGCCGGCGAAGCGGCTCTCTCCCTCGGCACCGACACTGCCGGTTCGGTGCGGCAGCCGGCGGCGTTCTGCGGCGTCGTCGGGCTCAAGCCGACCTACGGCCGGGTCTCGCGCTACGGGCTGATCGCCTTCGCTTCGTCGCTCGACTGTCCGGCGGTCGTCGCCCGCACCGTCGACGACGCCGCTTTGGCGCTGGGCGTGATCGCTGGCGAGGATCGGCGCGACGCGACGGCGGCGCGCGTCCCGGTGCCGGACTACCGCGCCGAACTGGAGGCCGGTGTGCGTGGCCTGCGGCTGGGCCTCTCGCCCGACTACTTCGCGCTGTCCTACCCGGATCCGGCGACGGGCGAAGCGCGGCGGCGGGCGGTGGATTCGGAGATCCAAGCCGCCGTGCGCCGCGCCGCCGAGGCGCTGGCCCGCCTCGGGGCCGAGATCATCGAGGACGTGCCGATGCCGAACACACGCTACGGCATCCCGGCGTACTTCGTCATTTCGCGCGTCGAAGCCGCCTCCAACCTGCACCGCTACGATGGGGTCAAGTACGGCTTCCGCCACCCGGGGAAGGGACACGAGCTGTCGCAGCTCTACCGCGCCTCGCGCGGCCGCGGCTTCGGCGTGCAGCCGAAGCTGCGCATCCTGATGGGGATGTACGTCTCGGCCGAGCAGTACGAGAAAGGCTACTACCGACAGGCGCTGCGCGTGCGGTCGCTCATCCGGCGCGACTTCGACCAGGCCTTCGACCCGGCCGGCCCCTACCGGGTCGATGCGCTGCTCACGCCGACGACGCCGACGACGGCCTTCGCCATCGGCGAGGTCTACGGCGATTCGGTCGCCATGCAGTATGCCGACCTGTTGACGGTGCCCGCCAACCACGCCGGCATCCCCGGGCTATCGGTCCCAGCCGGGCTCGACTCGAACGGCCTGCCGATCGGCTTGCAGCTCCTCGGCCCGGATTTCAGCGAAGCGCGGCTGCTGCGCATCGGACGCGCCTGGGAGCAGGCCAGCGCCGGCGAGGCGTGGCGGGCGAGGCGGCCGCCAGTCCTGGAACGGATCGCGGCGTGAGGCGAGGCCTGCGATGAAGAAGCCCTCCCTCCGGGATCGCGTGCGATACGGCTTCGACAACACGCTGGCGCGCGGCACCGTGGCCCAGATCGCGTGGCTCGGCTTGATCTCGCTGGGCGTGATCCTCGTCGCCGCCATCGTGCTGTCGCTGGGCCGGGTTCGGCCGGGGGAGGGCGAGCCGCTGGCGTTTCCGGAGGCCGCCTGGCTCAGCCTGATGCGGACGCTCGATCCCGGGACGATGGGCGGAGACGTCGGGTGGGGCTTCCGGCTGGTGATGCTCGGCGTGACCTTCGGCGGGATCTTCATCATCAGCACGCTCATCGGCGTCCTGACGAGTGGCATCGAGGCCAAGATGGCCGACCTGCGCAAGGGTCGGACGCGGGTGCTCGAGCGCGGGCATACCGTCATCCTCGGATGGTCGGAGCAGATCTACACCATCGTCGCCGAGCTCGTCCTGGCGAACGCCAATCAGCGGCGGGCGGCGATCGTCGTCCTGGCCGAGCAGGACAAGGTCCAGATGGAGGATGCCTTGCGCCAGCGGGTCGGCCCCACTGGGCCGACGCGCCTGGTCTGCCGGACGGGCAGCCCGATCGACATGGCCGATCTGGATCTGGTCGGCCTGGACACCTCGAAGTCGATCATCGTCCTGTCGCCGGCGAGTGAAAGCCCCGACGCCGATGTGATCAAGGCCTTGCTGGCGATCACCAACAACCCCGAGCGCCGGCCCGAGCCGTATCACATCGTCGCCGAGATCCGCGAGCGCCGCAACCTCGACGTGGCGCGCATGGTCGGAGGCGACGAGGTCGAGGTCGTGCTCGTCGGTGAGTTCATCTCGCGCATCATCGCCCAGACCTGCCGCCAGTCGGGCCTGTCGGTCGTCTACAACGACCTGCTCGATTTCGGCGGCGACGAGATCTACTTCAAGGAAGAGCCCGGGCTGACCGGCCGGACCTTCGGCGAGGTCCTGTTCCTGTACGACGACGCGACCGTGATCGGCGTCGCGCGCGGCGCCGAGCCTCCCCGGTTGGGGCCGCCGCTGGACATGGCCCTTGCGCCGGGCGACCGTCTGATCTTCATCGCCGAGGACGACGACCGCATTCATCTCTCGCGGCCCGACCTCCCGGCGATCGACCCGCGTCCCCTGCGCGGGGCCTCGGCCTCCGAGGCGCGGCCGGAAGCGACGCTCGTGCTGGGTTGGAACTGGCGCGGCCCGTCGGTGCTGGCCGAGCTCGACCACTACGTCCCCGAGGGCTCGCGGGTGTCGGTCGTGGCGCGGCCGCCCCAGTCGGAGGCCGAAATCCGCCAGGCCGCCGCCCGCCTGCGCCGCCAGACCGTGGACGTCGTCATCGAGGACACGTCCGACCGGGCAGTGCTCGACGGTCTGCGCGTCGAGCGCTTCGATCACGTCGTAGTGCTGGCCTACGACGACGTCGGTCCGCAGCGCGCCGACGCGCTGACCCTCATGACGTTGCTCCACCTGCGAGACCTGGCCGATCGCCACGGCGTCGACCTGTCCATCGTCAGCGAGGTGTTAGACGTGCGCAATCGCCGCCTGGCCGACGTCACCCGCGCCGACGACTTCATCGTCAGCGACCGCATCGTCAGCCTGCTCCTGGCGCAAATCTCGGAGAACAAGGGCCTGGCGGCGGTCTTCCAGGACCTGTTCGATCCGGAAGGGGTCGAGATCTACCTCAAGCCGGTCGGGGCCTACGTCGAACCCGGAGTCGAACTCGACTTCTTCGCCGTGGTCGAGGTGGCGCGGCGGCGGGGCGAAATCGCCCTCGGCTACCGGCGCCACGCCCTCGCCGCCGATGCGCAGCGGGGATACGGCGTGGTCCTCAATCCCCACAAACCGGATCGGGTCGTGTTCGGCGAACACGACCGAATCATTGTGCTCGCCGAGTCGTAGGCGATGCGCCCCCGTCGCACGGCCTTCGGCCAAGTGACTCCGGCATCCTGACCGTCATGCCCGCCTACGAAGCCGTCATCGGGCTCGAAACCCATATCCAACTCAGCACCCGGAGCAAGATCTTCTGCGCCTGCAAGGCCGACTCGTGGGGCGAGCCTCCCAACACCAACATCTGCCCGGTGTGCACCGGGCTGCCGGGCGTTCTGCCGGTGCTCAACCGGGCGGCGGTCGAGAAGGCGGTGTTGCTGGCGGCGGCCGTCGGCGCCGAGGCGATCCACGACGAGTCGTACTTCGCCCGCAAGAACTACTTCTACCCCGACCTGCCGAAGGGCTACCAGATCAGCCAGTACGACGAGCCGCTGGCCACCGGCGGCGCGTTCGATCTGCCGCTGCCGGACGGGAGCACGCGGCACATCTCGATACGCAAGCTCCACCTCGAGGAAGACGCCGGCAAGACGGTCCGCGCCGGGGACCGCCGGCTGATCGACTTCAACCGCTGCGGCGTGCCCCTGGTCGAAATGGTCACCGGGCCCGATCTGCGATCGGCCGACGAAGCGGCGCTCTACCTCATCCGCCTCAGGCAGCTCTTGCGCTGGCTCGGGATCTCGGAAGGCGACATGGAGAAAGGCCAGTTGCGGTGCGACGGCAACGTCTCGCTGCGTCCGGCCGGCAGCACGCTCCTCAATCCCAAGACCGAGATCAAGAACGTCAACTCGATCGAGAACCTGCGGTCGGCGCTCGAAGCCGAGATCGCCCGCCAGCAGCGCGCCCTCGAGGCCGGTGAGACGATCCAGGCCTGGACCCTGGAGTGGGACGAGGAGTCGGCCACGCTGCGCAAGATGCGCTCGAAGGAAACCGAAGCCGACTACCGCTACTTCCGCGAGCCCGACCTGCTGCCGTTGCGCCTCGATCCGACGTGGCGCCGGGCCATTCTCGCCGACCTGCCCGAGCTTCCGCTGGCGCGGCGCGCGCGCTTCATCGAGGCCTACGGCCTGCCGGCCTACGACGCCGAGATCCTGACCGAAGAGCGCAGTCTGTCCGACTACTTCGAGCAGGCCGTCGCCGCGCTCCCCGGGCAGGCGAAGGCGGTCAGCAACTGGATGATGAACGACGTCCTGCGGCTGCTGCGCGATCGGCGGATGACGGCGGGCGAACTGCGCCTGCGCCCGGCCGACCTGGCGGCGATCATCGACATGGTCGAGAAACGCACGATCACGACCAACACCGGCAAGGAACTGCTCGTCCGAGTCGAAGACAGCGGCCGGTCGCCGCACGACCTCGTCGCTGCCGAAGGACTGGCACAGGTCTCGGACGAGGCCGCCCTGGAATCGATGGCCCGGGCCGTGCTCGAGGAGAGCCCCGACCAGGTGACGGCCTACCGGGCGGGGAAGGCGACGCTCATCGGCTGGTTCGTCGGGCAGGTCATGCGTCGCTCCGGCGGCAAGGCTGATCCCCAGAAGACCCGCTCCGTTCTGGAAGACCTTCTCAAGACGCCTCCGCCGTAGATGTGCCCGGTCGAAGCCCCGCCGCCGGTCTCCATCGAGGTCCGCCTCGACTCGCTGCGCCTGCGCGTTCTCGAGTGGCGCGGAGCCACGTCACGCGGCGCCTACCTGCTGCTGCACGGTCTGGCATCGAACGCCCGGTTCTGGGAACCGGTCGCCGCCCGCCTGGCGGCGGCAGGCTACTCCGTCTGGGCGCCAGACCTGAGAGGACACGGTCAGAGCGACAAGCCCGACGACGGCTACGACTTCGCCACGCTTTCGTCGGACGTGGTGCGTCTGGCCGAAGCCCTCGGGCTGGGGCTTTTTGTGCTCGGCGGCCATTCGTGGGGCGGGATGATCGCACTCGACGTCGCCACGCGCCACGATCTCGCTGGCATCGCCCTCGTCGACGGCGGCATCGCCCAGGTCGACGACTACCCCGATGCGACGTGGGAGCGGACGGAGCAGGCGTTGACCCCTCCGCGCCTGGCCGGCACTCCACTGTCGGCGTTCCGCGAACGACTCGCCGCGGCGCATCCCGATTGGCCGGCCGACGTCCCGTGGCAGGAGATCGTCCTGGCGAACTTCGAGGTGCGCTCCGACGGCACCATCGCGCCGCATCTGACGTTCGAACGTCATATGCGCGTCGTGCGGGCGATCTGGGAGTATCGGACCTACGACGCCTTCGACCGCGTGCGCTGCCCGGTGCTGATGGTGGCGGCGCAGCGCCAGGGTGAGCTGCGGCCGCCGGAGAGGGCCTACCTCGATCTCAAGCGACGCGGCGAAGCGCAGGCCCGCCGCCGAGTGCGCGATCTGGAGTTCGTCTGGATGGACGACACCGACCACGACATCCCCCTCCACCGTCCGCATGAGCTGGCGGACGTGTTGGTTCGATTCGCCGAGCGCGTGATGCCGTCGAGATGAACGAGCCAGCCCCGGTCTCCTATCGAGCCGCCGAGGCCAAAGACGCCGGAGCGATCCGCAGCCTGATTCTGCGCGTGGGGATCAATCCCCGCGGCCTCGATTGGGGGCGATTCCTCGTGGCGGTGGACGAACGCGGCCGGCTGGTTGGCTGCGGGCAGGTCAAGCCGCACGCCGACGGCTCGCGCGAGCTGGCGTCGATTGCCGTCCGTTCGCCGTGGCGACGGCGAGGCATTGCTTCGGAGATCATCCGCCGTCTGCTGGCGGAAGCCGGGCCGCCGCTCTGGCTGATGTGCCGCGCCGGCCTCGTCCCGTTCTACGCACGCTTCGGCTTCACCGTTGTCGACGACGTCGCCCGGCTACCGCGCTACTTCGCCCGCATCTATCGCCTGGCCGCGGCCGCCTCCCTCCTGTTACCCCCCGAGAGCCGACTGGCGGTGATGGTGTGGAAACCGTAGTTGGTCCTGGCCGTTGGTCCTGGCGCGTTGGTCCTGGCCGTTGGTCCTGGTAGTCCACGGCTTTAGCCGTAGGCGCGGCCCGGGCTAAAGCCCGGGACTACGAGGCGTTTGGCGCAAAGCCGGGACTACGAGGCGTTTTTGGTGCAGGCCTCCGCGGCGCGTTGGTCCTGGCCGTTGGTCCTGGTAGTCCACGGCTTTAGCCGTGGGCGCGGCCCGGGCTAAAGCCCGGGACTACGAGGCGCATGGCTGGCGCGTTGGTCCTGGTGGTCCACGGCTTTAGCCGTGGGCGCGGCCCGGGCTAAAGCCCGGGACTACGAGGCGTTTGGCGCGGACCCGGGCTATAGCCCGGGACCACGCCTCGGACTGCTACGGGTACGCGAAGTCGTACGCGATGAAGTCTCCGGCCGGGGAAACGAGCGGCGTCGCGGGCAAGCCGATCCCGCCGCGGTGCAGAGTCCAGGCCCCCGCCGACCCCGAAAGGAAGAGGAACTCGGACGGCGCGAACCAGCGCAGGTCGGTGCCCGTGATCAGCGGAAACGAAGCACCGCTGACGTCGCCCAGGTAGAGACTCATCGGACTCCCCAGGCTGAAGGCGAAGTGCGACGCATCGGGCGCCCACCCGGCCCACGTCAGGTCGCCGGTGGCGACCAACACTTCGCCTGTTCCGTCGGGAGCGGCGATGTTGAGCGTCACGATGTTGGGTGCCGTCGTCGCCCGGGTGAAGGCCACGCGCGCCAGGTCCGGCGCGACGAGCGGTTCGCTGCCGGTCCCGAAGAAGAAGAACTGGCCCGAGATCGTGCCGACGAGCGACGCCGCGCCGCCGACCGGCATGCGCCAGATCGAGCCGGTCAGGGCCGGCGCGAACGGATCCGGTGACGGGATGGCGACGGCGATGGCCGTCGAGTCCGGGCTCCACACCGGTTGGGCGTAGTACGCGTACTCCGAATACGTGATGACGGGCGCATACCCGATGACGCCCGAGCCGGACGGGGAGCCGTCGGCGCCGCGAATCTCGACCGTATCCGGGCGTGCGATCGCCAGGAAGCGACCGTCGGGCGAAGGCGTGAAGTCTCCGCCCGCGCCCGGCGCCAACAGCATCGTGCGCGCCAGCGAGTCGGTGTCGATCCGAATCAGATCGTCGTGCGTGGCCAGGCCGGGGCCTTCGAAGATCGAACGAGTGTTCAGCAGCAGCACGTGGCTTCCCGGCAGGAAGTCGAACTGGTACAGGTCGTGGTGGACCGCGCCGCCCAGCGGATAGAGGGCGTCGAAGTCGGCCGGGCTCATCAGGGGGCTGTCGCCCGAGCCGTCGGCGTTGACCACCCGCAGTTCGACGGGCCCGTCGAGCACGGGCCGCCGGGTGTAGGCGATCTTCAGCCCGTCGTCCGAGAGACGGATCGATTCGACGAAGCCCGACGTCGTCAGCAGCGTCGAGGGACCGGCGCCGCTCAGGGCGGCGACATTGCCGCCGTCGGTGTAGGCGATGCGCAGAGTGGGCGGCGCCGAGGTGGGCGCCGTCGTCGGGGTTGCTGCTGCCGTCTCGACCGGCACGGCCGTGTCCGTTGGGGGACTCTTGGCGGCTACGGTTTCGGCGATGGCGGTGCCGGCCTGGTCGGCAGAGAACGTCGGCGCCCCGCCGCAGGCCGCGGCCAGGAGCATTCCCATCAGGATCGCGATCGGTGCGAGACGCGGCATCCGGATGTCCTTCAAGGCAGATGGACCAGGACGACCTGTCCGAACTCGTCCTGAACGAACAGCGACTCGCCGGGCACGTTCCAGTCGACGAGGAGATAGGCGTCTGCTCCGAGATCCGCCGCGGCGACGACGTGCGACCGCGACTCGTCGAGCTCGTACAGCACGACCGGCGACGGCCCGCCCATCGAGTCGGAGTAGTTGGCCAGGCCGACCAGGTGTTGCCCATCGGGGTGCCACTGCACGACTGTCGGCAGGCTGCCCAAGATCGGGTTGACGGAGAGGGCTTGGTCGACGGTCAGGCTGCTGGAGAAGCTGCCGTCGGCCGCGGCGACCACCATTTCGCCCGGCGCCGTGCCCCAGGCCGAGAGGGCGATGTAGGCCTCGTCGGCCGACCACGTCGGCCGGTCCTCGATGCCGCCCGTCCCGCGGCGATCGACCGTCGAGACCTCCACCTCGGGCCCGCCGGCGAGCGGTACGACGAACAGCCCGGGAGTTCCGGGCACTTCGTAGCCGGTCTCGCGGGTGAAGGCGACGAACGTCCCCAGAGGCGAGACGTTCCAGGTCAGCGAAACGTTGGACGCCAGCAGCCGGTCTTCCCCGGTGAGGGCGCGATAGCGTAGCTCGTACGTGGCGGGCGTCGCCAGGGTGTAGACGAATCCGGCGCCGTCCGGTGCCCACATCGCCTCGACGACGGTGTCCGTCGCGATCAGAGCCGACGGCGCGCCGGCCGGGTAGTCGATCATCCACAGATCGGACACGGCGAGGTTGCCGGGACCGGCGCCGACGTTGGCGAAGTGCGAGGCGTACAGGATCTTGCCGTTGGCGCTCGAGTAGTCGTAGTACTGGCCGATGTCGACCGGAAGAGCGATCTCGGTAGCGGTACCGGCGTCGAGCCACCAGCCTGTGGCGCCTCCCGAGAGAAGGGGCTTCCATAGGCGCGCCGGGAGCGGTGTGGCGACGGGTTCGGGCGCGGGCGTCTCGGTCGGCGCCGGCGCGATGGCGCTGAGCGTCGCCGCGACGCTCGTGGCGATGTCGTCGCCTGGCCCGGGCGTGACGCCGGCAGGGCCGCACGCCAGGATCGCGCCAGCGAGGGCGAGTGCCGAAAGGTGGAACGATCGCACGCGCATCGAGCGCCTCCGTGGGCGGAAAGTTGCATTATACCTAGCGACCTGGGAGGCCGTCCGGGCTCGGCGCGCCCCGCTCAACTCCAAGGCGCCCTGAGCCCATCGAGGGGCGTCCGGATCGGGCCGTGGCCGGCATGCTTCGGCCCTGCGACGCGACCGCGATCCGTCAGCCCTCGTAGGTGTAGAAGCCGCGACCGGTCTTCCGGCCGAGTCGGCCGGCGTCGACCATCTGGCGCAGCAGGGGCGCCGGGCGGTATTTGTCGTCCCCCAGGTCGCGCTGGAGCACCTGCATCACGAAGAGCACGACGTCCAGGCCGATCAGGTCGGCCAGCGCCAGCGGGCCGATCGGGTGGTTCATGCCGAGTTTCATCACGGTGTCGATGGACTCGGCCGTGCCGATGCCTTCCTGGAGGGCGAACACGGCCTCGTTGATCATCGGGCACAGGATGCGGTTGGAAATGAAGCCCGGCGAATCCTTGGCCTCCACCGGCTCCTTGCCCATCTTCCGGCCGACCTCGACGGCCACGGCCGCCGTCTCGTCGGAGGTGGCCAGGCCGCGCACGACCTCGAGCAGCTTCATCAGCGGCACCGGGTTGAAGAAGTGCATCCCGACGACCTTCTCCGGCCGCCGCGTGGCGCCGGCGATGCGGGTGATCGAGATCGACGAGGTGTTCGAAGCCAGCACGGCGTGATCCGGGGCGAGCCGGTCGAGGTCGGCGAACAGGCGCAGCTTGAGGTCCGGATCCTCGGTGGCGGCCTCGATGACCAGGTCGGCCTGGCGCGCCGCCTCGAGGTCGGTCGAGGTGGCGATGGCGAGCGCCGCCTGGCGTTGGGCGTCGGTGATCACGCCCTTGGCGGCGAGCTTCTCGGCCGAGCGGGCGATCGTCTGGCGAGCGCGCTCGATGGCCTCCGGGAAGACGTCCGACATGGTGACCGAATAGCCGGCCACGGCGGCCGTCTGGGCGATGCCGCTGCCCATCGTCCCGGCGCCGACGACGAAAACACGTTGGATGGTCATGGGTCCCTCTGGATGATCTTCATTCGACCCGCGGGCGGGCGGTTCCTCGAGCGCAGAAGGTTCCGGACCGGGTTGAGGACGGCGGATCGTCGTCGGACCCCGGGGCGAAGCCTGGCCTGGCGTGCGCCGTCGGGCTCTGGCTATTCCTCGAGCTCGACGGCCATCGCCACCGCCTCGCCGCCGCCGAGGCACAGCGAGGCGATGCCGGTGCGCAGGCCGCGATCGCGCAGCGCGTAGAGCAACGTCGTCAGGATGCGCGCGCCGGAGGCGCCGACCGGATGCCCGAGGGCGATGGCGCCTCCGTGGACGTTGACCTTGTCCCAGTCCCAGTCCCATCCGTCCTCGAGCAGGGCGTAGCCGTCGGCCAGGACCTGCGCCGCGAAGGCCTCGTTGAGCTCGACCAAGTCGACATCGGCGAAGCGCCATCCCAACCGTGTCAGCAGGCGAGGCAGCGCCCGCGCTGGCGCGATGAACAACTCCTTCGGCGGGACGGCCGCCTGTGCGTAGCCGACGACGCGCGCCATCGGCCGCAGCCCCATCTCGGCCGCGGCGCGGCGGCTGGCGAGAACCACGGCCGAGGCGCCGTCGTTGAGTCCCGGCGCGTTGCCGGCCGTCACGCGGCCGTCGGGCTTGAACGCCGGAGGCAGCGCGGCCAGTTTCTCGAGCGACGTGTCGCGCCGCGGGGTCTCGTCGTCGGTGACCAGCACCTTGCCGTTCTTCCCGGGCACCGGAAGCGGCTCGATCTCGGCCTTGAACTTGCCCGCCTCCGTTGCCGCCACGGCCTTCTGGTGACTGGCGAGGGCCCAGCGGTCCATCGCTTCGCGCGTCACCTCGTACTTCTCGGCGATGTACTCGGCCGCCATGCCCATGACCCAGTTCTCGAACGGGTCGAGCAGGCCGTCGTGAAGCAGCGAGTCTTCCATCGGCTGATCGCCGTAGCGCAGGCCGCCGCGCGCCCGCACCAGGTGCGGGGCGTTGCTCATGCTCTCCATCCCGCCGGCGACGATCACGTCGGCGTCGCCGGCGCGAATCGCCTGCGCCCCGAGCATGCACGCCTTCAGTCCCGACCCGCAGACCTTGTTGATCGTCGAGGCGGGTACGCTGTCGGGCAATCCGCCGAACAGCGCCGCCTGGCGGGCCGGCGCCTGACCGATGCCGGCCGAGACCACGTTGCCCATCAGCACTTCGTCGATGCGAGAAGGATCGACCCCGGATCGCTCGACGGCAGCGGCAACCGCCGCCGCCCCCAAACGCGTGGCCTCGACCCCCGCCAGCGCGCCCTGGTAGCGGCCCATCGGCGTCCGCACCGCGCTCAGGATGACGGCGTCGTTGTCGTTGTGGTTGGTTTCCATGGCATCCTGCCCGGGCTCAGTCGGGTGCCGCAAGATCGCGCCAGGCCTGGTCGAGGCGCCGGAAGGTCTGCTCCAGTTCCTCGGGGATGACCCGCGTTCCGGCCGTCGTCGCCATGAAGTTCGTGTCGCCGGCCCAGCGCGGCACGACATGCAGATGCACGTGATCGGCGACGCCGGCGCCGGCCGGGGCGCCGATGTTGGCCCCCAGGTTGAAGGACTCGGCGCCGTACGCCTGGCGCAATGCCCGCAGGCTGCGCTGGGCCAGGGCCATCATCTCGCCCAGAGTCTCGTGGCCGAGATTCTCCAGCGACGGGACGTGGTCGTGAGGCACGATCATCAGGTGACCGTTCGTGTACGGGTAGCGGTTCAGAACGACGTATGCGTGCGGCCCGCGGTGGACGACGAGGCTCGCCGCGCCGGGAGGGTCGTCGCGCAACTGACAGAACAGACACCCGGGCTGGCTGTTGCGCTCCTCGATGTAGGCCATGCGCCACGGCGACCAGAGTTGCTTCATGCCGCGGCGAGGATTCTAGCAGAGGAATGCCTGTCCGCCGCCGGACGGACGACACCCGCCCGGCCGCGCTTCGGTACAATGCCGCCATGCTGTCGGGCCAAGGTCTCCGGGCACGCCTTCCCGCGGGCGGATGGGCTGCCGAGCTGTACGTCGTCGCCTCGACCGGAAGCACGAACACAATGGCTGCCGACCTGGCCAGGGCAGGCGCCCCAGAAGGGACGCTCGTCGTGGCCGACCATCAGTCGGCCGGGCGCGGGCGCGGCGGCACGCGCTGGCACACTCCGCCGGGAACGGCGATCGCCATGAGCGTCGTCCTGCGCCCGGTCGCGATCCGTCCGCTGCGCTGGACCGGACTGGGCGCTCTGGCGGTGGTCGAGGCGCTGAGGCGGGAGGGGCTGACGAGTCGAATCAAGTGGCCCAACGACGTCCTGCTCGACGGACGGAAAGTCGCCGGCGTCCTGACCGAGTCCGCGTGGGACGGCGGCCGGATCGACTACGTCGTGCTGGGGATCGGGGTCAATGTTCTTCGGGCATCGGTACCCGGTGGGGAGCTGGATTTCCCCGCGACCAGCATCGAAGCCGTGGGCGGTTTCGCTCCGGATCGTGAACGGCTGATCGAGGCGATCCTCGGCGCGCTCGAGTACTGGTATCCGAAACTGGCAGGGGAGGGATTCCTGCGGTCCTGGGAGAGCGCCCAGGCTTTTCTGGGGGAAAGGGTTTCGGTCGAGACGGGCGAGGGCCTGGTCGAGGGCCGCCTCCTCGGCCTGGGGCCGGAGGGCGAGGCGCGGGTTGAGCTGGCGTCGGGAGCGGTTACCGTGTGCGGGATGGAGGCGAGGCGGCTGAGGCCGATCGACGGAAACCGCAGCCGCGCCGCCGCCGGTTGACAGCCCGTGCGAATGACTTAGACTCTTCTCGAAGAGCACGTCCAGGAGAGGCGGATGTTCGACAACCTGCGCGACCTTTCCGAGCGCCCGGCCGCGGCCCCGAAGCCCGTCAGCCTCCCGATCGAGGAGTACCGGGCGCCCGGCGGCGGGCGGTTCCTCGGCATGACCGCGGCCCAGCGTCTGGTCATCTCGATCATGCTGTTCTTCGCCGTCATGCTACTCGGGACGATGTGCCTGCTCGTCACGCAACGGGTCTTCATCGTCTGAGCGCCTGATCCCTCCCAGGAACCGAGACCGGGTACCTCGAAGGACCCGGTCTCTTCGTTCGGGCTTCCGCCGGACAGCCTACGGCACGAGGACGAGCCGCTCGCGCGCCTGGCCCTCGACGGCGGCGCGGCTCCATGGCAGCGCGACGTACTCCACCGCCGCCCAGCGCTCGGCCATGTCGACGTAGTGCGGGTGGAACGTGTGGCCCGACTGCCCGGTGGTGTGGATGGCCAGGGCGCGGTCCCAGTCCGACAAGTCGAGGATCAGGCGCTGCGACGGGGCCCAGGCGACCTCGTACCCATCCTCGTACGACCATCCGGTGGCGTTTACGATCGAGGCGCCGCCGCCGGTGGGATACGGCCCGCGATTGAACAACATCTCGATCGGCCCGATGCCGGACTCGCCCAGGGTCTCGTTGCGGAACGTCGCCGTATGCAGCCGGCCCCAGGCCCAGGAGGCCGGATTCGACCCGAGCAACGCCTCGAGCTCGACGACCGCCTCGTCGGTTGCCAGGCGCAGGATATCGTCGCGCGTCTCGAGCACGGGCGTGCGCAGGTCGTCCCACCAGGGATCGCCGGGCGCAGCGAGCAGGTTCTCGACGATGACGAAGGCCGTCTCGTCGCCGGGGAGCCAGCCCTCGGGCAGATCGTCACCGAACGTGCGCAGGATGACGTGACGCCAGACGGCGTTGAAGATCGCCGCCGGGCGCGAATCGGCGTCGTTGGCGAAATCCCACGAGCGCAGCTCGGCGAGGATTGTCTCGAGCTCCTTGGCGCGGGCCGCTTCGTCCTCGTCGAGGCCCGGGCGGTGGAAGTCGAGGTCGATCAGGTAGGGCACGAGGATCGGGCCGGCGGCGTTGAAGGTATCGCCGTGGATCTGGCGCATCGCCTCCGGAGACCACATCTCCTGGGCCAGCAGCAGCTCGACGATGCGCGCCGCGCGAAATCCGAGGTCGGGCATGGTCGTCAGCAGGTAGGGATAGTCCGGACCGACGACGCGATTGTTGGCGGTGGCGATGAAGCCCGCCGGCGGGTTGAAGGCGTAGGGCAGGTCCTCGAACGGGATGAAGTCGACCCATTCGGCGCGGTCGTTCCAGCCGGGCTGCGGAAACGACCCGTCGCCGCTGCGCCGGATCGGCACGCGTCCGGGCATCTGGTAGCCGATGTCGCCGTCGACGTCGGCGTAGACGAAGTTCTGCGACGGGACGTCCCACTCGCGCAGCGCCTGGCGGAAGGCGGCGAAGTCCTGCGCCAGGTTGATCCCGAGCGCGGCGCGGAAGATCGTCGACGGCTCCAGCGCCGTCCAGCGCAGGCTGATGGCGATCGGTTCGTCCTCGTCGATGGCGACGTGCCCGGCCAGGCCGCGCAGCTCGTCATCGACATCGGACAAGACCGGCCCGTGGCGTGTCTGCCGGACGCGGATCGTCACCGGCGGACCGCCGGCGACGAGGATCGTCTCGTCGCGTGCGGTCATCGTCTCCCACGCGCCGTCGACCTCATACTGGTCGGGGCTGTTGGGGTTGAGGCGCTCCAGATACAGGTCCTGCACGTCGGGGTTGGCGTTCGTGACCCCCCAGGCGATGCGGTCGTTGTGGCCGACGACGACGCCCGGCAACCCGGCGAACGAGTAGCCCCCGACGTTGAAGCGGCAGGTCTCGCTGACGGTCTGGCAGTGCAACGCGTTCTCGAACCAGATCGAGGGCATCCGAATGGCCAGGTGCATGTCATCAGCCAGGATCGGCGCGCCGGTCGTCGTGCGCGCTCCGCCGACGACCCAGTTGTTGGAGCCCAATCCGGAGAGCCCGCCGCCGGTCAGGCGGTTGAGGGCTTCGACGCGAGCCAGGACTCGTTCGAGCGCGGGCTTGCCGGCGACGGAGTCGGGGGCGCGCGAGGTCGACGGCGGCCACGCCGCCAGCGCGAAGTCGGGCAGGATGTCTGGGTTGCGGAGGGGATACGCCGGGAAGAGGTCGGCCACCCGCTCTTCGCCGAGCTGAGGCAGGAGCACGGCGCGGCGCAGCTCGGCGTCCATGTTGCCGCCGAGGTCCCAGGCCATGGCCTTGGCCCACGTCAGCGAGTGAACAGGCTGCCAGGGCTCGGGCTTGTAGGAGGCGTTGAGCAGCCCCAGGATGACGTACTCGAACGACAGGCGGCTGCCGGCGTGGTCGGCAAGGTAGGCGTTGACGCCGTCGGCGTACGCCTGGAGCACGGCCCTGGTCTCTTCGTCGAATCCCTGCCACTCCTGCTCGGCGAGGCGCGGCCAGCCGAGCGTCCGGATGAAGGCATCGGTCTCGATCTGGCTCTCGCCGAACATCTCCGACAGGCGTCCGGCGCCGATGTGGCGCCAGAAGTCCATCTGCCAGAAGCGCTCCTGGGCGTGGACGTAGCCCTGGGCCAGGAACAGGTCGTGCTCGTCCTGGGCGTAGATGTGAGGAATGCCCCACTCGTCGCGCAGCACCTCGACCGGAGCGTGTAAGCCGGGGAGGGAAACCTCGCCGGTTGTCTGCGGCCAGGCCTGTCGGATGAGCAGCGCCAGACCTCCGGCCAGGACGATGAGGACGAGGACCAGGATGACCAGGAACGTCAGGAAGCGGCGCATCGGACGATTCCTCCAGGAATGGGGCGGGCCAACTGCTGGGTTCGGTTCAGTGTAATCCGCAGACAGAGGGTTGGCAACGCCCTCGCGCTGGCTTTCACAAGGGTCGGAGGGTAGAATCGTGATGTGAGGGGAGGTAGGGGCACGGCAGGCCGTGCCCCTACGCTCGGTCAGAGGGCTTCCGGCGAATGGAAATCGGGCTGGTCCGTCAGGTCGATATCGACGAGCAGATGCGCGGGGCGTACCTCGACTACGCCATGTCGGTCATCGTCGCGCGCGCCCTGCCTGACGTGCGCGACGGCCTGAAGCCGGTGCACCGCCGCATTCTGTACGCCATGCACGATATGGGCATCCGCTCCAACGGCCCGTATCGCAAGTCGGCGCGTATCGTCGGCGAAGTGCTCGGCAAGTACCACCCCCATGGCGACGCCGCGGTCTACGACGCCATGGCCCGCATGGCGCAGGACTTCGCCATGCGCTACGTCCTGATCGACGGCCAGGGCAACTTCGGCTCGATCGACGGCGACTCGCCGGCGGCGATGCGCTACACCGAGGCGCGCCTCGGGCGGCTGGCCGAGGAGCTGCTGGTCGACATCGAGAAGGAGACGGTCGACTTCGTCGACAACTTCGACGGCTCGCTCAAGGAGCCGCTCGTCCTGCCGTCGCGCCTGCCCAACCTTTTGCTGAACGGCTCGGCCGGGATCGCCGTCGGGATGGCGACCAACATCCCTCCGCACAACCTGGGCGAGCTGGCCGGTGCCCTGCGCCACATGATCGACGCCTACGACCGGCTCGACGAGGTCAGTGTCGACGATCTGATGGCCCACGTCCCGGGGCCGGATTTTCCGACGGGCGGGGCGATCGTCGGGGTGGAGGGGATCAAGCAGGCCTACAGCACGGGCAAGGGGCGCCTGGTGGTGCGGGCGCAGGCCCAGATCGAGGAGATGGCCGGCGGGCGGCACCGCATCGTCGTCACCGAAATCCCGTACATGGTCAACAAGACCGGCCTGATCGAGCGCATCGCCGAGCTGGCGCGCGAAGGCCGCCTCGACGACATCGCCGACCTGCGCGACGAATCCGATCGGCGTGGCCTGAGCCTGATCGTCGAGCTGCGCAAGGGCGCCCAGCCGCGCAAGGTCCTCAACCAGCTCTTCAAGTACACGCCGCTCCAGACCTCGTTCGGCATCCAGCTCCTGGCGCTGGTCGACGGCGAACCGCGTCTGCTCTCGCTCAAGCGGGCGCTCCAGCTGTTCCTCGAGCACCGCCGGGTGGTCATCACCCGGCGCTCGGAGTTCGACCTGGCCAAGGCCCGGGCGCGAGCGCATGTGCTCGAGGGCCTGCTCATCGCCCTGCGCCACCTGGACGACGTCATCCAGACGATTCGCAAGTCGCCCGACGCCGACGCCGCCAAAGAGGGGCTGATGAAACAGTTCGGCCTGACCGACATCCAGGCCCAGGCGATCCTCGACATGCAGCTGCGCCGGCTGGCGGCGCTCGAACGCAAGAAGATCGAGGACGAGCACAAGGAGGTCCAGGCGCAGATCGCCTACCTCGAAGACCTGCTGGCCCACCCGAAGAAGATCCTCGGCCTGATCAAGACCGACCTGGAGGACGTCGTCCAGAAGTACGGCGACCCGCGCCGGACGCGCATTCTGCCCGACGCCACCGAGGAGTTCCGCGAGGAAGACTTGGTGGCCGACGAGGCGGTGCTGGTCAGCCTGACCGAGCGCGGCTACATCAAGCGCGTGGCGGCCGAGACCTACCGGCGCCAGGCGCGCGGCGGTCGCGGCGTGACCGGCCACTCGACGCGCGGCGAAGACGAGCTGGTGATGCTCTTCCCGGCGCGCTCGCTCGACACCGTGCTCTTCTTCTCCGACCGCGGCAAGGTCTACTCGGAGAAGGCCTACCAGATCCCCGATTCCGACCGCACCGGCCGCGGCGTGCTGGCGGCCGGCATCCTGGCGCTGGCGTCGGACGAGACGATCACCGCCGCCGTCGCCGTGCCCGACTTCTCGGCGGCGTCGTTCTGCACGATGGTGACGCGCCACGGCAAGATCAAACGCGTGGCGTTGTCGGAGTTTGGCGCCGTGCGCCCGTCGGGGCTGATCGCCATCTCGCTCGAGAAGGGCGACACGCTCGGCTGGGTGCGGCTGACGACGGGCAAGGACGAGCTCATCCTGGTGACGGAGAAGGGCCAGGCGCTGCGCTTCCACGAGAAGCTCGTCCGTCCGATGGGCCGTCCGGCGGGCGGCGTGCGGGCCATTCGACTGGCGAAGGGCGATCGGGTGACGGGGATGGACGTCGTCCGGAAGAAGTGCGACCTCCTCGTGGTGACGCGCAATGGCTTCGGCAAGCGCACACCGCTCAGCGAGTACCCGGCCAAGGGCCGCGGGACGATGGGGGTGGTGACGCTGAGCCGTGAGAAGTTCGACCTCACCGGACCGGTGGCGGCGGCGCGCGTGGTGCAGGACGACGACGATCTGACGATCATCTCGTCCGGCGGCATCGTGCTGCGGACGAAGATCGACCAGGTCAAGCGCGCCGGCCGCCCGACGATGGGGGTGCACGTCGTCAAGCTGAAGGCAGGCGACACCGTCGCCGGCGTGGCGACGTTCCCGGCGATCGACGGGAGCGGGGGGAAGACACCGTCGGAGTCGGCCGCCTCCCGAGCCTGAGGCGCGCCCTCCGACGCTCCGCTTGCTTCAGGCCAGAAGTCTCGGCACGCGTCATCCGGAAACCAGACAGTCCTGAGCCTGTCGAAGGACGCCGAAGATGCGGCCCCGGCGCGCTTCGACAAGCTCAGCGCGCCTCGCCTCTCCTCTCATCCGGTTCTCATCAATCGTGACCGCTGTCACTAACCGGCGGTGACACTTGTGCATTGATGCTCAATTTGTTGAGGCGGATAATCCGTGCAGCCGCATATGCGGATATCGGAGTGATTCGAGAGGTCATCCCGGTATCGGACCGCTCCGATCAGGCGGCGCGGGAGGCTGCACGATGAGACTCGGTCGCTACCAGTGGCTCGTCGGCCTGGGCGGGACGATCGCCCTGGTCGTAGTCCCCCTCGCCATCTTCCTGCCGCGCCAGCCGGCCCCCGTCGATCAGCCCTCCGCCCATCTGCCCGTTCGCCGCCCGCACACGGACCACACTCCCCTGATGACCGGCCCCTACGCCAATGGTTCGGACGTCACCCGTGCCTGCCTCGAATGCCACCCGCAGGCGGCAGTCGAAGTCATGCAAACCGTCCACTGGACGTGGGAAAGCGAACCCTACCTCCTGCCGGGCCGCGACGAGCCTGTTGCTGTCGGCAAGAAGAACCTCCTGAATAACTTCTGCATTGGCGTCCAGTCGAACTGGGAAGGCTGCACCACGTGCCACGCCGGCTACGGCTGGGAGGACGCCGACTTCGACTTCACCGCCGCGGAGAACGTCGACTGCCTGGTGTGCCACGATACGACCGGCACTTACGTCAAGGGCAACGCCGGACTGCCCCTCGATGGGGTCGACCTGGCCTATGTCGCCGCCAACGTCGGCTACACCAGCCGCCAAACGTGCGGCGGCTGTCACTTCGACGGCGGCGGAGGCAACGGCGTCAAGCACGCCGACCTCGACGAGCATCTGATCAACCCTCCCGACGAGCTGGACGTCCACATGGGACGGCTCGACTTCGTGTGCAGCGACTGCCATTGGACCGAAGACCACGTGATCTCCGGCCGTGCCATCTCGGTCAGCCTCGATCAGGAGAACCAGGTCGCCTGCACCGACTGCCACGACCCGGCACCGCACGACGACCAACGTCTCGACGACCATGTGGCGACGGTCGCGTGCCAGACGTGCCACATCCCGGCCGGGGCGGTCCGCGATCCGACGAAGATGTACTGGGACTGGTCAACCGCTGGGCAGGATCGGCCGGAAGACCCGCACATCTACCTGAAGATCAAGGGCAGCTTCGTCTACGCCAGCAACGTGACGCCCGAGTACCGCTGGTACAGCGGCGTCGCCGACCGCTACCTGCTGGGCGATCCGATCGATCCGACCACGACAACGTCGCTCAACCCGCTGGCCGGCTCGATCGACGATCCGGCGGCGCGTATCTTCCCCTTCAAGATCCACCGCGCCCGCCAAGCGTACGACGCGGTTTACGGCTATCTGCTCCAGCCGAAGACCGTCGGCGAGGGAGGTTTCTGGGAGGATTTCGATTGGGATCAGGCCTTCCGGCTCGGCGCCGAGGCCACCGGTCTACCCTACAGCGGCGAGTATGGCTGGGCGGAAACCGAGATGTTCTGGCCGATCACGCACTTGGTCGCACCGGCCGAGCAGGCGCTCGTTTGCGCCGACTGCCACTCCCCCGAAGGCCGCCTCGACTGGCTTGCCCTCGGCTACCCGGGCGATCCGATCGAGTGGGGAGGCCGCGCGCTGCCGTCGGCCTCCCTCGGGACGAGCGCGCCATGACGACCTTCCTGCGACGCCGCTGGCTGTGGATCGCCGTTCCGCTCGCGCTGCTCCTCGCCGCGGCTTCGGCGGCTTACGCCTCGCCGCCGATGGCGCCGGTCGGGCAGGCCTCGCCGATGCATCCGTCGTTCCCGCTGCTCGACGCCGCCGGAGCGAATGTCCTCGACTCCGGCCAACCGATCTCCACGCTGCGGACGTGCGGGGAGTGCCACGATACGGGCTTCATCACCACCCACAACTCGCACGCCGACGCCGGCCTCGCCCGACTCACGGCTCCCGGCGAGACTGCCTCCGGCCGCGCCTGGGAGGCGGGCAGCGGCCTCTTCGGCGGATGGGATCCTCTGATCTACCGCGTGCTTTCCTTCGGAAACGCCGCCCGGTTCGACCTGGGTACTCCCGACTGGCTGCGCACCTACGGGACGCGGCACGTCGGAGGCGGGCCGGCGACAACGAGCCGGGCCGGTCTGCCGCTCGAAAGCCTCGTCGTCCGGGCCGGCGATCCGGAGACGCACGTGCTGGACGGCACGACGGGCGAGATGGTCCCCTGGGATTGGAGCGAGTCGGGAACGGTCGAGCTCAACTGCTTCCTGTGCCACGCCGTCTCCCCCAACAACCAGGCGCGCCTGGAGGCGCTCCAGGCCGGCGACTTCGCCTGGGCCAACACCGCCACGCTGCTCGGCACCGGTCTCCTCCGGCGGACCGCCGATGGGTTCCGCTACAACCCGCAAGCCTTCGACCCGAACGGCGCCGTCGGGTCGGATCGACTCGCCCTCCAGGATCCGACCAGCGAGAACTGCGGGCTGTGCCACGGCCTGGTGGAAGACGACGTCACCGAGGCCCTCGTCTCGCCGTCGTGCGATCCGGGCATCCGACGCACGGTCACGACCGGACAGATCGTCTCTCCCGAGCGTATCGCCGACTCGGCCATGAACATCGAGGGCAAGGCCGAGATCACACGGCCGTGGGACATCCACGCCGAGCGCCGCCTCGGGTGCACCGACTGCCACGCCTCGACCAACAACCCGGCAACCCTCGAACAGGCCGGCGAGGACCGACCGCAGCACCTGCTGTTCGACCCGCGCCGGCTCGAGCCCGCGGAGTATCTCTATCGGCCATCGCACGACCTGACCCGCACCCAGTCGACCGACCCCGCCGGCCAACCGGCGGCCGAGGCCGATCGCTGCGTCGCCTGCCACAACCCGACGGCAGGGCACGACTGGCTGCCGTATCGGGAACGGCACTTCGGCGTCTTGGCCTGCGAGACATGCCACGTGCCTCGCCTGTACAGCAACGCCCTCGAGCGCATCGACTGGACGACACTCCTCCCGGACGGCGGCCCCGTCCTCGAATGCCGAGGGGTAGAGCCGACGGGACAACCCGATCTGCCTCTCGTCGTCGGGTATCAGCCGACCTGGCTCGAGGCGCGGCAGTCCGATGGGACGACGCGCTTGGCGCCCTACAACCTGGTCACCGTCTGGTTCTGGATCTACGGCGATCCGCCGCAGCCGGTCCGCACCGTCGACCTGAGGGCCGCCTGGTTCGACGGGGAGACGTATGCCGACGAGATCGTGGCGGCCTTCGACGCCGACGGCGACGGCATGTTGAGCGGGCCGGAGCTCGCCCTCGACGCCGACGCCAAGGTCGGCCTGATCCGGCGGCGACTCGAGGCCCTCGGCCTGCACCGACCGCGCATCGTCGGCGAGGTCCAGCCCTATGCCATCCATCACGACATCGCCAGCGACGAGTGGGCGCTTCGTGAGTGCTCGGGGTGCCACGGCGATGACTCCCGCCTGGGCGCGGTCTTCAGCCTGTCGTCGACGGCTCCCGCCGGCGGCGAACTGGCGTTCGTCGGCGGCACGGAAGCGCTGCCCGGTGGGTCGATCGCAGGCGCGGCCGACGGCAGTGTGGCCTATCGGCCGGGGGCCTCGTCGCGGGCGCTCTACGTCTTCGGCCGGGACCGGGTCGAGGTGGTCGACACGGCGGGCACGTACCTGCTGATGCTCGTCCTGGCGGGGATCGCGGTCCACGGCGGGCTGCGCTACCTCCTCGGTCGGCGCGCACGAGAGGCCTCGCACACCTCGCCGACGGTGTACCTGTACGGCGTCTACGAGCGACTGTGGCACTGGCTCCAGACCGTCACCATCCTGCTGCTGCTCTTCACCGGGCTCGTCATCCATCGCCCGCAGGCGTTCCCCTTCCTCGGCCTGGGCTCGATCGTCGTGGCGCACAACGTCCTGGCGGCGATCCTGGTGGTCAACGCCGCGCTGTCGCTCTTCTACCATCTGGCGAGCGGCGAGATCCGTCAGTTCCTGCCGCGTCCGTCGGGTTTCCTCGACCAGGTTCTGGCCCAGGTCGTGTTCTACCTGCGCGGCATCTTCCGCGGCGAGCGCCATCCGTTCTCCAAGCGCCCGCGGCGCAAGTTCAATCCGCTCCAGCAGGCGACGTACTTCGGGCTGCTCAACGTCCTGTTGCCGCTTCAGGTGATCACAGGCGCGCTGATGTGGGGCGCGCAGCGCTGGCCCGGCCTGGTCGACCGGCTGGGAGGCCTCGGCTCCCTGGCGCCCATCCATACCGCCATCGCCTGGCTGCTGGCGTCGTTCATCGTGCTCCACGTGTACCTGACGACCACCGGCGCGACGCCGACGGCCTCGCTGCGAGCGATGATGCTCGGCTGGGAGGAGATCGAAGCGGCCGCCCCGGCCTCCGGAGGTGAACCATGACCATCGCCGTCCCTGCCGGTCGAGGGAGTTCGCTTTGGGCCCGGCTCCGGCCGCGCTCCGAGCCGAAACCGTACGCCCATCCATACCTGGCCGGCGCGCTGCTCGGGCTGGTCCTGTTCGCGGCGTTCTTCCTGACCGGCAACGGGCTGGGCGCCTCGGGCGGCCTGAACCGCATGATCGTCTACCTCGAGGATCTCATCGTCCCGGAGCACGTCGATCGGACGCCTTACCTGATCCACCTGGCCGGCGGCGATCGCAACCCGCTCGACGACTGGGTGGTCTTCGTCGCCGTCGGCGCCGTCCTGGGCGGCTTCGTCTCGGGGTGGCGCAACGGGCGCCTGAAGGTCGAGACGGGCAAGGGCCCGCGCCTCTCGACCCGCACCCGCTGGCTGACAGCCTTCGCCGGCGGAGCGATCATGGGGTTCGGGGCGCGCTTTGCCCGCGGCTGCACGTCGGGCCAGGCGCTCTCGGGCGGGGCGACTCTCTCGGCCGGATCGTGGGCCCTGATGTTCGCTATTTTCGCTTCGGCCTACGCGTTGGCCTACTTCGTACGCCGGCTGTGGCTCTAGGAGGCCGACGATGGCACCTTTCCCGCTCGCCCTCGACGCTCTCCTGACTCACCCCGGCGCGAACCTGCTCTACCTGCTCATCGGGTTCGCCTTCGGCTATGTTCTCGAGATCGCCGGCTTCGGGTATGCTCCCAAACTGGCCGCCCAGTTCTACCTGAAGGATCTGACCGTCCTGAAGGTCATGTTCTCGGCCATCGTCGTGGCGATGGTCCTGCTCTTCGCCGCCACCGGTCTCGGACTGCTCGACTACAACCTGGTCTGGGTCAACCCGACCTACCTGTGGCCGGGGATCGTCGGCGGATTGATCATGGGGATCGGATTCATCGTCGGCGGGCTATGTCCGGGGACGTCGCTGGTGGCCCTCGGGACGTTCAAGATCGACGGCCTGTTCTACGTCTTGGGGGCCCTGTTCGGCATGCTCGTCTTCGGGGAGACGGTCGACAGCTTCAGCATCTTCTGGAACTCGTCCTACCTCGGGCGGCTGACCCTGGCGGACGTCTTCGGGCTCGACCTGGGCGTGGTCGTCGTGCTGGTGGTGCTGATGGCGCTGGGGATGTTCGCCGGAGCGGAAGTGCTCGAGCGCATCTTCGGCAAGCGCGACCTGCGCCTGGAGCCGAAGGCCCGCTTCCTCGGCGCCGGGGCGCTGCTCGCCGGCGCGCTCGTCGTGCTGGCCATCGGCCAGCCGACGACCGAGGACCGTTGGGCGGCGATCGCCCCCGCCAAGAACGCCGCGCTCGCCGAGCGTCAGGTGCAGGTCCAGCCGGGCGAAGTGCTGCACCTGATGCATCAGCACGAGCTGTCGCTCGTCTTGCTCGACGTTCGCTCCGAGTCGGACTACAACCTGTTCCACCTGATGGACGCCGAGGGCGTCGATCCTCGAGACCTGGCGGCGCGGCTACCTGAGTTGCGCATGGCCCCGGCCAACACCGTTATCGTCGTCATGTCGAACGATGAGGCACTCGCCACCGAGGCCTGGAAGACGATGGTGGCGGAGAGCGTGGTCAACGTCTACATCCTGGAAGGCGGCATCAATGGATGGCTCGACACGTTCGCCGTTGGGGACGAGCGCATTCGCCCGGCGGCCGCCGCCGGCGAGGACACGCTGCGCTACGCGTTCGCCTCGGCTCTGGGCGAGGGGTATCCGGCGTCCTATCCGGATCCGCAGCGCTTCGCCATCCCGTTCGAGGAACGAGTGAAGCTGCAGCTGCGGCGCGGTCCGGCGGGGAAGGGCTGTGGCTGAGGACTCCGAGGCTACGCGGCGCCAGCGACCGGCTTCGGGGGCGGGCACGGGGCTTGGCCGGCGCAGGTAGCCTTCCAGCGCTTCGCGCGTCATCGTCGGGGCCACGGTCCCGGCGCCGCCTGCGGCCTGGCTCGCCGACGTGCGTCAGGTCAGGATCAGTCGATCGCCCGCCCAGGTCGCGGCCCGGGCGACGCCGCCTTCGCCGATCAACCGCTGCGACATGGCTTGGAGTGCGGCGGGGTCGCCGCTGGTGATGAGCGTCAGGGAGCCGCGACGCTCCCCGCCGGCCGATGGCCGCAGCCGCGCCGTCTGGCGGGCGATGGCCGGGGCCGGATCGATGACGGTGATCGACGGACCAGCCAGGCGGGCGATGAGTGGTATCACGAAGGGGTAGTGGGTGCAGGCCAGAACGATGGTGTCGGCGCCGGCCGTGAGGATCGGCTGGAGGGCCGCCGCCAGGATGCGCTCCGTGTCCGGCGAGTCGAGGCGACCGGCCTCGATCTGTTCGACCAGGCCGGGAACGACCTGATTGATCAGGCGGACGCCGCGGCCGAACCGCTCGACAACCGAGGCGTACAGCTCTCCCTGGAACGTGGCCGGCGTCGCCAGGACGCCGACGACCTTCGAGGTCGTGGTCTGGGCGGCGGGCTTGACCGCCGGCTCCATCCCGACGAAGTCGATGCCGGGAAAGGTCTGGCGCAGGTGGCGCAGCGCCGCGGCGGAGGCCGTGTTGCAGGCTACGACGATCGGCGCCGCGTCCTGGTCGAGCAGGAAGCGCGTGATGCCTTCGGAGAAGCGACGCACTTCCTCCATCGACCGCGGGCCGTACGGCACGTGCGCCTGGTCGGCGAAGAACAGCACGTCGGCGTCGGGCAGCTGGTGGCGCACTGCGCGCACGACGGATAGACCGCCCACGCCCGAGTCGAAGACGCCGATCGGTCGGGTCATCGTTGCGCCTGAAACGAAAAGGTGCAGCCGACTCGGCTGCACCGGCGACGGCGGCGGCCGTCCTATTCCTTGCGGCGCTCTTCCAGCCGAGCCCGCTTGCCGGACCGCTCGCGCAGGTAGTAAAGCTGCGCCCGGCGCACCTTGGCCTGTCGCTGGACTTCGACCTTCTCGATGCGCGGCGAGCGCAGCAGGAACGTGCGCTCGACGCCCACGCCGTGCGACGCCAGGCGGCGGACGGTGAAGTTCGCCTCGTTCCCGCCCTTGCGGTAGCGGATCACCGTGCCGCGGAACTCCTGGATGCGCTCGCGGTCGCCTTCCTTGATGCGCAGGTGCACGCTGACGGTGTCGCCCGGGTGGAGCTCGGGGATGTGTGGGTTGGCTGCGCCTTGCACGGCCCTGATCTTGTCGCTCATCGGCAACCGCCTGGTCGGGATGATCCGAACAACGGCCGCCCGGATCTGCTGGGCGGCGTGGGCATCAGTCTACCACGCGCCGGGGAGAGCTGTCCAGAGGCGCGTGAACCACGGCGGGTTGATGGCGGCCCGCATCTCAGGCGCGGGAACCGAGCCTGGCGCCCGCCAGGTACAGCGCGGCCAGCGACTTGGCGTCGCGCAGATCGCCCGAGGCGACGAGCGCTCCGATCTGCTGCGGCGGGACCATTTCGATCGAGATGTCTTCGTCGCTGTCGGCGGCCAGCGGTGCGGGAGTGAGATCGGTCGCCAGATAGAAGTACATGTACTCGGTCGAATAGCCCGGCGCCAGGAAGCACTCCCCGATCAGGTCCAACCTCCCGGGGGCCATGCCGATTTCCTCGCGGCATTCCCGTGCTGCGCACGTCTCGGGCGCCTCGCCGTCCTCCAGCGTTCCGGCCGGGAATTCGAGCAGCACTCTCCCGGCCGAATGCCGGTATTGGCGGACCAGCACCAGGTTGCCCTGTCCGTCCACGGGGACGAGGGTGACGGCGCCACTGTGGACCACGATGTCGAAATCGGTCTCGGCGCCGGTCGGCAGGCGGACGCGATCGCGACGCACCGCGAAAGCCCGGCCCCGGTAGACGGTCTCCTGATGAAGGATCGCGGGCTGCATGGCGCCTCCGGCGAAAAGCACGCGGGGGAGGCGAGCCTCCCCCGCGCTTCGGTTCCGATAGACCCCGGCGGCTAGGGGATCTGAATCGCCGTGCCGGGGGTCAGGGTGTACGGCGAGCTCAGGCCGTTGACGGCGGCGATCGCCATCGGATCGACGTCGCCGAAGCGGCAGGCGATCGAGTAGATCGTATCTCCGCCGACGACGGTGTAGGTCGTCGGATGCGAGAGCAGGGCACGCGGCCCGGGGAAGGTCCCCGAGGTCGGGATGGTCAGCGTGTCGCCCGGGGAGAGGATCGAGCTGTTGGTCAGGCCGTTGACGGCCAGGATGTCTTCGGGATTGCGGTTGAAGCGCCGGGCCAGGCAGTACGGGAATTCGCCCTCGTGGAGCGTGTACGTCGAGGGGACGGTCAGCGTGGGGACCGGCACCGGGGTGCGGGTGGCGGTCGCCAGAGCAACGACCGTCGACGGCGTTCCCACGGCCGGGGTGGCGGTCTGGACGCCGCCGGTTCCGGTCGTGGGCGTTGCGGTCGCGCCGCCCCCGCCCTGGACGGCCTGCGCCGTCTGAGTCAGGAGCGCCGACCGGACGGCTTCCATCGTCGCCTGTTGCCCGGTGAGCGGGCTGGTCGTTGCGCCGCTGGCGCCGGTCGCCGTGGGGGCGCCGGAAGCCGACCGGGTGCACGCGCCGATGGCCAGTGCCGCCCCGATCAACGCCACGGCCGCCAGCCTGTGCAACGGGTTGGTGGGCATGAGCACCTCCTGAGGTGCGTGGGCCGCCTGCGCCGCCGTGCCGGCCCGGCGCCCAAGCCGGGCATGCTAGCACATGCGTTTGGGCGCGTCAAGCAAGGGGCCCCGCTTCGACCCGCGAGGTGAAAGTGTCGTGCCGATCGACGTCGAAGGTCGAGGGAGCGTCGCCCTGTGAAAGGTTGTGGCGGGGAATCGGCCGGAAGCCGGTCCGGCAAACGAAACGGGTGGGGGATCTCCCCACCCGGAGGCTTCAGGCGGAAGCCAGTCGCGGCCTGAACTTGTAGCCGTAGACGAGCATGCCCCGCTCGCCGTCGGAGCGGAGCTTGCGCGTCACCATCTCGACCGGCATGCCGATCTGCGGCGCTGTCTCGCCAAGGTCGGTGAGTTGCGCCGTGACGAGCGGACCCTCCTCCAGGCGCACCAGGGCGACAGCGTACGGCGCGTTCGACTCAAACCCCGACGGAGCGTCCCTGACCGGGGCGAAGGAGTAGACCTCACCCCGCCCGGAGAACACGTACGGTTCGCGGGCTTCCTTCCCGCAATCCGGGCATACATCCCGCGGTGGGAAGATCTTCACGTCGCAGTGCGGACAGACCTCGCCGACCAGTCCGTAGCGCTGGGATCTCAATCTCCAATGCCGCGCGACTTCCATGCACACACCTCTCCCGGCCCGGCCGGGACGACGCTCAGTCTAGGCCGCGGTGACTCTCAGGAACTATCATCCTCGCCAACGGTCACGACAGGACCTGCGCATCCGTCATGCAATGAACCTTCGAAATCCCCCGACTCCCGGCCTCGTTCCGCTCTGTACAAGCCACGGCTAGGAGACACCCAGGATGAGGGTGCAAGCGGTCGCTCCGGCGCCGCCGATGCACTGCGCCATCCCGATCCGTGCTCCGGGCACCTGGCATGCCCCGGCCCGTCCCTGCAGTTGCAGCGCGACTTCCGCCGCCTGGTAGACGCCCGTTGCGCCCCCGACGTCGCCGCGCGCCTTCGAACCGCCGAACGTCATGAGCGGGATCCGGCCGTCGAGAGCAATGGCACCATCGCGCGCCAGCTGCCAGCCCTGGCCGCGCCCGGCGAAGCCCGCCGCCTCGAGCGCCAGTGCGGCGTAGATGCTGAAGGAGTCGTGCAGCTCGAACAGGTCGATCTCCTCGATCGCCACGCCCGCCTGTGCCAGGGCGCGCTTCGCCGAGGCGGCCGCCGCTGGTAGGAACAGAGGGTCATCGAGGTCGTGGACGGCCAGCCTGGCCGTGGCGGCGCCGCTGCCGAGCAGGCGGACGTGGGGACGGCCGGGGAGGCGCACCACCGACGGCCCGCCGAGCAGGATGGCCGCCGCGCCGTCGGCCAGAGGCGCGGCATCGTACAGGTTGACCGGATCGGCGACCATCCCTGCCTTCTCGTAGTCCTCGGCAGTGATGGCGCGCCGGAACATGGCGTTCGGGTTGCCCACGGCATGGCGGTGTGCCGCGAGACTGAACCCGGCCAGGGCGTCCCCCGGAGCGCGGTGCTCGTGGAGATAGCGGCGCATGAGCATCGCCGCCTGGGCCGTCGCCGTCAGGCCATGGACCGCTTCGTAGTCGGCGTCGCTCGTCGCCGCCAGCGCGGCATCCAGCCCGGTGCCGACCCGGTCCGTGACCTTCTCGACCCCCACGACCATTGCCGTCTCGACCGCGCCGGAGGCGATGGCCAGCGACGCCTGTCGCAGCGCCATCCCGCCCGATGCGCCGGCGGCCTCGACGGTGAGTGCCTCGATCCCCGGCCAGCCGGCGAAGTCGGCCAGGAGCGCGCCCAGGTGGGCCTGGCTGCTCAGCATCGGCGAGAGCAGGTTGGCGACGAACAGCACCTGGGGGCGCGCCTCCCCGGCGTCGGCCAGCGCGGCGCGCATCGCCTGGAGCGCCAGTTCGCGCAGCGAGGTCTCCCAATGTTCGGCGACGGGCGTCATACCGACGCCCAGGAGGTAGACCGGTTGGGCCATGCGCCAAGCTCCGTTCGGGAACGCCCCTCAGGACGTCGCCAGTTTGCCGCGGAAGCGGGCGTACGTGGCGTAGTCGATCGGCGTGCGGCGGGCGATGTAATCCTTTGTCGCCGGCGCCTTGGCGCGGCGCTCCGGCAAGAACTCGGTGGCGCGCAGGCTGAACGCGTCCGAGCCGGCGCCCGAGCCGTACGACACAAGCAGGATGCGGTCCCCCGGCGCCGCTTCGTCGAGGATCGCGGTCAGGCCCACCAGCGACGAACCGGCGTAGGTGTTGCCGATGACCGGGACGAGCATCCCGGCCTCGATCTGCTCCGGCTTGAACCCGAGCGACTTGGCCACGCGCTGCGGGAACTTCGTGTTCGGCTGATGGAAGACGGCGTAGCGGTAGTCCTGCGGCGTTGTGCCGAGCGACTCCATCAGGGCGCGCCCGGCCTCGACGATGTGTTTGAAATAGGCCGGCTCGCCGGTGAAGCGCTCGCCGTGTTCGGGGTACTTCTCGTCGGCGCGGCGCCAGAAGTCCGGCGTGTCGGTGGCGTAGGAGTACGATCCTTCGAAGATCGCCAGCGCGGTCTCGCCCGGGCCGAGCAGAACGGCCGCGCCGCCGGCGCCGGCGGTGTACTCGAGGGCGTCGCCGGGGCGGCCCTGCGCCGTGTCCATCCCGATCGACAGCGCGTACTCGGCCATGCCGGAGCCGACGAATCCGATCGCCGCCTGGACCGCCTCCGTCCCCGCCTTGCAGGCGAACTCCCAGTCGGCGGCCTGGGTGTGTGGGGTGGCGCCGATGGCCTCGGCGACGACGGTCGAGGTCGGTTTAACGGCGTATGGGTGCGACTCGGAGCCGACCCACACGGCGCGGATCTGGCTCGGGGCGATCCCCGCCCGGGCCAGCGCGTTGCGCGCCGCCTCGATCGACATCGTGATGACGTCTTCATCGAGGCCGGGCACGGCCTTTTCCTTGACCGGCAGGCCGCCGTCGCCGCCCTTCCACACCCGGGCCACCTCACTGGCCGGCAGGCGATAGCGCGGGATGTAGGCGCCGTATCCGGCGATGCCAACATCTCGCAGCGGCTTGAGCAGTCGGGCTCCGGGGGCGAGCGAATTCATGCTCCTCCTTGCACACCGCCTCCGGTCGAGCCGGAGGTCATCTCCTGAATCAGGGCCTCGGCGCGGTCGAGGCGCACCATGCCTTCGGCCACCAGCCGGCGGGCGACGGCCTCGACCTGTGGCCCCGTGGCGCCGGCGGCGATCGCCACCTGGCGCGCGTGGAGGCCCATGTGTCCGCGCTGAATCCCTTCCGTCGCCAGCGCCCGCAGCGCCGCCAGGTTCTGAGCCAGGCCGACCGAGACGATGACCTCGGCCAGTTCGCGCGCGCTTTCCACTCCCATCAGGCGCAGGCAGGCGCGCGCCGTCGGGTGGACGCGCGTCGCGCCGCCCACCGTCCCGACCGCCATCGGCATCTCGAGCCAGCCCTCGAGGGCGCCGTCCGGGGCTGCCGACCAGCGGCTGAGCGAAGTGTATCGGCCGCCGCGCGCGGCGTAGGCATGCGCGCCGGCTTCGACGGCGCGCCAGTCGTTGCCGGTGGCGATGACGACGGCGTCGACGCCGTTCATGATCCCCTTGTTGTGGGTCGCGGCGCGGTACGGGTCGACGGCGGCGAAGGCCCAGGCCTCGACGATCCCGTCGCGAACCGTCTCGCCGGCGAACTCGCCGAAGGCCAGCGCCGTCGCCGGGATTCGGCACGTGGCCCGCGCCAGGCGCCGGTCGGCCAGGTTGGAAAGGATTCTCAAATGGACCCGCCCGCCGGTGATCCGCTCGACGCGCGGCGCCAGCCGTTCGGCGGTGGTGTTGGCGGCGTTGGCGCCCATCGCGTCGCGCGTGTCGTAGATCAGGTGGACGATCACCATCGGCCCGACCGGCGTCTCGGGCAGCAGGCGCACTTCGAGGTCGCGCGCGCCGCCGCCGAGACGCCTCAGGACGGCGTCGACCTGGTCGGCCTCCTCCAGGATTCCGGCTTTCTCGGCGAGCAGGGCCTCCCGCGCCGCCTCCGGGTCGGGCACGTCGAGCACCTGCATCTGGGCGATCATCTCCGGGGCGGTCGTCTCCGCACGGAAACCGCCCCCTGCGCGCGCCAGGCGGGCCATGAAGGAGGCGCCGGCGACAACCGATGGCTCCTCGATCGCCATCGGGACGAGGACTTCGCGGCCGTTCACGACGAAGTTGACGGCCACCCCCAGCGGCAGGCCGTACACCCCGACGACGTTCTCGATCATGTGGTCGGCCTGGTGGGGGACGAGCCCGGCCGCGCCGCCGAGCGCCGAGGCCGTATCGGCGTCGAGCGAGGCCGCCTCGGCCAGGTACCGCAGGCGTTCCTCGAGGGGCAGGTCGTAGAACCCCGGAAGTCGAGACGTGGTGGGCATGCGATTGGGGCGGAAACCGCGCACCGTATATCGCCCGGCTCCCTCCAAAAACTATCAGGCTCGCCGACCAGTCTCGGCCGGCGCCGGCGGATCAGGGCCTGATGTACAATCCGCGGCGAGCGATCCTTGGCCCAACGCACACCTCCTCGGCAACCCGCTGCGCGAAAACGCACTTCGTCGGCGGTCGCGTCCGATGGCATGCGGCGCCTTCATCGCGCCACGCTCAGCCTGTATACCGACCTCTCCTTGGAAGGCACGCTGCGCCGGATCGTGCACGCGGCGCGGGAGCTGACCAGGGCGCGCTACGCCGCCCTCGGGGTTCCGGACGGCAAGGGCGGCCTGGCGACGTTCATCACCGAGGGGATGACGGAGGAGGAGATCGCTCGCATCCCGCACCCGCCGGTCGGGCGAGGTCTGATCGGCGAGGTCTACCGCACCGGGCGCACCCTGCGATTGCGCGACCTGCGGCGGCACCCGAAGGCGGTCGGCTTCCCGGAAGGTCATCCGCCGATGCGTTCCTTCCTCGGCGTCCCGATCGCCTCGTTCGGCCGGCCGGTGGGCCAGATCTATCTGGCGGAGCGGATCGGAGCGCCCGGATTCACCGACGAGGATCAGCGGCTGATCGAGCTCCTGGCGGCGCACGCCGCGGCGGCGATCGAGAACGCGCGGCTCTACCGTCAGGTGCAGGAACGCGAGGGAGAGCTGGCGGAGCGCAATCGGGAACTGGAGCTGGTCAACTCGCTGACGACTGCCGTCAGCGCGGCCATCGAACTCGAGCCGCTGCTGGAGGGGATCCTCGACCAGGTGACGGCCCGCTTCCAGGCGCAGGCCGGCGAAGTGTTCCTGCGCGCGGATCACGGGAACGAACTCGAGCTCGTCGTCCATCGCGGCCTGGCGTCGCACGCCTTCCGCCAGGTGACGCGGCTTCGCTTCGGCGAGGGATTTGTCGGCCACGTGGCGGCCACAGGCCAGGCGGCATGGACGACTGACCTGGCGCGGGACGCGGAGCCGAGGCTCGTGCGGCGGTCGCTGATCGAAGCCGGCTTCGGCACGCTGGTCTCGGTCCCTCTCAAGGCGCGCGGCCAGGTCGTGGGTGTGATGAGCCTGGCCTTCGTCGGCGAACGGCCGCTGCGGGTCGACGAGCTCGGCCTGCTCGAAGCGATCGGCGCCGGGGTCGGCGTGGCGGTCGAGAATGCCAGGCTGTACCGTCAGGCGAGGCGCGTGGCGGTCCTCGAAGAGCGCGAGCGCATCGCCATGGACCTGCACGACGGGATCATCCAGTCGATCTACGCCGTCGGGTTGACGATCGACTCGGCCAAGCTCCAGCTGCAACTCGACCCGGCGGCCAGCGAGAGCGCCTTGCAGGAGGCCATCCGGCGGCTGAACGGCGTCATCCGCGACATCCGCGCCTACATCCTCGACCTCCAGCCGAGCCGCCTCCCGATGGACGACCTGCGGGCGGCCCTCGACCGCCTGGCCAACGAGTTCCGCGCCAACACGCTGGTCGAGGCCGAGGTCCTGGCGGACCCATCGGTGGCGGCCGCCCTGGACGAGGCGGCGCGGTCGGCGATGTTCCACATCTCGCAGGAGGCGCTGGCCAACGCCGCCAAGCACGCCCGGGCGTCGCGTGTCTGGATCAGCCTGCGCGACGACGACGGCGACGTCGTGCTCCAGGTGATCGACAACGGGCGCGGCTTCGACCCGGCGGCCACGCCATCGCTGCTCGGGCATGGGCTGTCGAACATCGTCGAGCGCGGCCATGCCATCGGCGCGCAGGTCGAGATCGCCTCGAGCCCGGGCGAGGGCACGGCGGTGACGGTGCGGCTGCCCGCCGGGGCGGACCACTGGTCGAAGCCGCGTGGCGAGGCGCGATGACAGGTGGCCGAGCGGCGCGGGATGGAGGTCACTGGGTGTCGGCCATCGACGACGCCTAGACTGAGCGCAACGATGACTCCCGTAGCGCCGCGGCTGTATATCGTCGACGAGCACGAGCGCGTTCGCCGCGCCCTGGCCGACCGGCTGACGCGTTCGGCGTCGGTCGAGGTCGTCGGGGATTCGGGCGATGCCGCCGAGACGATGCTCGCCATTCACCAGGTCCCGGTCGACGTGGTGCTGGTCGAGATCAAGCGCAGCGACGGCATGGGCCTCGAGCTGGTGCGCGAGATCTCCTCGACCCGGAACGGTCCCAAGGTGATCGTGCTCACGAGCTACCCGACCGACTGGGAAGAGGAGGCGGCGCGGCGGGCGGGCGCCGCGGCCTACCTGCTCAAGGACCTCGAGCCGGAAGAACTCCTGAAGCACATCCTGGCCGAGGCCGGCCACCGCGGTTCCGCGACGTAGTCGAACCAACCAGGCTGACTGCCGACGGACCGGTCGAGGGTCCGACGGTCGTCGGAACCGCGCACGGAGCGGATCGCGGGCCGGTGCCTCGGCTTCGTGGAACCGGTCCTCCGATGAGATGAAGACGTGCGGGCGTCCCCGAGGGGCCGCTGGCGCCCGCTGCCCGCAGGCCTCGCGCCGGTGCTGGGAAACGAATGGGGTTGGGCGTTACGCGCCGTCCGGTCGCGAGAAGATCAGAACGCTGTTGATCCCGCCGAAGCCGAACGAATTCGACATGACCGTCTTGAGCTGCGCCGGGCGGGCGATGTTCGGGACGTAGTCCAGGTCGCACGTCGGGTCGGGGGTCTCGTAGTTGATCGTCGGCGGGATGAGCGATCGCTGCATGGCCAGGATGGCCGCCGCCGCCTCGACCGCGCCGGCGGCGGTCGTCATGTGACCGGTCATCGATTTGGTCGAACTGATCGGGATGGAGTACGCCTGCTCGCCGAAGACGGCCTTGATCGCCAGCGTCTCGGCCGTGTCGCCGACCTCGGTGCTCGTGGCGTGGGCGTTGATGTAGTCGATCGACTCCGGCCGCAGGCCGGCGCGCTCCAGCGCCCAGCGCATGGCGCGGGCCGCGCCGCGGCCGGCCGGATCGGGCGCCGTCACGTGGTAGGCGTCGCAGGTGGAAGCGTACGACATGAGTTCGGCGTAGATGCGGGCCCGGCGTGCCCGGGCGTGCTCCAGACCCTCCAGCACGAGAACCCCTGAGCCCTCGCTCAGCACGAAGCCGTCGCGGCCGGCGTCGAACGGCCGCGAGGCGCGCAGCGGATCGTCGTTGCGCGTCGAGACGGCGCGCAGCGAACAGAACCCGGCCATGCACGAGATGGCCAGCGGCCCTTCGGTGCCGCCGGCCAGCATGACCTCCGCCTCGCCGCGGCGGATGACTTCCGCCGCCTCGCCGATGGCCTGCGATCCGGCGGCGCACGCCGTACAGATGGCGTTGGTATACCCGAGCAGGCCGAAGTGAATCGCCACTTGGCACGACGGCATGTTGGGCAATTGGCCGGTGACGTGGAACGGGTTGACCTTGGTGTAGCCGCCGCGGTCGTAGTCGCGCACCATGGCCTCGGTCTCGGGCGGCGAGCTGGCGCCGCTGGCGATCAACACGCCGACCGACTCGCGGTTGTGGTCGCCGATCGTCAGGCCGGCGTCCTGGACGGCCAGCTGGGCGGCGGCGACGGCGAACTGGCTGGCGCGCGACATGCGCCGCGCTTCCTTGCGGTTGATGTACTGCGCCGGATCAAAGTCCGGCACCTCGCCGGCGATCTGCGAACTGAGCGGGCTGGGGTCGAAGTGCGTGATGCGCCGGATGCCGCCGCGTCCGTTGCTCAGGCTGTCCCAGAAGGCTTCGACCCCGGTGCCGATGGGCGTGATCAACCCGAACCCGGTCACGACGACGCGTGCGTCACCGTTGGGTCGCATGCTCAGCACTCCCTCGTGGATGGCCCGGCGGCGGCCTGCGTGTGGGGCGGCGGGCCGGGGAGGCTCGTCCGGTCGACGGCAGCCGGGCGGATCGATTCAGCTTCGAAGGTACTTCGTCTGAAGAAGCCAATCGAGCCAGATGAAGGCCAGGGCGGCGAAGGACACGAACACCAGGAAGGCGTTGACCGTGGAGAACTTCTCGAGCGTCGTGTGGAACGCACGGATGACGCCGGCCGACGAGGCGAGACCGAAGACGATGGACACGACCCAGACGATCGCACGCCGCACGTTCATACCGTGGTCCGGCTCCGCTAGGGAAGGATGCCGCATTCTACTTGCGCCCCTTGCCGCCGTCAAGGACTCCGGCGCGCCTCGCGGCGGGAGGCGGTTCGTCCTTCCGCCTTCCGTTGGCGACCAGGGTAACGCCCAGGTGTCCCTCACCGGTCGAACGACGCGTCGCTGACTTCGTCGAGGCGCGCGATCTGTTCGGGGGTCAGGCGCCAGCCGAGGGCGCCGGCGTTCTCCTCCGCCTGGCGAGGCGTCTTAGCGCCCGGGATCGGAAGCGTTCCTTTGCAGATCGTCCAGTTGAGGGCGACCTGGGCCGGCGTTCGGCCGCCGGCTTCGCGGCCGATCTCGTGGAGCGCTTGGACGATCGCCGGCACCCGCCGCAGGACATCGCGCAGGCGCGCGCGGCGGGCGAGCGGCGGCGGCCGGTCGGGCCCGTACTTCCCGGTCAGGAGGCCCATGCCGAGCGGGCTGTACGCGATCGGCGTCACGCCGAGCTCGCGGCAGCGCTGGAGCAGCCCGCTGCGCTCGGGCCCGCGCGCGATCAGGCTGAACTCCACCTGATTGCTGGCCAGCCGAATCCCGCGCCGCTCGAGGGTGGCATACGCCCGTTCCATCTGGGCCGCGTCGAAGTTCGAGACTCCGACGGCGCGGAGCATCCCGTCCTCGACGGCGTCGGCCATCGCCTCCAACCAGAGCCGGTCGGGCGTGACGGACGACGGCCAGTGAATCTGGTACAGGTCGATGCGGGAGACCCCGAGGCGGCGCAGGCTCCCGCGCACCGCGCGCCGCAGCTCGCCGCGCGTGAGCCGCCATGGGTACGGGAAGAACTTGGACGCCAGGATGGTGCCGGGAGAACGGCGCGCCAGCCGGCCGAGAATCCTCTCCGACCGACCCCAGCCGTAGATCTCGGCCGTGTCGAAGAAGTCGAGGCCGGCGGCGCGGCTGGCGATGAAGGCGGCCTCGACCTCCGGCTCCCCGTAGCCGCGGCCGAAGCCCCAGACGAGACGGTCGCCCCAGGCCCAGGTGCCCACGCCCAGGGCGCGGACTTCGAGGTCCGACCGGCCGATTCGAATCCGCTCGTCGATCATGGCGCCCGGCGCGGGGCGGCGATCGCGGCTCGCCGATGCGTTCGCGCGCTTCGCCTCATCGGGCCAGCAGGTCGTCCAGGGCCTGCTCCAGGGTAGGGTAGCGGAACTCGAATCCCGCCTCGAGCAGCCGCCGCGGACGCACGGCCTGACCGTCGACGACGAGCGTCGCCTTCTCGCCGAGAACGCGCCTCAGGAGAAGGGCCGGAGTCGGCAACCAGTACGGGCGTCGCAGCCGACGAGCCACGAGCCGCCCGAGCTCGGCGTTGGTCACCGGGTTCGGCGCCGTGACGTTGTACGCCCCCCGGGCGCCTTCGTTCTCGATGAGGAAGCGCACGGCCCGGGCGTGGTCCTCGGCGTGGATCCAGGAGAACCCCTGCCGGCCGCTGCCGATGCGACCGCCGACGAAGAGCCGGAAGGGGAGCAGAACGACCGGGAACAGGCCGCCGCGCAGACTCAGGACGAGTCCGGTGCGGGTGACGACGCGGCGGACGCCGAGCTTCTCGGCCGCCTCGGTGGCGCGCTCCCAGGCCAGGCACACGCCGGCCAGGAAGTCGTGGCCGGGCGGATCGGATTCGTCGACCGGGCGATCGAGGCGCGGGCCGTAATAGCCGACGGCCGACGCCTGCACCAGGACGGCCGGCTTCCTCTCCGCCTGGCGGATGGCCTCGACGATCGCCTGCCCGGCGTCGACGCGGCTGTGGAGGATGCGTTGCTTCTTGGCACGCGTCCAGCGCTGGAAGAAGACCTGCCCGAGGTGGGTACCGCCGATCGTCTCGCCGGCGAGATGCACGACAGCCTCGGCCCCGTCGACGAGGTGAGCCCATCCGGAGGTCGAACGACCGTCCCACCGGACGAAGCGCACAGGCGCTTCGGGTCCCGACGGCCGATCGGGGTGGCGCGCCACGACGTCGACCTGATGGCCGTCGGCCGCCAGGGATTCTGTCAGTCCCCGGCCGATCAACCCCGTCCCTCCGATGATGATCACGCGCATGCAAGCCACCTGTGTGGCGATGCCGACTCGGCCGCGCCGCCCTGTCCGGAGCTCAGCCACGCGTCGGGTTGGGGCCTGGATGGCCGCGGAAGACGTCTCCCGCCCGGCCCGGGCCGCTGCCAGGCGGGGCTCCCTCCCTGTTCCCCTCTCCGCGGACCGCAGGCTTGACTGCCCGGAAGCGTGGCGCCGAGGTGAAACCAGTCCTGGGGCGCGGACGGAGCTACGCTCCTCCGGCCGAGGGTGATCCCCGGTGCAAGGGGATGGGGTGGGGCGGTGAGACGGTGCTTCAGCAAGCGGTCAGACCCCGAGCTTGGCTGCGATCTCCTCGAACACGAGGACGAGGTCGAGATTCCGTCCACCCTCCATCTCGACACGGACGTGCTCGTCGGTCAAACGGAGGCGATCCCTCCAGTACGACGCCGAGAGGTCCACGTCCTGCAACACGTCGGCCGAAGCCGTCGGGTGCCTTCGCACCAGGCCCATCCAGCGCAGGCCGGTGGGGACGTTCCCCTCGGCGATCTCGATGTCGGCCATCGAAAGCACGGGCCCCAGCATCCACAGCGGCGAACCCGACAGCCGCGCCGCCCGCAGCCCTTCGGCGACGAGCGGACGCGCCTTCTGCGGATTGCCGCGGCGGACTTCGGCCGATGCCAGACTGGTCGTCGTGATCAGCACGCCGATGATATCGCTGGCGGCTCGTAGCATCGCCAGGGCCTTTTCCCACAGGACGACGGCGGCCTCGTAGTCGCCGCGGTTGTACTCAACGAGACCGAGGTTGTGGAGAAGCTTCACCTCCACCTGGGGCAGATCGGCTTCGCGCGACAGCCGCAGGCCCTCCTGGTAAAACTGGCGCGCCTCGGCGTCGTTCCCGGAGGTGGACACAATCGTCCCCAGTCGGTTATAGACCTCGGCCAGCAGGATCGGGTCGCCCACGTCGCGCGCCAGCGGGATGCATTCCTCCGCCGCGCGGCGCGCCTCGTCGAGTTTGCCGGCCCGGAACAAGGTGTTGGCCCTGCCGTACAGGATCTCGGCCTCGACGCTGCGTTGGCCGCTGGTTCGCGCCAGCGGTAGCGCGGCGTCCAAGTGACCGAGGGCGGCGGCATAGTCTCCGCGATTGGTCTTGGTCAGGCTGAGCTGGTAGCGAATGGTTGCCACCGATGCGTCGTCGGCCGCCGCCGTCGCGATGGCCAGCGCCTCGTCGAGCGCCGCCTCGGCCCGCGGCAGGTCGCCGCGGCCGTTGGCGGCCTTGCCCAGGCCGAACAGGGCGGCGTACCTTCGCTGGGCCTCTTCGGGCGGAATGTGCAGCAGCGCCCGCTCGTACAGGCGCTCGGCGTCGTGGTAGAGTCCGCGCGCGGCGGCGTGATCGGCCGCCGCGCGCAGGGCGTCGGCCGCCGCGCGGGCCGAGCCGCCCCGCTCGAAGTGCTCGGCGATCTGCGGCAGGTGCTCCTCTGGCCGCTCGCGTTCGGCCAGCCACTTCGCCGCGGCGACATGGTACGCCCTGCGTGGCCGGTCGAGCAGGCGTTCGTAGATCGTGTCGCGCAGCATCGCCTGGCCGAAGATGTACTCCTGGCTGTTGGCGAAGCCCGACGTCTCGCGCTTGAAGACGAACTCGCGCTTGGCCAGCGCCTGCAGGACGCCCGGCAGATCGGCGACGTGGACCTCGTCGACGGCGTCCATGGCCTCCAGCACCCGGTCGTAGAACACCCGCCCGAAGACCGCCGCCCGCTGTAGGGTGAGCTTCTCCGGCGCCAGCAAGGTATCCAGGCGCGCCTCGAGGAGCCCGTACAGCGTTGGGGGCACCTCCAGCGCGCCCAGCCGCGCCTCCTCGACCCGCCAGCGCTCGTCCGACTCGCGCACCACGACGTGGTCGTCGATCAGCATCTTGACCAGCTCTTCCAGGTAGTACGGGTTGCCCTCGGCCCGCTCCACCAGCAGGTCGCGCACCGAGCGCGGCACCTCGTCGACCTTTTTCAGGATCTCCTGCACCAACGAGCGGCTCTCGCGCTTGTCGAGCGGCCGGAGATCGATGCGAGTGTGGGTCGCCTGTCCGCGCCCCCAGTCGGGGCGCCGATCGAAGAGCGTCGGGCGCGCGACGCACACGGCCAGCAGCTTCAGGTGGGCGTCGGCCAGAAACAAGTCGTTGAGCAGGTCGAGCGACGCGTCGTCGGCGTGGTGGACGTCTTCGAGCTGGAGCGAGACGTTCTCTTTCCGGGCCAGTCCGAGGAAGAGCTGCAGGACGGCGTTCTTCGCCTGCCGGCCGATGTGCTCCGGCTTGCTCAGCAGCGGGCGGACATGCGGGCTGGCGGACAGATCGTAGCCGCACAAACTCCCCAGCAGGTGGGCCGTGGCCACATCGCCCGACAGTTCGGCTATGCCCTGTTCGAGCTTGTCGATCACGCGCTGGGGCGGGTCGTCGTCCTGAATGGCGAAGCGCCAGGCGAAGATGTCGCGGAGCAGGGCGAACGGCAGGTGGCGCGACTCGGGCGTGGCCCGGCCGCGAAAGACGAAGTACCGCTCGGGCCGCAGTTCGGACCACTCGGCGAACTCGTACAGCAGGCGCGACTTTCCGACTCCGGCCTCGCCGCTGATCGTGACGACATGCGCCTCGCCGTCCTCGAAGGCATCGAGGAAGGCGTTCTGCAGGTGCTTGAGCTCCGCCTCACGGCCGACCATGCGCGTCTCGACTCCCTCCACGCCGCGGGTGTTGACGCGGAAGGCGCGCGGCTTGGCGGCCAGGATGCGATAGGTCTGCACCGGGCTGGCTCGACCGCGGATCCGCACCGGCAAGTCCGGCGCGACGTCGAAGACGCCGCGCACATGCCGGTAGGTATCGTGCGTGACGAGCACCAGCCCGGCGGCGTTTTGCATCACGCGGTTGGCCAGCGAGATGGTCGAACCGCTGGCTGAGATGCTGCCGGGTCGATCCGAGGGTGTCAGCAGCGCCACGCCGCTGTGGACGCCGATGCTGACGGGTAGCGCTTCGTCCTCGCCGCCGAGAAAGGCGGCGCCGAGGGAGCGCAGCGTCGACTGGATCGCCAGCCCGGCGCGCACGGCGCGCTCGGCGTCGTCCTCGCGCGCCGCCTCGGCGCCCCACAGCGCCAGGAAGTCGTTTTCGCTCGCGGTCAGGATTCTTCCTTGGAAGGAGGTGATGACCCCGTCGACGGCCTCGCGCCAGGCCGCCATGGCGCGCCGGGCGGCTTCGCTGCCGGCCACCTGATCGACCAGCGCAGCGTACTCGGCGGCGTTGGCATAGAGCGCTGTCACCTGGCGGTTCTGCTCCGAGGGAGTTGTCGAGCGGCCGGTCGTGGCGCGCTGCCCCCCGGAGCGCCGGATGATCGACGTGCTGGCCGCCTCGCGCAGGCGAGCGGGATCGCCGGACGAGGCGCCCAGGGCGTCGCCCAACGCCTGGCCCAGGTCGACGGCCGTGGCGTAGCGTTGCTCGCGGTCCTTGGCCATCGCCTTGAGCACGACGGCTTCGGCCGCCGGCGGCACGGCAGGATTCCTGTCGCGCAGCGGGAGGACCGGGTCATGGATGTGCTTCATCAGGACGTTCATCGGAGTGTCGGCCTGGAAGGGGACGTCCCCTGTCAGCATGTGATACAGCATCGCACCCAGGGCGTAGATGTCGGCGCGGGCATCGATGTCGTCGCGACCCTGCGCCTGCTCGGGCGACATGTAGTCGGGCGTGCCGATGATGGCGCCGGTAGCCGTGATCTGCCGACCGCCGGCCTCGGCCGCGATGCGGGCGATGCCGAAGTCGGTGACAAAGGCGTTGCCCTGCTGGTCGATCATGATGTTGCTGGGCTTGATGTCGCGGTGGACGATCCCCTGGCGGTGGCCGTAGTCGAGCGCCGAGCACACCTGGCGCAGGAGGTAGGCCACCTCGTCGAGCGGCAGCAGTCCCTGCTCCATGACCTCTTCCAGCGTGCCGCTCTCGAGATAGCGCATCACGAGGTAGGGAGGGTCGTGCGCGCCGTCGAAGTCGTAGATCGGCAGGATATGGGGATGTTCGAGCCGGGCGATCAGCCGCGCTTCGCGTTGAAATCGCTGCACCGCCTCCGGGTCGCCGGCGATGGCGCGCCGGATAACCTTGATGGCGACGTCGCGATCGACGCTTGCCTGGCGGGCACGGTAGACCGTCGCCATGCCGCCTTTGCCGATTTCCTCGAGGACCTCATAGGTCCCGATGCGTTCGCCGATCATGCCTGGGGAACCCCAACGGAGGCTGTCCGAATTATAGGCGCATTCGATGCCGCGGCGGGTTCGACCGCCGCGGCTCGGCGAGCGCGTCGGGGAGCCATCCGCGCGCCCGCGGCCCTCCAGGGATGCGCTATACTCTGGGCGACCCCTACCCTCCAGGTTGAGGAGAGCCATGAGCAATACCGGTCAGAAGGGAATCACGTACTTGCCGGACCAGGGGGTCTTCAAGGTCACCGTCGGCTGGCGCGGCAAGATCCTGACGCGCTACGTCCGCGGCAAGCAGCGCAAGGACCTGCCGAAGGCGATCGCTGTCCGCAACGGCCTGGAGCGGAAGCTCGGCAAGCCGCGGACGGAGGTCATCCTCCGGTCGTCCGGGATCGCCCAGGGCAAGCGCTGGCGCCGAGGCTCGAAGAAGCGGGCGAAGAAGGCGAAGAAGTAGCGCCCGGGTCGAGTTCCGGCGGAGCGAAGTCGAGGGAGGGGGACGCGGTCAGACGACGTTCGGTGTCGTGGGCCGCGTTCGCGTTGCGGACGTGATTCGGGCAGTGCCCCCACGGGGATTCGAACCCCGGTTTAGGCCTTGAAAGGGCCGCGTCCTGGGCCTCTAGACGATGGGGGCGAAGACCACGGCATTCTACCATCCGGGCCCCGACCCGGCGCCCGCCGTTGGGGCGCGCCGTTGAGCGCTCGCGGCGGGCGCGTTATCCTACCGCTTCCATACCCACGCGACATCCGTCCGGAGGTGAAGGATGCGGACGCCTGTCGTCTTGGCGCTCTTGAGCCTCTTCGTCTTCGCCGTCGCCTGCTCGCTGGGCGGGCCGGCGACGGCATCCGAGCCGGTCAACGCCTCGCAAGCCCTCGACCCATCCACCGAGCCTCTTCCGGTCCGCCTGACCGCCGACGTCGGGCGCGCCGTCAGCGCAACGATCCCGGTTGACGGTGGGACCTTGGAGGCGGCGGACGCCAACGGCACGCGCTTCACGCTTCGGGTGCCGTCGGGCGCGCTGGCCGAACCAACCACGATCACCATGACGCCCGTGCTGTCGATGGACGGCATCCCGTTCGGCGAGGGCTCGCCGATGGCCGTCCAGCTCGAGCCGGCCGGACTGCGCTTCTACGACTTCGTCACGCTGACCATCGAGCCGGCGGACGACATCCCTCTCGAGCAGCAAGTCCCGATCGGGACCCAGGGGGAGGAGAATCACCTGTTCATGCCCTTGGCCGCCATCGGCGACGGAGTGCTCCGGCTCCACCTGCTGCATTTCTCGTCGGCCGGGGCCACGAAAGGATTTCTGGCGGACACGGAGCCCTGGAAGGAGCGCCTGGGCGGTGACGTCGAGGCGCGGCTCTCCAGCCTCGTCGCCCGCGAACTGCTCTTCTATGAGCAGCGAGGCGAGCCGGTGCCGGAGTCCTTCTGGGATTGGGTGAAGCGGACGTGGCGGGATTTGGTGCTGCGGCCGCGTCTCGACGCCGCCGGTCAGAGCTGTGCTGCCGGACGCCTGGCCATCGAGACCACCTTGAGCTTCCAGCGGCTCGCCGAGTTCATGGGGTGGGCGGAGGACGCGCAGCAGATGCTCGGGGAGGCGTGGGCGCTGGCGCCGACCGTGGCGCGGACCTGCGTGCGCGAAGAGTACGAACTGTGCCGCGACGAGCACATCGTCCAGCGGATGCTGCCGCTGATCACCGGGCTGGAACGCATGCAGCAGCTGGCCGGCCTCGAGGCCGAGATGGACTCGGTGCTGGCTGAAGCGGTCGAGCTCGCCCGCAAGTGCCTCGGCTTCGAGCTGGAGATGGAGTCCAGGGCCGAGGGGCTGTTCCCTTCCTCGGTCGGATCCCTCAGGTTCGTATCGGCGAGGGAGGGGCAGGTCCCCGTGGTGCTCGTGGCATCGGAGCCCGGATCCGGTTTCGAACTGCGCGGCGCCTCGAGGCTGGATAACGTCGAGTTCGCCACCGAAGTCACGACCAGGTGCACGGTGGTGGACCATCCCGGCGGCGTGGAGTTCAAGGTGCTGGCGCTCGCCTGGGAAACCCTTCCCCCGGACGCCGCCCATCCGTATGGCTCGATCCGCGGCATCCGCCTTGCCTACGAGCCCGGTGTTTCGAGCGAGTCGATCACAGTCATCTGCCCGCTTGCCGCGCCCGTGACCTCCCCGGCGGCTCTATGGTCGGCGGCCCACATGCAGGTGCGCGTTGGGAGCCTGAGCCCCCTCGACCCATCGGTTTCGCTTCCAACGACACCGGATCCCGCACTGCTCCCCGGGCTGGGGATGTTCGGCGCCGGCGTGCCGCTCGGCGAGTCGGGGGCGAGCGCCGTCTGGGGCTCTGCCTACGTGCTTGAGGCGTGGGTCGTCCACGGTGGCGAGCAGTTCGCCACGACCGAGTGGGCCTACTCCACAGGGCAGGTGTCGGAAACCGGGTCCGCGACGCTGCACCATCAGCCGCAGTAGGCCGAGCGGTTCACGCGCCGGCGGTCCCGCACGGCCGTCGCCCGAGTCGTCGGCTAGCGCGTTGTCCGTCGGCGTGATCGCCCGCCCCGATAGGCGGGCGCGGTGATCACGCGCACGGTCACCAACCGTCGGTCCATCAGGCGTGAGAGCAGCCGCGGGTCGAGGTGGGCCTCGTCATCGGCGGTCGTGATGACCGTCGGCAGCGCCGCGTTGTAGCGGTGGTTGAACAACTGGTAGAGCTTCTCGCGCACCCAGGGCGTGGTGGCCTGCGTGCCGAGGTCGTCGAGCACGAGCAGCGGCGCGGCGCGCACTTCCTCGAAGCGCTGATCGTAGCTGACGGTGCTCTCCGGGCTGAACGTCGCCCGCAGGTGGTCGAGCAGATCCGGGACGACGACGAACATCACCGGGTAGCCCTGGCTCTCGCGATAGTTGGCGATGGCCGCCGCCAGGTGGGTCTTGCCCGATCCGTACGGCCCCTGAAGCAGCAGCCAGCCTTCCGGTTTCTCCGAATAGGCGCGCGCCGCCTGGAAGGCCTCGTCGAGCGTGCGCAGGTCGCGCGGGGTGAGCTTCTCGTCCTGGCGCTGGCCCCATGTCCCGAACGTCTGGTGCGCGTGGAGGCTGAGCGACGAGAGCTCCGGCTGCCCGCGGTCGGCGTCGGCCCGCCGGTAGTCCGGCGCCTGGAGGTGGACGCGGTGCACCAGAGCCCGGTCCGCTAGGCGCGAGCGCAGCCGGCCGTCGACCTCCTCGAGGGGCAGGTTCATCGTCACGACCAGCGGCAGGCGATTGACGTAGCGGTGGTTGAGGATCTGGAATAGCTTCTCGCGTGCCCACTCGGTGGCGTTGTGGGTGCCGAAGTCGTCGAGGATGAGCAGCGGCGCGCTGCGGACGCGCTCGAAGGCCTCGTCGAACGAGGTATCCTCGGCGTCGAACGAGGCGCGCAGCGTGTCGAGCAAGTCGGGCACAGTCAGAAACAGCGTCGGCACGCCGAGCTCGACGGCCTCGTTGGCGATGGCCGCCGCCAGGTGGGTTTTCCCGGACCCGTAGGTGCCGGTGAGCAGCAGCCACCCGTCGAGGTTGCGCGCCCAGACCCGGCACGTCTCGAAGGCCGCGGCGAGCGACTCCTGCTGCTTCTCCCCGATGCCGGGCCGGCCGCGGGCGCGGAACGTGGCGAACGTCAGGTGTTGGAGCTCCTCGAGGCGGCTGAGCCGGAACAGGCGCTCGCGGATGTGCGCCCGCACCTGAGCCTGCCGGCAGGAGCAGATCTCGAGCCGGCCGAAATCGGGATCGCCGACGGGCCGCTCGACGCGGATGTACCCGCTGCCATGGCAGTACGGGCAGTCCGGCCGTCCGAGGCGGTCGGCCGAGCCGTCGGCCGGCCCGCCGCCGTCAGGCGCCGGACGAGTCGGCGAGCTCGCCCTTGAGGTACCGCCGGCGAGCCTTCTCAGAGTCTCCTCGATCTTCTCGGTCATCCTTACCCCGTCGTTGCCAGTCGTCCAGGATGGCCTGGACGTAGCTCCATTTTCGCACGTTGTTCTCGACCGCGATGCCGATCGCCTGCTCGATCCAGGCCGCCGGAAAGGCGGCCTCGGCTTCGCGCAGCCGATCGGCGATCATCGGGGTCAGCGGGCCGATGTTCTGCTCGTAGAGGTTGAAGACATTCGGCCGATCGAGGACGAGCTGGACCGGGGCCGCCGGCTCGCCTGGCCGCCAGTCGCCGCGTGCCAGGCCCTCGGCGGCGGCCCGCCCGCGCGGCGTGTTCAGCAGGTAGAGCGCCTCGTCGTCGGCGGCGCCGGCGGCGCGCACGCGTAGCAGCGTGCCGCGCGAGACGCAGCGCTCGAGGGCGTCCTTCAGCCGCGCCTCGGCCTCGGGCGACGGCGCCCCGAAGGAGCGCAGCAACAGCTCGTCCGCTTGCAGGTCGGCCAGGCGAAGAACGCGCGAGGCGGCCGGGCGTCGGGCGAGCGCCCAGAACGCGTACAGCGTCAGTCGGAGCTCGCCGACGTCGTCGATGAGCGGCAACAGCTCGGTGAAGAAGCCGGCTGGGATCGGGGTCGGATCCGGCTTGCCTTCGGGGAATCCGGAGAAGGAGGAGCTGGCTGTCACGCCGGACGTCCACGCTGGCAGGGGATCCGCGCCCGGGCTCGGCGGCGAGCGTCGTCTGCAGCCTGGGCCCAGATTTCTGGGGAGGGGCCCCGCCCGGCGGGAGGCGCGTGTGGTTTCACCCCGTGGCTTCGGCTTCGGTCAACCGGACGTGACGGGTCTCGGCGTTTTCGAACTTGGCCAGGGCGCGCCGGAAGACCAGCTCGACCGTGCCGACCGGCCCGTTGCGGTGCTTGGCGACGACGATCTCGGCCAGGTTCTGCTTGAGGGTGTCGGTGTCGTAGGTATCGGGCCGGTAGATGAACATCACCACGTCGGCGTCCTGCTCCAGGCTGCCGGACTCGCGCAGGTCGGAGAGCACCGGTTTCTTGTCGGCGCGCTGTTCGACGGCGCGGGAGAGCTGGGCCGCCGCCAACACCGGGACGCGCAGCTCGCGCGCCAGCGTCTTCAGGCTGCGCGAGATGTACGACACCTCCTGCACCCGGTTCTCGGACCGGCCCTCGCCGGTCATCAACTGGAGGTAATCGACGATGACCAGATCGAGGCCGATCTCCATGTGCAGCCGGCGGCACTTGGTGTGGAGCTGGAGCGGGGTCAGGGCCGGGGTGTCGTCCAGGTAGATCTGGGTCTCGCTCAGGGCGCTGACGGCCTGGGTGAAGAGCGGCCACTCGTCGTCGCGCACCATCCCCAGGCGCAGGCGCTGCGAGTCGATCGACGTCTCCTGCGCCAGCAGGCGTTGCACGAGCTGCTCGTTCGACATCTCGAGCGAAAACAGCGCCACGTGCTTGCGATGAATCTGGGCCGCGTTGCGCGCCGCCGACAGGCAGAAGCCGGACTTGCCCTGCCCGGGCCGGCCGGCGATGATCAACAGGTCGCTGGGCTGCATCCCGCCCAGCAGGCGATCCAGGTCGATGAAGCCGGTGGGCACGCCGATCGTCTCGTCGCGGTGGCGGGCCAGGTAGTCGATGCGGTCGTAGTACTCGCTCAGCACCTGCCGGATCGGTGCCAGCTGGCGCGTCAGCCGTCGCTCGCTGACGGCGAAGACCGCTTTTTCGGCGTCGCCGACGACATCCTCGATCGGCGCGTCGCCGGTGTGCGCCAGGCGGGCGATGGCGTTGGCCGCCTCGAGCAGCCGGCGGCGCGTGGCGGTCTCCTGGACGAGGCGGGCGTAGGCGGCGGCGTGCAGGGTGGACGGGACGTTGTGGATGAGCGCCGCCAGGTAGGCCGGGCCGCCGATCTCGTCCAGGCGATTCTGGCGCTCGAGTTCCTCGGCCACCGTCAGGACGTCGATCGGCAGACGCTGCTCCTGGAGGTGGATGAAGGCTTCCCAGACCCAGCGGTTGCGATGGAGGAAGAAATCGTCCGGCGCCAGGTTGTGGACGAGCTCGAAGTACGTGTCGGGGCTGACCAGCACCGCGCCCAGCACCGCCTCTTCCGCCTCGCGGTTGTGGGGCACGGCCGGGGCGGCGCGGCCGTCGCCGGACGCCGTCTGCGGTTCGCCGCCGAACGTCGGACGTTCGCTCATCAACGTGTCCCGCCGTGATGGACGGATCCGGCCGCCGCGGGCCGCGATCCGGCTAGTTGTCCGAGTCGCCCTCGGACGGGTCCATGTCGTCCAGGTCGAGCGACTCGACGAAGTTCTTGAAGACGTCCAGCCGCTGATCGCCCTCGCTCTCCGCCTCCTCGGCGACCTCCGTCGCCGGCTCGGAGGCGGCCTCGCGCATGACCTCTTCGGCGACGAAGATCGGGACGTGGACGCGCACCGCCAGGGCCAGGGCGTCCGACGGCCGCGAGTCGATCTGCAGCTCGCGCCCGTTCACGCGCAGCACGATGCGGGCGTAGAAGATCTCGTTGCGCAGCTCGACGATGTCGACGCGCTGCACTTCGGCGCCGAGATCGCTGAGCACGTTGCGCAGCAGGTCGTGCGTCAGCGGCCGGACGATGGGGATCTCCTGCAGGGCGACGGTGATGGCTTCGGCTTCGCTCTGCCCGATCCAGATCGGCAGGAAGCGCTCCGAGTCGACGTCCTTGAGGATGACGATGCGATGCTGGGACATCAGGCTGACCCGGATGCTGTCGATTACCACTTCGACCATCGTTCTCTCCCGGGGCCCAGGCCCGTGCAGGCATTCTAACACTGTTGCCGGCCTCGCGGCGCCAGCTCCCCCGCGTCCGGCGCGAGCGCGCCCCGATCTGTGGAGAGTCGGTGGAAAGGCCCGGCCGGTCGGGCGCGGGAGGCCGACTCGGCGCGGTTCGTCCTGCCGGACGGCGAGACTTATGACGTCGGACGGGCGCGGGCGTCTGCTATGATGGCTTCGCCGAGTCGCGGAGAAGCGCATGTGGCAACCGTTCTTCTCGCCGCGCGGCGTCGTCATCGTCGGCGCCTCGCAGACGCCGACCAAGCTCGGCTACGGCGCGGCGCGCAACCTGGTCCTCTCCGGCTACCCGGGCGCCATCCATTTCGTCAACCCGCGCGGCGGCGAGCTCTTCGGCCGGCGGATCTACCCCGAGGTCGCCAGTGTGCCGGACCCGGTCGATCTGGCCGTGATTCTGATCCCGGCCGCCTCCGTCCCGCAGGCGCTCGACGAGTGCGGTCGGCGCGGCATCCGCGCCGCGATCCTCGGGTCGGGAGGGTTTCGCGAAGTCGGGCCGGAAGGCGCGGCGCTCGAGGGCGAGTGCCTCGACGTCGCCCGGCGGCATGGGATTCGCCTGGTCGGGCCGAACTGCATCGGCCTGCTCGATACGCACTACCCGCTCGACACGACCTTCCTGCCGCTGCCCGGCCCGATCCCCGGCGATATCGCCTTCCTTTCCCATTCGGGCGCCATCTGCGAGGCGGTCATCGACTGGGCGCGCGGGCAGGGCTTCGGCCTGTCGCGCCTGGTCAGCCTCGGCAACCAGGTCGATCTGACGGAGGCCGACTTCCTCGAGCCGACCGTCGACGATCCCCACACGCGGGTCGTGGCGATGTATCTGGAAGGCATCGCCGACGGCCGCCGGTTCATCGACCAGGCGCGGCGAGCGTCCCGGCGCAAACCGCTGGTGGCGATCAAGGTCGGGCGCTCGGAAGGCGGGCGACGGGCGGTGGCCTCGCACACAGGCGCGCTCGCCGGACGCGACGACGCCTACGACGCCGCCTTCCGCAAGGCGGGGGTCCTGCGGGCCGTGAGCAGCGAGGAGGTCTTCGATTGGGCGCGTGCCCTGGCGTGGTGCCCCCTTCCGAGCGGACCCCGCATGGCCGTGTTGACCAACGCCGGAGGGCCCGGGGCAATCGCGGTCGATGCGCTGGAGGCGGCCGGCCTCGAACTGGCCGAGCTCTCCCCGGCGACGATCGAACGCTTGCGGTCGCAGCTGCCGGCCGCCTCCAGCCTGCGCAATCCGGTGGACATGCTGGCCAGCGCCGGCGTGACCGAGTATGCCGGCTGCCTCTCGGCGCTGCTCGCCGACGGCGGCGTCGACGGCGTCTTGGTCGTCCTGCCGCCGCCGCCGATGGCCTCGGCGGCGGAGGTCGCCGGCGCCGTCATCCCGATGATCCAGGCCGGCGGCAAGCCGGTCGTCGTGGCGTTGATGGGCGAGGACCTGATCGTCCGGGCGGCGAAACTGTTCCGCCAGGCGCGCGTGCCGGACTACCGGTTCCCGGAGAAGGCCGCCATGGCGCTGGGGATCCTGTGGGCGCGCGCTCGGCAACTCCGCGAACCCCCGGTGGAGGTCGAGCCACCGGATGGCATCGATCCGGCGGGCGCGGCCTCGATCCTCGAGCGCGCCGTCCGGGGCGACGACGGGTTTCTCGACCCGGCGTCCGCCGCGGCGGCGGTGTCCGTGTACGGTGTGCCGGTGGCGACGGAGGAGCTGGCGGCGACCGAGGAGGCGGCGGTGACGGCGGCGGAGCACATCGGGTTTCCGGTGGCGATGAAGATCGCCTCGCCGGATATCCCTCACAAGTCGGACGTCGGCGGTGTGCGGCTCGGGCTCGCGGACGCCGGCGCCGTGCGGCAGGCGTTTCGCGAGATGCAGGCCTCGGTGGCGGCCCGCCGACCTGGGGCGCGCGTGCTCGGCGTCTCCTTGCAGCCGATGATCGGGAACGGGCGGGAGGTCATCGTCGGGGTCGTGCGGGACGACCAGTTCGGCCCGCTGGTCATGTTCGGGGCAGGGGGCGTCGAGGTCGAGAGCCAGCGAGACGTTTCCTTCGCGCTGGCGCCGCTCTCGCGGGCCGAAGCCGAGGCGCTGGTCGGGGCGACCGTCGCCGGGCGGTTGCTGCGCGGCGGGCGGCGCATGCCGCCGGCCGACCTCGAGGCGGTGGTCGAGGCGGTTCGTCGCCTGGCGCAGCTGGCGATCGACCACCCGCTCATCGACGAAATCGAGGTCAACCCGCTGCGCGTCTTCGGCGAGGGAGCCGGAGCGCTGGCGCTCGACGTCAGGCTGAGGCTGCGGGAGGCGTAGACGCGAGGCCGGATCGGCGCGCCATCGCCGCCGCGATCTCGGCCGCGACACGGGCGTTGGTGCGCAGGAGCGCCAGGTTGGCGCGCAGCGTCGCGCCTTCCGTGATTTCCGCCAGCCGCGCCAGGAGGAACGGCGTCCGTTCCTTGCCCCCCACACCGGCGGCGGCGGCTTCCCTCTCGGCCCGCTCGAGGGCGGTCGCGACCGTCTGGCGCGCAACGGCCGCCTCCGACGGGCACGGCACGCACACGAGCAGCCCTCCGCCGAACGCGGCGTGGGCCGAGATCAGACGAGCCGCTTCATCCGCCGTATCGACACGGACGCTGACGCTGTGGGCGCCTCCGGACGTGAAGAACTCGGGGAAGACGTCCGTCCGCCAGCCCACCACCGGCACGCCCTCGGTCTCGAGCCATTCGAGAGTGCGCGGCAGGTCGAGGATGGCCTTGGCGCCGGAGCATACGACGGCCACAGGGGTGCGGGCCAGTTCGCGCAGGTCGGCCGAGATGTCGCCGCCTGGGCCGCGGTGCACGCCGCCGATGCCGCCGGTGGCGAAGAGGCGGATCCCGGCGGCGTGGGCCAGCGCCATCGTCGCCGACACCGTGGTGCCCCCCGACCAGCCAAGCGCCTCCGCCGCGGACAGGTCCCGACGATTCAGTTTCACCATCGACGCGTCCTGGCAGACCCGACGCAGCGCGTCGTCCTCCAGGCCGATATGGAATCGGCCGTCGAGCACGGCGATCGTCGCCGGAACGGCGCCGGCGCGGCGGACGATCTGCTCCAGTTCGAGGCCGAGCTCGAGGTTCGTCGGCCGCGGAAGGCCGTGAGTCAGGACGGTCGACTCGAGCGCCACGACCGGGCGGCCGGCTTCGAGGGCGCGGCCGACGTCGGGCCGGATCGTCAATCGGTCGGGGAGAAGTCTCGTCGACTCGGACATGGCCAGGCTGCGACGCCGGATGGGGCCGGCCGCCTATCTCAGGGTCTCGTACAGCGCCTCGAGCGACAGGCCCGGGACGACGGATCCCGGCTCGCGCAGGGTGAGCGTGGCCGCAGCGACTCCGAGGCGTATCGACTCGTCGAGCGGAATGCCATTGAGCAGGCCGAACAGGACGGCCGCGGTTTGCGCGTCGCCCGCCCCGGTCGGGTCGACGACCTCGGTCTGGACGGCGGGGACGTGCCCGCTGGTCTCGGCCGTGGCGTAGACGACGCCGAACTCGGCCAGCGTCACCAGGGCGATCTCGACTCCCTGCGACACCAGCTGGCGGGCGGCCTCCATCGCCCGCCCGCGGTCTTGTGGCGCCACGGGTTGCGCGCACAGCACCCCCGCTTCGCTGGCGTTGGGCGCCACGAGCCACAGGTCGCGCAGGTGCCCGGCCAGGCGCGGGGCGAGGGCGACCGAGGTTGGGTCGGCGGCGATGGGGATGCCGGCCCGACGGGCGATCCGGATGACGGCGGCGATCGACGGGAGCGGCACGTTGGCGTCGAGGAAGATCGCCTGGGCCGATTGGAGGACGGCCCGCTGCGAGTCGAAGTAGTCGGGAGTCAGCACTTGGAGGACATCCATCTCGTCCAGCGCCGCATGCACCAGCCCGCGGTCGTCGAGGATGGCCAGGTAGACGCCGGTCCGGCGGCCGGGCACGAGGCGTGCATGCTCGACGTCGACGCCGCACGCGCGCACCTGCTCCAGCAACTGCCGGCCGTTCGGGTCGTCGCCGACGGCGGTGATCAGGGTGACCTCGACGCCGAGGCGAGCCAGGTTCTCGGCCACGTTGCGCGCCACGCCTCCGGAAGACATCCGGACACGGCCAGGCGACGACGACCGGGGGGTCAGCGCCCCCTGCGGTCGGCCAATGACGTCGAGCACCGAACTCCCGATGACAACGACGCGGCCGTCACCGCCGTCGCCTGCCGGATGGGGTTCGCCCCTCCCCGGGATGGGGTCCACTGGGCCTCGCGCCTGGGGGTCGGACATGCCGATTGTAGCCGACGGGAGGAGGTCGCCGCTGCCGAATGCCCGCCGACACCGGCATGCATTGTGCACGACGCCGGCCGGCGGGGCCATTGCGCCTCAGACAGGCCGGAGTTACCCTTATGTAGGGACGTCCCGGCACAAGAGAGCACCGATGACGACACGTCAGGCCGAATTGCAGCGAGTTCTTCAGTCCCTGTCCGACGAGATCACGCGCGCCGAGTGGGTGGCGCTCGTCGACCAGAACGGTTTGATGGTTTCCTGCGTCCCGCCGGAACCTCTGATCGAGTCCGATCGCGTGGCGGCGATGGCCGCCGCCGCGGCGCAGACCGCCGAGCGGGTACTGGCCGAGCTCGAAGGCGGCGCCCTGCGCTTCGCCGCGATCACCGGCTCGCGGCGCCAGCACCTGACCGTGTTCCTGAGTCGTGAGCGCCTCCTGGCGATCGGCCTGCCGCCCGAGGTCGAGGCACAGTCGATCGTGCCTTCTCTCCAGCGCTGGGTGCCCGAGCTGATCCAGGTCCTCAAGCGCCGCTACGTCAACGAGTGAACACCCGCCGCACGCCCATCGGCAGCCCTCGATGACCGACCTGGTCGGAGTCACCCTCGGGCGCTACCAGATCCTGGCCCGGCTCGGCCGCGGCGGGATGGCCGACGTCTACAAGGCGTTCCAGCCGAGCCTCGATCGCTACGTGGCGATCAAGGTCCTGCACGCCTCGATGGTCGATGACGCCGAGTTCGTCGGCCGCTTCCAGCGCGAGGCGAAGAACGTCGCCCGGCTGCGCCATCCGAACATCATCCAGGTCTTCGACTACGACCATCAGGGCGACATCTACTACATGGTGATGGAATACCTCGACGGGCCGACGCTCAGGGCGGCCCTGGAGGAGGTCCATCGCCGGCGCGAGGAGATGCCGCTGGGCGTGGCGCTGCGCGTCGTGGCGGACATCGGTTCGGCGCTGGCCTACGCCCACGAGAACGGCGTCGTCCATCGCGACGTCAAACCGGCCAACGTCATGCTCGATCGCTCAGGACGCGTGATTCTGACCGATTTCGGGGTGGCCAAGATCCTGACCGGAACCAAGGTCACCGTGACCGGGACCGTGCTCGGCACGCCGGCCTACATGTCGCCCGAACAGGGGCGCGGCGAGCCGGGCGACGCGCGCTCCGACATCTACTCGCTGGGCGTGGTGCTGTTCGAACTGGCGACCGGGCGGCTGCCGTACGACGCCGATACGCCGCTGGCCGTCCTGCTCAAGCACGTGCACGATCCGTTGCCGCTGCCGCGCGACGTGAATCCGTCGCTGCCGGAGGCCGTCGAGCGCGTCATCCTGCGGGCGCTGGCCAAAGACCCCGCCGACCGCTACCCGACGGTCCAGGCGATGCTCGACGACATCGCCGCCATCCCGCCGGCGACTGTCCCGGCGTCGCGGCCGGGCGAGTTGACGACGCGCATGATGGCCGAGCGTGCGCCGCACAGCCCGGCTTCGGCCCCGGCGGCGGCCGGAGCCGCGGCCCGGCCGGCGACGGCGACGAGCACGGCGAGGCGCGCCTCTTCGATCTGGTTGGGGGGCGGGGCGGTGCTGACGGCCGTCATCTGCCTCGGGCTGGCGGCGGCCGGCGCCTTCGTGCTCTTTCTGACGGGCGACGATCTGATCCGGCTCGTCTCGGCCGCTCCCACCGCGACGCGCACATTTGAGCCGCCGCCCACCCATGCCCCGACGCGACCGCCGGCGGCTCCGACCCCGATCCCGACAGGCGGAGCGGAGGACAACGAGCCGGGCCAGGTCCTGTTCCACGACGACTTCTCCGATCCAGCCAGCGGCTGGGATCGCGTCAACACCGACGAGGGCGCCACCGACTACGCCGACGGAAAGTACCGGATTTTCGTCGACCGCCCGCAGTACGACTACTGGGCTAACCCGGGGATGTCGTTCGGCGACGTGCGCATCGAGGTCGACGCGACCAAGGTCGGCGGGCCCGACGACAACGATTTCGGCCTGCTCTGCCGCTATCAGGACACGCGGAACTTCTACGCCTTCCTGGTCGGCAGCGACGGTTACTTTGCCATCCTGAAGTACGTCGACGGCGACTCCGAGTCGCTGGGGACGGATGGGATGGCCCCGACGGACGCTGTCTTCCTCGGAGCCGCCACGAATCACCTGCGCGTCGACTGCATCGGACAGACCCTGAGCCTGTACGTCAACGGGGAACTCGTCCATCGCGTTGTCGACGGGGAGTACACCTCCGGCGACGTCGGTCTCATCGCCGGAACGTTCGACGAGCCCGGCGTCGACATCCATTTCGACGACTTCGTCATCTACGAGCCGTAGCATGGCCGACTGGCTGCCGATCCTGGTGGCGGCGTATCTGATCGGGTCGGTACCCACGGCGCTCATCGTCAGCCGGCTGCTCGGGCGCGGCGACATCCGGCAGCTCGGCGACGGCAACATGGGGGCGCGCAACGTTGCCCGGTCGATCGGTTGGGCGCCTGGGGCGGCCGTCGGCCTCGTCGACTTCGGCAAAGGCGCCATCGGCGTGTGGCTGGCGACGCAGGCGGGGTTGAGCGACCCGCTGCGACTCGCCGCCGGCCTGGCGGCGGTCGCCGGCCACGATTTCCCGCTGTGGGCCGGCTTCCAGGGGGGACAGGGCATGGCGACGAGCCTCGGCGTCCTGTCGCTGCTCTTGCCGGCGGCGACGCTCGTGGGCCTGGTTCTCTTCGCGCTCGCCTACCTGCTGACACGGGTCTTCGACCTCAGCGCCGCCATCGGCCTCGGATCGATCATCGGAGTGGCCTGGTGGCGAGGCGAACCGCCGCTGTGGGTGGCGTACGGCGCGCTGCTCTTCGTCTCGATCGGCGTCAAGAAGGTGCTCGACCACCCGCGCCGCCAGGCGCTGCGGGAACAGGTCCAGCAGGAGCGCGCCTGAGGCGGGACGCTTCCGGCGCTTCTCCGAGTCGGATGCGTACTCCCCTGTTCGTTTCGGTCGTGTGCCTGTCGCTGGCCGGCTGTTCGCCGGCGGGCCCGGAGTCCGGCGACCTGCGCACGCAGGCCATCGACGGCATGGAGCAGGTGTACGTCGGCGCCGGTCCCTTCGTTATGGGCAGCGACCCGAACGATCCATCCTCCGAACCGGACGAATGGCCGGCGCACCGCGTTGTCTTAGGCGGCTTCTGGATCGACCGAACCGAGGTGACCAACGCGCAATACGGTTTGTGCGTCGCCGCTGGCGCGTGCCGCCCGCCGTTGCACTCCCGCCGCTTCGGCCGGCCCGAGCTGGAGGACCATCCCGTGCTCGGGGTGACGTGGTACGAGGCGGGGGACTACTGCCGATGGGCGGGCCGGCGACTTCCGACGGAAGCCGAATGGGAGAAAGCGGCGCGCGGCACCGACGGTCGGGCGTACCCATGGGGCGACGGGCCCCCGTCGGCCGAGGTAGCGAACTTCGATCAGCTCTTCGGCGAGACGACGCCGGTCGGTTCCTTCCCGGCCGGGGCCAGCCCATATGGCGCGTTCGATCTGGCAGGGAACGCGTGGGAGTGGGTGGCCGACACGTACGACGACGCCTACTACCAGGTCTCGCCCGCGCGCGATCCGCAGGGACCGCCCGAGTCGGTCAACTGGCGCGTCGTCCGCGGCGGGTCGTGGAACACGGCGGCGGGTGCGCTTCGTTCTGCCAACCGCTTCTGGTCGTTCCCTCGCAGGGATTACTTCGACGGATTCCGCTGCGCGAGCGACGGGTAACCATCGCCCGCGGCCGGCGAGCGGCAGGCGGCTCAGGCCTCAGGGTTCACAACGGATCTCCGCCAGGTAGGAAACCACAGTCTGCCGCTCGGAGTCGGGCATCGCCGGGAGCAGACGGCGCCACGTTCGGCACAGCATCCGGACGACGTCTTCGTTCTGGTCGAAGGCGCCGCGGCTGAGTTCCAGGGCGCGGTCGAGATCTCCCAGCCGAGCGCTGGCTTCGATAAACGGCAACCATTCCGATGCGGCGTTCGGCTCGTCGCCGGTCCGGATCCCCGCCTCGCCGAGCGCGGCGACGGTCTCCCAGTCGCCGCGCTGTCGGGCGGCGTCGGCCTTTTCGAAGGTGTAGCACCAGTCGCGCCGCGGCTGCTCGCCGAACAACTCGGCCAGGCGGTCGAGGCGCATCGGCGCCTCGGTGGCGATCCACTCGAGGCTCGCCAGCGGGACGGCGCGCGAGAGGTCGCGCGGCAGGGTCGGCATCGAGTCGTGGAAGACCTCGTCGAGCACCTGGACACAGCCCGGCGGCCGGCTGAAGAGCGCCAGGGATTGCGAGGTGTTGCCGTGGAACGACGTCGGCCGGTAGTCCTGATCGATGGGCAAACCGGGTGAGAGCGCCGGCAGGCCCCGCCCCTGCCGGACGCTGACGAAGTAGAGCAAGTATGGCATCGTCGCCGGCGAGGGGTCGTCGGCGTACAGCCAGTTGAGCGGCGCGGTGAGCGAGTTGTCGCTCTCGTAGGTGAACGGGATGTCGTTCGTGAGCACCACGGTCCCGGGCCGGATCGCCGGCGCCCGCCAGGCGAGCTGCCAGAAGAAATCGCGCTGGGCCTCCCAGTCGCGGCGGAAGGTGAAGCCGATCTCGACCTGCTGGAACACAGCCACGCCGAGGAGCGCCGAGACCGCCAGAGGGCCGAGCCAGGCAGGCTTCGTCAGCGCGCCCGCCAGTCCGGCCAGGATCATCGAAGCGCCGATCGCCAAGGGCAACGTCAACCGGTCCCATGGATAGGCCAATCCGATCGGCAGTTGCGTGACCCACGGCGCCACGCCGCCGGCCAGCATGAGCGACAGACCGGCGGCGATGATGCCGCGCGTCGCCGAGGCGTGGGGTTGCGGACCTTTCTCGGCGCCCTCCTTGAGGGTGAGGAAAGTCGCCGAGAGAAGGAAGACGGCAGAACCGACGACCAGGACGAAGACCGAGGCGCGAAGGCCAAACGACTGAGGGTCCGGCAGATCGGCCGCCTTCGCCCAGGCCAGCACCAGAACTTCGCCGAGGTCCTCGAGGACCTGCGTTCCGAGGCGGGGAAAGGCATTTCCGGCGTCGACGGCGAGAACATCCAGCAGCCGCGGTTGATACGTCGGGAAACCCAGAACCCCGAGCCGCCAGAACAGGTAGGCGGCGGTGATGACGACGTACGGCGACCACACGGCGAGGAACCTCCGCCTGGCCGTCGGAGGAGCCATCCGACGCCATGCTGCCCAGAGCAGAATCGGACGCAGGGCCTCCAGGCCGATGGAGTACTCGAAAGAGAAGAGGGCGATCGCCTGCATCACGAAGGAGGCGGCGAGGAGCAGCGGGCGCCGCCTCGCCTGGCGCAACGCCAGGAGCATGAGCGACAGCGAGGCGAAGTGGGCGGCGAAGAGAAGAAAGAAGTGACTGTAGATGATCGAAACGTACTGCTGCTGGAAGGACGGGTACACGAGGAAAAGCAGGGCGGCGTAGGTCGCCGCACGGCGGAGGGATGGCCAGGCGAGGCGGATGGTCGAGGCCAGGGCGAGGGACGCCAGGACGCGGCACGCGAGGGCGAAGACGTGCCACGCCAGCGGTTCGGCGCCGACGACGGACGTGGTCAGCACATACAGGTAGCCGAGGACGGGCCGGTCGGAGGCGAAGGCCCGAGGGAAAATGCCCGGCCCGAAGGCGTGGCGGAACCAGGCGTTCGGCCAGTCGTCCCAGAAGAAGCCGAGCCCCGGCAGAAGCAGGCCGTAGGCCAGAACGGCCAGTACGCCGAGCGCCAACGGCAGGTGGCGGTCGTCGAGGGAGATCGATCGGATCCGACGCACGGCGCAACCGCCCTCGGGGGGACGATGGCCTGCAATCGTAACACCGCCGCGCCGGCTGGCCTCGGTCCGGTTGCACCTAGCGTGTCCTATACCGCATGGCTGTTGACACTTTAGCGCCTCCTGGCCTTGTCAGTTGTGCCCATCTTGACGAGGAAGATCTCCGCGGG